>Ga0228698_1000139_pt1 | contig 67226 bp, 67 predicted proteins | sample McNCre117_Aug_MG_FD_178015 | JGI IMG/M metagenome (GOLD analysis project Ga0228698, IMG submission 178015) | Freshwater microbial communities from McNutts Creek, Athens, Georgia, United States - 1-17_Aug_MG | ecosystem: Environmental > Aquatic > Freshwater > Creek | place: USA: Georgia...
AAAGTAACGTCTTGCCCGCCGGTCAAAGAGTGACCGTCACGCACCAATCAATGCATCAGGCCACCCCTCGCCGGGTGGAGCAGTTTGGGTGGCCATAAGTGGAGCACTTTGGGTGGCCGCCGGGGGCAAGATTGCGAAATTCTCGGACACCCCACTCAAAAACAGCTGTTCGTGTTTTCTGAATCTGATCCTGCTCTGATTCGGTGGCTTTTTCCAGTACGGCGGCAATGTCTTCATCCCGACGCAAGCGCTTAAGCTGCGACTGGGTGAATAGGTCTTCGGCGTCCTCGATGTTGAGACGATAAAGGTCAAACGAGAATCGTCGAGTCATTAAGCGGCTCCTTTGCGATGCCAACGTAAAGCTAAGGGGCTTGAGCTATAGCGGCCGGTCCTCTTGAGCGTCATGTTAGAGAAGGCGATTATCAGAAAGAGTTTGCTTACCACTTTCTGTTATTTGAAACTGGCCGTTCTGATTTGAATAGACAAAGCCAAACTGCTGCATTCTGTAAAGCGCGTCGTCAGAAACCTGTCCTCCTTGTATCCATTTGGGAAGAGCAAGAACTACTGGTGAAATGTCAGTTCCTGACGCAACAGGCTTATGGTCTTGGATGTCTGGAAGCTGATCTATTGGTGGCTTTACCCGGCGCTGAATGTAAATTTCGGGAGCAAGTGGAAATGAGTTTCCGTGTGGATCAGTAACTTGAACGCTGTCAATTTTTCCATTTTTTAAGCGCTGAACAGACATCCCCGTGTAGCTACTCATTTGATTTCTCCATGACTGTGACGGATGTGATCGAAAGTGATGTGGATCGCAAAAATCGGTTGCTACATCCGATCTGAATCGATACATCTTTTTTATTGAAATCGTTGCAAGCAGCTTGCGCCTTGGGCATCAGACCAAACCAAAACCCCGCCCTCACAACTTCCCCACCACACCCTTCAGTGCAGCGGGCCCGAAGCGCCCAACTATACCCAAATAAGTACTAAAAATTAGCTATAAAACGCATTTATGCGTAAACCCCCACCAGCCCCCCAATCCCACCCAGAAGCACAGCCTATGCTGGGCACAATCATTCACGCCCCCGCTGTTACCCAGACCAAACGACCCTCGGCAAACCCCCAATAACAACAATCAAACCCCGCGCTGATGACCGCCAACGCCTTCCACAACATCGCGCAAATTGAAACCAGCCAGTGGGAAGCCGCCGATCAGCTCCGTGCCAACTTCAACCTCACGGCCACCGAATATTCCATGCCCGTGTTGGGCGTGATTTTTTTGCGGTACGCCACAACCGTTACCAGACCGCGCTGCAAGCCATTGAGGCCGCGCAGGCGGCGGGCACCATGCCGAGACGCTGTGGCTGCCGCACCGCTTGATGGTCGAACTGTTAAAGACCATCACCGATAACGTCGGTTTGCATCTCAAGAACATCTATGTCGAAGGCAAACTGGCGGAATCGGCAACTGCCGAGGATTTCTCGGTAGTTCAAAACGAAGATGGCCGGGCCGTCTGGCGCACGCTCAAGCACTACAGCCTGGACGCGATCATCGCAGTCGGCTACCGGATGCTGAGGTTTGCCTCAAGTAGACAGGCCACTTGATGTGGCAAAACCTACTTTATTCACCGCACTCTTTGCGGTGAAAGATGGGTCCACAGCGCCTTCATAAACCGATTGCACGACAATATCACTTGCAAGCACGACACATTGAGCGACATAATGACCCCAAATACTGTCGCTCTCAGTCGCGCTTACCCCGTTGAGCGCGAGAAATCGCCGAAAAGGCCACCCATGCCCCGCATCACCCCCGCCGATGAATTGCAACTGATCGAATCCATCGTGGCCGCGAACCCTGGCGGGATCGGCATTGCCGAGATTGAGTTGGCCATGGCGCAGCGCGAGGGCGGGGCGCTGAACCGCCGCACTTTGCAGCGTCGCTTGCTCAAACTCATCGATGCGCAGCGGATCGCGTCTGAGGGGCAGAGCATTGCGCTGGTTTACAAGCCGGTGGCGCTGGCTTGGGCGCAGCTTGCGGGCGGGGGCGTGGGTGTTAGTGCTCCTTTGGGCGTCGCCGAGGCGGAGCCCGATCTGCCGGTCTCATCTGCGGGTGCCAGCATCCGTGAACGGGTCCGTCAGCCGCTGATGCACCGTCGCCCGGTGGGTTATCGGCGTGAGTTTTTAGAGGCGTATCAGCCGGGCGTCACGTTTTATTTGCCAGCCGCGCTGCGAAGCCAGCTCCACGAGATGGGCCGCACGCCCGCCAATGAACGACCCGCAGGCACCTACGCCCGCGACATCTTGAGCCGTTTGCTGGTGGATTTGTCGTGGGCTTCGTCGCGGCTGGAGGGCAACACTTACAGCCGCCTGGACACGCAAAACCTGATCGAGCATGGGCAGGCCGCGCAGGGTAAGGACGCCATCGAAACGCAGATGATCCTGAACCACAAAGCCGCCATCGAGATGCTTATTGAGGATACGAACGAGGTGGGCTTTGATGCCTTCACGTTCAAAAACCTGCATGCCGTGTTGTCGCAAGACTTGATGCGCGACCCGCAGGCCAGTGGCCGACTGCGGCGGCGCTTGGTCGAGATTTCGGGCACGGTGTTTCACCCCGTCGCCATGCCCCAGGTGATTGAAGATTGCTTTGAGTTGTTGCTGAGCAAAGCCGCCGCCATCCCCGATCCGTTTGAGCAGGCGTTTTTCCTCATGGTGCAACTGCCGTATTTGCAGCCGTTTGAGGATGTGAACAAACGCGTGTCGCGCATAGGTGCCAACTTGCCGCTGATCCAGCACAACTTGTGCCCCCTGTCGTTCATCGACGTGCCCGAGCGGGCTTACATCGAAGGCACTTTGGGTGTGTATGAACTCAACGAGGTCGATTTGTTGCGCGACGTGTTTGTGTGGGCCTATGAGCGCTCGTGCCAGCGTTATCTGGCCATCACGCAAACCATGGTGGAGCCGAACCCCCTCAAAATCAAATACCGCGAAGCGCTGATTCAGGCCGTGCAGGCGGTGGTCAAGGGCCTGCAAGCGCCCAGCCTTGAAGCGCTGGCCACTGTGGTGGCGCGCATGCAGGTGCCCGCAGCTGACCAGGACGCGTTCACCCACATGCTGGCCGAGGCGCTGCAGCAGTTGCACGAAGGCAGCGTTGCCCGTTACCGGTTACGTCGCTCTGAATACCTGGCTTGGCAGTTGGCTTGTTCGGGCGGTGAGGCTTGATCGCCAATAACGTCCTGTCCTGCCACACTGAACTGCAAGTCCATCAGCCGCCTCAACCGCTACATCAGGGAACATTCATCATGCGCCTTCGTCAAACCTTGTTGTTGCTCTTGCTGGCGCTGGCCATCGGTGCGTTTGTGGCGCTGGACCTGGGCCGCTACTTGAGCTTTGATCAACTCAAAGCCAGCCAGGCCAGTTTTGCGCAGCTGCACGCCGAGCAACCGCTCACGGTGGCGGTGGTGTATTTCTTGGTTTATGTGCTGGCCACGGCGTTGTCGTTTCCGGGCGCGACCATCATCACGCTGGCGGGGGGCGCGGTGTTTGGGCTGTGGCAGGGTTTGTTGATCGTGTCCTTTGCATCCACCGTGGGCGCGACCTTGGCGTTTTTGGCGTCGCGCTTTTTGTTGCGCGACTGGGTCGAGGCACGCTTTGATCAGCGCCTGGCCGACATCAATGCAGGTGTGAACCGCGAGGGCGGTTTTTACCTGTTCACTTTGCGCCTGATTCCGGTCGTGCCGTTCTTCTTGATCAACCTGCTCATGGGCCTGACGCGCATGAAGGTGTGGACGTATTACTGGGTCAGCCAGCTCGGCATGTTGGCGGGCACGGCGGTATATGTGAACGCGGGCACGCAGTTGGCGCAGCTCGAATCGGTGCAAGGCATTTTGAGCCCCGCGCTCGTGGGAAGTTTTGTGCTGCTGGGCATCTTTCCGCTGATGGCGCGCCGCATCGTGGCGGCTGTGCAAAAGCGCCAGGTCTATGCCCGCTGGGCCGACCAGCGCCCCCAAACTTTTGACCGCAACCTGATCGTCATCGGCGGCGGCGCGGGTGGTTTGGTCAGCGCCTACATCGCCGCAGCCGTCAAGGCCAAGGTCACGCTGATCGAGGCGCACAAAATGGGCGGCGACTGCTTGAACTACGGCTGTGTGCCGAGCAAAGCGCTTATCAAAAGCGCCAAGCTCGCACACCAAATGCGCCACGCGTCCAACTACGGCCTGAGCGATGCGGCCCCGAGCTTCAGCTTCAAAGCGGTCATGCAGCGGGTGCACGACGTGATCAAAGCCATCGAGCCGCACGACAGCATCGAGCGTTATACCGGCCTGGGCGTGGAGGTGTTGCAGGGTTATGGCAAGTTGGTGAACCCGTGGACGGTGGAGGTGGCTTTGAACGACGGCAGGACACAGCGGCTGACCGCCCGCAGCATCGTGATCGCCGCTGGCGCCCGCCCCTTCGTGCCGCCACTGCCCGGCTTGGACGATGTGGGCTATGTGACCAGCGACACGCTGTGGGACGAATTTTCCAAGCTCGACGAAGTGCCCAAGCGCCTGGTGGTGCTGGGCGGTGGCCCCATCGGTTGCGAGTTGGCACAAAGCTTTGCCAGGCTGGGCTCACACGTCACGCAAGTGGAAATGGGCGCACGCATCATGGTGCGCGAAGACGAGGAGGTGAGTGAACTCGCCAAAGCTTCGCTGGAGGCCGATGGCGTGCAAGTGCTCACCGGCCACAAGGCGCTGCGCTGCGAATTGGTGAATGGCGACAAGACCCTGGTGGTGGAACACGCTGGCGCAGAACAACGCATCGTGTTCGACCAGCTGCTGTGCGCCGTGGGCCGCGTGGCACGTTTGCAGGGTTATGGCCTGGAGGACTTGGGCATTCCCACACACCGCACCGTCGAGACCAACGAGTACCTGCAAACCCTCTACCCCAACATCTACGCCGCAGGCGATGTGGCAGGCCCGTTCCAGTTCACCCACACCGCCGCGCACCAGGCCTGGTATGCGGCCGTCAACGCGCTGTTTGGCGAGTGGAAGCTGTTCAAGGCCGACTACTCGGTCATTCCGTGGGCCACCTTCATCGACCCCGAGGTGGCGCGTGTGGGCCTGAACGAGCAAGAAGCGAAAGAGAAGAGCATCGCGTATGAAGTGACCAAGTACAACATCGACAATCTGGACCGCGCGATTGCAGACAGCGAAGCGCATGGTTTTGTGAAAGTGCTCACCGTGCCCGGCAAAGACCGCATTTTGGGCGTGACCATCGTGGGCGCACACGCGGCAGATTTGCTGGCCGAGTACGTGCTGGCCATGAAGCACGGCCTGGGCTTGAACAAGATTTTGGGCACTATCCACATCTACCCGACCATGAGCGAGGCCAACAAGTACGCGGCCGGAGAATGGAAGCGCGCACACGTGCCGCAGCGCTTGCTGGCCTGGGTGAAGAAGTACCACGACTTCAAACGCGGAGCCTGAGCATGGCACGACAACTGAGTGCATTCGCCGCCGCAGGGCTCTTGGCCTGGAGTGCCCACGCCACATCGCCACTGCCCTTGTCGGGCGCTTTGGCACCGCTCTTGTCAGCCGACGCCAGCAGCGTGGGTGCGCCGTGGCGGGTGGTGGGGTTTCCCAAAGCCAAGTCCGACATTCCTTTGACGCGGTTTGAAGTGGCCACGGTGCAAGGCGAGCGGGCGATCAAAATCACCACTCAGGCTTCGTACGGCACGTTGGTGCACGACTTGCCGAACGTTCAGGCCAGCCGCTTGCAATGGCGCTGGCGGCTGGACCAGCCTTTGTCGGGTGGCCAGCGGCCCGCCGACATCCTGAGCAAAAACGGTGACGATGCCGCCCTCAAAGTGTGTGTGCTGTTCGACCACCCGCTGGAGCGTGTGCCCTTTGTTGAGCGCCAGTTGTTGCGTCTGGCCCGGCGCATCAGCGCAGAGGATTTGCCAGCTGCCACGCTGTGCTACGTGTGGGACAGCACCCACCCTGTAGGCACGCAAGGCCCCAATCCGTATTCGCGCCGAGTGCGCTTCATCAGCCTGCAAGGCCAGGGCGCGGCCTTGACGCAATGGCAACACGAGTCGCGCGATGTGGCCGCTGATTTTGCAAAGCTGTTTGCCGATGAATGGCCCGGTGCGGGGCACATGCCCCCCGTGCGCGCTGTGTTGTTGGGGGCAGACAGCGACAACACCGCCAGCCGCAGCGTGGGCTGGCTCAGTGGATTGCAGTGGGCGCCTTGATCAGCCCAGGCCCAGCAGGGCCCTGACGGGCAACCACGGTGCGGCATCGCTGGCCGTCATCTGCAAGTGTCCGGCTTGCGCCGACTGCACCAGGCGCTTGAGCATGTCCGGGCGCGGCTCGATCGTGCCGGCAAAACAAAATTCGCCCGCTTGCGTGAGGATCACGATGGTCGGAAAGGTTTCGATGTCGATGCCCGGCAGCGCGGCTTCCTGGTCTTCGATGTCGATCCAGTGCCAGGCGTGCGCAGGCGCTTCGGCCTGCATTTGTTGAAACATCGGCTCGAAGCTGCAGCAAATGACGCACCACTGTGCGCACAGGCAGGCAATGTGCAGTTGGGGTGCTGGCGTGTCGGCGGTGGTGTTCATAGTTTCAGTACCACGGGTTCGAGGGTTGGGCCTGCGGCCATGACGCGGCCAATGACGGCGGTGTGTGCATATCCGGCCGCTTGCAGCGCGGCCACGCAGGCGTCGGCCTGTGCGGCAGGCACGCTGGCCAGCAGGCCGCCAGCGGTTTGCGGGTCAAACAGCAGGGGGTAACGGGCATCTTGCACAAACTCGTCGGCGTTGCGCAGGGCGCGGCGCAAGCGCACATTGGCCGGCTGCAAAGAGCTGACGATGCCCGCCTTGACGCAGTCCACCGCGCCGTCCAGCAGGGGCAGGGCACTCAGTTGCAGCTCGGCATCGACGCCCGAGGGGCGGGTCATCTCCACCAGATGGCCCAGCAGGCCAAAACCGGTCAGGTCGGTGCAGGCGCTCGCGCCATAGGCTTGCAGGATTTGCGCGCCCACCTGGTTGGACAGGCGCATGGACTGCATGGCCGCATCGATCCAGCGTCCGCGTGCCGCACCGCGTGCGTGCGCAGCCAGCAAGGTGCCGGTGCCGATCGGCTTGGTCAGCACCAGCGCATCGCCTGCTTGCATGCCGCCCTTGCGCATGACCTGGGTCATCTTCTCGTCGATCAGGCCGTTGATGGCAAAGCCCAGGGCCAGCTCGCGGCCTTCGCCGGTGTGGCCGCCCACCAGGGCGCAGCCCGCCGCGTTGAGGACTTCGACCGCGCCTTGCATCATCTGCAGCAGCAGGTCTTCGACCTTGGCCTCCAGGCCCGGTGGCACGGTGCAAATGGCGGTGGCCGACTGCGGCTCGGCCCCCATGGCGTAGATGTCGCCCAACGCGTGGTTGGCCGCGATCTGGCCAAACAAATAAGGGTCGTCGATGAAGGCGCGGAAAAAGTCCACGGTCTGCACCATGGCTTTGCCCGCAGGCACTTTCATCACGGCCGCGTCATCGGGTTCGTGCAGGCCGATCAGCACGTCCGGGCGTGCAATGGGCTGCAAGCTGGCCAGCGCCCGCGACAAAATGTTGGCCCCCACCTTGGCACCACAGCCGCCGCAGCGCATGGCCATGGCCGACAGGGCCTGCAGGGATTCATCGGCGCTCAGCTGCACCTTGGTCGCTGGGGCCTGGGGCCGCCAGCTTGGCAACAGCCTGTGAAGTGGCGATGCGCTTGCGCTCATGGGCGCAAAAGTGTTGAAGCGCTTCATGAACTGGCGGTCGATGTGGTCCTTCCAGCGCCACACCCAGGCCCCGGCAAAGCCCAGTGGTCCGCGTGAGGCCACGGCATAGCGGTTGCCTGTGGAGATCAAGGCCAGCCAATGGCGTTGGGGGGTGTAGGGCAGCAGGCTTTGGCCGCGCAAGCTGCGGCGCAAATTGGCCGCCAGCGGCTTGGCCATGCGCACCGCGAAGACCCCGGCTTTTTCGAGAGGCCGCTCGGTGAAGCTGGCGATGTCGCCGGCTGCAAAAATTTTCGGATCGGTCAGCGTTTGCAATTGCGCATTGACCTGGATGAAGCCGTTCGCGTCGAGTGCCAGGCCGGTGCTTTGCAACCAGGCGGGGCCGCCCGCTTGCGTGACCCACATGGTTTCGTCGGCGTCAAAGGTGCGACCGTTTTGCGTGTGCAGGCAACCGGGCGAGACTTGCACCACCTCGGCTCCGGTGTGCACCTCCACATTGCGCTCGCGCAGCACTTTCATGAAGCGCTCGCGCACGCCGCTGTTGTGGGTGGGCAGCACGCTGTCTGCGGCTGTGAGCAGCACGAACTTCAGGTCTTCGGGGTTGCGGCCCAGGGCCTTGAGCTCGTGGCGCAAGCGGTATTGCATGGCCAGCAGCAACTCCACGCCGCCCGCGCCGCCACCGACCACGGCCACGGTCATGCGGCCGCGCCACTCGCGCACTTTGGCCAGCAGTTGCAGCCAGCGTTGGTTGAACTGCGCAATCGGCTTGACCGGAACGGCCAGGGCTTGTGCGCCTTCGATCTGCTGGATCTGCGGGGTGGAGCCAATGTTGATGGACAGCAGGTCATAAGCCACAGGCGGGCGGTGGCGGCAAATGACTTTCTGGGTTTGTCGGTCGATGCCCACCACCTCGTCGCGGTACAGACGGGCACCGGTGGCAGCGGCCAGTCGGCCGAGGTCGATGTGCACCTCGTCAAAGCTGTAGTGTCCGGCGACGTAGCCCGGCAGCATGCCCGAGTAAGGCGTGTCGGTGTCCGTGCAGATGACGGTGATGCGCAGGCCCGGCACGGGCTTCATGGCGAACATGCGCAGCACGCCCACATGGCTGTGCCCGCCGCCCACCAGCACCAGGTCGCGCAGCACGGTTTGTTCAGAAGATTGCATTCAAGGTGTCCAGAGATCCTGCACCCAACGGTGCAGCGCAGCGCGTTCTGCCTGCGGTTCAAACAAGGTGGCGCGTTCAACGCAGCAAGCCGTCAAGTGTGACAGCATGCCGCCCGCGTGGGCTTGACCTGATCGGCATTGCCGCAACAAATGGGCCAGGGCAGGCGCATCGCCCACCGCAAACGTGCCCGGGTAATTGTCGCCCAGCATGCCCAGGTTGCCGTCAATGCGGCTGGCCAGCACCGGCGTGCCGCTGCGCAGCGCTTCCATCAGCACATGGGCGCCGCCTTCCATGCGGCTGGTGTGCACCAGCAAGTGGGCGCGTTGGATGCGTTGCAGGGTGTCGCGGTGGGGCAAGGGGCCCAGCCATCGGTACTGCGGGCACTGCGCTTGGGTCTCGTGTGCAGCCTGTGCCCAAGCCGGGTCGAGCGCAGCGCCAATGTGGTCGATCAGGATGTCCTTTTGGCCTTGCAGCAGGCGGGCCGTGGCCATCAGGGTCAGCGGGTCTTTTTCTTCACGCAGATGCCCGACCATGACCACCTGCAAATGGCGTGCGGTTTTGGCCATGGTTTGCCGGGCACGGCCGGACGCGAGGATGACCCGGGTCTTGTGCCGATGCGTCTCGGGCAATGACTGTGCGCCCAAGCCTTGCAGCACCGCCAGGCTGTGTGCGCACTGCAGCGCGTGGCGGGCATCGCGGTCGTGCTGGATGTCGCGGTACAAATCGGTGCCCGTCAGCACCAAGCCCAGGCCCCGAGCGCCGCGCTGCGCAAACCAGGCTTGTACGGCAGAGGCCGAGCGCCGGGCGTGCAGCGCCAGCATGACATCGTCTTGCGCCGCCAGTGCGTCGGGCCACTCACGCACGATGCGCACCGTGTGCGGTGTCAGCAGGCTTGTCCAGCGGCGTGCTGTTTGCCAGTTGCCATTGTTGGCATCGGCCAAGGCGGGGCTGACGATGACGATGCGCAAGCGGTGCATACCTCTGCGCTCAGTGTGTGGTGTGCCGCAGCGCCCTGTGCTGGGCCAGCCACAAGGCGGCCGTGCCCAGCGTGCTGGCCAGCAGCAGCCACCACAAGGCCAGGCCATAGCCACGCGCAGGCGACCACAGCAGGCCCACGGTCAGCGGCGCTGCAGCACGCGCCAGCGCGATGGGCACCCCGAGCAATCCGTTGAGTTGGCCCACATGGTGGCGGCTGACGTATTGCGCCATGGCCGTGCCTTTGACGATGGTGTTCATGCCATTGCCCAGCCCATAGAGCAGCACAAACACCAGCGACGCCACAGGGTTGAAGCCCCCGATCAACAGGGCCAGCAAACCCAGCGGGATCAGGGTTGGAATCCAGCGGTTGGCGGTGTGCACATCCCAGCGGCGCTCAAACACAAACAAGACCCAGCGCCCGAGCACCTGGATCACCCCAATGGCCGCCGGGATGGCGATCACCCAGGCCGGTGGCAGTTGCGCTTCTTGCAGCAGGGCGATCATGTGCGCGGGCAGCGCAGACGTGACCGCCATCATGAACAAGGAAAACACGGCCAGGAGCCAAAACGGGGCCTGCTTCAGGTGCACGCGCACGGAAGTGCGTGGCTGCGGATGCCCATCGCTGTGGCGGGCAGGGGGCGCTGCACCTTGCAGCAGCCAGGCATGCAACGGCGCACACACCAGCAGCTGCAAAGCCGCCAAGGCCCACAAGGCTTGACGCCAGCCCCACAGCTCGATCCACCAGCTCGACAGCGGAATGAACACCGTGCTGGCCAGGCCACCCAAAAAGGTGAGGGTGATGATGGCGCGGCGAAAGTCCTGCGCAAAGCGTCGGGTCACCACCGCAAACGCAGGCGAGTACAGCGTGGCCGCCAGGCCCAGACCGAGCCAAATCCACACGGCATAAAAAGCCGTGATCGTGGTCACGTGACTGTGCGCCAGCAGGCCCAGCCCGACCCAGACCGAGCCCAGGGTCATGACGCGTCGCTCATGACCGTGGTCAATCCAGCGGCCCACCAGATAAGCCATCAGCCCCTCGGCCAGCAAAGCCAGACTGAAGGCCAGCGAAGACTCGGCGCGGCTCATGCCCAGCTCGGCCTCCAGCGGGGTCATCAGCAAAGAGAAGGTGTAGAACACGCTGCCCCAGGTGATGAGCTGGGGCAAGGACAGCCAGAAGCTGAAGGGCCCCAGATTTGGCGGCGATGTGCGGCGGAAAAAATGCATCAATGCATTATCGTGAAATGCCCTGCTCCAAGTTGTTCATCTCGCAGCTCGGCCGCTTCAGCTCCGACACATCGGGTGTTGGCTCAGGAGGTCAAAAATGCTTGAACCTGCGATCGGGACGGCATGGCGGTGACGGCACCGTGGGCCTGGGTGGACAAGGCAGCCGCGGCGTTGGCCCAGCGCAGGGCTTCAGGCCAGGGGGTTTGTTGCGCGAGTTGCGCGGCCAGGTTGCCGGTGAAGGTGTCGCCTGCGCCGATGGTGTCGACCACTTGCATGGCGTGCCCAGCAACATGCAAGGGGGCTGCATGCGGCTGGTACAAGACACAGCCGCGCTCGCCCAGTGTGACCACCAGCGCTTTCACGCCTCGATGCAGCAAGCGCTGTGCAGCCGTCTCGATGTCCGAGGCGCCCGCGAGCAGCAGCAATTCGCCCTCGTTGGGGGTGAGCACATCGATCAATGGCCACAGGGCATCGGGCAAAGGCATGGCCGGGGCCGGGTTCAAGAGCGTCAGCACGCCGTGGGCACGAGCGATCTCAAACGCCGCCTGCGTCGCCGCCAGGGGCACTTCGCAAGACGCCATCACCACGCGAGCCTGGGCCAGCATGTTGCTGGCCGCGTGCACATGCGTGGCCGTGAGGCCTGCACCGGCACCGGGATAAACAGCAATCGAGTTGTCGCCGTCTTCATAAACGAGGATCAGTGCGGTGCCATTGATTTCGCCTTCGCCGCGCACCACATGCTGACTGGCGATGCCCTCACGCGCCCACAGGTCCAGGCCCATTTGGCCGAAGTCGTCACCGCCAATGCGGGCAATCAAGCCCACTTGCGCACCTTGGCGTGCAGCGGCGATGGCGGCGTTGCTCCCTTTGCCGCCCGGCAGGCGTTCAAAGCCTTGGGCCATCTGGGTTTGTCCACGCAACAGGGGGCCGGGAATGTGGGCAATCAGGTCCACATTCCAGCTGGCGATACAGACCACATCCACCGTCATCAGGCGGCTCCCGGCGTGCCGTAGCCCATGGTGTGCGGCAGCCATAAAACGATCTCGGGGAAGATGGTCATGGCCACCAGCAAGCCCAGCAGCATCACCAGGAACAGCCAGCCCTCGCGCATCATGTCGCCAATCGGGATGCCCGTAAGCGCCTTGGTCACAAACAGCAGCATGCCAAACGGCGGGTGAATCAGACCGATCATCATGTTGAGCACCACCAGCACGCCAAAGTGCACCAGGTCCACGCCCAGCAGTTTGGCCGCTGGCAGCAACATGGGCACAAACACCAGCAGCAGCACCGACACGTCGAGAAAGCAGCCCAAAATCAAAAACAGGGCGTTGACCATGAACAAAAACTGCAGGCGGCTCAGGTGCAGGTTGTCGACCCAGGCGGCCATGGCCTGCGGCACGCCTTCGGCGGTGAAGGCGTAGTTCAGCATGAAGGAGCCAGCCAGGATGATGGTGATCACCGCACTGGACCGGGTGGATTCAAGCACCACACCCCAAAACGCTTTCCAGCTCAAGGCACGGAAGACAAAGGCCGCCAGCACCAGCGCATGCAAGGCGGCCACAGCCGCCGCTTCGGTGGGGGTGAAAGCACCCGAGTAAATGCCACCCAGCAACACGATGGGCATGGACAAAGGCAAAGCGCCACGGAACAAAATCGCAGGCCATTCCTTGAGCGGGATGGGCTCTTCACGCGGCATGTTGCGCTTGCGGGCGATGTAATGCACCACGCTCATCATGAGGACGGTCATGCACAAGCCGGGCATCACCCCGCCCAGGAACAGCGCACCGACCGATGCGCCGGAGACCAAGGCGTAGATCACCATCGGAATCGACGGCGGAATGATGGGCCCCAAGGTGGCGCTGGCCACCACCACAGCCCCAGCAAAGCCGGGCGTGTATTCGGGCTTCTTGAGCATTTGCTTGATCGTGACCAAGCCCGGCCCTGCGGCGTCGGCAATCGCGCTGCCGCTCATGCCCGAAAAGATCACGCTCACCAAAATGTCCACTTGGGCCAGGCCACCGCGCATGCGGCCGACCAGGATGCGGCAGAAGTCAAAAATGCGCTCGCTCACCGTGCCCGCGTTCATGATGTTGGCGGCAAACACAAACAGCGGCACCGCCAGCAGCACATAGCTGTTGTACAAGCCGTTGCTCACCTGCTCGGCGACCAAGCCCGGGTCTTGCCCCTTGACCAGCAGATAAGCCACGCCCGCCATGAGCATGGAAAAACCAATCGGCATGCGCAGCAGCATGCCGATCACCACGACGCCCACCAGCGCCCACAAAGCCATAGTCATGTTGGAAGTCCCTGGGCTTCAAGGCCCTGTCCTCGGATCGCTTGCCAGATGCCCCAGGCACTGCGCAAAACCAGCGCCACCAACAGCAGCACAAAGGGTAAAAACACCCACTGGAAAGAAATGTCCAGCACCGGCGACGACTCGCGTGCCATGAAGTGCACATAGTCCCAGCTCGCCGGAATGGCCACCAGGGCCAAGCCGCCGATCATGAGGTTGCCCACGATGCGCATCACGCGGCGGGTGCCCACGCTGGCGCTGTTCCACAGCAGGTCAAACACCACCTGCTCGCGCTCGGGCACCATGAAGGCGGCTGCCCACAAGATGGCCCAGAGGTACAAAATTACCGCCAACTCGTCCGACCAAGGCAGGGGCTTGTTGAAGCCAAAGCGCGCCGTGATCTGCACCAAAAAGGTCAGGAACAGGCAGAGGAAGATGAGGCCGCCGAGCGTGTCGGCGGCTTTTTTGAACCAACGCATGTTCAACGGGTGTTGTTGATGCGCTCAAGCAGGCCGGCTGGCCAGACCTTGGCGTAGTCGGACTTGGCGTAGGTGTCCTGCACCGACTTGCGGAAGGCTTCCAGATCGGGCGTGGTCACCTGCAAACCCTGCTGCTTGAAGAAGTCCACGATCTGGGCTTCTTCCTTGATGCGGTTCTCGTTGTTGAACTGGGCGGCGGCTTGCGCTGCGGCCTTGACGTTTTGCTTTTGGGCGGGCGTCAGGGCATTCCAGGTTTTGTTGGAGATCGCAATGAAGATGCTGTCCACCAGGTGGTTGGTCAGCACCAGTTGCTTGGTGACTTCGTAGAACTTGGCCGCACGCACGGTGGGCAGGGGATTGTCCTGGCCGTCGATGGTGCCGGTTTTCAGGCCCAGATAAACCTCGCCAAACGCCAGCGGGGTGGCGGTCGCGCCCAGGGCTTCACCCAGGAACAACCACTCTTTTGTGCCGGGCATGCGCAGCTTGATGCCTTTGAGGTCGGCCGGTGTCTTCACCGCACGCGCTTCGCGCAGGTTGACCTGACGGGTGCCCAAGTAGGCGGTGGACAAGACGGTCACGTCCATTTTTTCAGACACGGTCTTGAACAGGCCTTCACCGATGGGACCGTTGAACACCTTTTGCTGGTGGGCCGGATCGCGCACCACGTAACCGGCGGTGAAGATCGAGAACTCGGGCACCAGCTTGGCCATGTCAAACGCCGAGATGGCCGACAGTTCCAGATTGCCACGCGCCATGGCGGCGGGCTCGGTGCCTTGTTTGAACAGCGCGGCGTTCAGGTTGATCTGGGTGTCAAACTGGTTAGGCGATGATTTGTCCAGCGAGTCCTTGAACACGGTCCACATCTTGGCGTGCCAGTCGTCGGGCACAGCGGGTGTAGAAATGCGCATCGGGATTTTGGTTTGGGCCAATGCCTGGCTGGCCATGCCGCACAAGGCGATGGCCGACACGCTGGCGGCCAGCAGGCCACGGCGCAGGGTGGATACAGTTTTCATATTTGTCTCCTTGGGGTTGGTGATTGAAACGGCTTACTCGCGTGTGGTGTCGATGTTGAACTGCTGCACTTCTTGGGCAAATGCCGCATGGGCTTCGGCCGTCATGGCGACCAGAGGCGCACGCACACGCAACCACGTCGGGTCATTGTGCAAGCTGGCCATCACGCTCTTGAGCGCGGGCATCAGCGCATGGGGTTTGAGCAGATCCAAAATGGCCTGAATGCGTTGGGCATCGTGTGCTGTACCAGGGGCTGTCGATTCGAGCACCATGCGGTGCACCACACGGGGCATGAAGTTGGCCAGCCCGCTGATGGCACCGGTGCTGCCCAAGGGGCCCATGGTGGTGAGGTCAGGCTCAAAGCCCACATAAACCGTGATGGGCGGCATGAAGGCTTTGGCCAGCGCCACCGAATGGGCTTGGTCGCAGCCGCTGTCCTTGATGCCCGCGATGATGCCGGGGTAGCGTTGAAGCAATTGCGCGATCACGCCATGCGGCAAGGCCACACCGATGACTTGGGGGATGTGGTACAGGTACAAGCGCCAGTCGGGGCGGTTCACGCCTTCGATGATCTGCACGTAGCCGTTCAGAATGCCTTCGTCGCTGATGCCCTTGAAAAAGAAAGGCGGCAGCACCAGGCATCCATGCACATGGCGGTCCACCGCATGGCGGGTTAGTTCCAGGGTTTCGACAATGGCCGCGCAACTGGTGGACACAATGATGCGTTCAGCGGGCACGCCGTTGGCAATCATCTTGTCCAGCGCATCTTTGCGCTCTTGCAAAGAAAACGAGGGGCCTTCGCCGGTGGTGCCAAACAGCGTCACGCCGCCACAGCCTGCGCTGATCAGCGACAGCGCATGAGCGGCCAATTTGGCATGGTCAATGTTGAGCTGCGCATCGAGTGGCGTGAGCAGGGCAGGCCAGATGCCTTGAAAGCCATTGCGGCTGTTGGTGAGCGTAGCGGTCAAGAGAACTCCGTGAGGGGGATGGAAGGAAGATCAGCGGGAGCAGGCGTGTTCAGCACGCGACGGTCCTGTCCCAGCACACGCTGGTGTGCGCAATGGATGTGAAAGGCGACATGCTCGGCCACGGCCTGCGCATCGCGGGCTTTGAGGGCGGCGATCAGGTTCAGGTGCTCTTGCATGGCGGGCAACAACACTTCGGCCGACAAGGTCGAGCGCTCCAAATGGATCAGGCGCACGCGCAGGCTGTTGATGCGGTAGGTCTGAGAAATCAGCTCGTTGCCCAGGGTGTCGATCATCAAATCGTGCAAGCCCCAATCCACCGAGGTGGCTTCGGTCAGCAACTCGTCGGTGATGTGGCCGGTCTTGGCTTGCTGAACGATGTTCAGGTGCGCTTGCTCGATGCTGGCCAGATCGGCATCGCTGACCGCTTGCACAAAGTGCAGCGCGGCTTCGCGCTCCAGCATGGCCCGCAGTTGAAAGGCGTTGTGGATGAGCTTGAGGTCCACATGGGCAATTTGCAAGCCGCGTTGCGGCACGGTGCGCAGCAGGCCTTCGGCTTCCAGACGCGGGATCAGTTCGCGCACAGCGCCCAGTGGCATGTCGAGCAGCTGCATCAGCTCGCGTTGCGAGACAAATTGCCCCGGTTGCACATTGGCCTGCAAAATTTGCTGGCGAAAATTTTCATAGGCGCGGGCGCGCAAAGACTGGGGGTTGGGCGAGATGCTCATGGCTTCAGTCGGTGGAAATCACGCCCTTACGCAGCAAGATGTTGGCGTATTTGCGCAAGTCACCGGTTTGCACCACCAGCCGCGCTGATCGGGCTTGTTCGTAAAAAGCAAAACGCTCCAGGCTACCGGCTGCGGCTTCGCCCTGTTGTTGGAGTGCTTGCTGAAATTCGGCCACAGCGGCGGGCACGGCTTGCGCATCGCCCACCACCTGCATGGTCCAGGCGCAGGGGGTGTCAAAGGTGTCCAGCGGCAGCACGCTGAGCACGGCCTGCAGCACCTGCGTCGTGCTCAGTCCCGGCAGCTGCACCAGCAGGGCATGGCCTTGCTCGGCGATCCGGTCGGCCGGGAAGTTGGCATCCACCAGCGCCACATCGTCGCCATGGCCGAGTTTGGCCAAGCCGAACAGCAGCTGGGGCGTGAGCAGGGGGGAGATGTTTTTCAGCATGAATGACTAACATGTTAGATGTTGCTCACCTGATTGAACCTCCGTGATTACCCTTGCTGAGGTGTTTTGCCCACAGCACTGGTCAGCGCGGGTTTTGCCCTCTACGATGGCCGCCATGACCTGTGATTTGCACCTATGAACACCGCTGCTTTTTTGCCTTGTACCGATGGCGTCCGCTTGGGATTGGGGGGTGCGCCGCTGGGCAATTTGTTTGAAGCCATGGACGATGCGCAGGCACGCGCTGTGGTCGATGCCGCCTGGGACGATGGCTGCCGCAGCTTTGACACCGCGCCGCATTACGGCCATGGTCTGTCCGAGCGGCGGCTGGGCGATGCCTTGCGCGGCCACACGCGCAGCAGCTGGCGCTTGTCGAGCAAAGTGGGCCGCCTGCTCACGCCGCAAGCCCAAGTGCCGCATGAACAGCACAGTTATGTGAACACCCTGCCCTTTGTGCAGCACTGGGACTTGTCGGCCAGCGGTGTGCGGCGCAGCGTGGAAGACAGCTTGCAGCGTCTGGGCTTGGCGCAACTGGATGCCGTCTACATTCACGACATTGACGCTGCCACGCATGGGGCCAATGCCGATGAAGTATTGCGCCAGGTACTGAATGAATCCTTGCCTGAGCTGATTCGGCTCAAGCAGGAAGGCTTGCTGAGCCACATCGGCCTGGGTGTGAACGATCACCTGATCGTCGAGCAGGTGCTGCGCCATGCCGACTTGGATGCGCTCATGCTGGCCGGCCGCTACACCTTGCTCGATCAGGCTGCGCTGCCGACCCTCATGCCGCTTTTGCACAAGAAAAAAGTCGCGTTGGCACTGGGCGGCGTATTCAATTCCGGCATCCTGGCCACACGCGTGGCAGCCGACCGCCCCATGACTTTCAACTATGCCCCTGCGGCGCAAGCTTGGGTCGACAAAGCGCTGGGCATGCAAAGCGTGTGCGACCAGCATGGCGTGAGCTTGCCCGCAGCGGCCTTGCAATTCGCCCTGGCCCATCCGGTCACGCAAATCGTCATGCTGGGCGTGCGCAGTGCCGACCAATGGCACGCGGCCCGCCAAGCCGAGCGTGAAGTCATCCCCAATGCGTTTTGGCAACAACTGCGCCATGAAGGCTGGCTACCACCCGAGGCCCCAGTGCCGGGAGAGGCGGCATGATTGACGCCCACTTTCATTGCTGGCAGTTGGCGCGTGGCGACTATGGTTGGCTCACGCCTGAACTCGCCCCCATTTACCGGGATGTGCAGGTGGCCGATTGGCAGCGTCAAGCGCAGGCTTGGGGCGTGACAGGTGGCGTCTTGGTGCAAGCAGCCCCGAGCGCGCAAGAGACGGCATTCTTGTTGCAACAGGCCCAAGCCAATCCGGCGGTGCTGGGTGTCGTCGGCTGGATCGACATGCTGGCACCCGATGCGCTTGAACAAGTGGCGCACTGCGCAGCCCAACCGCTGCTCAAAGGCCTGCGCCCCATGCTGCAAGACTTGAGCGATCCGGACTGGATTTTGCAACCCGCCATCCAGCCCGTCTTACGTGCCATGGCCCAAAGCGGCTTGGTGCTGGATGCCTTGATCAAGCCCGTGCACTTGCCCCGCATCCTGGCACTCACTCAAGCGCACCCGGATTTGACGGTGGTGGTGGACCACGGCGCCAAACCCCTGATTGAGGCGACCGCCATGAGTGCCTGGGCCGAGTCAATGGCACACCTTGCCCATCAAACAAATCCAGGCAAAGTGGTGTGCAAGCTGTCGGGATTGTGGACCGAGGCCCCTGCTGGCCAAGCTGTCGAGGTGGTGCGTCCCTGGTGTGAGGCCCTGCTGACGATCTGGGGGCCGCAGCGATTGCTGTGGGGCAGCGATTGGCCTGTGCTCGAACTGGCTGGAAGCTACGCCGATTGGCGTCGCTGGACGGCAGATCTGTTGCGCGAGTGGTCGCCGCAAGAACAAGCGGATGTGCTCGGTGGCAATGCGCGGCGTATTTACCGGCTTTGATCCACGGCCAAGCGCTCACTGCTCTTTGAGCACCCGGCGGTATTGCACCGCCTCGGCCACGTGCGCAGGCTCGATGGTGGTGCTGCCCGCCAAGTCGGCGATGGTGCGGGCCACTTTCAGGCTGCGGTGCGTGCTGCGGCCGCTCCAGCCTAACTTGGTGGCGGCTTTTTGCAGCAAGCTCGCAGCCCCTTCGCTCAGATGGGCTTGGGCGTCGATGGCCTGGCCTTGCAGTGCGGTGTTGGCGCAACCCTGCCTTGCCATGGCCTTTTGGCGAGCCATCAGGCTGCGAGCAGCGATGTCTGAAGTGCTCTCGCCAGGTGGCGCATTCAGCAGGTCTTGCGCGGGCAGGCTGGGCACTTCGATGTGCAGGTCTATGCGGTCGAGCAGCGGGCCGCTGAGCTTGCCTTGGTAGCGGCTGACTTGGTCGGGCGAGCAGCGGCACGAGCGGGTGGCGCTGCCCAAATAGCCGCAAGGGCAGGGGTTCATGGCGGCGATCAGCTGAAACCGCGCCGGAAACTCAGCCCGACGCGCAGCCCGTGCGATGGTGATGGTGCCGGTCTCCAAAGGCTCCCGCAGCGCTTCAAGGGCTGCACGGGGGAACTCGGGCAACTCGTCCAGAAACAGCACCCCGTGGTGCGCCAGCGATATCTCGCCTGGCCGGGGCGGCGAGCCACCGCCCACCAGCGCCACCGCGCTGGCCGAGTGGTGGGGCTGGCCTGTGGGCCTTTGTGCCCAACGTGAAAGGTCAAACCGTCCGGCCAGGCTGGCCAGGGCTGCGGCTTCGAGGGCGTCTTCGACCGACATGGGCGGCAGCAAACCCGCAAAGCGCTGCGCCAGCATGGACTTGCCCGAGCCGGGCGGCCCCACCATCAGCAGCGAATGCCCTCCCGCTGCGGCAATCTCCAGCACGCGTTTGACCCCGGCCTGGCCTTTCACATCGGCCAGGTCGGCGTAATGCGGCGCTTCGCTGGGCGCTTGTGCGCTCAGGCGGGCCCAGCCCTCGCCGGGCTCGGTGGAGGGTGGCAAAAACTGTTGCACCACATCCAACAGGTGCTTGGCCCGAAAGACTTCGGCATCGGGCACCAGCGCGGCCTCTTCGGCGCTGCCCGGCGGCAGCACCAAGCGGGTGCGCACCTGCTGCTGGCGCAGGGCCAGGCTCATGGCCAAAGCCCCGCGCACCGGGCGCAACTCGCCTGACAAAGAAAGCTCACCGGCGAATTCGTGACCGTCCAGCTTGCTGGCATCGATCTGCCCACTGGCCGCCAGGATGCCCAGCGCAATGGGCAAGTCCAGGCGGCCCGAGTCTTTGGGCAGGTCGGCCGGGGCCAGGTTCACGGTGATGCGTTTGTTGTGCGGGAACTCCAGCCCGCTGTTTTGCAGTGCCGAGCGCACCCGTTCACGGGCTTCCTTGACCTCCACATCGGCCAGCCCCACCAAAGTGAAAGTCAAGCAGTATATGCACCACATTTACCAGGTATGCTGAGGTCGGCAAGCTATGGCATCTGTCCAATGATGTAAGCTACTATGAAGTATGGGCGCGCACCTTTTTCGCGTCAGCCAACCACACAAATTGCATCGCTTATGACATCGACGATCTATTACCTATCGGACATTGCTTGAATTTATCTCTCAAGTAACCATCATTTATTCTTATCTGTTTCTTTTCATCACATATAATTTCTCAACATAGATCCGCCGCTCTGGGGGGGGGTCTTTATTCAACCTTTTAAAACGTTGACACAATATTTTTATTAAGAGGCATTTAAAATGAAAATCTCTAAATATTTAATTCTTGGCTTTATAACTTTTTTGCTCTTCCTGGCCACAGCATCAAGTAATGCACAAGCTACTCATGATAAATATTGTATAGATGGAATATGTCTTTTTGATTCAATATCAAAGTTTAAAAATGAAGAAATTAGAAACGAATACTCTAGAAAGCAACTATACAAAGCAGTTGATCAGTTTCCCATTTGTACACATAACGAATTTAACATAGCTTTTAAATCCAAAAGTGGATATAAAATCAATCTAACATTACAAGCGATAGCTGCACCAAAAGGCCAACACTACGTAGTTACAGATATTACTGCGGATGTTGACGGGAATTTCACCAGAGAACAAATAAACGAAACATTTCTTCAGTTGGTTAAACGATCCAGCATGAACTACAAAGAAGATAAAATTGGAAATCAATTTATATTTCAACCACAAGCTAGCATTAATGAAAATGGTCTTGGAATTTATCTAGCTGCTAGCAAAGATCAAAGCTATCTAAATAGTAGCAAAAAAGGAATGAGCATGAGATATTCTACGAATTTAGGCGCCAAAAACACAGATAATCTCGCACGTCAGCCTGGGTGCAACTCACAAACACCGACTATGTAAAAGAATAAATTGAGGTCCTGGGGGTGGTTTCCAAAACTCACCTCCGAAGCGGCATTGATGGCATGAATCCCGCATAACGAAACCGGCGGCTTCAACTTTGATGAATCGGACGCTCTTGTCATTGAAATCTCGGTGTTTTTGCACCCGGTGTTGGCATCTTGGCCGATTTTGGGCGCACTCATGCCACGATCCCTGCCGGAAATTTCCTACGCACCATCCACAGGTTGGAGAGCATGAACAGTGTGAAGAGTTGCGCCGTGTTCTTGGCCAGTCCACGGTAACGCACCTTGGTGTAGTCACGCCCACATGGATTCCATATGCCGGCACTGAAGCCAAGAAGAAAATATATGCGGCCCTGACTATCTGGATGTCAATAGCAGGGACAAGTGGAGCTTGGATTGTGCGGAAATTGCGCTCAACGCAGTGTGAACTCTCCCCTTACGTACAAAGCAAAGTCCCATAGTGAGGGCAATTGATGGGGAGGTAAATTTTGAAAACTCGGCGGGGCCATTCCTATCGGCCGCCGAGTGTTGCCACGTGAATTTTTGTGGCGACGAATCAGGGGTGTCGAGCGGCGTGGCCAGGGCCGCCCCATACCTATTAGCAAAATTTAATTGGGTCTAGAACATATAGCGACTGGCCGAAAAAGACTAGTTCTGCAAGGGCACTTTCGTCCACCTTTTCCTCGCGCAGATCGTGCAACAGGCGGGTCCCGAACGCCGCCGAGCAAACGAACACAATTTTGCGCAGTTTGACCCCCTCTGCAATCTGCGCCCCTGGCCTGGCGAGTACCGCTAACATGTGCTTCATCCAACCCACTAATCTGCGGTAATCACGGGCGTTTGGCCTGCTGCGCTGGACCTCAATCCAGTCCCACGCATCGCGATTTCGCCAAAGCACATCGGGCCGCTTTCCCGCGACCCCAGCCGAACCACCAGCCCAGAGCCCTTGCGCGATCTCCCGTTCCGTCGATACGCGCAGCCCCTGCAAAATGCCTGCAATCGCAATTTCATTTGAAATGCAACGATGGCGATAGTACCCACCACTGATGCCGCGCATCCCGTCCTTGCCGGACGCCGCCTCGATACCCAAACTTCGCAGCGCACGTACCCCTGGCTCAGCCAAGGCATACAACGTGCTGCCATCCGGCCCCTGGGCCGATAGCACCAGCCGAGCCTCACGCATGCGCCTGAGCGTTCGCTGCGCCATGCGCATGGCACTTGCGCTTGCCACAATCGGCGCAAGACTGGGCCTCTCCAGTGGTCTGGACTCCCACCTCGTGTGCACCAGTGCCGCAAGGTCGCGCGTGCGCAACCAGCCAAAGCGATGCAGCGACCTTAGCGTGCGCCGCTCCGCTTCCATTGCAACCACTCGCCCGTCGGGGCGGCGTTTGCCCATTGATTGATTGATATTCTTCATGCCTCTGTATAGGCATTTCGTCCATCACCCCCCCCCCCTGTACGCCCACCAGTGCACCGGTAGGCGTACAGGGGGCCCGAACAGCCCAGCCGCGAGCGCGACTGCGGCCCACCGTTCACTTTCCCGCTCTGGACGAGCGGCCGTTCACTCGACAGTCTGGACGCCTGTCGTGGTCCCAAGGGATACCGGCGCCCCCTCCCTCCATTGCCCGCCAGCGGGCAACTCCAGGCGCGGGAAACCGGCTTCACCCTCGCGCTGGACGCGCCGAGGGCGATGGTCGTGCTTCGCGCTCCTGAAGCCGGTTTCCCGCGCCTGACGGCTTGGGGCGCGAGGGCTTTGCCCTCCCACCAGCCACCGCCAACCTAGGGGTTGGCTGCCCCCGGCGCGACGGTCTTCGGCCTGCTGGGTGCTGACAGGCGGCTCCCTCCTGGATCGAACAAGAGCGCTGTAGGCAGCGCTGCATGTTCGATGGCTGCGGCTGGACGCCTGGCCCCACGCGAAGCGTGGCCCCCCTTGACACTTGTCACGATGCACGCGGGCACGTGTCTTTCCACTGCACGCCGATCACGGCATGCTATGCGGGTCGTGCATTGGCGCTGCACCGCCGCTGTGGAGCGGGCCTGTGGTGCCGTTCTCCTTCGTCATCGCCATTTCTGCAACCTTAGCAGCATGCCTACGTCCTCCCGGAGGTGACTGCATCGCATGGCCCTGCACCCGGTCCTGCCTGCCGGCAGGCTGCGGCTTTGGCGCCACCCCTTCCGTCCGAGAGCTGCAGCTGAACCCGGCGCAGGCGACGAACTCAGGAATACGGCACACACAGCAAGGACTTCAATGCCCCACAGCGCAAACACCCCAAATCCCGGGCCACAAGGCTCGAATAGCCACGGCTCGGAATCTAGAAACCCGGCCCACTATGAGAACACCATGAACATCACAGAAGCCCAAAGACCACCCGCTACAGTGACCATGACCGCCGCCGAATGGGCCAGGACCCATAGGGATTTCAAGTCCACGTTTAACGGGCAACGCTACGTCCTGCGCATGACCTCTCGCGGCACGTCCCCGGTGCAGGTCATCGTGACAAAGGGGGCTCGATCATGAGCGCCACACACAGTACAGAGTGGGGCGAGCTGGTGCACAGCTATAGCCGTGCGCAGGCCATAGCCGATGGCGTTTTGATTGATGTCTCCACCATGGCACGGGAGGCAGGCTTTCGGATTGCCGTTGCATTGACCGCCCAGGTCTGGGCCGATTGCGTGGAGTGGACTGATGCGGACAGCACGCGCCAGGTCAGTCAAGATGAGGCCGGTCGGTTGTGGGACGTGCTGTGGTTGGCCCACCTAGCCGCACGCCGTGCCCAAGGAGACCGGGTGATATATGAACTGCGTCGGGTCCCCCGGGGCGGCAGAGGGCAAAGGCCGCGTCGGACAGTCTTGCAGCTTCACATAGGCCCAGGCGATGACGTCGAGCCCGTTATAACAATCCTGGCCCTCCAGGAAACCTGAAATCCATCAACCCCAGGTCAAACCTGGGGGCCGAACTAAAGAAAGGAAAGCATCATGTCTATCTGGAAATGGCTGCATGGCAGCCTGGACGGCAGCACTATCGACACCCATGCACTTACCCCGATCAATGAAATGTGCGCCACCACTGTCAATCCTGCAACGGGGCTACCGATGCTCAGTGGCGGAATGTCCGGGGTGGATGCTGGCGGAAGTTTGTACGGCATGGATTCACACGTCGGCACGTCCTGGGATTCGGACATATTCAGCGACAGCGGGGCCGGTTCGACGTTCGGGTGATCCACTGACCGCGTCGCCAGGCCTGAGCAGTAAAAAAAGGGGCGTGAGGCCCCTTGGTGATGACGAGCCTGCGGGGAGGCCTATGTGGCAGAGCGCACCAGTGTCACTACTGGTGCGCGGCCTGGACGTTGGTCTACCGACACCAATCCGGCAGCGCTCAGCCGCTGTAGCGCTTCATACTTCGCTTCACGCGACACGCCGACTGCATCCATTTGCTCGGAGGACAGGCGGACAGTGTCCGACTTCTTGAGGCCCGCGAGATACCACAGCACCAAAGCAACCTGCAGCGTGCGTCCCGGCATCCGCGCCGCTGCTTGCATCCAGCCCAAGGGTAGAGGCCCTTTGATGAACCCCACCTGGGCTTTTGCCTTGGTGACCTCCTGCGCATCAACAAAGGCTTCGCGCTGGCGGTCCCACACGAGTCGACGCTCACCGACTGTGGTGTTGTCGTTCATGGTGCCACCCCTTCCGGACGGAGTTCGGCCAGCAGGGCTTGCACCGTGTCCCACATCACAGTGCCGCGTTCATCCTCGAATCGCTCTGGCCATCGGATGAACTTCACATCCGACCCCAGCTCAAATCCGCTCAGCACAATGCGGCTCGCCTGACGCATCATTTCCCGCGTCTGTTCCGCTCTCGCTTCCAACTCTTCGAGTGGGGCGTGGATGAGCAGTGCGTCGTGGATCGGTGCCACGACTTCCACACCGGCCTCGGTCGTCAGGCAGCAGGCCAGGCGCAGCATCTCAGCGCCGTTGGCTTGCATAGGGAAATTCGCTAGGGATCGGGAGTTCGCCCCTGACCCAACATGCAGCTCCCATCCCAGCACGGTCCACAACTTGCCATGCATGTGTGCATAGTTGAGGGTGGCGTCGGACCATTCCCAAAAAGTGGCATAGGTCCGGCGATGCAAGCGCAGTAGCTCTTTGGCGTAGGCAGTTGGCTGTTGGATGCGGCGGCCAAGCGATTCTTCGCGCATACCGTACTGCACGGCCAGCACACATGCTTTAAATTGCTCCCGCTCTTTCGCATGGGTCTTCTTTGTCGCATTGGGCGGTACGGCACCGGCCTGGCGCGCAAAGGCAAGGTAAGGGTCCCCGGACAGATAGGCCTCCTGCATGCGGGCATCGCCAGACAACGCCGCAGCAATGCCGAATTCTTGCTGTGACCAATCGATGTATGCGAGCCCGTGACCTGGCTCAGGCCGAATCAGGCCACGCAACCAAGCCGACAGGCCAAAAACAAAGCGCGAGGTGCTTGGCTGATTGCGCCCGGTAGTCGAGCGGAACATCGAGAGCATCTCCCGATTGCGACCATCGCTGCCAACCGGTAGGTCGTTCAAGCGAAACTTACCCATGGTCCGACGCAGTTCTTTGAGGGGCAGCAACTGTGGGTGCGACTTGCACTGGTCGCTGAACGTGTCGTCGTCCAATGTAAGCTGTCCGGACGGGAGGACGGGCCAGGCGATGTTGTTGCGTGTGAGGTAGTCCGAAAATTTCGCCATTTTGAAGGTGCGCCCCTCGTAAACGTTGAATTGGGTGTCAATGCGCTCAATCAGCTTGCCTTTCAGTGCATCCCAGTTTTGTCGCAGGTTAGCGAACAGTGCTGCATCAGTCGGCACACCGGCATGCTCCATGCGCCCGACGGCACGACCGTACCGACCGCGCAGCAACGCATGAGACAGGCGGGGCTCTTGGTTTATGGTCGAGGCCATGGCGTGGAACAGCTCTCCGGTCGCAATGACATCGGACTCGCAGTAGGTCAGGATAGCTTGGCGCTCAGCTTCGCTGTATGGGCCACCAGACAAGATGAGGTCCCGCATCCGGTCCTTCTCGACCGCATCGATACCGTTGAGCTGATAGTACGCGAGGGCGCCCAACAGCCCACTGGAGGTCTTCAGTTCCCGCCCGTTCGTTTCGACTCGGAACTCAGCATAGAGGTCCAGAACGTTGCAGGGCAGCGGCCAGCCGAGTGCCAGGTGGCATACCATCTCGGCGCTGGCGTAATAGGCAACGACCAGGCTATCGGTGCCAAGGTCGTAGGGGCAAGGGTTCGACTTGAGTTCGTCTTGCCAGACACGCAGTTTCCGACCGCTGCGCAGTTCGTGTGCAACCAGGCACGCCGGATCGCGGCGCTCACCGGGAGCGCCACGAAACTCGAAATCGATGACCCACACCGTGGCGAAGTCATCTAACTGCATCAGATTTCTCCGCGCAGGCCACGCACGATAGGGTGGTCGAGGGAGGTGATGAGCTTGTCTCGAAATGCGAGGCTAAGAATTTCGCGCATCGACAGTTCCGGCCACGTCGGTTCGTCCATCTTCGCCGTGGGGACGCGTATTTCGTAGGCGCCAAGTGACTGACTGGACACGACTTTGACCCAGCCCGTTTGGGCAGCTTTCGCCGCAGTGTGGGCGGACTGGGCCCAGGGATTGAGGCGACCGTCTTCCGTGGGCAGGCTCACAGGCCACAGGCACAACGTGCCATCGCGGGTGATGTACAAGTACAACATCATCGCCCGCACGTCGTCCGCGAGTTCGCTGTACAGGTCGGGGTGCACAAAGTAGACATCGCCGGTGTCTTGCATCGTTAGCGTGAGCACCTGGACTTGCCATTCCGAGCCGCTGCGCACGCGCAGCCATAGCTGCTTGTTTGGCTTGCGAGTGGGCACTGTGGTGATGACCTTCTTTACCCCTGCTAACTGACTATAGTTTTGCGTCAATGTCAGCTTGGTAAGGTCGAGGTCTGTGGATAAGCCTAGGTTGACGGGTGTGGCTATCGCGGCGGCAACGGCAGCATTAGTCGCATCGGCAGAGGTTTTTGAAAGGGTGGGTTTGGACATTTGTGTCTCCAGAGGGGCCAGCGGGCTGCTGGTGAGCTAATCAGTCCTCGTCAGGTGTCGCCCCAACCGCCAGGTGTCTGATGAGTTGTATAGCGCAGCCCCACCATGGAAATGAGCTTTCCCGCCAAATTTGAGCGTCACGATCCACGGAAACGTGGGCAACCTGGGGCGGCTAGCGACAGGTACGTGTCTGCCCGTGCGGCACCCGCTCCATCTATTCATAACTCTTTGAAAGATACCAAGTAGCCCCTTCTCGGGCTCTACCCCGGCGTGTCCCCAGCTAGGCATGCGTGGGAACGCCCGGCGAATGGGCGTAGGCAGTGCCATCAGAACGGCCCGTCGCCGTAGCCGGACGCCACGGGATAAACAGAGAACCCTACAGATTGCACTCAGTGGTTGAGTTGGGTGCAGTCTTTCAGTTCGCTGGCGTAATGTCGGTGACGCTAGCACCCCCAGTCCCTGAGTCCATTCGGGGGCTCCATGTCTTTTCATACCAATCAATCTCAACAACCCAGCAACCACACGTACTTTGCCCATTCCACCCGACCCACGTTTCGCGTGATGGAAATGTTCGCAGGCATCGGCGGATTCCATCAGGGGCTGCAACGGGCAAACAGCGCCATACGCGCACTTGCACGGCCTGAGCCCTACCAGGTCCTCTGGTCCAATCAGTGGGAGCCGTCCAGAAAAGCCCAACACGCAGCTGAAATCTATACAAAGCGCACTGGATTGCCGGTCGTCAATCGTGACATCAACGAAGTGCTGCAGGACAGCAGCGAACTTGCGCGCATCGATGCTCTCTCTCCAAACATGCTCGTCGGAGGGTTCCCTTGCCAGGATTACTCAGTTGCGAACTCTGGCGCTGCTGGCCTAGCCGGTGCCAAAGGCGCCCTATGGTGGTCCATTTACACAATGCTGAAGCAACGCTTCGACGCTGGGTTGCCCATCGAAACTGTGCTGCTTGAGAACGTGGACCGCATCTTGGCATCGCCGAAGGGTACCCCTGGGGGCGACTTCGCGGTCATCCTTGCCAGCCTCCAGGCTCTCGGATACGCGGTCACGTGGCAAGTTGTTAACGCCGCCGACTATGGCTATCCTCAGCGCCGCCGCCGCTGTTACATCCTGGCCTATCATGAGGCCAGTACGCACTATACCGAGTGCGTTAATGCCGCTGACCAGGCTCGCACCTGGCTCGTTCAGCGCTCGCCGCTAGCCCAGGCTTTCCCCGTACAGGCAGATGGGCGCCTGGCGTGCTTTGACCTGGGGGACGACTTTCAAGAGGCCCAGCGTCAATACCGAACCACTGCCGCAGGCAAGACCCAGTTTGGGAGCGCGGGGCTGTGTGTGGGCGGTCGTGTGTGGACCATCCCGACGAAAGCAGCGTCCGTGTCCGACTTCTCTGAGTTCGTTGGCCAGCCCTTGCCACTAACCTTGGGTGATGTCGTATCAGACACGCAGCGCGTCCCTGCTGGCTGCTTCATTGACGATGAGGAGCGGCAGCGCTGGGCCTACCTGAAGGGTTCTAAGTGCATCCCTCGGGTGGCCAAGACTGGCTACGAATACAACTTCAGCGAAGGTGCCATGGCATTCCCCGACCGACTCGACCGAGCTGCAAGGACGATTATCACCAGTGAGTTGGGTGGCGCTGCATCTCGGACGCGCCATGTCGTACGCCACGCGGACGGACGACTGCGCCGATTGACTGCGGAAGAGTTGGAAGCAGCATTTCAGTTCCCGCGCGGCTACACCGACGGCTTGAGTGACTCGCAGCGCTCGCTGCTCCTTGGCAATGCGGTAATGCCGGGCGTCATCGAGCGCATCGCGCGGGTGGTGGCAGGCTGATACGGACCTACCCCAACGAAAACGGGCGCTCTGGGCGCCCGTTTTGCCTTTGTAATGAAGGCTTTTATTCGCCCCTGTCCGCTCGGAATGGTGGTTTCGATAAATAACGGTCGGTCAGCAATTCAGATTGAATGCCCCCGAACGGCCACGATCGGGGCCGTGTGCGGGATCGCTAAGTCACTTGCGACCGCCCAACGCCGCAACGATGGCGTCGCGATAGACGTTTTCGTCGGGCAGGGTGACATTGTTGAACGCTTCTTGCACCTTATATACGGTTGTCGAATGCGGTGGCAGTATGCGTAGCGAGACGAGCGCACCAGCCGGCGGTTCCGGGGGCGTGTCGTGTTCGTAGGAGAGAAAGGTAATCGACGCCGGTTGTAGCGCGTACCGCACCAAGCCGCCGGCACCGCCCAACCGCGCCATGATTCGTTGATACACCGGCACCGGCGACACGAAAAACAGTCCCTTGCGGCATAGTTCCTCGCGCTGCAGCACTTGGCCCTTATAAATCAGTTGCGGCAGGATGCGCTTGTTGACGTTCTCCCAATTCAAGCCAGCAGTCGTCGCCGGGTTCGTGCGCTCTGCCGATAGCAGCCCTTCGCGCCCGTTGCGGTAATTGCCCGTCGTGTCGATGGTCTGGACTTCCACCGCGATGAACTCTTGCAATACACCGCTGGCATCAAGCCGCGCCAGCACCCAGTCCACGAAGTAGCTGCCCGCGCCGTCCTTCTGCGGCAAACGCAGCTCGCCGCCCCATCGCTTGCCGAATACGGCGACTGCCGGCGCGTTGTCGCGCTGTGCGGCCTGTGCCGCTTCGGCACCAGCAAATAGCGGCAAGTTGTCACCGAACGCGATGCGCGCCACGTCGGTGAGCATCCGATAGTCGTCCGCGTACAAGCGGATTGGGCAGCAAATCACCGGCCCAGACGTGACCGGCTTGATGGTGCAGACGCCAGACACAGCCCCATCGCTCAATCGCTTTTCACAGACCTCACCCAGGAACGGGCAACGCTTGTCCGTGGCGGCAGCGACTGCCGCTGCCGAATGGTCGTCGGCGCGGTAGCCGAAGAACTCCCAAATTGTCCCTGCCATTACGCCGCTCCGGCTTTACGATTCGCCTTGCCGCCCGCCCCCAGCACCTGTGCAATCGCCCGCCCGACCGCCGCGCCCAGCAGCGGCGGAACGGCATTGCCGACCTGCTCATATTGCTCAACCCGCGACCCGCAAAAAACGTAGGTATCCGGGAAGGACTGGATGCGCGCCGCCTCGCGCACGGTGAAGGCGCGATCTTGGTCATAGTGGAAATAGGCGCCCCAATGCGGATCGCATTTGGTCAGGATAGTGGATGCCAAGCCGTCGGGAGCGACCCGGCCATACCGTTTGGTGTGATCGCTTCGACGCGCCATGCGCATTCCTCGTGGCAGCAGCGCATCGGGAATGTCCGTCCAATTGCCGCCCGGCGGGATATGCGACATTCGTTCTAGGTTGATCTTGCTCAACCGCGCCGCTTCGTGACACGTCACGCCCGAGGAGCCGACGCGCATCAACTGCTGATAAGGATTATCAGCCGGTTTTCGGTACACCTTGACCGACTCGCCCAGCTCGCCGTTATGCAGCAAGGGTAGGTCGCCAATGGCGTCCCTCACCGTCACGTGCGACGGCAGTTCCAGTGAACGCGGCAGATTCACCAAATTTTTACCGGCGAATTGCGAGGTGAAATTCACCCGCACCGGCGCATTGCGCAGCGGTTCCGGGAACAACGCCATCGGATCGACGCCGATGCGGTTGCCCAAGATGATCGTGCGCCATCGGGTTTGCGGGATGCCGTAGTGTGGCGCGTAGAGAATGCGTACGTCGGCGTCGTAGCCGAGTTGTTTCAACGATACGAGAATCGCATCCAGCGTCGCGCCGCCTTCAAACGACACCATGCCGGGGACGTTCTCAATCATCACCGCTTGTGGCTGGAACTCGGTGACGAAGCGCAGGTACTCGCGGAACAGGTGATTCCGTGAATCCTCGGTGGACCGCTTGGGCGCGTTGATCGAGAAGCCTTGGCAGGGCGGGCCACCGGCCACGAGGTGCAATTCCCCCCGCTTCAAGCCCAAGAGGTTACGGATTTTGCGGGCATCGACTTGTCGAATGTCACGGCTATCGACCTGCGTTCCCGGATGGTTGGCGGCGTAGGTCTGCGCATAGCGCAGCGAAATCTCGTTGGCGTAAAGCGACGTAAATCCAGCCTCGCGGAGCCCTTCGGACAGGCCGCCAGCACCAGCGAACAAGTCTAGGGAAATCAGAGGATTAGAATTTTTCATATCGCTTTTTTCTGGGTTGGTTGGCGTGGGCGGGATGCTTGGGCCGGGTACATATCGAGTTGCCGCCCGCCGTGGTGCTGGTCGATAAACGCCTGCATGTAGGCGCGCAGCACTTCCCCCCTGTTTTTCGGCCACGTACGACCCTTGGAACGCCTCACGGAGTTCCTTTGCTACTCGGATACGGAGACCAACGTCTTTGCCGGACATGGGGTGAAATTATCACACGGATACACCAATGTGCAGCCAAAAAATGCAGGCCTATGTTGAGTAACCGACGCCCCCGTTTTCAGTAGCACGGGGTCTTGGAGCCCGGGAGTCAATGTAACTGGCCTTAGTATGAAGTTGAGTCATAGCGTGTCGGAGGCAGGACTACAAACAGCGTTCGTCGGCCAATGAATGCTCCTGGCTCAACGCCATAGCTGAATCGGGCAGGCTGGACGACGGCCACCCTCGACCTGCTGCCCAGGCTGACCCTCGGAAGTCGCATTTAGTAAACCAAGAGCAACCCGTTCACGGACGACCTGCGCAGCAAGGAAGATGGGACGATCAAATGCGGCGAAGCGCACTTTGCTGCGCTAGCCGCATGCGAGAGCCCCGCCAAATAGCCGGTTGCCATGAGCTTTGATGACGTTCTTAAGTCAGTCGAATGACGATGTGAATCGCTTAGAGTTGCGTCGCTCCCCGGCAAACACGGCCCGGTCAAGAATGGGTTCGAAACAGGGGAGATTTGTAGCTACCACGTAGCTAAAAAATGTAACTTAAATTTAAGTTATTGATTTATAACGATATGTTTTGCATCCTGTTCAGATCGTGTCAAAGGTCACCGACCTGAAACCGGTGGGCGCTTTTCTTCAGTGGTTTGCAGTTTGCGGGCCTTCACGCATTTTTACCTAACGCGACCACAATTGTCATCCGTTAATCGTCGCCATCATACGGTTGAAATGGTTCTGGACTGTCAATGGAATCTGGTTCCGAACTCTCAAACCATTTGTCCATATATCCATCAGCGTCGAGCGGCTGAAGTATTGGCGATTTTCCACCTCGTAAGAATATTTCTATCATTCCGTCCTCTTGGTGCACAACAGCCTTTTCAATTAATCGCGATAGCTCTTCCCTTAACGCAGCTCTAGCATCAAGAGAATCAATATTCTTTACAGCCCTGACAATATCGAAAAATACGTTATCAAAGTCTCCATTCAAGTCAGCAAGCGCCGCAGTTGCCTCAGCAAGTTGTTTTTCCTTCTGGAGCACCATTTGCTCTGCCTCAAAATATTTCGTCCTGAGTGGCAACGAGGGTTTATCACTTTCTCCAATTACTTCGAGATATCTATCTCTTGCCCTTTGTGCATTTGAGTACTCCAATGCAATTAGGTCCACCTGAACCTTTAACTCTTCCATCCGTGCCGTTCCACCAAAGTATTGAGGTGCAGCAACGGAGACTACCGTCAATACTGCCGTTTCAAGTTCCTTAGCATTGGAACTAGGGCAGCTTGTCTTCCCAAGGTTTCGATTTACACAGTAGTAGCGGGCATATTCCGGCTGAGCTTTACTATTTTTGTTTTTCCGCACGTAGGAAGTGCCACACGCAGAGCAGCGTAATAGCCCCTGCAGCCAGTTCTTTAAACTAGCATCTCGACGCCCAGGGAAGCGCCCACTTCGGTCTGCTTTTGCCTGTGCCCGCATAAAAGTGCCTATGTCGATGACGGCAGGGTAATAGCCCGGCACTGGTTCACCACTTGGATATCTCTTGTTATCATCCTCTGGGTCATTCTTATGCGGCTGGTATTCCCCTAGTAACGCGCGATTTTTCAGAAGACGGCCAACGTTTGATGTGTGCCAAGTGTTAGTTTGAGTCGAACGCTGCTCGAAATCTGATCGACTCTCGCCTGATTTACGGACTGGATGCTTGCCTGGAACAGGCCAACCTTCCTTATTGGCACGCGTTACGATCGAGGTGATTCCGTATCCGCTGATTCGCATTTCGAATACTTTGCGGATACTCTCGACTATGTTGTCTTGCACAACAAACCCTGTTTTCTCGGCATTCGGGCGTAGCCAACGCGGGCATTCGCTCGTAACAATACGTACACCATCACCAGTCGCCGCCCTACGTTTCTTCTCCCCCCATACGTCGGCCAACCTTTTCGCTTTGGCCGCACTCTCATTATTGGCCCTCGACATGTAAACGATAGCAAGGATGAGGTTGCCGGTATCTGTGATAGTTTCGGAGTCCCAGACTTTTTCATCGACCAAAGTAACAACTTTAATCCCGGCATCGACAAGGTCGAGCAGCAACCGAAGCGCTTTGTTAGTGTCGGCACGACTCAGCCGGTCAAACTGTTCGATCACCAGGAAAGAGCCTTTAGCAATTTTCCCTGCGTGTACGGCCTCAATAAACGCTGCTAAGGCACCCTTCTCCAAGTTCTTTCGTTTGAACGCGCTCACGCCAAGATCGCGGTAGCTAACTGGATGCAGCACCAGCCCGTGTTTGGCGCAGTATTCGTCCGCCATTTCTACTTGACGTCTCAAACTGTCACCCAACTCCTGCTTAACAGTGCTAAATCGCACGTACGAATACGCTATGCCCTTCGGCTCTTGAATTGGCGCCGCAATAGCCGCCGATCGGTTCGTCATCTCAATGTCACCTCAGATATTGGTGTCATTATTACTCAACGATGGTGAAGCTGGGCAGGCCGTTGGCCAGATGCACCTCAACGGTGACCGCAGGTGCCTGCAGCCCCACCAGTGCACGGCTGTGCACCAAAGAAAGACTCATATCCCCTCCATGCCCCATGTTGGTGCATGGTTTGTGTGCATGCACGCTGACGTGGCGTGCACTTCTTATTTCAATGGCATTGAACCATGCACAGAGAGGCGGTGCACTGGGAAATGCCCCAGTTTCAAGCACATCGGCTGTTGGCACGGTCTGTGCTTAACAGGTACGTCCTCAACAACTTTTGACCGGAGTCCAATATGAAAAAGATCCTCGTTCCTTCCTTGATCGCCCTGGCGGTGAGCGCTTTGGCTTCCGTGGCCCAAGCCCAGACAGCCCCTGCTGAACCTGAGAGCACCCTGTCCTACAACGCGGGCGTGGTGTCTGATTACCGTTACCGCGGCATTTCTCAAACCCGTCTGGAGCCCGCGCTCCAAGGTGGTGTGGATTACGCAGACAAGGGCGGTTTCTATGTGGGCGCTTGGGGTTCGACCATCAAGTGGATCAAGGACACGCAAGGCGTGACTTCCGGCTCGACCGAACTCGACCTGTACGGCGGCTACAAATTTGCCATTGGCGACTTTGCCTATGACCTGGGCTTCTTGCGTTACCAGTACACCGGTAACAACTACGCCAAAGCAACAGCGGGTGGTGTGAACGCCAACACCAATGAAGTTTATGGTGCAGTGACTTACGGTTTGTTCACCGCCAAATACTCACACGCAGTTTCCGATTTGTTCGGCAACATCAACAGCAAAAACAGCTACTACCTCGACTTGAGCGCTGCTTTGGATCTGGGTGATGGTTTGACTTTGGTTCCTCACGTGGGTCGTCAGGCGATCAAGAATTCTCCTGGTTTGAGCTACAACGACGCAGCTTTGACATTGACCAAAGATTTGGGCAACGGTGTGGCCATTTCTGGTGCAGTCGTGGGAACCAACAGCTCGGCTTACACGGTCTACAACAGCGACAAAGTTTTGAGCAAAACCGGCGTCGTTCTGGGTCTGAAGTACACCTTCTGATCTCCCTCATTTCTAACAAGGAGCCATCATGAAACTGGTGACCGCCATCATCAAACCCTTCAAGCTGGACGAAGTGCGTGAAGCACTTTCGGGCATCGGCGTGCAGGGCATCACCGTGACCGAAGTCAAAGGCTTCGGTCGTCAAAAAGGCCACACCGAGCTGTATCGCGGCGCGGAATACGTGGTGGACTTTTTGCCCAAAGTGAAGATCGAAGCTGCTGTGTCCGACGAGCTCGTCGAGCGCGTGATCGAAGCCATCGAATCCGGTGCCCGCACCGGCAAGATCGGTGACGGCAAAATTTTTGTGTATGACCTCGAGCAAGTGGTTCGCATCCGCACCGGTGAAACCGGCGGCGAAGCCCTTTGATCGATAAGAAAGAGAGTTGAAAATGAAAAAGCTACTCGCGTCGTTGACCTTGGGTTTGTCCCTTGGCTTTGGCCTGTTGGGTGCGGGCTCTGTAGCCCTGGCCCAAACAGCGCCTGCTGCTGTTACGGCCCCTGCTGCTGAAGCCAAGGCCCCTGCTGCTGCCCCTGCACCTGCTGCCGCTGCTGAAGCTGCACCCGCAGAAGCCGCACCCGTGCCAGTGCCCAACAAGGGCGACACCGGCTGGATGATGTTGTCCACCTTGCTGGTCTTGATGATGGCTGTGCCCGGTCTGGCCTTGTTCTACGGCGGCCTGGTCCGCAGCAAGAACATGCTGTCGGTGCTCATGCAAGTCATGGTCACCTTCTCGCTGATCCTGGTGCTGTGGTTCATCTACGGCTACAGCTTCGCGTTCACCGAAGGCAATGCCTACATCGGTGGCATGGACCGCCTCTTCATGAAGGGCATCTGGGACAACGCTGCGGGCACCTTCGCCAATGCGGCCACCTTCTCCAAGGGAGTCTACATTCCTGAAGTCGTGTTCGCTGCTTTCCAGGCCACGTTTGCGGGCATCACTTGTGCCCTGATCGTGGGTGCCTTTGCCGAGCGCGTGAAGTTCTCTGCTGTGTTGGCTTTCATGGTCCTGTGGTTCACCTTCAGCTACCTGCCGATCGCTCACATGGTTTGGTTCTGGATGGGTCCTGACGCTTACGCTTCCAAAGAAGTCGTGGACGAGATGACTTCCAAAGCCGGTTTGCTGTGGCAATGGGGTGCGCTGGACTTCGCCGGCGGTACCGTGGTGCACATCAACGCCGCTGTGGCTGGCTTGGTCGGTGCCTTCATGATTGGCAAGCGCGTCGGTTACGGCCGTGAATCCATGGCGCCTCACAGCCTGACATTGACCATGGTCGGTGCCGCATTGCTGTGGGTGGGCTGGTTCGGTTTCAACGCCGGCTCCGCTCTGGAAGCCAACGGTTTCGCAGCGCTCGCTTTCATCAACACCATGTTGGCTACGGCAGCTGCCGTGATCGCCTGGTGCCTGGGTGAAGCCCTGATGCGTGGCAAAGCTTCCATGCTGGGTGCTGCCTCTGGTGCAGTCGCTGGTCTGGTCGCCATCACCCCCGCAGCCGGCAACGTCGGCATCGGCGGTGGCGTGATCATCGGCTTCATCGCTGGCTTCGCTTGCCTGTGGGGCGTCAACGGCCTGAAGAAGCTGCTGGGCGCTGACGACTCGCTGGATGTCTTCGGTGTGCACGGCGTCGGCGGTATCTTGGGTGCCTTGCTGACTGGCGTGTTCAACTCGCCAGCCTTGGGCGGCCCCAGCGCCGTGGGCGACTGGGTCACCGTGTCCATGGTCACTGCAGACGCTTATTCCATCGCTGCACAAGTGTGGATCCAGGCCAAGGCAGTGCTCGTGACAGTGGGCTGGTCCGCAGTGGTTTCGATCATCTCTTACAAAGTCGTCGACATGACCATTGGTCTGCGCGTCTCTGAAGAAGAAGAGCGCGAAGGTCTGGACATCTCCTCCCACGGCGAGTCGGCCTACCACGGCTGAACGTCCAAGCGGTGACGCCAGTCACCGCATCCAAAAAGCCCGCAGTGCTTGCGCTCTGCGGGCTTTTTTCATGGGCGCAACAGGTGCCTGGGCCTCGACATGGACGAGACAGAGGGTCTCGGGTGACGGTGTTAAAGTGCCCCGTCATATTTCGTATTTTTCGCATGTCACACACCTCCCCAAAAGACAACGCTGCTTCAGCGGATGTCATGCCCGAGGAGCAGGACGAGCCAACCGTCGTCCCGCTCAAAATTGAAGATTGGCTCACCGTGATCGTCATGGGGCTGTTGTCCTTGATCACCTTTGCCAACGTGCTGGTGCGCTATTTCACCGACCAGTCGTTTGCCTGGACCGAAGAGTTCTCGGTCTTCCTCATGATCGTGCTGGCGCTGGTGGCTGGTTCTGCCTCGGTCGCACGCAACCGCCAGATCCGCATCGAGTACTTTGCCGACAGTGGCTCCGAAAAACGCCAACGTGCACTCGCCCGTTTTGGCGCGATCATGGTGTTTGCGCTCTTCGCCCTGATTGCCGTGCTCAGCGCCCGCGTGGTGTGGGACGACTACCGTTTTGGTGAGACCTCGCCAGGCATCGGCATCCCGCAGTGGTGGTACACCATCTGGCTGCCGGTCCTGTCGGTGGCCATTGCTGGTCGTGCTTTGGGCCTGTTCATCCGTCGGGGGCGTCGGTCATGATCCCAACGCTGTTGTTCACCGCCTTCGTCGTCATGATGCTGATGGGCGTGCCCATTGGCGCGGCTTTGGGCCTGGCCGGTGCGGCCTGCATTGCGCTGGCCAATGGCGACGCACAGTGGTTTGGCCTCTTGGCCGTGCCGCAAAACTTCTACGCCGGTCTGGGCAAATACCCGCTGCTGGCCATCCCCATGTTCGTGCTGGTCGGCTCCATTTTTGACCGCTCCGGTGTGGCGCTTCGCTTGGTCAACTTTGCGGTCGCCATCGTGGGCCGTGGCCCCGGCATGCTGCCCCTGGTGGCGATTGTGGTGGCCATGTTCTTGGGCGGTATTTCCGGCTCAGGCCCAGCCAATGCGGCGGCTGTGGGTGCGGTCATGATCGCGGCCATGTCGCGGGCGGGTTATCCGGCCGCGTTTTCGGCCAGCGTGGTCGGCGCGGCTGCGGCCACCGACATTTTGATTCCACCTTCGGTGGCCTTCATTGTCTATTCTGTGCTGGTTCCCGGTGCGTCGGTGCCCGCCTTGTTTGCGGCCGGCATGATTCCCGGCGTGCTGGCCGGTATCGCGTTGATCGTGCCCACCGTCTGGATGGCCCGTAAACACAAAATGGGTGCGCACGAAGCCAGCTTGCCCCGCCCCGAACTCTGGAAAAGCTTCAAGGAAGCCACTTGGGGCCTGGCCGCGCCGATCTTGATTTTGGGCGGCATGCGTGCCGGCTGGTTTACGCCGACCGAGGCGGCTGTGGTGGCCGTGTTCTACGGCCTGTTTGTCGGCATGGTGATTTACCGCACCATCCAGCTGCGCGACCTGTTTGTCATCTTGCGCGAGTCGGGCGAGTTGTCGGCTGTGATTTTGCTGGTGGTGTCGCTGGCGGGCATCTTTGCCTTTTCGCTGTCCACACTGGGCGTGATCGATCCGGTCACCAAGGCCATTGTCAATTCGGGCCTCGGTGAATACGGCGTGCTGGCGCTGCTGATTTTGATGTTGATCACCGTGGGCATGTTCCTTGACGGTGTGTCCATCTTCCTGATCTTTGTGCCACTGCTCTGGCCCATCGTGCAGTTCTACAAATGGGACCCGGTCTGGTTTGGCGTGATCCTCACGCTCAAGGTGGCGCTGGGCCAATTCACGCCGCCGCTGGCCGTGAACCTGATGGTGTCTTGCCGCATTGCAGGCGTGCGCATGGAAGAGACCGTGCGCTGGGTCGGCTGGATGCTGTTTTCGATGTTCCTGGTCATGCTGGCCGTGATCGCCTGGCCTGAGCTGGCCCTGTGGTTGCCGCGCCAGATGGGCTACTAAGATTGCCGCTGTACTTTTTCAAACAAGGAGACTTTCCATGAAACTTCGCCGTCACCTGCTCAGCCTGTTGGCCGCTGCCACCGCTTGGGGTGCTTTTTCGGTTCCCGCTGCGGCGGCCGACTATAAAGCCGAATACCGCTTGTCCATCGTTTTGGGCCCACCCACCCCTTGGGGCCAGGCGGCCAAACTGTGGTCTGACCTCGTCAAGGATCGCACCCAAGGCCGCATCAACATCAAGCTGTACCCTGGCGTGTCGCTCATTCAGGGCGACCAGACGCGCGAGTTCAGCGCTCTGCGTCAAGGCGTGATCGACATGGCCGTGGGCTCGACCATCAACTGGTCGCCTCAGGTCAAGGAACTCAACCTGTTCTCGCTGCCCTTCCTGATGCCCGACTACGCCGCCATCGACGCGTTGACGCAAGGCTCTGTGGGCCAAAAGATTTTCCAGACCCTGGACAAATCCGGCGTCGTGCCATTGGCCTGGGGTGAGAACGGTTACCGCGAAGTGACCAACTCCAAGCGCCCCATCAAGTCGCCTGCCGACCTCAAGGGCATGAAAATCCGTGTGGTGGGCTCGCCCATTTACTCCGACATGTTCAGCGCCATGGGTGCCAACCCCACCCAAATGAGCTGGGCCGATGCGCAGCCAGCCCTGTCCAGCGGTGCCGTGGACGGTCAGGAAAATCCACTCTTTTTGTTCAACGTGCTCAAGATGCAAAACGTTGGCCAGAAATTCGTGACCTCCTGGGGCTACGTGGCTGACCCGCTGATCTTCGTCGTCAACAAAGACATCTGGGCTTCATGGACACCTGCTGACCAAGCCATCGTGCGCCAAGCGGCCATCGACGCAGGCAAGCAAGAAATCGTCATTGCCCGCAAAGGCCTGACCGAAGCCGACAAGCCCGCGTTCAAGGACATCGCCGCCATGGGCGTGACGGTCACCCACCTGACCCCCGCCGAGCGCGAGGCCTTTGTGCAAGTGACACGCCCCGTGTATGAGAAATGGAAAAACACCGTGGGCGTGGCCTTGGTCAAAGAGGCCGAAGCCGCGATCGCCGCACGCAAGAAGTGATCTGAGCCGGGTCACCGGCCAGCTTTCACAGCCCGCAGCGCTTGCGTCCTGCGGGCTGTTTCATTTGGGGTACCAAATGCCCCCGCCCCCCGGAAAACCCGAGCCGCAGGGGCACAATGCCCGCATGAACACAGCATCCTCCTGGTCCGCCATCACCACCGTCCCCGACGGCTTGAGCGAATCGCCGTTTTGGCACCCGCAAGAAAACCGCCTGTACTGGGTCGACATTCCTGGCCGCAGGCTGGCGCGACTGGCATTTCAAGGGCTCATGCAGCCGCAAGGCGAGGTGGAATACTGGCCCATGAGCGAAGAGCCCGGTTGCATCGCGCCTGTGCAAGGCGGCGGCCTGGTCATCGCCCTGCGCGACGGCATTTACTTGGGCAAAAACTGGGGCGGCCCCTTGCAACAACTCGTTGCCGCGCCTTATGACACCGCCAAGCTGCGCTTCAACGACGGCAAGTGCGACGCGCAAGGTCGCTTTTGGGCGGGCAGTTTGTACGAACCCAAAGACCAGGCGCTGGGCGTTCTGTACATGCTGGACGGCCAGGGCCTGCACGCCATGCAAGGCGGTGTCACCACCGCCAACGGACTGGCCTGGTCACCCGACGGCCGCACTGCCTATTGGGCCGACACCGCCGCCCACCAGGTGCGGGCGTTTGACTTTGATGCGGCCACCGGCCAACTGAGCGCCGGGCGCGTGTTCCACCAAATGACACCCAAGCCCGCAGGCTGGGCCTGGGGCGATGCTGCGGCTTATGGCGGCCGCCCCGACGGTGCCGCCGTGGACAGCGAAGGCTGCTACTGGAGCGCCCAATACGAAGGCCAGCGCCTGCTGCGCCTGTCGCCCAGCGGCCAAGTGCTGGCCGAAGTGCGCACCCCCGTGCCATGCCCCACCATGCCCTGCTTTGGCGGGCCTGACCTGAAAACCCTGTTCATCACCACCTCGCGCCAGGGCCGCAGCGCCCAAGAACTGGCGCAGCACCCCTATGCGGGTTGCGTGTTTGCGATGCGGGTGGAGGTGGCGGGCTTGGGTGTGAATTTCTACAAGCCCTGACACTGACGGGCTGGGGCAGCACAATTTCCCACAACCCCCCCGTTAAAAATCTTCACGCCCCAGCCAGAGGGCGGGGGTTACCATCTTTGCCCATGGAAGCTCAACTCAATTCCCTCATCGATGCCGTGCGCCAGGCCGGTGCGGATGGCCGCGTGCTGCGGCTGCGTGGTGGTGGCAGCAAAGATTTTTGGGGCCAAAGCCTCACGGGCGATGTGCTGGACACCCGCGCTTACCGGGGCATCGTCAGCTACGAGCCCAGCGAATTGGTGGTCACGGTGCGCTGCGGCACGCCGCTGGCCGAACTGGAAGCCGCTTTGGCCGAAAAAGGCCAATGCCTGGCGTTTGAGCCACCGCACTTTGGCGAGGGCGCCACGGTGGGCGGCATGTTGGCCGCAGGCCTGAGCGGTCCTGCCCGCGCCACCGCTGGCGCTGTGCGCGACTATGTTTTGGGCGCTCGCTTCATCAACGGTTTGGGCGAGCACCTGACCTTTGGTGGGCAGGTCATGAAAAACGTGGCCGGTTACGACGTCAGCCGCCTCATGGCGGGCAGTTGGGGCACGCTGGGCCTGATCACCGAAGTCAGCCTGAAGGTTTTGCCCGTGGCCCCGGCCGAGGCCACGCTGATGTGCGCGGGCCTGCCGCAAAAAACCGCGCTCGATTTGCTGCACCGTTGGGGCGGTCAGCCCCTGCCGCTGAACGCCAGCGCCTGGGTGCGCGACACCACCGCTCAGCCCGTTGCCGACTATTTGTTTGTGCGCCTGCGTGGCGCGGTGGCGGCCGTGCAGTCGGCCACGACCCGCATGTCGGCCGACGCTGTGGCACAAGGTGCGCAAGTCACCGTGATGGACAACACCGAAGCCGCCAATGACTGGCGTGCCAGCGGTGAGCAAACTTTGCAGTTCTTTGAGGCCCCCGCGGCCGATGCCTGTCTGTGGCGATTGTCGGTGCCGCAGACGGCACCCGTGCTGGATGTGCCCGGTCTGGACCATCCTTCGCAATACATCGAGTGGCAAGGCGCGCAGCGCTGGCTGTGGGCCCCGGCCTCGGCGGCGGTGCCGCTGCGCGAGTTGGCGCAATCGGTCGGCGGTCACGCCACCTTGTTCCGCGCCAGCGCCGCCCATGCCGAAGTGGACAAAATCGCCGGTGTGAACACCCCGCTGGACGCCGTGCAAGAGCGCATTCAGCGACAGCTGCAACAACAGTTCGACCCCAAAGGCGTGTTCGCCACCGGTCGCATGCACCCCATTTGATCGCGGACGAAGACCATGCAAACCCACCTCGCCCCCGAATACCAAAACACGCCAGAAGGCCTGGAGGCCGAAGCCATCCTGCGCAAGTGCGTGCACTGCGGCTTTTGCACCGCCACTTGCCCCACCTACCAACTGTTGGGCGACGAGCTGGACGGCCCGCGTGGCCGCATCTACCTGATGAAACAGGTGCTGGAAGGCCAAACGCCGACCCGCAAAACCCAGCAACACCTGGACCGGTGCCTGACCTGCCGCAACTGCGAAAGCACTTGCCCCAGTGGCGTGCAATACGGCCACTTGGTGGACATCGGCCGCAAGCTGGTGGACGCCAAAGTCGAGCGCCCCGTGGGCGAAAAACTGGTGCGCTGGGCGCTCAAAGAAGGCCTGCCTTCGCCCCTGTTTGCCCCTGCCATGAAGATGGGCCAAATGGTGCGCGGCCTGCTGCCCGAAAGCCTCAAAGCCAAAGTGCCCGCGCCACAAGACGCAGGTGCCTGGCCCACCCGCCAGCACGCGCGCAAGGTGTTGATGCTGGCCGGTTGCGTGCAGCCGAGCATGAGCCCCAACATCAACACCGCCACCGCCCGCGTGCTGGACGCCGCAGGCATCCAGACCGTGACGGCTGAAAAGGCCGGTTGCTGCGGCGCGGTCAAGTTCCACCTGAACGACCACGATGGTGGCAAAGACCACATGCGTGCCAACATCGACGCCTGGTGGCCGTTGGTGGAGAGCGGCGACGTTGAAGCCATCGTGATGAATGCCTCGGGCTGCGGTGTCATGGTCAAGGACTACGGCCATGTGCTCAAAGACGATCCGCAGTATGCCGACAAAGCCGCCCGCATCGGCGCACTGACCCGCGACCTGAGCGAGCTGCTGCCAGAGCTGGTGCCGCTGCTCAAAGACAAGCTCAAGCCTGATGCCCTGCAAGCCGCAGGCCTGCAGGCCTACCACCCGCCCTGCACGCTGCAACACGGCCAGCAACTCAAAGGCGGCGTCGAGAAACACCTGACCGACCTGGGCTTCCAGATCAAGGTCACGGCCAATGAGTCGCACCTGTGCTGCGGCTCGGCGGGCACCTACAGCGTGCTCAACCCCGAGTTGTCCAAACAACTGCGCGACCGCAAGCTGGGCCACCTGAACGCGCTGGAACCGCAAGGCGTGCTGAGCGCCAACATTGGCTGCATCACCCACCTGCAAAGCGGCAGCGGCCTGCCGGTGCGGCATTGGGTGGAGTTGGTGGATGAGGCGCTGAGCCTCCCCTGAAGCCTCAAGCGGCCAGCGCCGCCTCAATGTCCTTGACGATCTTCTCGGGAGCGTCCTGCGGCGCGTAGCGCTTGACCACGCGGCCGTCCTTGTCGACCAGGAACTTGGTGAAGTTCCATTTGATGGCCTTGCTGCCCAAGATGCCGGGGGCCTCGGCGGTGAGCCATTGGTACAGCGGGTGGGCGCTGTCGCCATTGACTTTGATCTTGCTCATCATCTGAAAGCTCACGCCGTAATTCTTCTGGCAGAAGTTGGCGATTTGCGCATCGTCGCCCGGGTCTTGGCTGGCGAACTGGTTGCATGGAAAACCGATCACGGCCAGCCCTTTGTCGCCGTACTGCTGGTGCAGTTTTTCCAGGCCGGTGAATTGGGGCGTGAAGCCGCAGGCGCTGGCGGTGTTGACGATCAGCATCACCTGGCCTTTGTACTGACTCAGGTGAACGGGTTGTCCGTCGATGCCAAGGGCTTCAAAGTCGTAAACGCTCATGAGGTTCTCCAGTTCAGTCGTGTTGCGCAGGGCCCAGCACCGACAGCAGGGCGGCCAGCAAGATCAGGGCACCGCCCCAAAGGGTGCGGCTGTCCCATTGGGACGCGCCCAGTATGACGGAAGACACGCTGGCGAACAGGACTTCGGACAACATGACCAGGGCCGTGGTGTGGGCAGCCAGACGGGCTGCGCCGTATTGCAGCGCCAGATTACCGAGCAAAAAGGACACGCACAGCAGCGCCACAAAGGGCAGCCAGGCCCAAGTGGGGCTGGCACCCGTGCTGACCACGCCTGTGGCCAGTCCGATCAGGGCGGCGGCCGTGGCCATGACCGCACCCCCACCAAACATGGCCAGGGTGCGCGAGGCGCTGGGCGAGTCCTTGAGCTTGAGCAGCAAGGCGTTGGTCAGTGCAAAGGTGAAGCCGCTGAGCAAGGCCAGCACATCGGCCAGGCTCTCGGACACAGGCCAGGGTGTCTCGGGTGTCTTGAGCACAATGACCAGACCGGCCAGTGCCATGACCAGCCGCAGCAGTGCCATGGGGCGGGGCTTGTCGCCCAGCAGCAGCCAGGCCACCAACACAGACCAAGCGGGCATCAGGTAAAACAGCAGCACCACGCGCACCACATCGCCCACCGTGACGGCCCAGTTGAAGCCCACATTGGTCAAGCCCGAGGCCAGCAGCAGCCACCACAAGCCGGGGTGTGTGCGCCAGCTTTGCAGGTGCCCACTGCGCCAGAAGGACACAGCAATGGTGAGGGTGACGCAGCCGTAAACCAGGGCAGTGGCCCACAGCGGATGCAGACCCAGTGCTTCGAGGTGTTTGAAGGGCCACCAGCAAATGCCCCAGACCAGGGCATTGAACAGCAACCCGGCCACAGCCAGGCGGGTGTTGGTGGGGTGAGCCATGCGCTGGCTCAGTGGGTGTCTTTGGCGGCGGCGGCAGCTTTGTGCTTGTTCCACCAGCGCCAGCCCACCCAACCCAGGCCCAGAGCGAGCAGGGCAAAAATGCCGTGCTGGAATTGGCGCAAGACGCCAAACATCCAGTCCCAGTTTTGGGCACCGTAGTAGCCCAGGTAGACCCAGATGGGCACGCTGATGAGGGCCGCAAAACCGTCCATCAGGAACCAGGTGGGGAAGCTCACCCGGTGGCTCATGCCCGCCGAGAAAAACACCGGGGTGCGCAGGCCGGGCAGAAAACGGGCCACGAACATGACCCATTTGCCGTATTTGTGGAAAGCGTCTTGGGCGCTGGCAAAGCGTTCAGGCGTTAGGATTTTGCGAAAGCCGGGCATTTGCGAGATGCGTTGGCCATACAAACGGCCCAAGGTGAACATCAGGCCGTCGCCAATCAGCACACCCGCCATGCCCACGGCAAACATGGTGTGCACGTGGGCGTGGCCCAGCCCGGCAATGACGCCGCCAGTGACCAAGGTCACGTCTTCAGGAACCGGGATGCCGAAGCCACAGATCAAGAGCATCACGAACACGGCCCAGTAGCCGTACTCGGTGAAGATGGGCATCAGAAATTGAAAAACTTCCATCGATTGTCAAAGTTCAACCAGCGCCTCGGCGGGGGAGCGGAATGCTCGTTTGGCAGAGGCAGCGGGCCAGTGTAATTCATTTGAATGCCCCTTCCGAAACGGGGTTCAGGGGGTATTCCCGAGGATGTTCCGAGGCTGGGGGCCGGGAGTGGGGTGGGTCGATTTGCTGGCACACTTGGACCCTCACGATTTTTTGCGATTTGCTGCATGCCCCGTCCTGTTCAGGCCACCATCCACACCGCCGCCTTGCGCCACAACTTGGGCGTTGCCCGGCAAGCCGCGCCCGATGCGCAGGCTTGGGCGGTGGTCAAGGCCAATGCCTACGGGCATGGCATCGAGCGGGTGTTCGAGGGTTTGCGTGGCGCGGATGGTTTTGCCCTGCTGGACCTCGCCGAGGCCGAACGTGTTCGGGCGCTGGGCTGGCGCGGCCCGATTTTGTTGCTCGAAGGCGCTTTTGAAGCCCGCGACCTGGAGCTGTGCTCGCGTCTGCACCTGTGGCACACGGTGCACTGCGACGAGCAGATCGACATGCTGGCGCTGCACAAGACGCACGAGCCGCACCGCGTGTTCCTCAAGATGAACTCGGGCATGAACCGCTTGGGCTTTGCGCCGCACCGGTTTCGCTCGGCCTGGACCCGGCTGAACGCTTTGCCCCAGGTGGACGAAATCTCGCTGATGACCCATTTCAGCGATGCCGATGGCGACAAAGGCATTGCCGAGCAGATGGCCCGCTTTGAAGAAGCCACCCGCGACCTGCCCGGTGAACGCACCTTGAGCAACAGCGCAGCTACCTTGCGCCATGCACACCAGGCGAGCGTCAAGGCCGACTGGATCCGTCCGGGCATTGCGCTGTATGGCAGCTCGCCAGACTTTCCGGCGCACACGGCTGCGCAGTGGGATTTGCAAGCCACCATGACGCTGAGCGCCCGCATCATCGCGGTGCAGCAGTTGCAAGCGGGCGACAGCGTAGGTTATGGCTCCAACTTTGTGGCCGATCAGCCCATGCGCATCGGTGTGGTGGCCTGCGGTTATGCCGATGGCTACCCGCGCATCTGCCCCACCGGCACCCCGGTGTTGGTGAATGGCGTGCGAAGCCGCACCCTGGGCCGCGTGAGCATGGACATGCTGACCGTGGACCTCAGCGATTTGCCCGATGCCGGTCCGGGCAGCTTGGTCACACTGTGGGGGTGGGCGGCTAATGGCGCGGTGCTGGGCATCGACGAGGTGGCCCAGGCCGCAGGCACGGTGGGCTATGAGCTGATGTGCGCCCTGGCCCAGCGTGTGCCGGTGGATGTGTCCGAAGACTGACGCAGCCTCCCCTGCGACAAGCGTGCACGCCGCAGGCGGTGACAATGCCCCATGCCTCACCGATTGCCCACGCACCGCCATGACCAAACGGCTTTGATGGCGGCGCTGGCGCTGATCGTCATCTGGGGTGCCAACTTCACGCTGCAAAAGTACCTGTTCGGCTTGGTCTCGCCCGCCGGTTTTTTGTTGGCGCGTTACCTCCTCATGCCTTCTTGTGCGCTCTTGCTGATGCGCTGGCGCTTGGGCCGCTGGTTGCCGCCTTTGCCAAGCAAGGATTTGTGGCACATGGCCTGGCTGGGCTTTGCGGGGCACACCTTGCATGTGGGGCTGGTCAGTTATGGCATCCATTGGTCCACGGCGTTTTCCAGTGCCGTGATCCTCGCGTGTGGGCCGGTCTTCACTTTGCTGATCCTGCGCTGGCGTGGCCTGGAGCGGCTGAGCTTGGCCCAGATCGCGGGTGTGGCGCTGGCGCTGGTGGGCGTTTTGATGTTCCTGTCCGACAAGCTCCTGGGCGGGCACTGGCGGGCCGGTGGCGGTGATTTGGTCTTGCTGATCGCGGCCAGTCTGTTTTCTTATTACACGGTGGCGGCCAAGCCGGTCATGGAGCGGCATGGCCCGGTGCTGACCATGGGCTACACCACCTTGCTGGGCAGCATCCCGATCTTGCTGTTGTCGGTGCCCATGGGCATGCAGGCACCTTGGGCCACCTTGGACCTGTGGGCTTGGGCGGGGCTGTTTTGGTCGGTGCTGGTGTCGGCGTTCATGGGTTGGCTCATTTGGGGCTGGATCAACATCGTGCGCGGCGTGGCCCGCACCGCACCCCTGATGTATTTGATGCCGCCAATGACGGGTTTGTTCGCCTGGGCCTGGTCGGGCGAGCACTACACCTGGATCAAGATCGCTGGGGCCGGGGTGATTTTGCTGGGCGTGGCGCTGGCCCAATACGCGGGCCAGATCAAATGGCGACTGCGCTGAGTCTTCAGCGCAGCCAGGTGTCGTAAGCCGTCTTGCAGATCAGGGCCAGCACCACCCAGATGAACACATGGCGCACAAAGCCTGCGCCGTGCTTGAGCGCCAGGCGCGTGCCAATCAGGCTGCCCACCACATTGGCTGCGCCCATGGCCAGCGCCATGTGCCACCAGACATGGCCTTTGAAGGTGAACAAAGTCAAGGCGGCCAGGTTGGTGGCGACGTTGATCATCTTGGCTGCGGCCGAGGCGTTCAAAAAGTCGTAGCCCAAAAGCCGCACATAGGCGAACACCAAAAAGCTGCCGGTACCCGGCCCGAAAAAGCCGTCGTAAAAACCGATCACCAAGCCAATGCCGGCGGCGATCCAGGCCTCGGTGGCTCCCTGAAAGCGTGGCGCATGGCTGCGGCCCAGGTCTTTTTTGACCAAGGTGTAGGCCAGCAAGAGGCCCAGCAGCACGGGCAGGGCTTTGCGAAACAGGCTCGGGTCCACCTGCGTGACGACCCAGGCCCCGGTGAGTGAACCCAGCAGGCCCAGGCCTGCTGCGGGCAGCAAAGAGCGCCAGGGCATGACCACTTGGCGGCTGTATTGCACCGTGGCAAAGGCGGTGCCCCAGATCGAGGCGCTTTTGTTGGTGCCAAACAAGGTGGCGGGGGCGGCTCCGGGGAAGGGGGCAAACAAGGCGGGCAGCAAAATCAGGCCGCCGCCGCCCACGATCGAGTCCACCAGGCCGGCCAGCAGCGAGGCCAGCGAAACAATCAACAATTCCATGCGGTCGATTGTGGCATCGGGTGCGTGCAAGGCCTGTCGGGCCAGCGACGGACGAAAAAAAAGCGCCGCTTGCGCGGCGCCTGAGAAGTCACATCTCGTTCGGATGTTGGTTCATGTTGGAGTTCTTAGGGTTCGAGTTGTCTCCTCGGCCCTCGGGATGCAAGGTACTGCTTTGCATCGAGTGAGTGAAATGTAAGGGCTGCCGAGGACAGAAACCCTCAGGGATTTCCCGATTCGCGGGAAATCCCTGACCAGAACTGAGCGGGAACTGACGCAAACCGTTTGAAATGGCACGCTTCAGGTGGCCAAGCGCTCGGCGTCCTGCGCGATCCAGTGCGCAGCCTTCTCGGCAATCATCAAGGTGGGGCTGTTGGTGTTGCCGCTGGTGATGGTGGGCATCACGCCCGCATCGACCACGCGCAGGCCGGCCACGCCGCGCACCTGCAGGCGCGAGTTGACCACCGCCATGGGGTCGTCATCGCGCCCCATGCGGGTGGTGCCCACGGGGTGGAAGATGGTGCTGGCGATGTCCCCGGCCAGCTTGGCCAGCTCCTCGTCGGTTTGGTACTGCACGCCAGGCTTGAACTCTTCGGGCTGGAAGGGTTTCATGGCGTCTTGGTTCATGATGCGGCGCGTCACGCGCAGGCTGTCGGCCGCCACCTTGCGGTCCACATCGGTGGCCAGGTAGTTGGGCGCAATGGCGGGGGCGTCTTCAAAGTTGTTGGTTTTGATCTGCACCGAGCCTCGGCTGGTGGGGTTCAAATTGCACACGCTGGCGGTGATGGCCGGGAAGCGGTGCAGCGGCTCGCCAAACGCATCCAGGCTCAGCGGTTGCACGTGGTACTGCAAGTTGGCGTGCGGCTGAGACGGATCGCTCTTGGTGAATGCGCCCAATTGGCTGGGGGCCATGCTCATGGGCCCGCTGCGTTTGAGCGCGTACTCCAGCCCGATCATGGCCTTGCCCCACCAGTTGTTGGCGAGGGTGTTGAGGGTCTTGGCGTTGTTGACCTTGTAAACCGAGCGGATCTGCAAATGGTCTTGCAAGTTGGCGCCCACGCCTGGCAGATCGTGCTTGACCTCCACGCCTTTGTCTTTCAGCAAGGCGGCCGGGCCAATGCCCGAGAGCTGCAGGATCTGCGCCGAGCCGATGCTGCCTGCGCTCAAAATCACTTCGCGGGTGGCTTTGACCTCGACCATCTCCACACCCGACCAGACCTGCACGCCGGTGCAGCGCTGGCTGCCGTCGGGCTGGGTTTCGAGGATCAGCTTGGCCACTTGCGCCTTGTTCCACAACTCGAAGTTGGGGCGGGCGTAGCAAGTGGGGCGCAAAAAGGCCTTGGCCGTGTTCCAGCGCCAACCGTTTTTCTGGTTGACCTCGAAATAGCTCACGCCTTCGTTGTTGCCCCGGTTGAAGTCGTCGGTGGCCGGAATGCCTGCTTGCTGCGCGGCTTGCGCGAAAGCGTCCAGCACGTCCCAGCGCAGACGCTGCTTTTCGATACGCCATTCGCCACCCGTGTTGCGCCCGCGCAAGGTGTGCAGGTAGCTGCCTTTGGGCAAATCGGTGGGGGCCAGCAATTCAGACTTGGCCCCTTTGGCCCCGTGGAAATCGTTGGCACCCTTGTAATGGTCTTCGTGCAGCTTGAAGTAAGGCAGCGACTGGTCCCAGCGCCACTCGTCGTTGCCGGTGATCTGCGCCCACTGGTCGTAGTCACGCGACTGGCCGCGCATGTAAATCATGCCGTTGATGCTGGAACATCCGCCCAACACCTTGCCACGCGGGTAGCGCAAGCTGCGGCCATTCAAACCCTCGGCCGGCTCGGTCTGGTACATCCAATCGGTGCGCGGGTTGCCAATGCAGTACAGATAACCCACGGGGATGTGCACCCAGTGGTAATCGTCTTTTTTGCCTGCTTCCAACAGCAGCACACGCTTGCTGGCGTCTGCGCTCAAGCGGTTGGCCAGCAAACTGCCAGCCGTGCCGCCGCCGACGATGATGTAGTCGAAGGTGTTGTCGTTCATTGTTTTACCCGGTCTCTTTTGCCGATGATTGTGCACGCCAATCGGTCATTCAGGTCCAGCCAGCGCAGCGAGGGTGACTGATGAGGCCCTGGGGCCCCGGTCAGTCACCCTCGCGGAAAACGCCGTTGCTGCTTTTGCAACCCAATTACTTGGCCGTCGGCATCACAAACTCAGCACCCTTGCCAATCGACTCGGGCCAGCGCTGCATGATGGACTTTTGCTTGGTATAGAAGCGCACGCCCTCTTCACCATAAGCGTGCATGTCGCCAAACAAAGAACGCTTCCAGCCGCCAAAGCCGTGCCAGGCCATGGGCACCGGGATCGGTACGTTGATGCCGACCATGCCCACCTGGATGCGGCGCGAAAACTCGCGCGCCACATTGCCGTCGCGGGTGAAGCAGCTCACGCCGTTGCCGAACTCGTGGTCGTTGATGATCTGCACCGCCGTTGCAAAGTCGGGCACGCGCACGCACGACAGCACCGGGCCAAAGATTTCTTCTTTGTAGATCTTCATGTCGGTGGTCACGTTGTCAAACAGCGTGCCGCCCAGCCAGAAACCGTTGTCGCAGCCTGCACCGGCTTTCGCGCCGTCAAACTCGCGGCCGTCCACCAGCAGCTTGGCACCTTCGGCCACACCGGCGTCGATGTAGCCCTTGATGCGTTGACGCGCCGCGTCGGTCACGATGGGGCCCATCTCGGCGGCCAGGTTTTCACCGTTGAGCACCTGCAGCGCCTTGGTGCGCTCGATCAGCTTGGGCAAGATTTTGTCCGCCACATCGCCCACCAGCACTGCAACCGAGATTGCCATGCAGCGCTCACCGGCTGAGCCGTAGCCTGCGCCAATCAGCGCGTCCACGGTCTGGTCGATGTCGGCGTCGGGCATGACCACCAAGTGGTTCTTCGCGCCGCCCAAGGCCTGCACACGCTTGCCGTGGTGAGCGCCGGTCTCATAAATGTAGTTGGCAATCGGTGTGGAGCCCACAAAGCTGATGGCCTTCACATCGGGGTGCTCCAGCAGCGCATCGACGGCTTCTTTGTCGCCTTGCACCACGTTGAACACGCCGTCCGGCAAACCGGCTTTTTTGAGCAACTCGGCCATGAACAGCGATGGGGTTGGGTCGGTCGGGCTGGGTTTCAAGATGAAGGTGTTGCCTGCGGCAATCGCGACCGGGAACATCCACATGGGCACCATGACCGGGAAGTTGAAGGGCGTGATGCCCGCGACCACGCCCAGAGGCTGGCGCAGGGTCCAGTTGTCGATGCCCGTGGAGACCTGGTCGGTGAAGTCGCCTTTGAGCAACTGCGGAATGCCCGTGGCAAATTCCACGATGTCGATGCCGCGCGAGACTTCGCCCTGCGCGTCGGTGAACACCTTGCCGTGCTCGGCGGTGATCATGTGGGCCAGCTCGTCTTTGTGCGTGTTCAGCAGCTCGAGGAACTTGAACATCACGCGGGCGCGGCGCAGCGGCGGTGTATCGGCCCAAGCGGGGAAGGCCGCTTGTGCAGCGGCCACGGCTTGGGCCACTTCGGCGCTGTTGGCCAGTGCCACGTTGCCTGTCACAGCACCTGTGGCGGGGTTGGTCACGCTTTGGCTGCGGCCTGAAGTGCCTGCGGCGACTTGGCCGTTGATGTAGTGGCCGATGGGGGCGATGCTCATGGGTGTCTCCTGAAAGGGGATGGGCGTCTTGCCGCATGGCAAGCCGTGTGATGCAGGCCAGTGTAGGCAACGCAGCACCCCCTCACAAGACCAAAAACCTGAATTGATTGTTCAAAATAGTGAACAATGTGGGTATGGAAAATGAAAAAATCAGCACCCTCTGGACGCACCTGCACTGGCTGAGCGTGCTGGCCCAGCAAGGCAGTTACACGGCCGCCGCTGCCCGCCTGGGCGTGAGCAAGGCCGCCATGAGCCAGCGCATTGCCGAGCTGGAGCGCGCCGCCAAAGTCACCTTGGTGCAGCGCACCACCCGCAGCCTGCGCCTGACCGAGGCTGGCCAGCGCTTGGTGGACGAGACGAGGGCCTCGTTCGAGCAAATCGAGCAAAGTTTTGCACAGGTGCGTGACCTGGCCGCCCAGCCCAGTGGGCTGCTGCGCGTGACGGCACCTGTGGCCTTGGCGCGGCAACAGCTGATGCCCTTGCTGGCCGACTTCCTCAAAGACTATCCCGATGTGCGCCTGGAGCTGGACATGTCCGACCGGCTGAGCGCATTGGCCACCGAAGGCTTTGATCTGGCAATTCGCCACACCGCACGGCCCCCTGACACCCATGTGGCTTGGGCGTTGTGCACCACCGAGTCGGTGCTGGTCGCCACCCGCGCGTATTTGCGACGCCAAGACGAGCCGCAAACGCCGGCCGATCTGCAGGCCCACAACTGCTTGCATTACCCCAGGTCGCAGGAAACCCCGGCTTGGGCGTTTGAGCCGCGCAACCCCCAGCATGGCGCTGAGCGCATCACCGTGCCTGTGTCGGGCAACTTGGCTGCCAACAACAGCGAAGCCCTGCGTGAAGTGGCCCTCACCGGCGCAGGCATTGCCCTCATGCCTGACTTCAGCGCGCAAGCCGCCTTGCGCCAAGGCAAGCTGGTCACGGTGTTGCCCGACTGGAAGCCTGTGGGTGCTTTTGCCGAAACCATCTATGCGATCCGGCCGTATTCACCCCATGTGCCTCGTGCCGTGGCGGCGCTGGTGGCGCATTTGCGGCAGGGGCTGGTCGCAGGCTTTAAAGTTTGAAGACAGCAAGGAAAACACATGATCTCCAACCTCAAAAACTGGGCCCGCCGCATCAAGCGCGATGGCGTGATGCTGTGGTTCGCTTGCCGTGATCCGCGCACGCCCTGGTGGCTCAAGGCTCTCGCATTTTTTGTGGTGGCGTATGCGCTCAGCCCGATTGATTTGGTGCCGGATTTCATTCCGGTGCTGGGCTTTGTGGACGATGTGCTGTTGTTGCCGGTGCTGATCTGGTTCATCGTGCGGCACTTGCCTGCCGTGATCGCACAAGACTGTCGCCTGCAGGCCGAGGCCTGGATGGCCGAGCGGCAGGCCAAGCCGGTCAGCCGTGCGGGCTTGGTGCTGGTCTTGTCGGTGTGGGCAGCGGTGGGCTGGGGCTTGTGGCGTTATTTCAAGCCAGACTGATGGGCTGTTTCAGTGACCGGCCAGCACGGGGAACAATTTGTGCAGACCGTCCGTCATCACCTCCACGGCCAGCGCCGCCAGAATCAAGCCCATCAGGCGGGTCATGACGTTGATGCCGGTTTTGCCCAGGATTCGGGCAATCGGGTCGGCCAGTGAAAAACACAGCGCCGTGGCCAAGCCAATGACCAGGCCGTAGCCGACCAAGGCACCCAGTTGGGCGAAGTCTTTGGCCTTTTCGGCATAGATCACGACGGTGGACATGGTGGCTGGGCCGGTCAGCAGGGGAATGGCCAGGGGCACGACCGCGATGCTGGCCCCGACGGCCGCTTTGGCTTCGGCGTCATGCACTTCGTCGGCGTTGGCGCGGGCTTCGGCCGGTTGGGCGTTCAGCATGGACAGGGCGGCGGTCAGCAGCAGCATGCCGCCGCCGACCTGAAAGCTGGCCAGTGAGATGCCGAAAAATTTCAGTATCTGCAAACCCAGCAAAGCGCTGGCCGCGATCACGATGAAGGCCGTCAGCGATGAGACCACGACGGTGCGCTGGCGCTGCGCCCGGCTGAAGCCTTGGGTGTAGTGGATGAAAAACGGCACGCAGGCCAGCGGGTTGACGATGGCCAGCAGGGTGATGAGGGGTTTGAAATCCATCGCCGCATTGTGCCCGGCTTCAGGCAGCTGGCGTGCGTCGGCGGAACATGCCCCAGCCGTCCATGTGCAGCACTTTGTCGCCATGCTGGTTGAACATCTCCCACAGGTTGCGCGTCATGCCCACATCGGGCCGTTTGCTCATGGGCTTGGTCTCCAGCATGGTCGACTGCAGGCGCAGGGTGTCGCCCGGGTACACGGGCTTGAGCCATTTGATGTTCTCCAGACCCGGCGAGCCCAGGCTGGAGGTTTCGCACAGGAAGTTGGTGACCATCAGGCGCATGGCCATGGCGCAGGTGTGCCAGCCGCTGGCCGACAGGGCACCGAACACCGAGGCTTTGGCCGCTTCGTCGTCCAGGTGAAAAGGCTGCGGGTCAAATTGTTGGGCAAAGGCGATGATGTCTTCGCGGGTGGGCGTGATGGTGCCCAGGTCGCGCACCTGGCCCACCGCAAAGTCTTCCCAGTAATACTTGAACTCGGTCATCAGCGTCCTCCTGAGACGTCGATCAAACTCATGGTGGTGTAGCTGGCAGCGTCTGACAGCAGCCAGACGATGCTTTGCGCCACCTCTTGGGCGCTGCCGCCGCGCTGCATGGGCACCAGGTGCTGCAGCTCCTTGACGCGGTTGGGCAACCCACCCGAGGCGTGGATGTCGGTGTCGATCAGGCCGGGGCGTACGGCGTTGACGCGGATGCCTTCGCCGGCGACTTCTTTGGCCAGGCCGATGGTGAAAGCGTCGATGGCGCCTTTGGCGGCGGCGTAGTCCACATATTGGCCGGGTGAGCCCAGGCGGGCTGCAGCGCTGGAGAGGTTGACGATGCTGCCGCCTTCGCCACCGTGGCGTGTGCTCATGCGGCGCACGGCTTCGCGGGCGCAGATCAGGCTGCCGATCACGTTCACGTCGAACATGCGTTTCCAGCGGGCTACGCTCATCTCGTCCACGCGGGCGGCCACATCGACCACGCCTGCGTTGTTGACCAGACCCGACACGCGGCCGAGCTTGGCGTCGATGTGCTCGAACATGCGCAGCACCTGGTCTTCATCGGCCACATCGGCCTTGACCGAGATGGCTTGTCCGCCCGCAGCGCGGATTTGGCGCACCACTTCATCGGCGGCCAAGGAGTTGGCGGTGTAGTTGACGGCGACCGACCAGCCTTGCTGTGCGGCCAGTAGCGCTGTGGCAGCGCCGATGCCGCGACCGCCGCCGGTCACCAAGAGGACTTTGTTCATGGCTTGTCTCCCGCATGATTTGAAATCTTTGGCCTGTACAGGCCGCTCAAAACATTACACAACACGTCAGGACATGTCATGGGTCGCACAGTGGACTATTACTTCGCACCGCAAAGCCCTTGGGCCTATCTGGGGCACCAACGCTTGGCCGACATCGCCCAACGAGCGGGCGCCAGTATCCGCGTGATGCCGATAGACCTTGGCGGCAAGGTGTTCCCGATTTCTGGCGGCTTGCCCTTGGGCCAGCGTGCGCCACAGCGCCAGGCTTACCGGCTGGTGGAGTTGCAGCGTTTCAGCGAACACCTCCATGCGCCGTTGAACCTCAAGCCCCGTTACTTTCCTGTGGGGGGTGACGATGCGGCGCGTGTGATCATTGCCGCAGACTTGGCACAAGGCGCAGCGGCAGCGATGAAGGTCGCAGGCGCTGTGCTGGCCGCTTGCTGGGCGCAGGAGCGCAACATCGCAGATGACAAAGTTCTGACCGAGTTGTTGGTGGAGCAGGGCTTGCCTGCAAGCGTGTTGGATCAATCACACAGCCAGGCGGTGCAAGAGCGTTACGAGGCCTACACTCAGGCCGCCATCGATGTTGGGGTGTTCGGTGCGCCGAGCTATGTGATCGATGGTGAGATTTTTTGGGGCCAGGACCGACTGGACTTTGTCGAGCGCGCACTGGCGACTTGATGGCATTGAAACAATTGGAGAAGACCATGGGCAAGATGATCGAATTGACCTCAGCAGACGGCACGCGGGTGCCTGCCTACGAAGCCCGCCCCACAGGCACACCCAAAGGGGCTGTGGTGGTGATTCAGGAGATTTTTGGCGTCAACAGCCACATCCGCAGCGTGGCCGATGGCTATGCCGCCGAGGGTTATCTGGCGGTGGCACCGGCCATGTTCCACCGCACCAAGCCGGATGTGGAATTGGGCTACAGCGAAGCCGACATGGGCGAAGGCTTTGGCTACAAAACGGCGGTTGAGGCCTTGCCAGCGCCAGGGGCCATGCCCGACATCCAGGCGGCGATTGACCACGCAGCCCAAGCCTCAGGCGGCAAGGTGGGCATCGTGGGTTATTGCTGGGGCGGCTTGCTCACCTGGCGGTCCGCTTGCACCCTGAATGGCTTGAGCGCTGCGGTGCCGTATTACGGCGGCGGCGTCACGACCGAAGCCGAAACGGCACGCCAGCCGCGTGTGCCGGTGATGGCGCACTTTGCCGAAGAAGACAAGTGGATTCCGCTGGACACGGTGGAGTCCTTCAAGAAGGCGCACCCCGAGGTGCAGGTCTTCACCTACGCGGCCCACCACGGCTTCAATTGCGACCAACGCGGAGCCTGGCACGCGCCTTCGGCCCAGCTGGCGCGTGAACGCACACTGGCGTTCTTCACACAGCATCTGGGGTGATTTATCCGCCGGTGCGGGCCAGGTAGCGCTTGCGCCAGAACACCAGGCCCATCACCAGCGCAATCGCGCCCATGCTGCCCAGCGTCCACCAGAAGGCGGAGGCTTGGTGCAGCCAGGGGATGAACTCGAAGTTCATGCCGAAGATGCCCGCGATCAGGTTCAGCGGCAAAAAGATGGCCGTCAGCGCGGTCAGGGTGCGCATGATGTCGTTGGTGCGGTTGCCTTGCACGTTGAAGTGCATTTGCACCGCGGTTTCGGTGTTGTGTTCCAGGCGGCGCACGTGTTGCACCACGCGGTCGATGTGTTCCAGCACATCGCGGCTGCGGATCTTGAGCAGTTCGTGCTCGTGAACCGCAGCGCTGTCGTGGCCAATGCCCCAGGTGTCCAAGGACTCGGTCCACGACTTGATGGCGTTGTGTTGGTCGTCGCACAGGTCTTCGAGCTGGTGCAGCGCCAGGCGGGCCTGCAGCAAGGCGTCCCAGCGGTTGAATCGGGTTTGGGGGTGGAGCAGTTCGGCTTGCCAATGGTCCAGTTGTCGGCTCAGCTCGCGGCGCAAGTCCAGGTAACCGTCGACCATGTGGCTGACGATGCGCAGCATCATGTCGGCGGGGCTGTGGGGCACGCCACGTGCACCGACAGAGCGCACATCGTTCGCATCGTCGTGTACGGCGCTGGCCAGCAAGCGGTTGGCGTAGGCTTCGCGCACCGCACAGTCGGCAGGGTGCACGCTCAGCAGGACGCGGTCAAACACCGCAAAGCCGACCGGGCTGGTGTCAATGCGTTGCAAGACCGGCGGGCCAGGGCGTTTGCCGTTGCGGGTGTCGATGGGGGCCGTGTCGGCGCGTTGCGCCAGGCGGCGAAACACCATCAGGTCGTATTGCGAGCTGAAGTCGTAGCGTGAGGGCAGCTGTGGGTTGAGCAGGTCCGAGGTGTGCAGATCCACCAAGGGCTGTCCGGTCAGGCGCTCCAGGGCGGCCTGGATCCATGGCAGTTCGGTCTGAAAATAAGCGCGTGAACAGGCGATCCACACAAAGCCGTGCTCAGGCAATGCCTCAGGCAAAGCCAGCCCATCGTGGACTTGCTGGCCGCAGACGGTGATGACCCGCATGCGATCAGCTTTGCTGGCGGATCAGACGAGCGGCGTCGCGCGCAAAGTAGGTCAGCACCCCATCGGCCCCTGCGCGTTTGAAGGCCAGCAGGCTTTCCATCATCACCAGATCGTGGTCCAGCCAGCCGTTTTGCGCAGCGGCCTTGAGCATGGCGTACTCGCCCGACACCTGATAAGCGAAGGTCGGCACCTTGAACTCGTCCTTGACGCGGCGCACGATGTCCAGATAGGGCATGCCGGGCTTGACCATGACCATGTCGGCGCCTTCGGCCAGGTCCATCGCCACTTCGCGCAGGGCTTCGTCGCTGTTGCCCGGGTCCATCTGGTAGACCTTTTTGTTGCTCTTGCCCAAATTGGCGGCAGACCCAACAGCGTCACGGAAAGGGCCGTAGAAAGCGCTGGCGTATTTGGCGCTGTAGGCCATGATGCGGGTGTGAATCAAGCCACGCGCCTCGAGCGCCTGGCGGATCGCGCCGATGCGGCCGTCCATCATGTCGCTGGGCGCCACCATGTCCACGCCCGCTTCGGCTTGCGTGAGGGCTTGCTGCACCAGCACGGCGGTGGTTTCGTCGTTGAGGATGTAGCCGGTCTCGTCGAGCAGACCGTCCTGGCCGTGGCTGGTGAATGGGTCCAGTGCCACGTCGGTCATCACGCCCAGTTCAGGGAAGCGCTTTTTTAGCTCACGCACCACGCGGGGCACCAAGCCATCGGGGTTCATGGCTTCGCTGCCCGTGGGGTCCTTGAGGCTGGCGTCGATCACCGGGAACAGCGCCATGACCGGGATGCCCAGCTTCACGCAGTCTTCAGCCACCGGCAGCAACAGGTCGAGCGACAGGCGCTCCACGCCGGGCATGGAGGCGACTTGCTGGCGCTGGTTCTGGCCGTCCAGCACGAACACGGGGTAAATCAGGTCGTGCGGCGTCACCTGGTGCTCGCGCACCAAATTGCGGGTGAATTCGTCACGGCGCAGGCGTCGTGGGCGGCTGGAGGGGAAGGGGGCGACGGGGTTCATGGGGAAAATTGTGCCTGAATACGGGTCTCGCTTGCTCAATGCTTGCGCAAACAGCGTCGCCGATGCGCATCATTAACTGTCAAAAGTAATAAAAAAATTGGAAACAAGCTTGTTATCGGTTTTGTTATTTGATAAATTCAACCCGGGCAGCTTGCTGCCTCCCGCTTTTCCTCCCTGAGCGGGCGCCTTGATGTGTGACAGCAAAAAGGCTTCCCACCCTCGGCCCATGGCCGGGGGTTTTTTTTGACCGAATCCCCCCAATGGGTCCTTGGGCTCGGCACTGACTACACTTGTCACATGCTCTGGATCAAAGCCCTTCACATCGTTTTCATCGCCAGCTGGTTTGCGGGCCTGTTTTATTTGCCCCGTATTTTTGTCAACCTGGCCATGGTTGAGCCCGATTCGCAGGCCGAGCGTGCGCGTTTGTTGCTCATGGCGCGCAAGCTCTACAAGTTCATGACGATTCTCGCGCTGCCAGCGCTGGCGCTGGGTTTGTGGCTCTGGCTGGGTTATGGCATTGGCCGTGGTCCGGGGCAGGGCTGGATGCATGCCAAATTGCTGATCGTGGTGCTTTTGATCGGTTACCACCATGGCTGTGGCGTCATCTTGCGCAAGTTTGAAGCCCAGCGCATGCAGCGCAGCCATGTCTGGTTTCGCTGGTTCAACGAAGTGCCGGTGCTGATGATGTTGGCGGCGGTCATCCTGGTGGTGGTCAAGCCCTTCTGAAGGGCTTGCAGCGCAAAACCCCCATGCGCAAAACAGCCGCTTGGCCCCTGGCTTGGATTTACACGGTCCTGATCGTCTACGCCAGCCTCTACCCTTTTGACAATTGGCGGGTGCAAGGCATTGCCCCCTGGGCTTTTTTGACGGCCCCTTTGCCCAAGTACTGGACGGGTTTTGATGTCCTGTCCAACGTGCTGGGTTATGCGCCACTCGGTTTTTTGCTGGCGCTGGCCCTGCACCGCACCCGCCGCCAATGGCCCGGCATCTGGCTGGCCACTTTGGCCGCAGCGGGTTTGTCCTTGTCGATGGAAACCTTGCAAATGTTTTTACCGGTCCGCGTGCCCTCCAATGTGGATGCGGCCCTGAACGTGGCGGGGGCCTTGCTGGGGGCGGTGACGGCCCGCGCTTTGGAGTGGGTGGGCTTGCTGGAGCGCTGGAGCCGGTTTCGTGACCGTTGGTTTGTGGCGGAGGCGGGCGGTGCCTTGGCCTTGCTGGCGGTGTGGCCGATGGCTTTGTTGTTTCCTGCCCCGGTGGCTTTCGGTCTGGGGCAGGTGCTCGAACGTGCAGAGGCGGCGCTGGCGCATTGGCTCGAAGATTCGCCGATGCTGGAGTGGATGCCTTTGCGAGAGGTGGAGCTGCAGCCTTTGCTGCCGGTGAGCGAGTTGCTGTGTGTGGCCATGGGCGTGTGCCTGCCTTGTTTGCTGGCTTTCAGCGTATTGCGCCAAAGGTATCAGCGCTTCGTGCTGGCGGGCCTGATTGTGGCGCTGGGGGTGGGCGCGAGCGCCTTGTCGGCGGCCTTGACCTATGGCCCTGCGCATGCCTGGGGCTGGGTCAGCACAGAGGTGGCGGTCGGCTTGGCGGTCGCGGTGGTGGGCACGGTGGTCATGGCTTTTGCGCCGGCGCGTGTCTGTCTGGTGTTGGCGCTGGTGGCCTTGGTCTGGCAGCTGAGTTTGCTCAACAATGCGTCGGCCGACGCCTACTTTGCCTTGACCTTGCAAACTTGGGAGCAGGGCCAATTCATTCGTTTTCATGGCCTGATCCAGTGGCTGGGCTGGTTGTGGCCCTATGTGGCGTTGCTGTATTTGGTCATGCGCTTGTCATCGGCCAAGCCCGTGAATTCGGCTTGAAGGGGCGCACGCCTAAAATTCAGGCATGACCTCAGAAAACACCTCTTCTTATTTCAAGCGGCACATCTTTTTTTGCCTGAACGAGCGAAAAAATGGCGAGGCCAGTTGTGCCCAGCACAACGCCCAGGCGGCGTTTGACCACTGCAAAAACCGCGTCAAGGCCTTGGGCCTGTCGGGCCCCGGTCAAGTGCGTGTGAACAAAGCCGGATGTCTGGACCGTTGCTCCGGTGGGCCGGTCGCTGTGGTCTACCCGGAGGGTGTCTGGTACACCTATGTCGATGAAGCGGACATCGAGGAAATTGTGGAGTCCCATCTGAAAAATGGTCAGGTGGTGCAGCGACTGCTCACGCCAGAGCACCTGGGCCGCTGATGAACTCGGCGACCCAATCTTTCACCTTGCAAGGGGGCGCAGGCCCGATCGAAGCTTTGCGCGACGTGCCCCCGGAGGGCGCTGTGCGAGGCACGGTCGTGATCGCGCACCCCCATCCCTTGTTTGGCGGCACCATGCAAAACAAAGTGGTGCAGACCTTGGCGCGGGCTTTTGTTCAGTGCGGCTGGCAGGCGGTGCGTTTCAATTTCCGGGGTGTCGGGGCCAGCGCAGGCGTTTACGACGAAGGACGCGGCGAAGCGGCCGACATGTTGTCGGTGGTGGCGCAAGTGGCTCCTGAGGGCCCGCTGGCCTTGGCGGGGTTCTCGTTTGGAGCATTTGTCACCAGCCATGTCGCGCAGGCCCTGCACGCTCAGCGTTCTCTGGACAAACTGGTCCTGGTGGGCACGGCGGCTTCGCGCTTCAGCGTGGCCCCGGTGGCCCCTGAGTGGCACGAACGCACCTTGGTGTTGCACGGTGAGCAAGACGACACGGTGGCCTTGTCCAGCGTGATGGATTGGGCGAGACCTCAGACCTTGCCGGTCACGGTGATTCCCGGGGTGGAGCACTTTTTCCATGGGCAGTTGCCCCTTTTGAAGTCCTTGGTGGTGCGCCACCTGCAGGCCTGATGCGATGATTTGCCATGGCCCGTCCCGGGCCAGGATGGGAGCCATGAAATCCTGGATTCAAATTTTGCTGATTGGTGTCTGTGTGGGCATGTCGGTGGTCGCGCAGGCCCAGATGCCGCAGGCACCTGATGTGGCGGCCAAGGCCTATCTGCTGCTCGACGTCACCGCCAACCAGGTGCTGGCGGCCAAAGACCCCGACACGGTGGTGGAGCCCGCATCCTTGACCAAGCTGATGACGGCCTATTTGGTTTTTGATGCGCTCAAGTCCCGCAAGATCGGCCTTCAGCAAACCTTCCCGGTGTCTGATCGTGCCTGGAAGATGCCAGGTTCGCGCATGTTCATCGACCCCAAGATAAAGGTGCCGGTCGAAGATTTGGTCAAGGGCATGGTCGTCCAATCAGGCAATGACGCCACCATGGCCTTGGCCGAAGGGGTGGGCGGGAGTGCCGAGCGGTTTGTCCAGATGATGAACGACCAGGCCAAGCTCATGGGCATGAAGCAGACGCGTTACATGAACCCGGAGGGCCTGGCCACACCAGGCCACAGCACTTCGGTGCGTGACCTGACCATCCTCGCGACCCGTCTGATGCGGGACTTTCCGGAATACCTGCCTTATTACGCCATCAAGAAGTACCGTTTTCCTGGCACGCCTGCGGCCAATGAGTCCAACCGCAACCTGTTGTTGTTCCGCGACCCCACGGTGGATGGCCTGAAAACCGGGCACACCCAGGTGGCGGGCTATTGTCTGGTGGCCACGGCCAAGCGAGATTTTCCCAATGTGGGAACGCGCCGTTTGCTGTCCATCGTGGTGGGCGCGGACAGTGAAAACGCCCGCGCCAATGAGAGTCAAAAGCTGTTGAACTGGGGTTACACCGCTTTCGATGCGGTCAAACTGTTCGAGGCGGGCCAGGCTGTTGCCACACCGGCGGTCTGGAAAGGCAAGGCCAGTGAGCTCAAACTGGGCGCTTTTCAGCCCTTGGTGGTGGCTGTGCCCGCGGGCAGTGCAGCCCAGATCAAGACCCTGGTGGTTCGCCCCGACCCCTTGGTGGCCCCTTTTGCCAAAGAGCAGGCGGTGGGCACCCTCAAGGTGTTGCGGGGCGATCAGCCATTGCTCGATGTGCCCTTGGTGGCGCTGGAGGCGGTGGAACAAGCGGGCGTTTTGGGCCGCGCCTGGGACGCCGTCCGCCTCTGGATCAAGTGACGACAGGGGATTCTTGCCCCCGAAATTGTGGATAACTTGTCACAAGCCCGTCAGGCGGTTATACTGGCGGGCTTTTCCGCTTTTGGGGCGGGGAAGTTTCTTTTGTCTAATCCAAACGTTTAGGGACGTTTTTTACAATGCCAACCATCAATCAATTGGTGCGTCAGGGGCGCGAGGTCGAAACGACCAAGTCCAAAAGCCCTGCGATGCAAAACTCTCCACAGCGTCGTGGTGTCTGCACCCGTGTGTACACCACAACGCCTAAAAAGCCTAACTCCGCTCTGCGTAAAGTTGCCAAAGTGCGCTTGACCAACGGTTTTGAGGTCATCTCTTACATCGGCGGTGAAGGCCACAACCTGCAAGAACACTCGGTGGTTCTGGTGCGCGGTGGTCGTGTCAAAGACTTGCCAGGTGTGCGTTACCACATCGTCCGCGGTTCTTTGGACTTGCAAGGCGTGAAAGACCGCAAGCAATCTCGCTCCAAGTACGGCGCGAAGAAGCCAAAGGCCAAGTAAGCCCTTTTGGGGTGAAATTTTTCGGTGCTGTTTCCCGCGTGGCGCGGTGAATCAGCGAAGTGACCCGAAGCCCGGAATTGTCCAGGTGGGTCGAGTAAGTGAGTGTTTTGAATAACGCTCGCGGTGTCTGAAAAGACGCCAACTGAAGCAATATGAGGTGAAATATGCCACGTCGTCGCGAAGTCCCTAAACGTGAAATCCTGCCGGATCCCAAGTTCGGCAATGTCGAGTTGTCCAAGTTCATGAACGTGATCATGGAAGGCGGCAAGAAAGCCGTCGCAGAACGCATCATTTATGGTGCTCTGGAGACCATGGAAAAGAAAACAGGCAAAGACCCTGTGGAACTCTTCTCCATCGCCATCAACAACGTCAAGCCCATGGTGGAAGTGAAATCCCGCCGCGTGGGTGGTGCGAACTACCAGGTGCCTGTTGAAGTGCGCCCTGTTCGTCGCCTGGCCCTGTCGATGCGCTGGATCAAAGAAGCTGCACGCAAGCGCGGTGAGAAGTCCATGGCCCTGCGTTTGGCCAACGAATTGCTCGAAGCCAACGAAGGCCGCGGCGGTGCCATGAAAAAGCGTGACGAAGTTCACCGCATGGCCGAAGCCAACAAGGCGTTCTCGCACTTCCGCTTCTGATGCACAAGGGCTTCACACAGAAGCCCGGCACTCTCAGAAGCCAGCCCGCTGGTCCCTTTGGGGTCGCGGGCTTTGGTACTTAATCATTGGAGAAATAAATGGCTCGCACTACCCCCATCGAGCGCTATCGCAACATTGGTATCTCGGCTCACATTGACGCCGGCAAGACCACGACGACTGAGCGTATCCTTTTTTATACCGGCGTGAACCACAAGATTGGTGAAGTGCACGACGGCGCTGCCACCATGGACTGGATGGAGCAAGAGCAAGAGCGTGGTATCACCATCACCTCGGCTGCCACCACCTGCTTCTGGAAGGGTATGGACAACTCCTTCCCCGAGCACCGCATCAACATCATTGACACCCCCGGACACGTGGACTTCACGATCGAAGTGGAGCGTTCCATGCGCGTGCTGGACGGCGCTTGCATGGTTTACTGTGCTGTGGGTGGCGTGCAACCCCAGTCTGAAACCGTGTGGCGTCAGGCCAACAAGTACAAAGTGCCACGTTTGGCCTTTGTGAACAAGATGGACCGTACCGGTGCCAACTTCTTCAAAGTTGTCGAGCAGATGAAGTTGCGCCTGAAGGCCAATCCTGTGCCCGTGGTGATCCCAATCGGCGCTGAAGAAAACTTCACCGGCGTGGTCGATCTGCGCAAGATGAAGGCCATCATCTGGGACGAGGCTTCTCAGGGCATGAAGTTCAACTTCGAAGAAATCCCCGCTGACTTGGTCGAGACCGCCAAAGAGTGGCGCGAGAAGATGGTTGAAGCCGCTGCTGAAGCGTCTGAAGACCTGATGAACAAGTACCTCGAAGAAGGTGACTTGACCGAAGAAGAAATCACCCACGGTCTGCGCGTGCGCACCATCGCTGGTGAAATCCAGCCCATGCTGTGCGGTACCGCGTTCAAGAACAAAGGCGTGCAACGCATGCTGGACGCCGTGATCGAACTGATGCCTTCTCCTCTCGACGTGAAAGCCATCAAGGGCTTTGACGAAGAAGAAAAAGAGATCACCCGCAAGGCCGACGACGAAGAGAAATTCTCCGCTTTGGCATTCAAGTTGATGACCGACCCGTTCGTGGGCCAGTTGACTTTCGTGCGCGTGTACTCCGGCGTTCTGAAAAAGGGCGACACCGTGTACAACGCGGTGCGCGGCAAGAAAGAGCGTATCGGTCGTATCGTGCAGATGCACGCCAACAACCGTGAAGAAGTCGACGAAATCCGCGCCGGCGACATCGCTGCTTGCGTGGGCTTGAAAGACGTGACTACCGGTGAGACCTTGTGCGATCCCGCATCGGTGATCACCTTGGAGCGCATGGTGTTCCCTGACTCCGTGATCCGCCAAGCCGTGGAACCCAAGTCCAAAGCTGACCAGGAAAAGATGGGCATGGCCCTGTCGCGTCTGGCTGCTGAAGATCCTTCTTTCCGCGTTCAAACCGACGAAGAATCCGGCCAGACCATCATCGGTGGTCAGGGCGAATTGCACCTGGAAATCATCGTTGACCGCATGAAGCGTGAATTCGGTGTGGAAGCCAACGTGGGCAAGCCTCAAGTGGCTTACCGCGAAACCATCCGCAAAACCGTGGACGAAGCCGAAGGCAAGTTCGTGCGTCAGTCCGGTGGTAAGGGTCAATACGGCCACGTGGTTCTGAAGGTTGAGCCTCAGGAACCCGGTAAAGGTTTCGAATTCGTTGACGCCATCAAGGGCGGTGTGGTTCCTCGCGAATACATCCCTGCGGTGGAAAAAGGCGTGATCGAAGCTTTGGGCCAAGGCGTGTTGGCTGGCTACCCCGTCGTGGACGTCAAAGTCACTCTGCACTTCGGTTCGTACCACGATGTGGACTCGAACGAAATGGCCTTCAAGATGGCCGCTATCTTTGGTTTCAAAGAAGGTTGCCGCAAAGCCAACCCCGTCATCCTGGAACCCATGATGGCTGTGGAAGTGGAAACACCTGAAGACTACGCCGGTAACGTGATGGGTGATTTGTCCTCACGCCGTGGCATGGTTCAGGGTATGGACGACATGGTCGGTGGCGGCAAAGCCATCAAGGCCGAAGTGCCATTGTCCGAAATGTTCGGTTACTCGACAACCCTGCGCTCCATGTCGCAAGGTCGTGCAACCTACACGATGGAGTTCAAGCACTACGCTGAAGCCCCACGTAACGTGGCGGAAGCCATCGTCGCTGCTCGCGCAAAATAATGACAAGCGTGCCGGACCTGATTCGCTTTCGAATTGGGCCTGGCTCCACTGATTAGAAATAATCAGATCTGAAAGTTCAGAAACTGTCTGCGATCAAGTGCCACTCTGTGCCCGTGCGGAGTGATCAAGCAACCTGATGCAAACATAAAACCAACACACGGGCATTGCTCTTTTTAAGGATTGAAAAATGGCTAAGGAAAAATTCGAACGGACCAAACCGCACGTCAACGTCGGCACCATCGGTCACGTTGACCACGGCAAAACCACACTGACAGCCGCCATCACCACCGTGTTGGCAGCCAAGTTCGGTGGTGCAGCCAAAGCGT
>Ga0228698_1000140_pt1 | contig 67047 bp, 87 predicted proteins | sample McNCre117_Aug_MG_FD_178015 | JGI IMG/M metagenome (GOLD analysis project Ga0228698, IMG submission 178015) | Freshwater microbial communities from McNutts Creek, Athens, Georgia, United States - 1-17_Aug_MG | ecosystem: Environmental > Aquatic > Freshwater > Creek | place: USA: Georgia...
AACCAAAGGCGGGTCGGGCGGCGGCGGCGGCGGCGCGTCGACCAACACAACTTTTGCTGCGGGTGATGGTGGCGCAGGGGGTCAGGGCGGCGGTGGCGGTGGCGGTGGCGGCTGCGGTGGCGGCACCCCAGGCGGTCTTGGTGGTAACGGCGGGGTGGGAGGTTTCGGCTACGCAGTAGTTATCAGCTGGTAAGCTAAATGGCTCTGCTCGGGTCATTTGACGTCACGCTGCGCCCCGAAGGCTGGCTCGATGCCACTGCCGTAGCCGGGGGATGGTTCGACCCCGAGCTGGTCGACACTGCGGGCGGGGCAGGGCAGAGCGCAAGCGTCGTCGAGGCTTCCTCGGCGGCTGAGTCATCGGGTGCGCAAGTTGTTTATGCAGCATCTTCGAGCGAGGCGGCTGGTGGAGCAGACGCCGCCAGCGCCGCGAACATTTCTTCCACAACGTCCGCCGAGGCAGTAGTCGCCGGTGACTCCACCACTGGCTTGACGACTCAGATCGCGTCGACCTCCGAGGCTATCAGCTCAGCCGATGCGCTAACCGCCGCCTCAACGCTAGCGGGTGTTTCTGCCGAAGCAGCATCGGCCACCGATTCCACGTCCACCCTGGCGGCGCTGGCGTCAACCGCATCGGAGCCAGCAAGCGCGACGGACGCTGGTGCCGCCACAAAGAACACTCAGGACTCCGTTTCAGAGGCCACCGCAGCTTCTGATTCGCCGTCAGCAAACACTCCTGGCGCAACGGCTTCAGCGGCGGAGTCCGGCGCTGCATCTGACGCGCAGTCTGCCGCTGCTGCGGTTACTTCCGCTGTCTCTGAATCCGCAACAGCCAGTGAAGCCGCATCGACGTCGGCAGCGATCTTGTCAACTACCTCCGAGCCAGGATCGGCGGTCGATAGCGCGTCGGCTTTGGGTGCCCTTGTCGGGGCGGCGTCGGAGCCTGTTTCGGCGCTGGACGCCGCGGCTGGCACGAACGTGACGGTGGCTGCGGCGACCGAGGTCGGCGCTGCGTCTGACGCCGGTTCGGCGTCCGGTGTGTTGGCTGCATCTGGTGCCGAACCTACGGCCGGGTCTGATGCGTCGTCAGCGACCTCGTTCAGCGGTGGTGCATCCGTCACCGAGTCTGGCGCGGCCGCTGATACGCTGTCTGCCGCGGCCACGTTGGCGGCTGTAGCGGCAGAGGCGGCGGCATCCATCGACGCACTCCTTGCATCCGCGTCCGCTTCTGATGCAGCAGTCGAGACCGCTGCAGGCTCGGATTCTGCGAGTGTTGCTCGTGGTACCGTTGCAAACTCTTTTGAAGAACCATCACGCACCAACAGGATACCTAACAGCACCATGCAAGGGGTGGTGGCGGGCACACCCGGTACGTTACCAACAGGCTGGACGCCGGTGGCAGGGCTGGGCACCACCCGGTCGGTCGTCGCCACTGGTGTTGACGCAACCACCGGATACCCCTACGTTGATATCCGCTTCAGCGGCACCACAACAGGTGCTGGTGGGGTCAACATCTACCTGTGCGGAACGAATGATGTGCCGGCCAGCGCCGGGCAGGTCTGGTCTGGCAGCGCCTATGTCGCACTGGTTGCCGGTAGCCTGACGAACATCACTAACGTCCGGGAAATTGCCGACTGGCGCACATCCAGTGCGTACATTTCCACAGCCGTCGGGGCTGACTTCAAGGCATCGCTGACGGCCACGCCACAACGGTTCAGTGCGGCGTTTACAGCTGTAGCCAACACAAGCTTCGTACTGCCGGCAGTGCAGCTTGTGGTCAGCGGTGCGGTGGCGATTGACATTACGCTGCGCGTCGTTGCGCCGCAGCTGGAATACGGGTCCGCCCCGACAGCCTTCATCCCCACCTACGGTACCGCGGCATCTGCTGGCACCGTAGACGCCACAGACTCTACGCTCACTGCAGCAGCGTCCACCGCGGAGCCGGTGTCCTCCGCCGACCTCACCTCCGCACTTAGTGCGGTGACTGCAGTAGTAACGGAAGCTGGCGCCGGGGTCGACGCACTCCAAACTACCGCTACCCTGGTGGCCGCTGCGACTGAGACCAACACTGCCGACTCCCAGCAGACGACCGGTACCGTGTCGGCGGCTTTAACCTCAGAGAACAGTCCCGCAAGTGAAAGTTCGGTAAGTGGGGGTCTGCTGGCTGCGGCCACAGCTGAAGCTGTGACGGGTACAGAGCTGACGGGCGCCCAACCTCTGCTCAACGCCGCACGGGTGGAAACAAACACTGCAAGCGAAATTTACTCAGCTGCAACCACTGCAAGCGGCGCCGTCGTTGAAGCGGTTTCTACGTCGGACGCCCCCAGTGCTTCCGCCGCCATGGTGTCTGCTTCATCGGAGGCGCTTGCTGCAACCGACTCTGCATCCACATCCGGGGCAAACGCAGCCGGTGTCTCTGAGGCTTCTAGCGCTGGTGAATCCGGGGGAGGAGTAAAGACACAATTCGCGGGGAGTGTCGAGGCTGCTGCGGTAACTGACGGCCCAGCGGCAGTGCGGTCTATGCAGACAGCCGCCACTGAAGGACTTGCTGCAACCGACGTAAGCACGCTGGTCGCATATTTTGTTGGGCAGGCAACTGAAACCGCAAACGCAGCAGAGATATTCCTGGCATCGTTGACCACCTTGGCTTACACCCAGGAGATCGGTTATGCCGCCGATTCTCACTTGGCGGTGGTATCCAGCTTCCTGCATCAAGACCCCCACCGTACCGTTGTCGTGGGAACTGACACGAGGGGGCTGGCGGTCGGCCCGGAACTCAGGCAAGTAACGGTCGACTATTCGCCCGGGAGGATCACTATCGCCTCTGACGCCAGAACACCTACTCTGCAGTCTTAGCAGTCATCTAAGTTAGAATGTCCCATGTTTCTAGGAGTCTCCCATGGCCAACGCCCTCTATGCAAAAGGCAAGGAAAAGCTGCTCAGCTCCACCAACGCCATCTCCCTTGACACTGACACCATCAAGGTGGCGTTGGTCAAGAATGACTATGCCCAGAACCTTGCGACTGACGAGTTCTACACGTCGATCAGCGCCAGCGTTGTGGGTACACCCCAGACTCTAATATCTAAGACGATAACGGGCGGAGTCTTCGATGCCACCGACGTGACGTTCTCGACTGTCGCGGCGGGCAGTACCTGTGAAGGCGTGGTGATCTACAAAGACACCGGCACTGCTGGCACCTCTGCGCTGCTCGCCTATATCGACACCATCACAGGCTTCCCGCTCGCCACCAACGGCGGTGACGTTGTGATCCAGTGGGACAACGGCGCTTACAAAATCTTCAGTCTGTAAGGGTGAGCCATGCCCGCCGTATTCCCCAATAACCTCTCGACGACTCTAGCTACGGGGTTGACCTCCGGGGGCTTCTCCATCACGGTTGCGAGTGGGGACGGCGCGAAGTTTGTGAATAACTACCCGATGGTCGTGAACCCTGATCGGGGTTGCTATATGTGGGCCACGCTCAGCAACCCGTCGGTCCGCCCACAGACAGAGCAAGTGCGGGTTGTCAACGTGGTGGGGGACGTACTCTCGCTCGACAACCGATCTATCGCCGGGACGGATACAGAGTCGCGGGCATGGCCCGCAGGCACAGTCCTCGAAGTGCGCTTGTGCCAAGAGGCGTTGCGTGACGTACTGGTCAACCAGGCATCCAACCAAAGCAACAGCGTCCGGCTCACAGGGACTTACAACGGCCCGCCCAGCGGATTTACCACGCCCGACAGCAGCTTCTCGGTAGGCGATGGCATCGCCGCGACTCGTCCGCGCAGCTGGAACATCTTCGGCGTACCCATGCTGATGCGCGACGCATGGTATGGGTCAGTCGACATCACCAACAACGGTATGACTGCTTGTGAAGCCATCGTGTCGACCGGCATCATGGACCTTGGCAACCGCGTGCCTTGGGCGTCTGGTGGCAGCTACATTGACGGTGACGTGGTGCGCCCTACGACCGACGACGGTCGCCAGTACACCTTCTTCGACGGGCTCTACACGCCCAGTGCCACACCCAACGCCCGCACAGGTCAAGCGACTGAGCCGAACTGGTCCGCCTCGGGTGGCTTCGGCGGCGGCATCGCCGCCACAACCGACAACAAACATTGGTGGGTGGACAACGGCGACTTGAACACGGGACTGGAGTATCGCTTTGGTGTGGATGACAACTTCCACTTCTACCCGTCCGAGATGGGCTTCATCTGTCAGAAGTACAACGGTGTGACAGCCGCGCCGTTCATCTCTATCGGCAAGGACGCGGCCAACCCGACCTCCATCGTGAACAACGTGCAGCTGTCCACCATCACTGCCGCGAACATGCGTCAGCGCTTCACCAGCATGCCGGACATTGGCCTCACGCGGCTCAACATCAAGGTAAACACGAAGGCCACCGGCACCAACTCGCAGTTCATGGGGCGTTTCTACTTCAAGGGCATGTTCGTCCAGACACGGGGGTAAGCCATGCTGATCAATGGCTCTGCCGTCAATCAGGCCGCAGTCAATGGGGATCATGGTGCCCCGTGGAGCCCCCTCTATATCCCGACGGGATTCACCTCTGGTGGCTTCGGCACACCGTTTCGGCCAGCTACATACTGCCAGGTCTCCAACGAGGTCCTCTACGCACCTCAACCAATCAATGCCCTGACAGCCACCTTTGCCAGCGCCGCAGTAACCAGCGACATCACCACGTCTACTGGGTGGAGTGTTCTCTCGGGGGCTATTTCTGGTGGCGTGCTGGGCGACCCAACAGCGACTTCGTTCGGCGGGTGGCGTGAGGCACAACTTACTTTCGCTACCCCAATCACGCCTACGCTGCCGCTGACCATCACGGCAAACATGGTTGCCAAGAACCGCCCAGGCGGCTCTTCCCACGTTTTCACTGTGCAGCTCCAGCAGAGTACAGGTAATCTTGACATTACCGTCTCCAACGGCAGCTCGGGCACAAACAACCTTCAGTTCTCCACCCCTTGGGGTTATGTAGAGGAGACCGCTGCTGTCTGGACTGATGGGCAGGCGCTCACCATGCGGGCTGAGTTCACAGCAACCGACCTGAAGTTTTACCTCAACAACGTCCTCAAGATCATCAATTTCGGAGGGGCCTCGCCGAGCGGTCTCACAGGTGTGTATGTCAACGGGGGGTACGTAGACATCGACAACCTGACGTTCGTCGCCACTGGTTCGCCGGTCTACACGCCGAACTTCGACACGCCTGTGGCAAATCTGGGCACGCCGTTGCTCCCTTACACCGCGCTCCACACCGGTCCGATTGCAAAGGTGCCTGCGCCCTACCGCGTGTTCACCCAGACTGTGCAGCCCGCAGGGTTCAGCGCCACCCGCATCCCTGAGTATTTCTACGCTACCCCGGGCCTCCCTCCGTACGTCGTCAACGGCGTCTATGCACAGGAGACCTTCACGCCGGTCGTGTTCGGCACACCCGTCGCGCTGACCCCGGTGAGCGCTCCAGCCAGTGGGCTGGACTCCACCATCTTCGGCACCCCAAACAACGCCCGCCGCATCCCTGCCGCAGGCTTCAGTGCCACCCACCTCGGCACGCCCTCGCTGGCAACGGGCCAGGGCGTCACGGGGTGGGTCGCCACAATGCTGGGCACACCCATCTCTGCCTACCGCCAGCCTGCTGCGAGCACCTACCGCGCCACGCGCTTTGGCCTGCCCACGTACACCCTGCCCAACACACGGAGCACCTACGGCTTCTGCCGCACGTGGTTTGGCCATCATCGCTCGGTTGTAGGCACGATGCGTACGGTCAGCGGCATCGCCGCGGGTCACTTTGGCACACCGTCCACTTTCGCTCGCGCCAAGGCGCTGCACGTTCCTCCGGCCTGCCGCTTCGGTAAACCCCTCATGACCCGGGCACTGCCATGATCACACTGAACAAATTCCTCGGCATCAACAACGTCCTGCCTGAACACCGCATCAAAGATGCTGAACTGGCTGTCGCTACCGACGTGAACATCGGTCACTCTGGGGAACTGAGCCGCCGCGAAGGCTACACCAAGACCTCCAGCGTCAGTCACCGCTATCTGCACGAGGGTGCCGGATTCACACTGGCTGTGCGCGGCGGTGATCTGGTCAAGACTACGGGTGCAGTGCAGACCCTGTTGCAAGCGTCTGTGGGTGCTGGCCGCATGTGGTACTGCAACCTGCCTGATGGACGCACCACGTTCAGCAACGGCCTGATCCACGGCATCACTGACGGCTCCACCACAACCGGGTGGGGTATCCCTCTGCCGCCCAGCATCGGTGTCTTGACAGACGTGGCCGGTCAGCTCCACCCTGGCGACTATCAGTACGCCATCACCTACGTGCGTATCTCCGACGGCCTCGAAGGTGGCCCTTCGTACTCCAACCCCCTTCCCGTACCGGACGGTGGCATCCTGCTGACCGGCCTGCCCGTCGAGGCTGGCTACCGCATTAACGTCTACCTCTCCAGCGTGGACGGCGGGCAGATGTTCTATGCAGGCAACACGCTCAACGACGCATTCAGCTACCTCGGCAAGAACGACGCCTTGACCATGCCCTGCCGCACGGATTTCCTGCACCCAATGCCTGTAGGCACGGTGACCGCCTACTGGCGCGGTCGCACTTTGGTGGCGCAAGGTGGCGTGCTGTGGGCCTCTGAACTGCACCGCCCTGAGCTGTGCAACATGCGTCGCAGCTTCAAGCAGTTCACCGCGCCGATCACACTGATCCAGCCGGTCGAGGACGGCATCTACATCGGCACCGAAGACGAGCTGGCGTTCCTGACCGGTGTGGAGTTCGAGACCCTGACCTACGCCCAGAAGGTGCAGGGTCGTGTGGTGCTCGGCTCTGGCGTGGCTGTTGAAGGTGAGAAGATCAAGCGCGGCGACGGAGTAGGGCAGGGGCAAGCCATGATCTGCATCGCCGATCACCTGCTCGTCGCCGGGTTCCATGGCGGAGAGGTGCTGCGCATGACCGAAAGCAGTTATTCGACAGCGGCTACGGAGGTCGCAGCTACCCTGCGCATGGTTGGCGAGATCCCGCAATACGTGGCGATCCCGCTATGACGCTCTATAACGGCAACTGGATAGATGGGCAAGGCGACCCGATCACGGGTCGCACGCCTGCATCTATTGTTGTCGATGGCAACGGCGGCACACTGACCAGGGGGCAGCAGGGCGACCTGGCGCACCACTTCAAGCTGTTCTGCGATCAAGTGAGTGGCTCTGTATTCCCGGCTGGGCTCCACATCCGCCACGGTGAGCTGAGCGACGGGTCGCGGTACGTGATGCGCTCCATCAACAACTGCCAATCGGTCCAAGTGAAGGTGACCGGCGGCGAGAAGAAAGAGCTGTACCATGGTATTGGTATTGCATTTGAGGGAGTTGACGGCACCACTGTGCCACCGTGGGAGCGCCCCACATCCACCACGAACCCGACCCCGCAGCCGCAGCCCGTTGTGCTGATCCCGGACAACGTCGGCAACTGGCGCGTGAAACGTGTGAAGAAGCTGGTGGGTGGCACAAACATCTGGGTGAACAAAGCTCGCACGCAGTGGATCAGCACCCTCTACGGCTATTACTCTCCCACAGTAGACATGGTCAAGGGCGGTGGACTCGCAAAGCCCTATGAGCCCTGGATGAAAGGGGACGCCGGGCGTATCAGCCAGTATTACCAAGGCACCGGGTACTCATTCGACAAAGGCCGCTATGTGATGGCTCTCAACGAAACGTTGGGACTCACACCCGGCTTGATCCAGACCCAGGTGTTCTACGCAGCCGGGAAAATGGCCTACATCGAATGCACGGATACCACGACCCTGACGCTTCACACGAGCAACCGAAAAGATGTGAAAGGTCTGGAGGTCAAGCCGGCGTCGAGCCTGTCTTCTGGCGACTACCTGGAGTCGGGCTTTACCGCCACAGTGAGCCCGCCGGCCGGGTACACCATCAATATGAGCTTCACTCACCCGACGGTTCATCCTGATGGTAAACGAGCCATTGTGATGTTGGCCCCGACGGGTAGCAGCTACCCCCCTGCATACGGCAAGATCGGGCTCAACATCCCTGCGGGTTCGGGCATGACGCCTAGCGTCAGTATGGCTCTGGCGTCCATGAGCACGCCAGCAGACACATCGGCGCCGTTGACCACGATCAGTACGTGTACGGGCCTGATTACCTTGTCGCCCACTGTGGCGACGGTTGCCACGGAACCCTACCCCACAACCTGTAGTCCCACCGGGGACCACATGCCGACGGGACCGTACCTCACGACCACCGAACAGCCCGGTGTCATCGGGGTCAGCTCCCAGGCTCATTACCACCGCAAAAGCGGTGGTAGTGGTCGCAGTAGCTTCCCTGCAATGGCGTACTACGCCCTGAACGGCGACCTGGTAGAGACCTACCAGTATTCGGAGGCGACTTACGGGCATGAGTGGGTGGCAGACCAGACCTACTCAGGGTCGGCCACGTATGTGAGCGGTGTGAGCACGCTGGGGTATCTGGAAACACCGGGGAGTGGCACATCCAGCGCGACGATGACCTTCAGCGACTACTCGAACAGTGAGACGTACATTCACACACCCAAATCGCCAGTGAAGGGGGACAAGATCACTTATGCCGTGTCCATGACAGGCACGGCAACACAGACGGGTAATGCCACGGAGTCGGTCACTATCGACTACAACATGGTGAACAACCACGATATCTATGGCACGTTGTTCCATGATCACATCAACGACATCGTCGTGCGTGTCGCAGACATACGCCGGGCTTCGGCAGCGGGCACGTTCACGGGTTCATTGACCGGCCTTGCCCTCTCCTCACCAACTGCGGATATTTCGCGGACGATCACACTTGAAGTGGTGCGTGCCGGTGTCGTGGAGAAATCCATCCCTATCGAGTGCCCCAACTCAAAAACGACCGCGACTGTGCGCCTCTCCAACAATGGCAACCTGTTCGGGTTGTTCCCCCTGGTGGGGAACTCTGGGAACCTGTCGACGACAGTCACGTACAACCCCATCACAACCACTTACCACCCCGTAACTTACGCTGGTGAGTGCCGTGCCGATAACGGTGTGTTTACCGGGCGCACCTATGGCCCGAGTACGGCTGAATTCACGGTGAATGAGTCGGCATGGTCCGGGTCCCCCATCACTGACCCACAACCGGGTCTGTCTGTAGCTGCCGTTGGCGTGATGAGTCTCTTTGAGACGCATGTAGCCCGCGACCCTCGCACACTCGCATCAGTGGTGCATGTCCTGTTCAAGAAAGATGACTGGGTTCCGGGGGCGACACGGCAAAGCTGGTTCTTCGCCATCGACTCCAAAAAGACGAAATCCTTGAACGAAATCCTCAATGCGGCAACCACCCCCACGAACGCCATCGACCTTGACCTGCCGCTGCGACCCTGGGCCGAGGCATCCCTCCATTCACTGGTGAGTATATGAACACAATCGTCATGAACACCCTCACGGGCGCGGTGTCTGAATACACCAATTTCACGTTTGACAGCATCACACCCACGAAAGCGGGAAGCAGCGCTGGGTTGTTCACCTTCGGTGGCAATCTGGACGTTCTTGCGCCCATCGTCTCGGTAGTCCGCACTGGTAAAAAAATCTGGGGGACGACGATGATCAAGTACCTTGGAATGATCTTCTTTGCCATCAAGGGCAGTGGCGTCAGTACGTCGATTGTGGTAGGAGAAACAGCCTCATACCAGTACAATTTCCCAATCGAACCGGGTGGTGAATCGCGCAGCAAGCCTGGGCGAGGAATCCGCGAAAGCTACCTCGCCTTCGGGTACAGCAATACCGATGGCGCGGATTTCCAACTGGACCAGATTGAGGTCGAACTCGTCAAGTCCACCACTCGGAGGACTCAATAATGGGTGCCGCAAAAGAAGTCACCAGCGCATTTGCCCGTGCGCAGGACTACGTCACTTCTGCTACATCGCAGGCTAGTGCGTTCCTCTCGAACCTGAACGCGATTGACTGGTCTCTCCCGCCAATCTCATACAGTGCCGGGGCAATACCAGCACAGCCATCGGTCCCGAACCTCACTGCGCCGAACCTGACCAGTGTGATGTTCAACGCACCAGGGAGCCTGCCCAGTGCGCTGAGCCTTGACGCGCCCACGACCACAATCGACAACTTCACCGCCGCTGAGCCAACACTGTCGATGCCTGTTGCGCCGACGATCAGCTACGGCACCATCCCGACCATCCCGACCATCGACAGTGTGGCGGTGCCGGCCGCGCCAACGATCACCACCCCCTCACTGCCATCACTCTTGTCGCTGGGGGTCGTGGCCTTCGCGGGCGTGGATATCCATGCTGACTGGCTGACGCAGCTGGAGAACGTGCCCACGATGAACCTCGTGGCACCGACGCCGTACAGCTACGCTCGCGGCCCTGAGTACGCGTCGGCGCTCCTCTCACACTTGCAGACGCTGGTCAACAACCGCCTGAATGGTGGCACGGGTCTGGGCCCTGCGGTAGAGCAGGCCATCTGGGATCGCAGCCGCGACCGCGAGACCAAGATTGCTCAGGCCAATGTTGACGAGGTGATGCGCAAGTCCGAGGCGCTAGGCTTCAAACTGCCCACGGGTGCTCTGAGCGCCCAACTGCGAGAAGCAGAGCAGGCCTACTATGACAAACTGTCTGAACTATCCCGTGACATCGCCATCAAGCAGGCTGACCTGGAACAGACTAATCTGAAGGAAACCATCACCGCTGGTATGCAGCTCGAAGCCACGCTGGTCGACCACTCCTACAAAATGGAGCAGCTGGCCTACGAGACTGCCAAGACCTACGCCGACAACGCCATCCAGGTCTACAACGCTCAGGTCGAAAATTTCCGTGTGTTGCTGCAGAGCTACTCGACCTATGCTGAGGCGTACAAGACGGTCATCCAAGCCGAGCTGGCCAAGGTGGAAGCCTACAAGGCACAGCTGCAAGGCGAGCAAGCCAAGGCTGACATCAACCGCAGTCTGGTCGAGCAGTACAAAGCTCAGATCGAAGCCGGTATGGCTTCGGTCAAGATCTATGAAGCCCAGATCGGCGCGGCTCAGACACTGGTGCAGCTGGAGCAGGCCAAGATTGGCGCCGCCAGTGAACAGATCAAAGCCTATGTGGCAGGCGTGAACGCCGAGACCTCCAAGGTGGAGGCATACAAGGCGAGCGTGCAGGCTGAGAGCACCAAGGTCGAGGTCTATCGCACGCAGGCCCAGGTGTTCAGCGCCAAGGTGGGTGCTCAGGCTGAAAAAGCCCGCACTGAACTGGCTCGTTACACAGCGCTGGTACAAGCCAAGGCCGCTGAGTGGGAAGGCTATAAGGCAGCGGTTGCCGCAGAGGGTGAGCGCGTCCGTTCCGTGATCGGCCAAAACTCCACCCTGGTGGACGCTTTCAAGGCCTCGGCGATGGCCGCTGAAGCCACTGCTGGCGCCCAGGCCCGTATCTGGGAAGCCGGTATCAAACAGTACGAAACCCAGCAAACCCTCACGCTGCAACAGAGCAAGATGAACAGCGACGTGCTGCTTGCCACAAAGCAGGCCCACGCCGACGCGGCCAAGACCGGTGCTCAGGTGTACGCCCAGATGATCTCGTCTGCATACAGCACCGTTCACGCAACTGCTGCGGAGTCTTTCTCCGAAGGCAACTCCGTGTCGTACAGCTACAGCAATGACACTGAGACCACCGCCCCGACAACCACCCTCGTCGGTATCGCGTAGCCAAGCCCGCAGGGGTGGGCTAAAATGACACAAACCCCACCGGAGCTGCTGGCTATGAAGGTGCTTTCCTCTCTAGGAGCACCCCATGGCCACCCCCGGACAAAACGCATTCGACAGCCTTCGCGGCTGGGTCACGCAAAACAGCCCGCCGCAGCCCAACGGCATCAGCCAGTTTGCGGACGACATCCTGCGTAACCCGGTCAAGCCCATGCCGTCTCCTCCAGAGGCAGTTGCTGGCTACACGCCTCCGAAAGTAGACCCGGTCACTGGCAAGTACACTGGGGGGTCAACTCAAGGAGTGCAAAATGAAGTTCAAGCCGGACAACGTCCCGTGGTGGAAGGCCCTGCTGGCGCTGTGGATCGTGCTGGCGGTCTTCGGAGTACCGCAGTTCCTGCTGAAGCTGCTGGAGTAAAGCCATCTACGTGGGGCCGCATTAAAGGCGCGGTCGGCAACGGTGTCAAGAGCGTAGCCACCGGTAGCTTTCTCGACGCGGATGTAGGCGCAGTGGCAGGGAAGCTATTGCGCGGATCTCAGGGCCTAGTCAATGGCGTGGGGCGTATTGCCGCCCCCATCGCTGTGGGCAATCTCGTTACCAAGGCGTTCGACACCCCTACTGAAGAATACGCTCGCCGTGGGAATATGACTTCCGGCGACTCCCTGCTTGGCGATATCGGGGTGCGTGCGGCAGGTGTCGCTGGTGATGCGGGCAACATGGTGACTATGGGCGGTCTCCGCTACCTCCACGACAAAACATTCGGCGAAGGTCACTGGGATGGTACCCAACCCCAAAGCACTGCATCCTCCGCAGCTGCCCAACCCCGGCTCCGTGGTACCGGCGACGGCGTCCGTGGCGCTAGATTCGATGACCCGCGCCGTATGGACTTGGACCCCTCGCGTGCCTCGCTGGGTCCGTCCCGCGACTTCTCCAACGAGCTGAACAAAGTGCCTGCGAACCTGCCGTCTGACCTGCGCAGCGGTGTGGTGGTCAAGACCGTAGACCCCAAGACCGGCCGCGTCACCTACAGTGGTCGTAACGTTGCCCCTGGCGCCGACGGCAACACCCAGTTCGTGGACGGCATGGGCCGTAACATCAGCACCCGTGGCTCCGTCCAGTCCATCCCTGGCAGGGACCTACGCGACGGTGTGGACCCCTATCAGCCCGCTGGCCCCCAAGTGTCGGTGATGCCAGACACAGGGGGTTATGGCCTTCTGGACAAGGGTTACCAAGCCCGCCGCGAAATGGCCATGAGCACCATGGGCTCTGGCGGTAAGCAGACCGGTGAGTCTCGCGCTGACTACGCCACCCGCATGCAGGCGCTGGCATCCGCACGTTCTGACATTACTCAAAACCGTGGCCAAGACCTGAACTACGGTGCGACGCTGCGCGGCCAGGACCTGAACTACGGGGCGACGACTCGCGGGCAAGACATGACCTATGGCTCCACCATCCGTGGTCAGGACATGGACCTGCGTGGGCGCATTGAGCCGAAGATGATGGAGATGGAGATGGCCGCTCGCATGCGTGGCTTGAACGCCCAAATCTTCAAACAGGCTGGTGGTGACCCGCGTCTGGCGGCTCAGATTGCTGCTGCCAACGGCATGGACCCGAAGACCTTCACCGAGATGGCCCAGGCCGGTCAGACCATGGACCACAACGCTGCGACCAATGCTGACAAACGCTTTGAGCACCTTGCGGTCGGCGTCGACAAAGACGGCAAGGGCTACGTCGACCCCGCCAAGATGGCCATCGTCCGCAACGTACGCGACAAAGTTGCTCCGGGTTTTTCCACCATGTCGGAGCAGGACCAAGCTGCGTCGATGCCCACCATCGCTGCTGGCACTCGGCTGGTCACTGGCATCAACAGCCGCCGCAACAACGGCTTTCTGCAATCCATCGGTTGGGACGACCCCACGCCGGAGTACACCACTCTGCCGAGTAACGACGCACTGCGCAAAGCAAAGGTCGGCCGAGTCGGCTTCTTTGAAGGCGCACTCAAAGGCGGTGATGTCTCGAAAGGCGACACCCGCATTGAGTTGCCCGACGGCACCGTGCATTACGCCCCAAGCGCCGAAGTGGGCCAGGACGAACTCGAACTGCTCAAGAAATCTGGCGCGAAGCTCGGCAAATAACCGGAGACCCTGATGGCAACCTTACGCACCCCGCTGTTCCGTCAACCCACTATCACCGCTGACGACCTCGACGCACTCCGCGCAAGTGGCATGTCCAACCTGCGTCGCGGCTTCGAGTCCGGCCGCATCGGCAACGACATCACCGGCCTTGCAGCCGATGAAGCCAGCCTACGCGCCGACAACGACAACGTTCGCGCTGACGCCCTGCGCTCACAGATCAACGCACTGCAGCGCCGCCAGGGTTTTTACGCGCCAGACGTACAGGATGTCACCAAAGTCGGTAGTGTGGGCGACGCGGTGGACTGGGCGACTGGTGCGGTGGGGCAGGGCGTGGCATCCATGGCTGACCCCATGGCTGTCTCCACCGGCCTGAACGCTGCTGGTGGTCTGATCAGCATGGCACCCAACCCGCTGGCCAAGGCAGTGGGTACCAGCCTACGCTGGGCTGCACCGGTGGCCGCGTACGGCATCAACGCCCGTCACCTGAAGGGCGAGGTTTACAACGACATGATGGGAGACCCCACCATCATGGCCAACCACTCCGCACAGGAACTGAACCGCCAAGCCAACATCTACGGCGGCATCGCAGGTCTGGCCGACACAGCCTTCCCCGCTGTGGTGGGTCGTCAGCTCACAGGCGCAGGCTTCGGCAAGGGTCTGCTCAAGAACGGCGGCGCCCGTCTGGGTGCCGAGCTGCTGGGTGAAGGTGTTACCGAGGCGGGTCAGGGCTACGGCAGCGCGTACCTGCGCAACACGCTGAACCCAAACGTCGAGCACAACGATTGGAACGAGCGCATCAACGACTTCGCTGGTGGCGTGGCCGGTGCCGGTCCGTTCGCTGTGGGCGGTCACTTCGCGGACCATGGCTTCCGCCGCATCGGCGATAGTGTGGAGCGGGTGACTGAGAAGGCCGGTCAGGTAAAAGACCTGCTGGACCAGAGTGGCGCGACTGGCGCTGTGAAGACTGGCGCTCAGAGCATCGTCGGCTTCGGCAAAGGTCTGCTTGGTCGCGGCAAGGACTCCGTGGTCGACCTGATGGGCGACGAGAACGGCAAGATCACTCCTGAATCCGTGAAGCAGTCGTTCCGCGACGCTACAGACGGCATCACCAAAGAGCAGGGCATCTCTCCCGAGGACCAGTCCATCCTGCGCGGCGATGTGCCTGTCGACCTGCGCGACAAGCTCGACTCGCCTGAGTTTGAATCATGGGCCACCCAACACCACGAGGAGCGCACGAACAAGGTGCTCGACCATCTGGAAACCATGGCTGAAGGCGGCGACAAGCGTGCTGACGAGCTGTTCCTCAAGGTCAACGACGCGATGACCGTGCCCGAGCACACCGCCGCTGTGAACGAGGCGTCCAAGTACGTCCTCGACAACAATGAACTCCAGCGTGAGCTGTCCAACGCTGAAGCCTTCGGCAAGCTGGCCGGTATGGGCGGCAAGGCTGTGGGTAAAGGCGCTGTGGCGGCTGGCAAGATGGCTGCATCCTTCGGTAAATCCGTGTGGGATGGCATGAAGGAAGGTGCCAAGAAGAACATGCAGGGTTCGCTCGAAGGCTTCGACGACTTCGAGGGCGACCGCCAGTCCAAACTGGGCGGCAACTACATCCAGCAACAGGCTGCGATGAAGAAGAGCCGCGACCGTGCTGAGCTGATGGGCGAGTACCTCGCCGCTGTAACCAAGGCCGAAACGCCTCGCTTCTCCGCCCACAGGGCTGGAGCTGAGGCAGCACCCGCATACATGAAGTCTCTGGGCTTTGAGATCGCTGACCTCGCTGACAGCTGGGGTCTGGCCAACGAGAAGGGCACTGCCAAGGCAGCGATCCAACCGTCCGGCCCCGCCAGCACCATCCAGACGACTGAGGACAAGAGGGGTCAGCAATTCGACGGCTTGAAGCTGAATCTGAACCGCGTGGTGAACAGCCTGCGCGTCATGATGGGTCAGGACAAAGCAGCCGAAGCACTGAACCAGATGCAGTCGCTGTACCAGGGCGACAAGCGTATTGCCCCGTTGTTCGACTTCATGCGCGACGAGCTGGCTACGCAAGCCTCGCCCCAAGGCCGCGAACACACCGCCCAAATCCGTGACGAAGCTGCTCAGGCCATCCTGGACAAGCTGCCGCAGGAGAAAGAGCTGGAGCTGATGAAAAACGGCATCTCCATGCGCACGCCCGAGGGCCGCAAGCAGCTGCTGAGCATGGTGGAGCAAATCTCTGCCAACCGTGCGCCGCGTGAAGCCCGGGTAGCTTTGGCCAAATTGGTCGGTAGTCAGAACCTGAACGAGATGCTGGGTGTGGTGAACGCCAACCTCGAAAAGTCCGGGCTGTCTGAGGTGACGGTAGATGACCGCGGACAGACCGAAGACTATGACGGCAGTTACGCCATGGACGACAACGGTGATTTCATAGCCGCCCAGTCTGCCAACGACGTAGACAAGAGTCATGCAGAGCGTCTGGTTGCGAAGGGCAGCGGCCCAAAAATCTACGGCTACGACTACGGCTCTGGCATGCGTCACAGCACCGGCAAGACCGACCCGTTCGCATCGACTGACCGTGTGTCCAAGAAAGAGCTGGCTGCGTGGGCCAAAGAAAATGCTGACCGCGCTACGCTCGGTGAAGAGCTTCTGCCAGACCCACGTACTGACTGGCAAAAAGCCTCTGCCGGCCGTCCCAATCTGTTCATGCGCGGCCGCAAACTAGCTGACGGCACTGACGCCGTACAAAAGAAGATCACCGACATGGGCAAGCTGCTGGGTGTGGACCGCACACCTGAGAACGCTGTGCGCCTGCTGCGTGAGGAAAATAACGAAAAGGCTGCTGCAAATCTCGAAGCTCTAATTAAGAAATCAAACGAAGGTGACGAGGCTGCGAGGCAGCGGATCGACGACAACCTCGACGACTTCTATGAGACCCGCGCTGGCTCGTGGGACTTCAAGGCCAAGCCTGCATCCGAGGTGATGAAGGACCACAACTACTCGCTGGGGCAGAAGCTGGCTGCATTCCGCGACTACCTCTACGGCGACAAAGAACCTGTGAAGGCCCGTGCTGTGGCAGACATGCTGCTCGACATGATTGACATCCAGCGCAAGGGCGAACCTAACAAGCAGAACCAGACCCGCACGACTCCCAAGCTGCGCAAGCAGATCATGGCCGCGATGGACAAATACTTCAAAGAGCGCGACGTGGTGGTGGGTGAGCAGCTGTCCAACCGCGACAACACGCAGATGACTGCGCCGGAGCTGTTGGAGATGGCGACCCAAGGCCGCAAGGTGATGGACCTCGCACGCAAGCCCGAGAACGCCGACAAAGCAGCGGGCATGATCGACCGCGCCAACATCCTGACGTTCAAGTCCAAACTGTCCACCTCCAAGGACGGCCTGCTGCACATCCCGGCTGGTGCGCTGGTGTACTGGGTGAAGTCGCAGAAGGGTATGACCCAAGCGTCGAACATCGAAGACACCACCGACATGGGCAACAAGAACAAGAACCGCGAGTACCTGAGTGCGCTGCTGGAGGGCGTGTACCAGATCGCTGCCAGCGGCATGGCCGATGGTCTGCCCTACAAGCTCAATGCTCGTGGCGAGAAGGAATACTTTGCGGACAGCAAGAGCAACAAGCTGGGTGTCCCGCCCAGCTTGCGCCTTGCTACCGGCAAGGCTGAGCACGTGTCCCTCGACGCGTGGAAGGGTGAGGGCGAAAGCCCGGGCCAGTACAGCGACGAGTACGTCTTCGGTAAGGCCAACCCTGAGCTGTCCAAGGACGAAGTGGAGGCCATGATCGCCCAGATCAAGCAAGAGAAGGGCACCAAAGGATTTCAGATCGCGCTCAACCGTGCTGCCCGCAAGGCCAAGCTGGACCTGACCGACTCCAAGAAAGCCTTCAAGGTGGCTGTGGATCAGGCCCGCGGTGAAGACCCGTTCACCGCTGAGCCGCTGGAAGTGGTGGACCCCAAGCTGGAGAACCCCGACTACTTCTCGCCTGAGTCCAAGAAGGGTCAGGCCCAGCGTCTGGCCGAGCGCCGCAAGGGTGGCGTCAAGGCTGACCGCCGTGGCGAAGAGACCACCACGAGCAATCTGGGCTACCGCGTGAACCGCTCCGGCAAGATGGTGGCCGAGGCGCTGACCACCGACGGCCATGCCACGCCGCTGGACTTCTTCGGTAAGCTGCCCGACGGCGCCCAGCGTGATGAGTTCGCTGACGTGCTGGGTCGCACCAAAGAAGGCGGCGAGAGCGTCTACAGCATGCGCAACGTTGACCTGGGCCGCGAAGACGCGACCGATGCCTTGGAGAAGGCCAGCGACCGCAGCGAGAGCATCGTGGAGAAACTGGTAAGCAACCCGAACGAAGGTCTGTCCGATCTGGCATCGCGCCTGCGTACTGCCCTGCGCCCGGGCTTCGTGGAAGCTGCCAAGACCGAAAACCGCGTCCAGTACCAGCGCAACATCGAAGCAGCCAGGAAGCAGCCTGTCGGTGGCAAGCAGTACCTGTTCCCTGCGGCAGCAGCCCTGTCGCCCGAGAACCTCCAGCACGTGCTGGCCTCTGCGGACGTGGGTCCCGAGGAAGCCGTGGCGCTGAAGAACCAGCTGTTCGGCATGCGCAAGGCAGCGGCCGGCATCGCAGCCAGCTTGGACCTGACGCCCAAGCAGCGTGTGGCTGTGGCCCGCATGCTGGCGACTGCCGACAAGCGCGACAAGATCACGCTGGCAAATGCTCAGGAATACCTGATGAAGCTGGGTGAGAACGGAGCCGATATCGACCCCGAGGACACCGCAAGCAAAGGTGGCCCTGACCTGAGCCGACAGTACCAACTGGGCAAGACCCCACTCAAACCCACGACCCGCCCGAAAGGCGGGCCGGGTGGCAACGTGCTACAGGGGCCGTTGTTTGACGGTTTGAACGGACCTCTGGGCGGTGGACGCACGGGTGAGGATGCTATGGGCGCTGCGGCCGAGGCCGCGATCCAACGCCTCGCTGATAAGGCCCGTAAAGGAGGTGCCGCCGCGCCCTTGGGAAAGTCCCAGCGAAATGGGGGCAAAGCTGATTGGTCTGAGGGTGGGCGTAAACTCAACGCTCAGTCCACGGCCATCCATGAAGAACTTGGCCGGGAGGGGTTCGCCGCCACGCATGACAGCCCGCACATTTTTGACGGGAAATTCGACTGGCGCCGCAACACCGGCCGCGGTGAAGGGCGCCGCGATGCGGGCGTCGACGAGAACGACCAGAGCAACGTGGCACAGGCCCGTGGCGCTGGTACCTACCTGAGCACTGCGGACGGAGTGCATGAGTTCTACAAGAACAACTTCACAGCGTTTTATCGCGGCGAGGACATAGACAGTTTGCAACGCCAGCTGAAGTCACGCAATGCCGAGGACGCCGCGCTTCGGTACGCTGCGGATGCGAAGAACTGGGAAAAGTACGACTACGCACTTGGGCACGGCATGTCGCTAAAAGGCGATGCTTCCGGTGATTATGGCTCGTTCGTCCGTGAGCATGACATACAGTCTGGCGACGAGCAATGGCGCACGCCGTGGTCGGAGCGTGACGACGGCGTGTACTCCAGCTTCGCCGAAGCACATGAGGCTGAATATGGAGGGTCATTAAGGCGCCACGAAGAAGAGATCATCAGGCTCAAGAAAGCGATCTCCGAATACAAGGAAAAGCGCTGGGACAAGTCGCCGACCTATCAGGTCTCTGTAAACATCCCACATGAACATCTGCTCGATTGGGATAAACCAATGGCCGAGCAGAGCGCACACGTGAGGGAGGCCCTCAAAGATGTCGCAAGGTCGCGGGTCGCGGGTGTGGAGGCCAATCTGAAGCGCAACGGGTATAGAGATGGGGACGTCGTACATGGTTCCGACGGCAAGAACTACACCGTGTTCGACGACGGGTCCACTGGTTCGTTTGACTTCGTTGACAGTAACAACCGCATCGTGCCGGAAGCGCGTGCAGCTGAGATTCTCAAATCAGTGCTTGGTGACAAATGGGTCGACAAGATTCTCATACATGAGACTGGTGGACAGCTCTACCAGCGCCTGTCTGGCGAACTCGGTAGTAATCGTAAAGCCTCCGACTTCATGCAAGAGCGTGGGGTGCTTGGCAACGTGCATAACTCAATGGGGAGCAAAAACTCCGAGTACCGCAACTACGTGATCTACGATGACAGCAAGATAACCACGAACTACGTCCACTTCAACGCCCAAGACGGTAAAGGCAACGGCATGCCCTCCACCGAGGCTCAGCGTCAAGAGGCGCGTGCCTATGTGGAGAAGGTGCTAGGCAAGGACGTGCGTGTGGCCTTCGAGGAAGCTATGGGTCACTCCGGCGAGTGGGTGGACGTAGACAACCTGATCAAAATCTCGACCACGTCCGCTGCCGGGGCGCTGGAGACCGCCTACCACGAGGCGCTGCATGCGTTCTTCAGCAAGTACGTGAAGAACAACCCCCAGGTATTTGAGGCGCTGAAGACCATCGCCGAGGACCCCAAGATCGTGGAGCGTCTGCATGCCCTGCTGGATGGTCACCCGGCCGCGCAGGCTCAGCTGGCCCACGGCGAGGAGCGTCTGGCCTACGCTTACCAGTTCTGGGCGGCAGGCAAACTGGACCTACCCTCCATGAAGGCCAGGAACTGGTTCCAGAAGCTGCGTAATCTGTTCAAGCGTGTGTTGGGTATGGTCAAGGACTCAGAACGCGCCACAGCTCTTTTTGAGGCTTTCCACGAAGGTAAGCTGTCTGAGCCCTCCGCTGCGGGCAAGGTGATTGCCGCAGAACTGGCAAAAGGCACCTTCACCAAGGCCCAGTTACGCAAAATTGATACCCTGGTGCAGTGGGTGGCTGGCAAGACCATGCCGTCCGAGGCTGTGCTGGCCACCAGTGTGAGCGCCCGGGCGCAGGCTCTGGCCCGCGAGCTGTACACGAACCCGGCTGACCCCGAGGGTGCGAAGGAGGAGGGCTACAGCAACGCCAAGAGCCGCCACGCCAAGCAGTACAGCAACCTGTTCAAGGACATCGTGAACGGCCTGTCAGACCGCGATCTGCACGATGTGGAGACCCACTTGCAGAAGCAGACCGAGCTGACCGACATCCCGTACACCCCCGTGCGCAAGGCGGTCATGGACACCCGCAAACTCAACCAGCGCTTTTACCGCTACATGACCGAGGAGCGCGGCATGAAGCTGGGCTACCTTGGTCCGAAATACTACCCCCGCGTGTGGAGCAAGAGCGCCATGCTGACCCGTGGCTTTGAGTTCGTGGAAATGCTCAAGGAACATTACCCTGATGTTCTGGCCGAAGGTGTGAAGGCCAGCAAGGGCAAGCTCTCGGGTGAGGACGTGGCGTGGCGCATCCACAGCGGTATCGTGAACGCTGGTGAGTTCATGCAGAAGCGTGGCCCGCAGCGTGATGACGGCGTGCTGGCGCCGTACTTCATGAGTAATCGCGTGCGCGACTTAGCATGGCTGCAGACCGAGCATAGCGAGCCGTTCCAGGAAAAAAACCTGATCAAGACCATGACCAGCTATTACCACGACGGTGCACGCGCCGCTGAGTACACCAGCCGGTTCGGTCAGGACGGTGCGCTGCTGGATAGTGCAATTACCGAAATCCACAACGAGTTGAACGAGCACAGCCTCAACGAGCTGACCAAAGGTCGCTTCAAGGACGAAGCCCAGCGTGCCAAGTGGGTGAAGAGTCAGATGCGTGATGTGCGTGCAGCTGTGGCAGCGCAGGAGGGCACGTTGGGTAAGGACATCCCCCCAGCGTGGCGCAAGTTCAACAGTTGGGTGGTGGCCTACCAGAACGTGCGCCTGCTGCCCATGATGCTGTTCAGCTCCATGGTTGACCCCATGGCGATGGTGGCTCGTGGCGCCCCGATGCGCGAAGCATACGATGCCTATGTACGCGGCATGACCGAAGTGTTCCGCAACTGGGGCGATATGTTCCGCGACCAACCCAAAGAACGCCAAAAGGACAAGTGGGAGAAATTGGCAGAAGCATCCGGCATCGTGGATGCTGCACTGTTCAACACCCACGTGTCAGACGAGTACGCCTCGATTTACATGGATGGCAAGGCCAAGAAGATCAACGACGCTCTTTTCAAGCTCAATGGTATGGAAGCGTGGGACCGTGGCATGCGCGTGGCGGCTACTCGCTCCGCTGCCATGTTCATTGCCCGTCACAAGGGACTGCCGGATGCTACCCACAGCGAGCGCTGGTTGTCTGAGCTGGGTCTCACACCCAAAGATATTGAGTTGGATGATCGTGGTGAATTGATCACTGACAAGCACGACCTGATGGACAAGCTAGGGATCACTCAGGAAGAAGCCGAACGCCGCACGGACAAAATGAACTACGCGCTCTCGCGCTGGGTACAAGGCGCAGTGTTGTCGCCGAACGCCGCCCACCGCCCTGCATGGGGGAGTGACCCGCACTACAGCATGTTCTTCCACCTCAAGCAGTTCACCTACAGCTTTCACCAGACAGTGATCAAGAACGCGGTGCACGAGATGAATTACGGCAACATGATCCCATTGGGCACGTTCGCTTGGTATATCCCCGTCATGATTGCATCCGACATTACTAAAGGCCTGATTCAAGGCGGTGGTGAATTACCGGGTCACATGAAAGGTATGGACCTCGGTGCGTGGGTGGCGCATGGTGCTGAGCGTGCCGGCATGCTGGGGTTGGGCAACATTGCGGTCGACGCAAATAAAGATATTTTTTCTACAGCTGGTCCCATGGTTGAACAGATCATGGATGCGTGGGGTGCGCCAGCTCGCAATACTGCGTTGAATGCGCTCCCACTGCATGGGCTTTATGCGGAGGCGATGAAATGATCAAGCCCGAATAATTCGGGCCTCTTCGGGGCGTTCTGAACGCGGTGAGGTATCTCTTCTACCTACTATATATCTACTTATATTCTTATACTTATAAAACTAAACTATTAGTTTGAAAAATAGATTAGTAAATAGATACTGAATAGAAATACCTATATAGAGATGGTTTGAACTTTGTAGGTCCAAGATTGAAAGGTCGGTATTTCTAGTCGTATTTGTCGGGCGCTGGCATAATACGTTCTAATGTCTAAACTAGATCGGAATAAGATCATGACGTCTAACCCACACTCACACTCACACATGTACGAGCGCCGCGCAGGCGACAGTAAGCGACAAGATATCGAAGCAATGATTGCAGAAGAAAACGACCCGAAGCAACGGGCGTTTTTGATTATCTTGAACAGCATCAACCAATCCTTGGTGGCGAACACTGTAGCCACTGCATCTCTGTCAGAAAAATTTGACAACCATCTGACAGCGTTTGAGGAGAAAGTTCAGACAGACGCAGAACTTCTCAACCAGGGTAAGGGTATGTGGAAAGCCATAGCGTGGGTCATGGGCGCCGCTCAAGCAATAGGCCTGAGTCTGGCAGCGTATGTAGTCCGCGACCTGTCTGATATCCACCGTGACCTCCAGGCGTCCAGGCAGGCCGAGACCCGCCTCGAACTCCGCATCGACGCGTTGGAGAAACATAAATGAACATCACCGTGGTACGCACCATCTGCGGAGCAAACTGCACCATCGGTCAGCTGTTTGTGGACGGTGAGCATGAGTGCTACACCCTCGAAGACATTGTTCGCCCGGTTGGCGCTGCAAAGGTCTATGGCGAGACGGCTATCCCTTACGGGACCTACGAGGTCGTCATTACTTTCAGCAATCGCTTTCAGCGTGAGCTGCCGTTGCTGGTTGGCGTCCCGGGTTTTGACGGGATTCGTATCCACCCGGGCAATCAAGTTGAAGACACCCTCGGTTGCATTCTCGTCGGGGCATCACACACCTCCAACTCTGTGATCAATTCCCGCCTTGCGTTTAACGCGCTCTTCCCAAAAATCCAGGCATCTATCGCTAAAGGCGAGAAAGTGTCGCTCAGTATTGAAGGTAGTGTATGAACTGGTTCAACAAACCCGGCCGTAAATGGAACCTGCGTGATCTGTTTGTAAATCACCAGACCGGTAGATTGCGTGAGACCGCACTCTGGTCAAACATCGGCAAAGCCGTGATGACATGGGCGTTCATCTACTCCGTGATGCACGAACACTTCAACGAGACGCTGTGGGTGGCCTACGGTAGCGTCATCCTGGCCCATGAAGCTTACTCCCGCTTCATGAACCAGCGTCAGCAGGTACTGGACAAGGAGAAACCCCATGACTGAGATCGAACAGCTCCGTAAGGAGGTCAACGAACTGCGTGAGCGGGTAGCGGTGCTTGAGAGACAAACCCTCCAGCGCCAACCCATAGCGCCTAACGGTTTCTGGCCGCGCAGAAACGAGATCACGTGTGTCTCCCGCACAGAAAGCGGACTGCTATGAACCCCTACCTCATTCTCGTAGTCATGCTGGGCTTCTGCGGCGTCAGTGTTGGCGGCTTCAAGCTCGGCATGGACCACCAGAAAGCCGCCGAGGCGGACAAGAAAGAGCTGATCGCTGAAGCTGTGGACGCGGCCAATGCCACAAGTGCACAAGCAATTTCCAAACTCAAGATCAAGAACACAACCATCACGAATGAGGTGCAGCATGAAGTTCGCACGAATACTATTTATGGCGATTGCCACAATACTCCTAGCAGCCTGCAGTCAATTAACGCCGCGCTCGACCCTTCCTCTACCTACTCCCCTGATGAAGGCAAGCTGCCCAAGGTTGACGCCATTAAGTGACGACACCTTTGGGGCTACCGTCCAAAAGCTAGTAGAGGTATCAGGCATTTACTACGAATGCCGTGCGGCCGCAGGCGTTCAAGACTGACATCAACGGGCTTCGGCCCGTTTATTTTTGACCCATCTGATAGCCCCATGGGTCACGATCATGATACCTACTAATGCACGAAGCGCTTTGTAGGCAGCTCGCACGGCGCGAGCGACCAGGAAAAACAGCGCCATTATTTCTCTCCTTCTATCTTCACAGTAGTGGTTTCCCAGTCCTCGTCAGTGATGACAAGAACGTAGCCTTCACCCAAATTCGTCGGGTCTATCGGATACCGTGAAAGTATCTGACCGACATACTTCATTGAGTGCGTGTTAGCGCGCCTTTCTGTTGGCGATACGTGCCCGTATTCGTTGATCGCGTGCCGTGCGACCAAGTCAAAGGGCATGCGTTTCAGCTTCATCTGAACAGCTTCAGAAATGCAGAGCCTGCCTAATAGAAAGTTACTGTGCATATTATTTATTGAACCCCTTCACGATCCACCAGAGTACGCCGATGACGGCGTAGGTGATGACGACCGCTACGGGCCCACCCATATTGAAAACGGCAGTTGTGAAGAGAAGCACCATCAGGCCGACTATCGCGGTACGTAGTCGCTTCACACCCTCAGAGTTACTGTTGAACAACCACAAAAAGAAGTTCCAGATTAAGACTCCCCCTAAGATCAGAACAAACAGCCCTACTGCGCCAGCCATGTTTTTCTCCCTAAAAATAAATTCGAACTTTATCAAATCTGCCAGGTCATAGTGGGCTGTCATAACGACGCGTAAACTCGCGCCACCATTGACTTTGTTCTAGGTCGGAAACACCTTGACATGGTGGGGGTCGTTGGTTCGAGTCCAATCGCGCCTACCAAATAAAAGCCCTGGAACCCAGCATTCATGCGGGTTCCAGGGCTTTTTGGTTTGTAACGATATCGACTTTAGAACAGGTCTAAACCGTTAGAACCAGCCTAAAAAAGCCTGAAAAAGCCTAGCCAGGTCATACTCCAGGTCATACTCCGGGTCGTTCTCAGGTCATACTCCGGGTCATAGCCTTGAGTAACCTGACGTGGGTAAAACGCCATCATTTCTTCTTCACGTTGTTGGCAAACGTAGCGACGTATCCAGGCGTGTGGTGGGCGTAACGAAGCACCATGCGGAGGTCGCTCCACCCACCAAGCACCCTAAGCACTTCTAGCGGGGTACCGTTTTGGATGTGCCATGTCGCCCAGGTATGGCGGAAACCATGCCAAGTGAACCCCTCGTAGCCGTCCTCTGTGGTGTAACCTACGCCAGCGCGAACGCACGCAGCTTGAAACGCCGTTTTCGGACTCTGAATCGGCCGGCCGCGGTACGTGAAGACCCACACCTCGTGTTGACCTTCTTGGCCTTTGAGGACTGCGACGGCATCATCATTGAGCGGGACTGCTATAGCTTCATCGCTTTTAGCGTCTTCCGCCTCGACCCAAACCAACTTCCTCTCAAGGTCGACACGCTTCCATTGAAGCCCAAAGACATTAGACTGTCTCAGTCCTGTACTGATCGCAAAGAGAGCCATGGGCTGAAGATGCTTTGGGAGTTCAGCGTAGAGTTTGTTCCATTGATCGTGCGCGATCCAAGCACGGGGTTTAGTTTTCTTGTCAGTTTTTGTTGCGAGCTTGGGTAGCTCGCGTAGCCAACCTTCATCTTTCGCCACATTCAGGATTGCCATGATCATGGTTCGGTAGCGGGTGTACGTACCGGCCGTCTTGCAGAAAGAAAGAGCGCTGTCGATGTTCTCCCGCGTGACAGATGTCAGCAACCGATCTGGATAGTTGCGCCCAAACTTCGCCAAACTCAGTAGTTCACTCTCACTGCGGGCCTCTTTGTTGACCCACTTCATCACAGCCATGCTCCAGGTTTTGCCCTTTAGCTTCGGGGTGGTCTTCCATAAATCTGCTTTGATCTCGTCATGGATTCGTTGCGCTTCTTTTTTATCAGCTGTTCCAGTTGTGCAACGTATCCGTGGGGCACCTGGGATGGTGATGCTGACCCACCAGGGGCCGTCTGTTTTTTGTTGGTAGATAGACATGATGCGTTCTCCAGATAGGAGCTGCGCATGAAGGCGATCAGATCGTCCTCCAGGAACGCCCAACTCCTACCTATCTTTGAACCAGGGATCAAGCCATCTCGCGCACGCTGCTGCAACGTATTCGGATGAATACGGAGCAAAGCAGCAGCATCAGCGAGACCGAGAGATTTCATCCGAGATGCGCGTAGCTTTCTTCGAGCAGTTCATTCAGACGATCAACGCTTGCATCAGGGTGCTTGCTCATCAAGGCTTCCAGCACTTCGTTATCTTCGGCGCCACCCCATATTTTTTTATAGGTACCGCCTTTGTAGCCGTGAGATTGCCGAAACAAGTTCAGCAAGTTTTTCCCGACATACATTGAGTACAACTGCTCCCATGTAAGCCCGAAGCTCTTCATCAGTATGTTGAATGCGGGGCCGTTGAGCTGACGCTGAATTGCGGCACTTCCAGCCAAGAGATCAAACATCTGTTCAAGCTGAACGTTGGTGATCTCGCCAAAGGCGTCTGGGTCTGCCTCCAACGCCGCAAAATAATCCGTCACCACATTGGCCGTCCTGTCAACGTCACCGTCATGGTTGGCCAGTAGCAGGCTCAGAGCAAAGTGCCAGATGTCAACCAATTCCAGCTGAATCTGCCCAGGGCTGTAAACTTGTTGGTCTTTCCACCATTTCCAACCGTAGTGGTCTAGCGCTTCCACAGCTTCGACATAGATCGCACGGTGCCATGGATAGTTAGCGGTAATCCAGTCAGGGTTGATAACGCAGTTGAGCTTGTCTTGCATTTGCAGCATGTCAACAATGTGTTGTCGGTTCATAAATTTCCTAATATGTGTTTACGTAGAGCTGCCACCGTGATGGGGGCGATGGGTTCGACGAGTTCCAACATGGCCTGCGCATACACACGGATCTCGTACTGGCTGTGCGAGTGCAGGCGCAGCTTTAGAAAATGTGCCAAGTTGTGCAAATCCACCGTAGCGAACATGTGGCTGAACGTGTTCATAGGAAGAACACCGCGTGCCAGTTCGCGGGGCACACCTTCTTTGATGAGGCGCTTATAAGTGTGGACCGACTGCACGCACTGGGTGTAGATCAGGTTCTGCATCTGACGGGCCTCGGCATGCGGCTCATCCGTGCGCATCTGCTTGTTTGAGGTGCTCTGGGTGGTGATCTGCTCAAGTGCAGGCAGATAAAACTCTGCAGGCAGTTCAGCGTATCGAGCCGACACTTCATTGAACGACCAAGTGCGGTGGCGATGCCACTGACGCAATACAAAGATCGGTGCTTTCACATCGAACGTGAATTGCACTGACTCCAAAGGACTTGTGTGATGGTTTCGGACAAGGTAGTCGATGAGCTTGGCGTCTTTACCTTCGTCTTCCCCACTACGCCACTGCGCGTCGTAAGACACACGGGCGTTGCGCACAATGCTTAAATCGGAACCCATCGACTCAACAAGTCGGACGTGACCGTGGTTCAGTACCTCGATCACAGTATCACCTTTTGCATGTTCAGGTAGGCCAACAGACCTTGCTTGTCGGTGGGAACATCGACCTCGACTTCGGTGACTTCTTTGCGGGCAAAGCCGCCGTCGTAGAGTTTCTTGCGCTCAACGACGGCTTCAGCCTTGGAGCCGACGTAGATGGTTTTGGTGAGCGAGTCGCCACCGTTGCTTTGTGCCTTGATCTTGTAGAGCCTCATGATGTTCCCTATATGTGTGATTGCTTAATGCGCTGGATAGCGCGACGGTCCCATTCAGCTTGGACAAGCGTTTCCAAGCTGCTGAGTTCTTGAATGGAGAGATGCGGCAGACGCGCAGTCACCCCCAATGTGATCTGGGATGCAGTGAGAGACCTCACGACGGTCTGCTCCAACTCATATCTGTCGATATATGTCTTGATGACATTTGGTCCGCCTTTGCGGCTGACATAAATCACCATGACCTCGCCGATGCTTTCGTGAGCGATCACGATATGTCCCTCGCATCACGCAGGCCGAGGTACACAGGGTGGCGCGGCTTGTTCTTCACGCCGATGGGGAATGACTTGTACTTGACCATGATCCCCGGGCGACCCTTGACCCACCACCACGCTTTGTCGCTGTCATCGAAGCCAGTACCGATCTGGAACTCCACCTGAGTCTCAATATCACGTACCAGCAAAGCGCCCATGCGGCCCTTGCCGGTCTTGTTCTCTTGGTGGCTGCTGCGTTTGGTGCGGCCCAACTCGTTGGTCTGGGCCTCGTTGCCGTTGTGCATCTCTTCGATCACATCCAGCACCACGGCCTCGCTGTCCACGAAGCGCTTCACCTTGAGCAGGTAGCCCTCACGTGCAGTGCTGCGACCGAACTTGTAGGGCGAGTCAGGGTGACGCAGGATTACACCCTCATGGCCTTCCTCCAACGCCTTGGCTTCGAACGCATTTAGAGCTTCGATGTCGTGAACAAGCGTTTGCGGTAGCAGCGCAAGACGTTTCCCTAAACCGTCAATACCGTTTTGCAGAACCTCCATGCGAAACCGGAAAGTAGCATCACTGTGAGTGAAGTCATCAAACACGTAAAACTTCCAGTCTGGCGAGGTGTCCTCCGACATGACACCCGACACGGTGTCGCGGTAGCACGTCGGTGAATTCACTGGGCCGACAATCAACTCACCGTCCAGGCCCTCGAACGCGGGCTTACTTAACGCTGCAGCAATCCCGACGTTTGGGATGTGCTTGAGTGAACGGCTGAGCAATACGCCCTCACGTACCACAGCACGAATACCGTCAAGCTTGACGCTTGCATACATTGGCCATCGCACATGTTCGAGTTCCATGGGGGAGGCCAGCATAGGTTTGAAGGGCTTACTCATTTCTCGGGTCCTGCATTGAATTGAGCCATCAGGCGCAGCGCCTTGATGCTCAACGAGTGGTTGAATTTGGCTTGGGCTATGACTTGGTTCAGTGCATCGCCGGCACGACACCCGTCGATCAGTGGTGTCGGCAGTACCGTACGTATCCAGCGCTGCTTGTCTGCGTCAAAAACGTGGAACAACCCCCAGTTTTGCCTGGCAGCTTCAGCTCGCTCCTCTTTTGTTAGATCGTCCATAGAGTTTAGATTTAAGGACACGCCCGTAGGCGCGATAGTCCTATGTTTTGGTCTGTCTGATCGACACAACCAAGTTAGGTAAGGTGATGTGTATGGTGGTCCCATCCTCCGTAATCACGAGGTTGGGGCGGTCGGCAATCAGTCTGGGAGCGTATTCGACACCAACGCCAGGAAGGGCAGAAGCCTTCCACTGATACATCCACCGAGCCCTTGAATTGCTGTCTTTTGGCGCCGGAAGGCGTGTTACTAGGCCTTTACGCCACAACCCTCCAAGATAATCCGAAACCCGATTAGCAGTGGCCGCATACTCACGAACCTCCGGTTCGTCGAACAATTGGTTACAATCCATCGGTTCCCCGGTGGCGCGTAGTATTTTCTCCAGGGCATGAAATAACCCCTTCTCAGAATTGCGCATGACATCTCCTAAACGGTCGTAGATTCTATTCCGTTCTAACTCACCCACCCTTGGATGACTCTCGCCAGTGCTGCCCTGTTAACGAGCTGACGGCGGAACTCAGTTGCCGTGTAAACGGTATTCCAGCTTACGCCCTGGAACCACACCCCCCCTTCCTTACACCCGACAAGAACCCCGACATTACGTCCTTCGGCATGGCGATCTTTGAGCCATGCCTGTTGAAGAGTGCTGATACTAGGATTCTTGCCGTTGATCAAGTCGATCACTGTGTCACCACGTTTTGGGAGCACAATAAACTTGTACTCTACCCAGAGATCTTTCTTGGAGCTGTACCACACGTCCGCAATCCCGCTGTTGTACGGGTTGTTGTTTTTCATGTGGTACAGGTCATCCGGCAAGTGCTTATGCACACTGCGGATGAATGTCGTCTCCGGTTTGGAACTCATGCCTTCTTCTTGAGAGGCGTGACCTTCTTCGCGGCTTCTTCGGCTTCGATGAGTCGAGCCTCAACCAGTCGTGTGTAACCGATGATGTCGGTCCACGAGTCGATGTAGTCCGGGTCACCGTTGAGGATACGGCCGATCTTATGGGCCACCATCTCCAAGGCTTCCTTTTGATCTTTGTGCAGAGTCACCCAATTAAGGGTGTTGTGCATCGTGGTCTTCAGGTCCTGTGTGATCTGGGCATGTTGAGCAAACACACCGTAGCGGTCGCCGCGCTCCTGCAGGGTTTTGTCTATGGTACTCATGCGAACAACTCCTGCATTGCGGCCTTGAACTCCTCGACCTCACCCGGCTCGGTCAGGGTCAGCCGACAGACTTGAGCCTCGTCTTTGTCAAACTGCTTGCCCATCTTGAACAGCACCTGCATCTCGGGCGTGCCGTTACGGTTCGTGCCCTCGCGCATGCTGATCTCCGTGGTGTTACCACTGAAGACGCGGCCACGCACAGCATTGCCAGAGCATTCCATGCAGTCGCACTGTTCTTTCTCCGCAGCCTTCTTGGCGGTGGCAGCATTCTTCATCGCCTCAATGAACAGGTCATTGAGGTTCTTCGGGTTGCTGGGCTTGGCCTGCTCACAGGTGCCCTTCGGTATATTGTCTTTTTCCATCATGATTTAGCCTTTTTGGGAGCTTCAAAGGGGATGTTGAGAAACAGCTGGCGGTGGATTGCCGCCGCTGTCTGTGCCTGCTGATACGCGTCAGATAACGCGTTGTGCTTGACCCCCAAGGCGGGGACACGAATGTCCCTAGCGCCGGGCAAGTTCTTGTAGGTACGGAAACATTTGGCGTTCCAGAATTTCCACGGCACCTCCATACCTAGCTGTGTGTACGCATGGGCCAGCATCGGGATGTCAAAGTCTGCACCGTTGGACCAGATCATGTAGTCACTGGTTCCGAGCCAATCACTAAATTCAGCAAGGGCAGTCTGGAGCGTTTCTTTGCTCTCGTGAAAAACCTGCTGCGCAGATACGTCCTGCCTGAGCCACCAGATCAGCGTGTCTTCACTAATGCGGCGTTTCATCTCAAGATTCGACTCGATAGAGATCGAACGGTAGAAACCATCATTGTCGATCTCACCCGTGGCCAAATCAAACTTCACTGCCCCTATGGACAGAATCACCGCATCGGCGGTAGTCGCCAGAGTCTCGTTGTCAACCATTACGTGCTTCATGCACTGCCCCTCATTTACGATTGATATTGTTGATTTACGATCTAAAATTCGATCTTAGATCGAGGTGCGAATGATAGGCGGATTTAACCCACCTAACACTCGCAGTTGGTAAATATCAGACCGCTGCAGAAGGTTCGAGTGCAGCCAACTTCGCGTTGATCTTCTCAACGCCTTTGGCAGCTGCAGCCGCCGCTTTGTCGGCTTTAGCTGTAGCCAGGGCATGAGCTTTCTGGGCGAGGGCGACAGCCTTGTCAGCTTCTTTCTTGGCAGCAGCCAAAGATTTTTCGGCAGCTTTGACCGCATCGGTGTGGGGTTTCAGCGCTTCTTGCTGAGCCTTCAACAGAGATTGCAGGTCTTTCTTCTGAGCTTTGATGTCAGCTTGGGTGAGGGCGGGTTTTTTAGTTGCCATGGTATTTCTCCTTGAGTTGGCTTGCATACTTGATTTCATTGAGCCTGACGGCTCGGCTTATGAGCCGGTTGAGTACCGACTCCCTTCTCTGTGAGCCTGCCTCCAAGTGGAGACAGGCCAGCACTTCTTCCTCAGTCAGCTTATCCAACACACGCACCAGCGCACTGTAGGAACTAAGCGCCTCGGCGATCTTGTATTTGCTGACCATGGCTCACCTTAACGACGAGCAGGTACTGAGCGACCCTTGACTTGCTTAGGCTTCGGAGCCTCATAGCCGGACACATCGGGTTCCTGATTCAGCAGAGTGCGGGCTTCGTCCTGGCGGGCGAAGTGAGCTTCCAGCTCCTCGTTGGGTTTGGCGTCGCTGAACACGAGTTTGGGGTAGTCTTCGTTGTCGTCGAACGCGACAGTGACGACCACACCCACAGGCGGCAGCTGGAACGTGCGCGATGTGCTCTGCACGAAACCATCGAAGGACTTCAAGCCCATTGCCGAGACCTTGAGCGTGTACATCGGCGCGTCTTCCACACCGGGTTCCACCACAGCCAGCAGGCGTGTGTTGGAGCAGGCCTTACCCTTGCCCTTGGAGCCAAAAGCATTCATGGGGCACGAAGCACAATCGTCAGACTGCTTCTGCGGGCTGTTGTCAGACGCCACCAGCTTGGTGGGGATGGTGCCGATGGCGAAGCATGCAGGCGGGACGATGTTGTCCTTGTCGAAGTCGCCTTCATAGAACTCGTTTTTGGCCACGAAGTCCACCACGACGACCTCAATGGGGCCGTCGCTCTTGCGTCCGTCGGGGAAGCTGAACTTCTTGCCGGCAGTGCGAATACTGATCCCGGTAGCAGGAGCAGTGCGCTCGTTCATGGCTGCAGCCTGAGCTTGCAGCTGAGCACGGATATCGACAACAGCGCCGCTAGTCTTTTTTAGAGCTACGACGGTCCCAGTTTTTGCTGCTGGGGCAGCTTTCTTTACGGTGGCCATGTGTGGCGCTCCTTAGTTGGTGGTACGAAGATTGATGCGCTTCTTGGTGAAGGGGAGCACACCGGGAACTTTCTTCCCCTGCTCCCACAACTCGCGGACGCCGGGATCGGATGCACGCTTCTGTACGAGGTGCCAGAACTTGTTTTTGCCGATGTAGGCAAAGAACGAATCCCAATCCTGTACGTCAGCAGTGATAGAGGAGGTGATAGAGACGGACGCCTTGGTACCCGTGGCTTTCTCCAAACCTTCTTCACCAAGACGCTCCATCAGTTGCTCTTCGATGTCTTTGATCTTGAGTTCGACCTCTTTCAGATCGGACTCCAGCTTGCGCTTCTCCTCGCGGTGCGCCCAGAGCTGGTCGATGACTGCACCGACGGACGGTGCGCGGACTTTCACGGGTGTGGCTGTTGCCATCTACGTTCTCCTTTGGTGGATGAAATATAACACAATCTAAAATAGATCGCAATAATAGCTTAGATGTACATGCAACCGGCACGACCTTGGTACCGGTTGTGGGGCGCTTTCAGACCGATGCCCTCGGCGGTCTTCACAGCGCCACTGATGAGGTAGGCGTTAGGCAGCAGGATGTCATCGTCGTAGGCTGGCAGGTACTTCAGCAGCTCACGGACAATGCTGTCGTCCAGTGCTTTGAACATCAGGGCGTCATGAAGCAGCTGGCACATAGCCCTCTCGCTGCGCAGCTCTGCGTTGTGACGGCCTCCACGGATATGCAGCAGAGCGTCGCGGTGGTCACGCAGCGGCTGGAGTTTCTTACGCACGTGGGCTGCGAGCTTGCGGTCAAGGATGTAGGTGGTGGTCTCGGCAGCAGTGCTCTCGTCCAACACCCACTCGCCTTTCTTCAGACGAAACTCCAGCTGGCCGTGCTTGGGCTTGAGCCACAGATCTTTATAGAGGATATACATCACGCCACCATGTGAGGTTGCGACTATGCCTCTTGGGAGGAACCGGTTTGAGAAGGTGATGGAGCTACTGCTGTCGTACGTCCTGACACACAGCAGATCACGCCACCACTCCACCATGGCGGTGCTGTAGTAGGTGAACTGATACACACCGTCTTGGTTGGTGATGGTCTTGGAGGTGTCACGCTTGTTGGCCAAGCCACGTGTGTTCGGCCCGAAGCGGTCGTGTTCGTGGGACTTCGCCCAGACCTCTTGTGCTTTCTCATAGGTGTTGACGTACGGCAAGTCGCGCCCGCTGATGGCAAACATCAGTTTCTCCTTTAGGTTGGTGGACGCTCCAATTTTTGGAGTCGGGCCTACTTGTCCGTATTCTTTCAACGGTGAGCCGATAGCTCTTAGGAGCGTCCGTAAATGGTGGAGACCCTGTTACTGCGACGCGAGAGACAGAGGGGGACCTATCTCTCGCCGCTGGCCAAGCCAGGGTCTCCGTAAAACTTACTTCTTAGATCGACCACCGCGTCCATGGTTCTTACCAAACGAAGTCTGTTTGCCTCGGGAGGCATTGTGTTTGCGCAACACTTTAGATACAACAGTTTGGGAAACGCCCATGCACTCGGCTACTTCCACTTGAGTTAGTGCTGATCCGAGACGAACAATCGCTCGCTCGTCAACGTCCAACTTCGGTCCGCTGCGGTGCCTACCCTTCGCTACCATGTCCCGCATATTGTCTTGGGTGGTACCTAAGAACAAATGGCTGGGGCGGTGACAGCGAGGGTTGTCGCACTTATGCAGCACGTTCAACCCCGCAGGGATTGGTTCAAGGTAGGTTTCGTAGGCGAGCCGATGAACCATAATTTTGCGACCGTCAATCTTGATCTGAGGGTACTTATGTCCGAGATCCAATGAAGTTTCCCAACATTCGTCATTCATGACCCGGTACTTGTTGAGTCGTTCTGCACTCGACAGCCCTACTTGGCGTTTTGACTTATTTGGAATATCGAACATCGAACCCTCCTTCACAGTTCAGCGGAATGTCTGGGCACCACGACGGCGGTGTGCTCATGGTCTTGGTCATGAGTTTGAAGCAGAACTCCGCTTCCCGCGTCTTGGGTAGCGCCACAGCTTCGTCGTGTGTGGTCATCACGACACGGAACTTCTTGTTGATCTGAAGCATCTGCCATGCAACCACGATCCGCGCCAACGCTTGGACCAAGTTCTCGCACAGCAAGCCGCCATAAATCTTCTTGCGCATGTCGCCGGACTTGTAACTCCACTCGTCCCAGCCCTTGTCGCCCATGACTTTGCGAAGCTCGGGGTACTTGAGCGACATGCCGTTGGGGAGCCAGATGGTCTCCTTCTCCCAACTGATCGGGCCGTGGCGTCCGTGGCGTCCAGCTGCCATGTCTTCGATGATCTTGGCGCAGATGTCCCAGCCCTGCTTGATCCTGAAGTTCGCACGGCGATAGGTGTCCACGATCTTCTTGCAGTGATCCAGCTCGAAAAAGATCGGAGGACCGCCGAGGGCACCTTTGGCCAGCGTCATCTGGAACTTGGCAGCGCCCATCTGGTAGCCCAGACCCAGAACACAGACCTTGCCGACGAAGCGTTCGGTCTTGTCTTCCTTGGTGATCTGACGGCCATAGATCAGCGAGGCGAAGTTGCAGTAGGCGTCTGACCCTGTGCCACTGTCGGCTGCACGGAACGCGTCCATGAGGTCGTTTTGACCCCACAGCCAGCCATTCACGCGGGCCTCGATCTGGCCGCTGTCCACCACGCACATCTGGTAACCCTTGGGCGCCAGGATGGACAGGCGCAGCTCACCACCGCGGGTGAGGTTCTGCATGTTCATCTTGTTGTTACCACCCCAGCGACCGGTGTGCGCACGGTAGTAGGCGTAGCCCACCGGTAGGTTCATACCATCGGCACCAGCCTTCAGGAACCGTTCGGCGCGTGTGATGTTGGTCGTGCTCTTCGTGGCCAACCGCGCCTCGACAAGTGCCTTGACGCGGTCTTGCTTTTCCGAGATAAGAGGGATGTCTTTCTTCTTATTGGGATCAAGCGAACCACGCCAGAGGTCGATGTTGTCCGGTAGCGAGGTGAACTCCAGATCGTCCTTGGCGAACGCGTACGACCACTTATCAGTCTCATCCTCGCGCTCCTCTTTGCTGCGCTTCATCCACGCGGGGCTGATCTTCACAGGTGGCTCAATCCCTTCGGCACGCAGCAAGTCAGCGAACTTCTCGTTGGAGCCGAGGATGCGCTTGATGATCAGCACGTCACGCTCTTCACCAACCAGCGCACGCTCGGCTTTGGTCTTGAGAATCGTCTTGTCGTTGTAGAACGGCACAGGGTCGATCACGGCGTAGAACTTGGCCTTGCGCTCGGCGACCTCGCGCTCGTACTCCTTCTGCACACGCGGGATATCCACCTTCAGCACAGGATCGCAGAACATGCGCAGGGTCATGTCCACGAGGTCCAGCTCGTCGGACGGGAACTTGCCGTGCATCTCCTTGAAGATGGCATACGTCAAGTCCACGTCTTGGGCGCAGTAGGGCGTCACCGCCTTGACCAGTTGAGCGTCCCAGTTCTCCACGCCTTTGGTCGTCTCCAGCACGCCATCGAGCTTGGAGCCTTTGCCGTAGAACTGTGCCACTTCGTCCAGGCTGGCACCGATCTCGTTGCTGTGCAGGCCACGGGCCATGGACAGCGTGTCGTAGTAGCGCACTGGCTTGATCTTGTAGATGTGCGACAGGATGAAGCCGTCAAACGCAGTGTTGTGGCACAGCAGGCTGTGAGTGGCCCAGTTGATCGCTTGCAGCGCGGCCATGATGCGCAGGCGTCCGGTGTACACCTTGGTGGGTTTGTTGCCGATCTTGATGCCCACCATCTGCGCCTTGAAGCGCTTGTCACGCACGTACTCGCTGGTGCTCAGCTTGGACAGGGTGTAGTCGGTGTCGTAGAACGTCTCAAAGTCCACCGTCACCACACGGTTCCAGTCCACCACGCCGGGGGTGATCTCTGGGCGGTTGATGATGACTTGCGCCTTGGCGCGAATTTGTGCTCCCCATCCGCTCATGGCTGCATCCTTGACCAGGCAGAGTTGATTGACTCGGGCTTGATTTTTGCTGCCAGACTTAGCGCTTTATCAAGACCTTGCGTGATCGCCGTTGTTTGCGCAGGGTCGTAGCTATCCACGAGCATGACCTGTAAGCAGGCATTTAACCCGCCTTTCAGGATTGATACATCAGGGCCGTCTATATGGTCCAGGTAAGCTGCGTTCAGGACGACCGCCATCGTTGCAGAGAGGCCTGAAAGAAGTTCAGCACAGGGTTCACCTGACGCAAGCAAATAAATTGCAAGTTTCTGATCCACTATGGCTCTCTTCAGGGTTTCCCGGGCTACTGCGCGGGCCACTGGGTTTAACCCGGCCTGTTTACTTACCTTGGTTATGGGTACCTTCATGTCGTGTCCTTGGTAGAGGCGCCCAGTGGGTCCAGAAATCCTTTTTGCCGTTCCATTGGCCGTAAGCTGCGACGCCACCGGCACCTAGCATCTGAATCTTGACGCCGCGGGGGGTGTTTTCGTCGATGGGTTGCCAGTAGTAATCGACGGCAACCGCGACGGATTTATCCTTGTTGAGTTTGAATGTCATCGGGCAGTCCATTCATACGTAGCTCTTCGATAAAGGCCCGGTAGTCATACTCCTGTTCCCAGGAATCCACTCTCACGACTTCCCGTTGCTCACGTCCGACATACCTGGCGATATGCTGACCTTGGATCAATAGAAGACTCATGACTCCACCTTGTAAAACTTGCTGTTAGTCGTGATGACGTAGAACCTGCCTGGCTCATGTTCGATAACGATGCGCTTATGTACCGTCGGCTTTTTAAGCTTTTCATACTGGCTGTCGCCTTCACGTACGCCGAGATACTTTTCCAGCTGCTCATCAGTTGGTGTACCGTTACCAGCAATAGTCTCGATATGCGTGCCTTCGAACGTGCGGCCACAGCGGAGATCGGTGATCTTCATTTCTATCTTCCTTAGAGCGTAGAGAAAAGGTCCAGCAAGTTCGTCATGCGGGTGTCCTTGTCACAGAGAATTTTGTAGACCTTCTCCTCCACCGTGTCGTTTGCCGTTACGACGATGGTCTCGGTCTTCTTGGTCTGACCCATGCGATGCTGACGCTTGGAACCTTGCTTGAACAGCTCCAGGTCGTACGTCGGCGAGGGCCAGATGGTGGTTGTACCTTTGGTCAGGGTCAGGCCATGTGCTGCGCTCTTGGGGTGAGCGAAGATAGTTTGGTACGCACCTCGCTGGTAGCGAGCCACGATATCGTTGCGCTCGTTGTCGGGCACGCTACCGTCGATCACAGCAAATGTGATGCCGCGCTTGTCAGCCTCGGCGCACAGCAGATCGCGCTGGTGCTTCCAGTAGAAGAAGCACAGGCTATGCTGGCGCTCTTCGATGAGGTCGAGGATCATCTCGTAGCGGCCTGTGTCGAGCATGTGGTACTTGCCAGAAGTCTCGTACACAGCTCCAGATGCGATCTGCAAGAGTTTCTGGGCCAGCGCACCAGCATGCACCGCAGAGATCACGACAGGAGCGACCTTGGTGGTCTTGGACTTCATCTGCTGCACAGTCGTGCCGCGCATACGAGCCAGCGCACGGTCTTCCATGGTGCCGTGAATCTCCAGCATGCACTGCTCCATCATCTTGTCATAGTGCTTGCGGTGCGACGAGCCAAGGTCGTATGGGATGCTGTACTGGTGGTTGGCTGGAATGTCTACACAGTCTTCAAACTTGTGGCGGATCACAATGTCGCTGAGCAGGCCGAACACGGCTTCCTCGGCACCGATCTTGTCAGTCCACTGGATAGCGTTGGCGTTGGCACCGACCTGCTTGGCTTCGCACACGGAGTTGCGAAAGGCGTAGAAGCTTGGGCCAAGACGCTTGCCACCGTCCAGCAGATAAATCTGGTGCCAGATGTCGGTAATACTGCGACCGTTGGGCGTGCCGGTCATGCAGCAGCGATACTTGAAGAACTTGCTGATCTTGGCTGCAGCACGCGAGCGCTGGGATGAGTGGTGCTTGTAGGCGGTGGACTCGTCAATGACCAGCTCGGTGAAGCGCTCGAAGAACTTCTTGTTCTGCTTGGCCAGCCACTTCACCGCGTCGATATTGGTGACATAGACATCAGCATCCTGGTCGAACACCTCTTCGTGTTTGCCAGCCGTGCTTACTGCCACCGTGAGAGAGGGGGCGAACTTCTTGATGTCGTTCAACCACACGGAACGTAGCAAGCTCTTTGGCGCAAGTACGAGCATACATTGCGTCGTACGTCCACCAGACTTCTTCACCCTCGCTTCGAACGCCTTGATTCGCACAAACGTCTTCCCAGTCCCGGGGTCCGAACAGTCGTAAACGATTTCGGTCTTCTCGTTGTGCTGCAGACTTTTGGCCTGATGCGCGAAGGGCTTGTTGACGGTTGGCGATGCCTTGGATTTTTTGCTCTGTTTCGAGGTACCGCGCAATTTCGTATGGGGTTCGGCGATAGCTGCCATGGACTCGTTCCTTAAATAAAATCTTGAGGACTTGGGCGTCCCATTTTTTTAAGAGGTACTTCTCGTGCTTACGGCGTTGTGACGCATTCATCTGGTCTCCTTCGGAGGTCCCGGCATGTGCATTCCTTGGCCGGGGCAAGGTAGCATCAGAAGCAGGTGTTCCAACAGCGTTGGTGTGAGGCACCTACCTCTCCCACTCCCTTTAGGTATGCACCCCGGGGGAGTGAGTCGGTATGACCCTCACACCCCGACTGTGCAGTGCTCGGTGTTCTTGTATGGGCACCACTGACAACTGTATTTGTTCGGATTTGGTGGGAACACCTCGCAGCTAGTTGCCGCGATACCGCGTTTATCAAACCCCTGACGAAAACGCAGGCCCTGGTTACGAGTAAAAGTTTGAGATGTCACTTCGTTCTGGTCGAAGTACCACAATTCAGCGGTGACCTTCTCCAGTTTCGGGTAACGTAAGAAGGTGCAGAGCTGATAAAGCTGAAGCTGCTCTGCATGCTTGACCTCGTTGCCGTACTTGCGCCCGGTCTTGTAGTCAATCACGATGGCGTGTGTCGGGTCGATCATCACCATCGCGTCGAGCTTCAGGCGCAACCACGCTTTTTTCCACTCCGTCGGCTCCCAATCCTTATCGTGGCCCCACTCGCCTTCGAGCGAGACGATGCCATCTTGGTACATGGTGCGCAGCAGATCGAGCTTGATGCCGAAGTGCTTCTCAGCCTCGGGAGCCAGGGCGTCGTGCTCACCCCGTACATAGCCCTCGCAGTTGTCGTGGACACGCGTGCCACGGTCATTCGCAAACTCGGTCTGGCCGGGTTTGAGAGTGCGCTCGGGTTCGGGGATTTTCTGGTCATGCTTGAGCCAGAACATGTGCTTGCATTTATCGAAGTCAGTAAGCTTCGAGTGGCTCCATGAGGGTACGCTCATTTCTTTATCCGATCTAAGTTAGAGCTTCGATCTTACATCGTTCTCATGGTCCACGCGATCATCGCAATAAATCGAGCGTTCGATGCCGAGGTTGATTTCATAGCAGTTCTCGCCAAAGGCACGGTTCTCGTTATCTTCTTCGTCCTCGCCGATCCGGCAGAACCGGCCAATAAGGCAGTTCGCCGTGCTGCTTCGGTCTTCGAAGAAAGTCCACAGTCTCTCCAGTCGGTCCACGTCGGTGTAGCCCGCATACCACTTCCATTGCTCGGCCTTGAACACGATAGCGGCGTACAAGCCACTTGTGGTTATGGACATGTGCTCGATGCACGGGTCTTTGATGCTGCTATTGGTGAACGGGTTCTTGAATCGGAACTCTGCCCATGCGGTCAGAACTTCCTCTTCAGTCCCTTTGATGACGAACATCACGTCGCTTCTATAGCCCATTGTTAAAGCCCCTCATCAGCAAGTGCTTCGCTCAGGATGAGCAGGAACAGGGAGCGGTGGAGTTCGCTGGCGTATTCACGGTACAGGCACCAGTCGTCATAGCCTACAGAAGAAAGCCCCCAATAGTGATTGACAGCAAGAAGTTCAGCACCGCTGGTATCTTTTGCACTCTTACGCAACGCCGTACTGATCGGCCCGTATTGCAGGCGCTCATCGTCGGGATGGATGCGCCACCACAAATCGAGTTCGCTGTCGTCTGTCTCGGCTTTTGTCGGGCGTATGCGGGTGACCGCAAAGGGCGTTCCGATATCTAAGCACCGGTACTCCAACCGCGCACCACGCGCTGCTGCGAAAAGTAGGCGGCTCATACCAGCCCCTCCGGTACTTCCACTTCATCACCCAGCTTGCTTGCCACAAAGCAGCGCATGGCTGCGATCAGTGGGGTGGGGCCATATTGTTCAGCGCGAGGAGTTGCCTTGTTTTCTCTCGCAACAAACGCAGTAGCTTGGTCACCCCCCCAGTTTGTTGGGGCCGGAAAAATCTGTTCCCGCTCAATGATCGGGCCACCTTGCGCCCAGTTGGTGGAGTAGTCGCCTTTGCTCTGCGGCTTACCGTCGATAAATATCGGAAACGGCTTGCTCATTTCCACAAAGTGAGCCACCGCCCAGTCAAGGGCAGCGCCTGTCAGTTCTGCGGTTTTCATATCTTGATCCTTACGTGCTCCCCCCAGGGCGGCACGACGTTCGTTGTCATGCACCACAGCACCGGGTAGTCCGGCTGCTCTGTTGGAAACGGGCCATAGCCGTCAGTCAGGTAGATGAATGCGGCGGGTTTGATACCACGCTCCTCCAGCCACCGAAACGGCGGGCGAAAGTCCGTGCCACCGCCGCCGTGAGCCTCGAACGGCGGTAGCTCAGAGCCTTGCTCGATCTCGTCCACGTGAGCAATGTCTGCGTCGCAGTAGATGTTGATCAACTTCTCAGGATGCACCGCGTTGTAAGCGGCAGTGATCTCGGCACCGAAGGCGGTGAGCGTCGGCGTGTCGATAGAGCCAGAGGTGTCGATGCCGTCGGCCAGGACGCCCATGTTTTCGCTATACAGGCTAGGCATGATGAACCCGTGCGGGATCATGCGCTTGCTGGGGCGCTGCCACGAGTAATCGTTGCGGCTCACCTCGGTGACGAAGCGTTGCAACACAGCCTGCCACGGCACTTGGGGCTCTTCCAGCTCGCCCAAGAAGCGCTCCAGAGACTTGGGCATCTTGCCATACTCTTTAGCCATTTGAGCCGCAGCCTGCACGTTGACTTGCCACTCCAGAGCGGCTTCGGCAGCTTCGCCGGCAGAATGGGCGCCATCACGAACCTCGTCGAACGCAGGCTTACCAGCTCCACCAGCTCCACCGTCTTCAGATTCCAGTAGATCGTAGATGTGCTCAGTGGACATGTCGCGGTACTTCTCGTCGTAGAGCCAGTCAGCGCCCAGTTTGAACTTAGCGTCTCGGATGATGATGTTGATCACATAATCACCGGCGCGATTCCAACGACCGGGCTCACGCCCACCACGGCGCAGCATGTGCTCACACACACAGTGCATGATCTCGTGGATCAAGGCAGAGCGTTGGAGTTCGGGTGACATGCTGAGCACGAAGTCAGGGTTGTAGAAGATGTGCTTGCCATCCACCGCGAGGGTCGGGACGGTCGTATCTTCTACAAACTGAAGGTGCATGGCCAGACGGCCGAAAAAGTAATGATCAAGCAGCAGCGTTATGCGGGCTGCAATCAGCTGATCCAGTGCTTTCTGATTCGTCACTTTCTTCACCATCTTCATACTCCGTAAGTTTTTCTTCCAACATGTCGTTGGAGATGAGGGTTTCGAGAACGGTTTCGTCCTCTGTCAAGAAGTCGTACTCTTTTCCGAGCTTGCGATATAGGTCATCGGCGTGGCCCTGAATCTCTTCGCTCAAGTCCTCGAAGAAACTCTCCATCTTTTCAGAGAACTCGGTTTGGATTTGCTCTTGTGCAGCTCTACGCAGAGCGTTGTCGCTATCGACATCGGGTAGGTCGTAGTCGTAGTCGAAAGTCATGAGATTTGAGCGATGGAACGAGATGTTCCACCGGATAAAGCAGTCGAGGTCTGACTTGTACCGGTTGTACATCTCCTGCATCCCGTCTTCCTTCTCCATACGAGGCAGCAAGTCTTTGCAGTACATGGAGCCTGCAAACCCAGCGCCATCGCCCTGGGACCAGAAGCCGGAAAACACAATGTCAGGCTCCTCGTACGATTTGCCCGACGCGGTGCGAACGGTACGGGTGTCGACCGTGATGCCCAGAGCCTGCATGTCCATCACGAAGTCTGAATAAATGTAGTCCCACCAGTCGTAGTCCACGTTGATGTCGCGGTTGGCGTCCAATATCTCTTGCTGGGCGCGCTTATCCAGCTTGTTCCAGCGTTCACGTATGTTGTCCACGGAGCCTCCTTAGTGCGACCTGCTCTTCGACCCACTGTTTAGCCTGGTGCGGAGTGTCGAAAAACAACACGGTTTCGCCCATATACATCGACCTGTGAGTAGTCGTTTGGTAACGGTCGCCATTGAGTGTTGAGTTGACTTGCCCCACACAGTTTCCACAGCTGTCGTATGCGTACCAGTGACCAGAGCCGAAAAGGCTTTTCCACGTTATGCCGGACATAGTTCCAGAATCGCTTGGGCCTCAGCACAGACCTTGGAGCGCAACATGGCGCTCTTGCGCAGCCGGTCGGGGTCGACGATCAGCCCATGAGCGATGCGGTCGCAGACACGATCCATGTCGGGGTCTTCGTTGATGTTGAGGCCTGGTAACACCTTGACAAGTTCTTCGAGGTTCTCTGTAAGAGAATCAAAAATTCTTGCTTTTGGTTGTGATAAGCAGGTGGCAACCCGAGTAACTGCCTCGCGAACTCGTACCCATGCGGATCGGATAGCCGCAGCTTGCCGTTTTGCCACGCGTTCAGAAATATCTTGAGCGATGCTGGCGCGTTCTGCATCACTGACTGCCACACGAAAATCAGCCCCGTCAGGTACGGGCATGATGTCCAACTCCACGTCGAATTTGCCGTACAGCTCGGAAGCCTCGGGATAGTCGGCAGGGTCAAACATCGTGCCCAGGCGCTGACGGGCCTCCTGGACCAGCGTGGGGTAGGTCTGAGCGAAATTGCTCACCAGTGTGGCGTATTCCTGCTTCATCTTGCGCATCTCGGCGCTGTACTCTTGGAACAGTTTGGAGGGCAGCAGCCGTGCACCGTTGTCCATCCAAGGCAGGGTCATCTTGTAGTGGTACGAACGAATAGCGCTTGCATGGCTGGTCAGCTTCTCAAGGTACTCCTTGCTGATCAGGTCCTTGTTGAAGCGCCCAGCATTCTTGGCGTTGTGCGCGGCCTCTACCTCGGCAGAGACCTTCTTGTCCTGCTTACGCGCTGTCCAGCAAGATACGGACAGCGTGATCAGCATTGCTTTGTCTTGTAAGCTCATTTGGTTCCTCTTAGTCTTGCTAGTGCAAAAGCCCCATGCAGCTCGTCGACGTGACGCTGCTGTGGTGGGTCGAATTCAGTGGCGTATCGCAGCCACTGGGCGTACCACCCCAACGCCAGCGTATAGTTACGATCCACAGGCTGGGCACCTAGTTGCTCAAGAATGATCTTGATGTGCCAGTCTTGCAATTCATCGGGTTTGAGGTACTTCACCGCGAATCCTTGCCAGAGCCGCTGCGTCCATTAGCCACTCCATACGCGCCACACTGATGCGGTTTCCCCTCAGTGCGGCGATGTAGTGGAGACGGTAGCTATCGGACCCTGCGTTGTAGTGCTTGCGGTACAGCAGGTGCTGCCAAGCCACCATGTCCTGTGGCTTGATCCAGTCTGCCCTCGCACGGTCACGAAGGCTCATGGGTTACACCAGCAGCGTGCGGTTTTCACGAATCCACTCCGTGAAGGCTTTTGTCTCGCATATTTCCGGGTCACGGCGATCTGCAGCGGTGACGAACACCACTTCAAAATCCTTGCTCATGCGTTTGACGTACTTCAGAAGGTTCTGAAAGTTGTCTTTGTTCACTCGGGGCTCCAGACCAGCCAAGATGGCGTAACGTGTCGAGGGGCTTTCGGGCACCTGTACTTCGTCTGGGTGAGTTGCGATACGGTCAAGGTCAGGCATATTTTTGCGGTCACGTGCAAAGCCCATAAGCTTCGTGGCCACACCCTCGCCGATAGTGCCTTGCAGGATCGGCAGCATGACCTCTGTACGCAAGTTGCTATTGATTACACGGTCTGCAAACGCCCACGTACGTGGTGTATTGAATGCACGAGCACCGGGTTCGACTTTTTCGACGCAGAGGTCGTTGGGCTGCATACGGAGGTAGCCACGTGTGGTGTCACTGACACCGTGTGGAATTGCCCAATCCACCCAATCTTCGAGGTTGACTGTGTAGTCGAGGTGAATGAAGCGATTGCATAGTGGGGCAGGCATGGCGTGGACAACACCGCGATCTGTCGCTCGGTTCCCTGCGGCCATGACGGTCCATCCTGGCGGTAGTTCGTAGTCACCTATCCGTCGGTCGAGCGTAAGCTGGTATGCCCCTGCCTGCACGGATGGTGGCGCGCCATTGATCTCATCAAGGAATATCACACCGTGACCATCCGTCGGTAAGCTCTTCATCGGGAAGAACATCATGGTCTTGTCAGACTGGTCAGGCATAGGGAAGCCCTTGAGGTCTGTTGGATCGCAGTTAGAGAGACGAATGTCAACCAGCCGAAGGTGGTTCTTTTTAACTTTGATCCTGGAGTTGATGCGCTCGACAGCAGCACGCATCACATCAGATTTACCTACACCTGGAGGACCCCAGATCATGGTTGGTTGCTTCAGGCCAATGAGAAATTCAATGGCTTCGATCATCAGGGAAGGCTTCATGGTTCCACCTATTTGAAGTTAGATTAAAGACTAGCCACGGTAAGCGTGGTGATCGGGTCCGTAAGTGACGCAATAGAGACTTTTATCTCCGTTGAGTTCATCACGTTTGAGTTTCGCCTCGGTCTTGGAAGCGAAGAAAGTGTTGGGGAGGATGCGACCAGTCTGGGTGTCGCGCAATGCAAAGAGACGAAGTTTCATGTTTCCACTTCTTAGAAGTTTTGTTTAATCTAATTACGATTATAGATTACGAGACGAAGATGATGTCCTCCTTGTTGAACACTTGGTACAAATTCCTGCCGTTGTGCGGGATGGCTACTTCTACTTGAGTTCTGCCGATCTCGCGGATCACACGCCCGGAGCACCATGCCAGAGGTACTTTACGCATCGGAACTAAGACATTTTTCATGATCAGATCTAAATGTGTGTACGTTTTATTTCTTCAGCATCGCACACCTTTAGACAAGATATGTTTGTTGCCGTCATTGCGGTAATAAACCTGCTCTTCACCAGGCTCGTACTTCCCACTGAACTTGTTAACCGTTTGCGCGGGCGTAAGACGAGTGCTGTGTGGTTTGTTGTGACCGTATGTACACCCTAAACACTTGTACTGTGTTTTATCGGATGTACTTTTGTTGTGGAAGAACTCACAAAATGGTTTTTCTTCCTTGCAGGCTGGACAAGTTCTCATGGCGTAGAAGATGTTGTGGCTGACTCGACCCAGTCGAAAGGCTCGGCGTCCGGCACCATATTGGCGACAGTGGTCCGGTATTCGGCAATGCTTTGATACATGCAATCTATGAACGCAGCATCACGTTGTGTGAAGGTGCCGTGAGCTTTAAGAGTCTCGACGGCGCCAATCAGACGGGCGCATTCGATGGCTTTATCGAATGAGTTTTTAAGAAACATGCGTTGGTTCATTTATTTGCTCCTATACCGACCAGCGCAATGCCGCACTGTTCATCATGTTTGTTCTTCCTTTACATGCTGCGCAGTCGGCTGCTGATCCTGTAATCTGCTAATTGCCCAAGTCAGGGCAGCGATTTCAGCTTTGTCGAACGATGTGTTATGGGTAGCATTTGCCACACGCTCGTGCAGCCACCTCACACGACGCTGGAGGAAACGCAGATGCCTGGAAGGGTCGCTGCTAGTCATGTGATCTCAACAACAGTTCGAGAGACATGATCACCGCGCCGACACTGGTAGCAATCTGGGCGTAGTGTGAAGGCGGCGTGTCCATGCAAGCGTTGACAACGCTTTCAACAAGCAGAGCAGTCCAGAGAAGGGTAAGGGTAAATCGAGTCATGCGGGTGCTCCTTCCTTTGTCTTGGGCCAGCCTGCCTTGACGAAGTCTGCGATCACGTTCTGCACCACAGGCAACGTGCGCACGGCCTTGGCCTCGTCTTGAGGCAGGTACTTCTCGAACTCAGGCAGAGCGTCGGCAAGAGCCTTGCGTGTGGTCACGCTCATAGTCACACCACGAATCTGCTCTTCCAGCTTGGCACGCTGGATGTTTTGCTCACGGTGCCGCACATCCAGTGCTTTCAGGGTCTCCCACAACTCGGGTAAGTTACGTTCAACGAAGTTATAGTGAGAAGAGTAGGTGTACACAGAGAGCAGATGCCCAGGCAATTGGACACTCTGGAGATTCACCCAATTTCCTTGTCCAAGCTCGGCTATTTCGACGCCAAACGTCTCCTTGAAGTAGGAGGCAATGGCATTGATGACCAGCTTGCTTGCTGCTTCGTTGTAGTCGACGAAGGGTACGTCGTTCATGACAGAGCGTACGAATGCGTCACGGATGGTGTTAGTGAGTCTCATTGTTCAAACTTTCGGAAGGTTACGCGGTGCATGAATTCGCGGCCTCGGTCATAGGCCAGCTTCAGGTGGTAGGAGGTGTAGTACATCGTGAAGGACGAACGAAACTCGATCATCCCCATCACGAACGCTTCAATTTTTTCCATAGGTTCCTCTCAGTCGAGCTAGCGCTGCTTTCTCTTCGGTTAAATAAATGAATTCGTACTGCTTTCCTTGTGGAGAGCAGTTACGGCTTCTGGAGTCAGGGTGGTGACATGCCCCGACGAACACACCTGATTCAGGCGAGTGATAGTGGCAGTCCCTACACCCATGTTTGCGAGGGACGATGACTTTGGTGATGGTGCGGTCGGTCATTGAATCCTCCCACGTAGACGTGCCTTAATGGCGTCGTCTATGCGCATCCAGATAATGTTTTTGCAGTCAGGAAGCGCTCCATATCCGTTTATACCGGTCTGACATCTCGGAAGGCGATAACCAACACATTGGGTACATGAGGGGCCAACTTCGGTTCCGTCTGTGACGGCAACAATTTCGTCGCCGTCCCATAACTTGGTTTCAAGTAATGTGATCATCTAAAGTTTCTTTCTGCCTTCATGGACCGGGGTCTCCATCAGCCTGATCATTTCGTCTTCGCCTTGGCTCCCTTCGTTGCGAAGTGATCGGCGATGTACTTGCTGAAGTTCTTGGTGTCCTGCCATTGCACGGACAACCCATTCACGCTCTTGTTGTTCACCCACACGACCTTGGTATGGACGCGGTGGTGCTTGAGCAGGCTCGTGAATTTGTTGGGCGATACAGGGATGTTGCCCACCACGTACTCCAGCATGGCGCGCAGCTCATCGCGGGCGATGTTGCATTTGCCATCTGGTGCTGTGCGGCCCAGCAGGGCAGCGAGCACTTCACGGTAGTCCTCGACTTTGCCGTTGAGCATTGCATTGCGCTGGTAGGACAGGTCGGTAGGCAGCTGGTCGATGAAGAAGCCGAAGTTCCCTTCCAGCAGAGCCGACGCCACGGTGTCGATAGACGACTCCGAGATAGAGATCATGGTGTCGCGGTCTGTGGTGTGGATCACTTCGCCTGCCTTCTGTTCATCCAGTGGGTAGGACAGAAGGAAGTCATGAAACGATTGCAACTCTTTCTCAAGGTCGGCCAGCTCCTTGTCGCTGATGACCAGCTTGTCGGGCTGGTAGCGACCAACGTTGAAACGGCGGTCGTTCTTGTCGATCAGCACTGGGTCTGTCATGTTGGACATGAGAATCCAGTTGGTGTAATTGCGGGCTTCCTGTGCGTTGCTGTACATGGCACGCATGGGCACAAACTCCTCAGTGATGAAGTTTTTAAGTTTGGCCATGACGCCCTTCTCGTTTTGGAGCGCCTTGATCTGCACCTCGTCCACAAACACGAGCAACGAGTTCTCCATGAACTGGTTGTACTTGTCTGCCAGCTCCTCCATCCGACGGCTAGCTACATGAGCAGCACCGAAGATCGGACGCAGGATGTTGTTAGTCAGGATGCCTTTTCCTGTCCCTTGGGTGCCATGCAGCACCCAGGCTGTTTTGGCGCGATCACGGCGTTGCAGTACGAATGCAGTCCAGTTCAGGAAGTGCTCAGTCACATCCACATCCATACCCAGTGCGTGGTGCAGGACTTTGAAAATGGTGGGCGGGCACTTGGTGACCTTCTTGGCCTGGGTCTTCATGTACGGGCTAGGCACGAACTTGTTGATGACTTTGTTGGCTACGTCCACACGCACGTTGTCCATGGGATCAAACACCAGGTCCCACTCAGGGATGTAGTCGCTCAGCGGCACACCGTACTGGAGGGCAAAGTGACGAAGTTGGGTTTCGTTCTTGGCGGGTGTGATATCCAGAAGGTCAGAAGTGTTGTCGTAAGTGCCACGGTAATAGATGCCAGACTTGCGGTCACAGAAAGCCAGGTACGTAATGCCTGAGCTTGACGTGCGTAGATTTCCTGAGCTGGTGATCTGGAGCCAGTATTCGGGCAGCAGCTCTTTGGTGAGGTAGCTCGGCTCACCCTTGAAGTTGTGGATGTAGTCAGGTTTGTCCTCCGGGTGGTAGTAAGCCCAGCTGTCACCACCATTCAGGTTGAAGTACACGAAACCGCGTTCGACCTTCATCTCGGTGATGGTGGCCTCGTCCGGCTTGAGCAGGACGTGGGCTTGACCGGCTACCTTGTAGGTGAACTTGCGCTTGGGCAATCCGAGCGAGTCACGCAGTTCGTTCACACGCTCGTGTGTGAGTTTGGTGTTCTTCTCGGTGGTGTTGATAGCACTAGCCAACGAGAGCACGTCGTACTTGCGCTTCTCCAGCTTGATGCGTGGGTTCTTGCCCATCGGGTCCTTGATGCCCTTGAGGATGGGAGGCGCAATGTAGATGAGCTTGTCGTTCTGGCATGCGCTGATGTCCAGTGGCCAGGAGATGGAGTTGCCAGTTTTGGTCAGACCCATGGAGTCACGCAGCATGGGGACTTCGTGGTTCTTCTGGATTAGCCATTGCTTGAGCAGAGGTGCTGCGTACGAACGGTCGAGCATCATGAAAACGTGGGCACGAATCTTTTTATCGGACACGCCATAGGAAGCTGACCACTGCACCACATAGGAGATGTCTTGCAACCCCATCTCACCGAGGAACAAGTCGATGGTGAGCGGTTGTGAAACAGTCTGACCACCAGGTGTCTGGATGGTGATGTGTTCGGGTAGTCCATCTAGGTCTAGCACCAACCATTCTGTGGTGTCGTTGGTTGAAGTGCTGCCTGCACGAGACTCTTTCACCAGGTCACGAGAGATGACACCTTTGAGCACACAGTTGCCTTTTGCTGCGTGTTTATTCAGAAGTGACTCGAACTGGGACAGGTTGTTGACAGACTCTTGGTGGGAGGTGAACTCCCACACAAAGGGGTAGGGAGTCTTTATGAGATCACCGTTGACTTTCGTATATTGCTTGGTCAAAGGCTCACTTGCTTGGAGGAAGTAGACGTTCATGAAAGTCCTTTCAGAGAGGGAGAGTGTATTCGATCTAAAACAGAGCTTAGAACCATAAACCATAATAGGTGTTCATAAGCCTGTTTTCCCTCTATATATCTATATACCTTATACTCTTATACTTATAATCTTATCTTATTATTTTGAAATAAAGATTAGATATTAGATACTGATTAGAAAAACCTATATAGAGATGGGGCGGCAGTTCATAACGAAAGACCATATTCCCATCGACCAAGATCGAAGAAGTAGGCGGTAGAGGCATAGCCCTACCACCTACTTCACTCAGTCCTTAACCGACATTCGCTTCAGACGCTTCAGCAACACGCTGAGCAGTACGGAACTTAGGTGACGCGAGTACACGCTTGATGTCACGTTCTACGTTGAACGCACCATCATCAATATCCTCAGCTTCACGGTCAGAGAGCGAGCGATCATCTTCAGCCCACTCAGCCACATTGTTCGCAGCGCGTTGCGCGTTGTCCAGCAGAACTCGTTGTAGCTCGATCGGTAGTGCCGAGAATTCTTTGCTACGTTCAGCTGCACTGCTTTCATCAGACCTCAGTGCGAATTCCATCATCATGACTGCAGCACCGGTCATAGCGTCAACGTTCTCTTTGACTTGCACTAGCTTGTCTTCTTTCTTAGCCAGCTTGGACTCGAAGCGACGTTGGGTGGTCTCGGTATCCCAGTCGTATGCTTTGGCACGACGTTGGATGTTCATCTTCATCCGACGCTGAGTGTCTTGACCTACCCGGTAAGGTTTGTCACTAGAGAACGCAGTTTCAATGTCAGGGATTTCGTAGACACGTGCATTGCCATTCCAGTCCCAGGTCATCTCAACAAGTTGCTTAGCCAGGTCGTGCCATTGGTCACGTTGCGAGTTCAATGCACGGATGCTTTCACATGCGGTCTCGTTACTAGAGCCCTGTTCACGGAAAGATTCTTCAGCGAAGTCTTTTTCGTGCAACGCAGTGGTGAGTTCAGCCATTGAATCCACACCACCGTTAGCGTGGAAGATTTCTTGGCGGATGTTCTTGAAGATGCCACGCGAAGTCGTAGCGATAAGCTGGTCGATCTTCCACGCGGTAGACGCAGCCATTTGTGCAGCGATCCGAACTTCAGGCACTTTGACGACGTAGTCATACAGGTTGAAGTAGTGGTGGGTGGTGTTAGCAGACATGATGATTCCTTTAATAAAGAGTTGATTGAGTGGGATGCAGTCACTCACTGCCTGGGGAACGGTTTAACGCAGCGGTGTGGCGCAGATACGGCCAAGCACGATTTGCTGTGCTTCTTCTTCAGAGACATCGAGCACCTCAGCAATTTGCTGGATCTTTGCCCACATCACTGCGTAGGGGTCTAGCTCTTCAACAGCCTCGTCTTCGATGAATTCGAGAGAGATGAACAGAGCGGGTGGTTGTTTTCGGATAGCCATGAATGAGTCCTTTTGTATGTGCGAAATGCACACGCCAAAAAGGCCCGAACGCATGTGCGCTCGGTATTTCTGGCTCTATGTGTTGTATTTGAAGAGCAGTCGTTCGTACTCTGCTTCGAGTAATTCGTCGTCGCCTTTAGCGAACGCTATTGCCTGCGCGTATAGGCGATCACGTAAGTGCGCACGCGGTGGTGTGATGACGACGTGACTTTTCAGTGGCGTTCTGATGTAGCCATTGAGTGGGTCAGTCAGCACTGGTTGGTTCATGCAAAGAGCGATGTATTTAGTCTCTTCGTCGCGCGTACGTCTCATGTGTTTACTCCTTGGGGTTAGATACACATGCGAAAAAGGCCCGAGCGCTTCAGCGCTCGGAACTTGGCTGACTCAGTGAGCCATCTTGTGGCTGGGCTGGCGTGCAACGAATGCGTCGCGTGCAGCCTCGGTGTGGAAGAAGTGGATGCGTTCTGAGCCAGTACGTTCGTCAAACGTGTAGGCCTCGAACTCAGGCTCTTCGAAGTGAAGGTCCTGATGGTGAGAGCACGCATCCATGTGTGTGCCTTGGTTTGGGCAGGACAGGAAGTTGCAGCTACGGCAAGTGGTCATGTGTTTACTCCTTGGGGTTAGATACACATGCGAAAAAGGCCCGAGCGCTTCAGCGCTCGGAACTTCTCAGGCTAAGTACAGAGTGGTCGGAAGCACGGTGTGTTCATGTCAATGGTGTAGACATAGTCACCGCGACGTACTTCGATGACCTGGACTGGGTATCCAACCAGATGGTTGTCGATCTTGTCCATTGCTTCTTCGAGCGTGTCGAATGTTGCGCAGAACTTCCAGTTAGGGTCGCCCTCTGCGTAGAGCGTTCCGCAAAACACGTTGTACTTCATGGCAGCACCATGAGCAGAGCGCAAAGAAAAATAGCTGCAGCGATGCAGCTATTGACGATGATCTCGCCGTGAGTGTCGAAATTCATTTGAGTTCTCCTACTGAATACTTGATCCAACCGACGTGGTAATACCGGCCCTGTTCGAGGTAGCCGTAGAAACTGCGAGCCATGGACACGGTGACCATGGAGCAGATAAACGATGCAATGCCGGACATGGTTCCTATCAGCGTGCCCCAGTGAATCAATAGATTTAAACTAAGAACAAACACGTGTAATAGGTTTCTTCTATCGCTGCCGAGCACCCGTAACCGAGTCCTCGGATTCAGCATGCTCAGCAGCACGAACTCGAACAACACATTAAGTGCACCGAAGACAAAAACGGCTTCAATCATGGTTGCGCCCCTTCTCTAAATGTGCGAGAAGCGCGGTTTGAAGTTCCACGGCCACGTCGATGAGGCGCTCGACGCTTACCTCTACGTTGTAGTTATCGACGCTGTAGTCCAGCACCGTGTACCCTTCGTTGTCGATGATCTTGGCCTGCGCTTGTCCCAGTTTGATGATGATCTGCATACCTGTTCCTTAGTTGATGGCATCAGCCCAGTGCTGATACACACGCCGAAAAGGACCGAGCGCCGAAGCGCCCGGTATTCACTCACGCTGCCACCTGACGGATGACTGCCTGATTGCTGCCCTTCCATTGGTGGCGTTCCCAGACGGAGCCATCCGCCTTGGTGAAGCGCTTGACCGTGTGCGCAGGCTTCACAGCCTTGACCACGGGTGTGGGAGTTGCGATGCAGCCACGAGTGGCCAGCAGCGCGTCTTGCTCTGCAAGCTTTGCACGTTGCGCACGGAACACCTCGGTTGCAAGTGCAAGCCGAGCTTCCAGTACAGTGACTTTGGCTTCCAGCTCTTTGTTGGCGGCGATGAGGGCGGGGCGGGTGATAGTTGCCATGGTGTTACTCCTTTGTTGGCGGGTTGGTTCACACGCCAAAAAGGCCCGAGCGCTTCAGCGCTCGGTTCCCCATTCCCCATAGTCCTCAAACAGAGGAGTAGGGCCGTAGCCCTACCTACCTCAGACTGCCTCAGCCTTCAGCTTCAGCTTGCGCTGACGCTGAGCGGGCACAACTTGGACAGCAGCGTCACGGCGTGCCGCCAGCTCTGCCGACTTGATCGTGTACTGCTCACTAGCAGACGAGACAACCTCTGCACCAAAACGCCCTGTAGCGTTAACAGAGACAACAGCACCATGTACTGCATACGCAGCGGTGTTAGCGACGAACTTACCAATAGCGGAACCTGCGGACATATCGAACTCCTTAATGAGATAACAGAGCGAACTTGCTCACACAACTACCAAGACCCGAGCGCTTCAGCGCTCGGCTACACCGGTAGGGACTCCTACCCCCGAGCACAAACACGAACCCGAAGTGGGGGCTTCGTAAGCGCTAGGGGGAGGAGAGACTCACGAGTCGGTGTGGTTCTAAAAAATTTCTAAAAAATTTTCCTGCCCAGAAATTAAGCACCTCACCCTCCAATCCAAGTTCGATCTAAAATCGCGCCCATGACTACCATGCGAAACACGGCGCAGATAAAACGTAAAGAGCGCACCAAAGCCTCTGACATCGCCAAACTGCGTAGCAAGGAAACCACGACCATGGCCGCTGCGGCACGGGTCAGCCCAGACAAGCCCCTGACGGAGCAACAGCGCCTGTTTGTCCAGTTCTGGGCAGAAGGCGACTCCCTGCCAAACGCCTACCAGCGTGCCGGCTACTCCACCGAGCAGGTCTCCTATGCGTACCGCATGACCAAGATGCCCAACATCCTGAAGCAGTACAACTTGGTGAAGGAAGAGTTCCGCAAGGCGGCTCAGATGACCCGCGAAGAGGTGATGCTGGGCCTCAAAGACGCCATTGACATGGCCAAGCTCATGTCTGAACCGGCCACCATGATTGCTGGCTACCGTGAGATCGGTAAGCTGTGCGGCTACTACGAGCCGAAGAAAGTGGACATCAACGTGAATGTCAATGGAAGCGTCGCCATTGAGCGCATGAACAAGATGACCGACGCGGAACTCCTCAAAATCATTGAAGAAGCGTCCCTAACCGGCGTGGATCAGGCCTTGATTGGCGTGGACCACGACGATGGCGACGAAACCAACTGATCCCTCCCTGCGCGAGCAGCTCTTCGGCAACATCGGCCCTTACTGGTCGGCGCAAAATGCGGAGTTCGAAGCCTCGAACCCCTCGTTCGCCCAACGCGTCGGTCGCCAGTTGAACCCTATGACTGGGTTTGGTTCGAACCTGGGCCAGCTGCATGACGCACTGGGGCAAGGAAACTTCGGAGATGCCGCCGCAGCCGCCGCGCTGTCACTCCCGGGCTTCGCAGCCGTTCGCAGCGTAGCTACCCCCGCTGCCGGGGTGGTGAAGTCGGCAGTTCAGAGCCTGCCCTCACTGCGCGGCACCCTCGCCCCCATGGTTGGAACCGCTATCGCGGGTGCTGCGTACGACGAGGCCAACGCCGAGCCGCTGCCCAAGCGCCCGACCATTACAGGACCCCGCTGATGGCGACGAAACCGCTTAAGGACCCCACCCCAAACCCTGTTCTGCTCAAAGCGCAGGCCGAACTGGCCCAGCGCGTGCTCTCCAAGCGTCTGCTGCTGCCGTTCGTGCAGCGCTTCAACCCGAAGTACAAGGACGGATGGGTTCATCGTGACATCTGCCGCCGCCTGGAACGATTCTCCAAGGACGTTGCGGCTGGGAAGTCGCCCCGGCTGATGCTTCTGATGCCTCCACGGCACGGGAAGAGCGAGCTGGTCTCCCGTAACTTCCCCGCATGGCACCTCGGCCAGCACCCTGACCATGAATTCATTGCGTGTTCTTACAACGTGTCTCTGGCTATGGACTTTTCCCGCAAGGTCAAGCAGATCATTGCGGACCCGCTTTACGAGAACATCTTTGACACCCGCTTGGACCCTAACAACCAGTCCACAGAGTCGTGGGGCGTGAAAGACAGCCGGGGTGGGTACGTCGCCGCAGGTATTGGCGGCGCCATCACCGGTAAAGGTGCGCACTGTCTGGTGATTGACGACCCGATCAAGAACGCCGAAGAGGCTGACAGCGCGGACACGCGGGAGAAAATCTGGGAGTGGTACCTCTCCACCGCCTACAGCCGCCTGGCCCCGGGCGGGGGCGTGCTGATCATCCAGACGTGGTGGCACGACGACGACTTGGCTGGGCGTCTCCAGACCATGATGAAGGAGGGCAGCGACGACGAGTTCGTGGACAAGTTCGAGGTCATCAAGTACCCCGCCGTGGCGGAGGACGACGAATACCTGAACCAGAGCACGGACCTGATTGAGTACGGCGAGCCCCCAGAGAACGACCCATACACCCTCTTGCGCCATAAAGGCGACGCCCTGCACCCTGATCGGTATGACCTCGACAAGCTCATGCGGATCAAGGCCCAGAACAAAGGCGGCCGGTGGTGGAGCGCCCTGTACCAGCAGAACCCTGTGCCGGCTGACGGGTCGTACTTCACCAAGGACCAGTTCCGTCGCGGCCAGCCGCCGCACCTCCAGAAGTCGTACGTCTACATGGCGTGGGACTTCGCCATCAGCGAGAAAAAGCAGAGCGACTACACCGTGGGCACCGTGGGCTTGCAGGATGAGAACGACGTGCTGCACGTGGTCGACCAGCTGCGTTTTAAGAGTGGAAACGCGTTTTTCATCGTTGAGTCTATTCTGAATCTAGCTTCGAAATGGTATAGTCCGACCCTAGTAATCGGCTTCGAGGACGGTCAGATTTGGCGGGCAATCGAAGCTCTATTGAAGAAAAGAATGCGAGAGCGGAAGTTCTACCCCTCCATCGTGGTCCTGAAGCCCATCACCGACAAGATGGCCCGCGCCCGCCCACTGCAAGGGCGGATGCAGCAGGGGATGGTCAGCTTCAACACGAACGGGGAGTGGTTCGACTCGCTCAAGGCAGAGATGTTGCGATTTCCGGCTGGCGCTCACGATGACCAAGTGGACTCACTGGCCTGGATGACGCAGTTAGTGATAGGGCGCGAAGCGCCGCGTAAATCAGAGGCGAAACCCATGAAATCCTGGCGCGACAAGCTCAAGCTCTCCAACTCTACTGGCTCTGCGATGGCCGCGTAACCTATGGCCTACACCGACACCTGCCCCACCTTCATCGCTGAGTGTTTTGCCTTGCGTACGGCGATTCACTTTGCCCATCTATCGAGCAAGTCTTACGCCGAGCACATCGCTCTGGATGAGTTCTACACCAGCCTGCTCGAACTCACCGACAAGTACGCCGAGGTCTACATGGGGCTGACCAAGCAGGTCACGTCGTGGCCCACCGTCGAGCTGCCTGCAGGCACGCCGGTCGAGCTGCTGGAAGAGTTTTTGGAAGACATCACAGAAGAAGAGAGCGAGGACGCCGACAGTCAGTCGCTCCTGAACATCCTGGCCGAGATGGAAGGTTTGACAGCCTTGACCCTCTACAAGCTGCGGAATTTGAAGTGATCTTTAACTTCCACCCCCAAAGGATGAAGAGCGCATCGCTCGGACTTTGTGTTTACACAAGCCGAGCGCACCATGCCAATCAACACCGAACTCGCTAAGAAGATCTGGACCCGTTACGCGTGGGCTCGTGACAACGGGCACGCCAAGTACGTCGAGAAGGCAGAGAAGTGCGACCGCTTCTTCATGGGCGACCAGTGGGACCCTACCGACCGCGCCCGTCTGGAATTGGTGCGCCGCCCAGCGCTGACGATCAACAAAATCCTGCCCACGGTGTCCAACATCATGGGCGAACAGATTCAGGCTCGCGCCGAGACCAGCTTTCGCCCTCGTGCCGGAGCACCCAGTGAGACCGCCGACGTCCTGAACAAGGTCTACAGGCAGATCATGGACAACAACCAGATGGCCTGGAAGCGCTCGGACATGTTCGCTGACGGGATCATCACCAGCCGTGGCTTCCTGGACGTTCGTATCGACTACAACGACAGCATGGAGGGTGAGGTCGCCATTGACAACATGAACCCGAAGAATGTTGTCATCGACCCTGACGGTGAGGATTACGACCCGGACACATGGAGCGAGGTGTTCACCACGAAGTGGGTGACCGCCGACGATATCGCGGTGCTGTACAGCGAGGAGGATGCCAATTTGCTGCGCAACCGCGAGCAGAGCTACTTCCCCTACGGTTACGACTCCATACAGGCGTTCCGCGACCGCTTCGGCGACCGCTTCAACCCGATGTACACGGGCGACTACGACAACAGCAACGTGATGCGCAACATCCGCATCATCGACCGCCAGTACCGCATGCTGGATCGCCAGAAACACTTCGTTTCTCAAGATGGTGACATGCGCCCCATCCCGCAGGAGTTCGACCGCAACCGGATTGCCACGTTCGTGGAGAAATTCGGCTTCAGTGTCACCACGAAGCTGGTGCGCCGCATCCGCTGGACAGTGATTGCAGACAACGTGCTGCTGCACGACGACTGGTCGCCCTACAAACACTACACCATCGTGCCGTTTTTCCCCCACTTTCGCCGGGGGAGCACCGTCGGCCTTGTGGAGAACCTCATCGGCTCCCAGGAGCTGCTCAACAAGGTCACCAGCCAAGAGCTGCACGTGGTGAACACCACCGCGAACTCAGGCTACAAGGTCAAGGCCGGTGCCCTGAGCAACATGACAGTCGAGGAGCTGGAAGAGAAGGGCGCTCAGACCGGCATCGTGATCGAGGTGAACGGGGACCCGGACAAAGATGTCCAGAAAATTGCGCCGAATCAGGTACCCCAAGGACTGGATCGAATCTCCTACAAGGCGGAAGAGCACGTCAAGACCATCAGCGGAGTCTCAGACTCCATGCAGGGGATGGACCGTGCCGACGTTGCCGCTAAAGCCATCCAGCAAAAGCGTCAGGCGGGTTCTACGAATCTGGTCAAGCCGCTGGACAACCTGACCCGTACCGACTACATCCTGGCCCGCAACGTGCTGGACCTCGTGCAAGAGTTCTACACCGAGCAGCGGATCATGACGATCACGCACGACCAGACTACCGGCGCCACCGAGCAGTTCACGATCAACCAGACCACGCCCACAGGCGAAGTGGTAAACGACCTGACCCTTGGTGAGTACGACATCGTCATCACCTCCGTCCCGGCCCGCGAGAGCCTGGAAGACAGCCAGTTCGAGCAGGCCATCGCCATGCGCGAAGCCGGTATCCAGCTGCCTGACAGCGTGATGATCGACGCCAGCCGCCTGATGAACAAGAAAGACATCATCAAGCAGATGCAGGGCGACCAAGAAAGCCCCGAGGCACAGCAACAGAAGCAGCTTCAGATGCGTGCGCAAGCCGCAGAGGTATCCAAGGCTGAGGGTGAGGCGGCGCAAAAGCACGCCGACGCCGGTCTGAAGCAGGCGAAAACCCAGCAGACAGCCGTCGAGACCCAGATCGCCGCTCAGGGCGAGCCGGACGACGGCAGTGCGCAGGCCAAGATGGCCGAGGCACAAGTGAAGGCCGGGCAGGCTCAGCACGACATGGACTTGAAAGAGCGCCAGTTCGAGCATGAGCGCCAGATGGACTTCATGGACATGGGACTGCGTCGTGAGCAGAGCCAGAGCGACATGGCCCTCAAGGCGCAGGACATGGCGGAGAAACGCGATATGCAGCGCGTGGAGCAAGCACGTATGGCAGCGGCAGCTGTCGAGCGCCCCACGGCGCAAACTGGAGCACCAAAATGAGTATTCTCTTAAAGCACCTTCTCTCCCCCTACATGGCCCCGGCCGGTGATGCCGATGGCGGCGGCGGCATAACCGATCGCGGTGACGACTTTACCCCCACGGGTGATGACGCGCAGGATGACACTAGCGCAAAAAAGGACTCCGAACCCGCAGCGGACGCTGGCGATGACGACGACCTGGACCCTGAAGACCCTGACGCAGAGGTCACCGACGAGGCCAAGGACGGCGACAAACCCAAGAAAAAAGACTCCCGCATCCCTTTGAGCCGCCACAAGGACATCCTGGCACGTGAGCGTGCGCAGCGTGAGGCCGCTGAGGAGCGTTTGGCCCAGTACGAGAAGGGTCAGAAGGTCGCCACGATCAACGACGACCTGACCAAGCTGGAGACAAACGTCCTGGCACTGGAGAAGGAGTACACGAAGCTCCTGGCCGACGGTGAGATCGACAAGGCGACCGACAAGATGCGCGAAATCCGCACTGTTGAGCGTCAGATCAACGACGCCAAGACAGAGTACCGCACGCAGGTCGCCATTGCACAGGCGACCGAACAGGCTCGTTACGACGTCGCACTGGAGCGTATCGAAGAGGCGTACCCATCTCTGAACCCAGACCACGACGAATTCGACAAGTCTCAGTTGGGCGAGGTCGTGGAGTGGAAGATTTTCTACGAGAAACAGCGCAACCTGACCCCCACGAAGGCGCTCCAAGCAGCTGTGAAGAAGGTCGTCGGCTCTGAGACCAAGGCACAGGCCAAGGCCACCACTGTGGCTCCGAAGGTGGACGCTGAAGAAGTGGCGAAGGACGTGGCCAAGGAGCGCAAAAAGGCCGCTGTGTCTAAAAACGTGGACGCCGCGAGCAAGACACCGGCCAGCACCGCGAAGGTGGGCATGGACAGCGACAAGGCCGGCGGCTCCCTGACCGCGAAGGACGTGATGAAGATGTCCCAGGACGACTTCCGCAAGTTGCCGGACGACGTGCTTGCACACATGCGCGGCGACACATTCGTTTAAGGAGTCACAACATGAACCACATCACATCACCCCGCACTGACGACGACGCCGTCGAGCAGGAAATCAAGGCCAAGGGCTTGGTCGCGCCCCGCGTCACGCCTGCTGACATCACTGCGAACATCATCGACGTGCTGTACTTCACAGCCTATGAGGCCTCTGTAGGTCAGGAACTCGCCCCCGCAGATCGCCCCTACACGGCCAGTCAGGCGCACCGCCTCCTGACATTCTGTGTACTGACCCTGCGCAACGGCTTCATGGTGACCGGCGAGAGCGCCTGCGCATCGCCCGAAAACTTCGACGCCGAGATCGGCCGCAAGATCGCCCTTGAGAACGCCAAGCAGAAAGTCTGGCCTCTCATGGGCTACGCACTGAAGGAGAAGCTGGCATGAAATCCATGGCCCACTCCATCGCCCGCGTCTGCCACGAGGTGAACGCGGCCTACTGCGCTGCCATTGGCGACAAGTCCCAGCCTCTGTGGGAGGACGCACCCCAGTGGCAGAAGGACAGCGCCATCGCAGGCGTTGAACTGCACCTCTCCAACCCGAATCTCGGCGTCGACGCCAGCCACCAAGCGTGGTTGGAGCACAAACGCGCTGACGGCTGGACCTACGGGCCGATCAAGGACCCAGTCAAGAAGGAGCATCCGTGTTTTGTGCCTTACGCCGACCTGCCGCAAGAGCAGAAGGTGAAGGACTTCCTGTTTCGCGGTGTCGTACACGCCATCGCACGCGAGATGGCACGCTGAGAGCCATGTAGTTGTCTCCCTGCATGGTGTGCCATGTTTGAAACCCGGCCGCTCACGAGGTGGCCGGGTCTTTTTACATCTAAACTCTAAAATAGATTACACTCCGATCTATTCGATTTAGGCAGGTTCTCGATAGCAACCTCCACCCTCGTTGGTCGAGACGACACATCGGCAAGAAGCAGCGGAAACGCAATTTTTGTTTGATCTCATCTCTAAAGGAGAGCCACTATGGCTTTAACTAATTTTGGCTTGCTGACAAGCGAGCAAAAGACCGTCTGGTCTATGGACCTGTGGAAGCAGGCACGAAACATGTCTTTCGTGAACAAGTTCCTGGGCAAAGGCCCGAACTCCATGGTTCAGCACATCACTGAGCTGAAGAAGACCGAGAAGGGCGCACGCGCCGTGATCACCCTGCTGGCCGATCTGACCGGTGACGGTGTGGCCGGTGACCGTACGCTGGAAGGCAACGAAGAAGGCATGCAAACCTTCGACCAAGTGATTCGCATCGACCAACTGCGTCATGCGAACCGTCACGAAGGTCGTATGGCCGACCAGAAGTCTGTCGTTGAGTTCCGGGGCAACAGCCGCGACGTTCTGGCCTACTGGCTGGCTGACCGTATCGACCAGATGGCGTTCCTGACGCTGGCTGGCCGTAGCTACGCCTACAAGAACAACGGCGCTGCCCGCGTCGGTTCTGACCTCCAGTTCCTGGAATTCGCTGCTGATGTGACCGCCCCCTCCAATGCACGTCGTCTGCGCTGGGATGGCACTTCCGCCACCAAGACGCTGGTTGCTTCCGCTGCTTCCTCTGGCGTGGCCGCTACGGACACCCCCTCCTGGAACATGTTTGTCCAACTCAAGGCATACGCCAAAGACCGCTACATCCGTGGCGTGACTGGCGAGGGCGGTGAGGAGACCTACCACGCGTTCCTGACGCCCCAGGCCATGGCGAAGCTGAAGATGGACCCTGATTACATGGCCAACTTGCGTTACAGCCAGTCGTCCAGTGTGAACGACAACCTCTTCAGTGGCTCCACCGTGAAGATCGACGGTATCTACCTGCACGAGTTCCGCCACGTACCCAACACCACTGGCGCTGCCTCTGGTTCCAAGTACGGTTCGGGTGGCACCGTCGATGGATGCCAAGTGTTGTTCTGCGGTGCCCAGGCGCTGGGTATGGCCGATATCGGTGCCCCTGAGTGGAACGAAAAGGGCTTCGACTACGACAACCAGCAGGGTATCTCTGTTGGCAAGATCGCCGGTTTCCTGAAGCCCAAGTTCGGAAACATCTACGAGAACGGTGCCGTCGAGGACTTCGGCGTGCTGTCTTGCTACGTCGCTCAATAAGGAGGTAACACACCATGAGCAAACTCCTCGCCGCACGTACTGTGCAACGCAACCTGGTTGCCGAGTTCGCCTTCAACTACAACGACTGGGCCATCGACTCTGTCTCGCAAGTGAAGACCACTTTCGGCTCCACAGCTGCCGTGGCCGACCCTTCGTCCGCTGTATCTGGTCTGACCGCTGGCACCGGCATCACCTTTGACTGCATCCCGATGCCTATCGGCGCTGTGATCACCGGTGGGGCTCTCATTGTTGAGACCGCATTCGTCGGCATCGGCGCAGCGGCCGTACTGAATCTGGGTATCGCAGGCAACACCAGCGCCCTGATCAGCGCTTTTGACCTGGATGCAGCTGCAGCTGGCTCGCGTACGGCTCTGACCCTGACTGCACCTCTGCTGTGCAACGCGGGTCAGAACATCCGTCTGACGACCTCCGGTCTGACCGCCACTGCCACCGCTGGCAAGGTTCGCGTTCGCGTGGACTACACCATTGACGGCAAGGCCGACGAGACCGTCATCGCTTAAATGACGAAGTGAGCGGGGCTTCGGCCCCGTTCTTTTATCAACCCACGGAGAACCAAAAATGAAATTTGTAATGCACCGCAATCGCACTATCGTGTCCACCAGCGGGCACGCCATCGAATTCGTGAAGGGTGAGCTGACCCACGTGCCTCCCTCCATGTACGAGGAGGTTATGGCCGCAGGCGCTGTACCTGAAGAAGAGCTGGACTTGGACCCCAAGACCAACCCCGAGATCGTTGAGCCGACAGACCCCTCCGTGCGTCAACAAGCCATCATGGAAGCCATGGAGACGGTCACCCTGCGCGGCAAACGCGAGGACTTCACCGCCGCTGGTGCTCCTCACGCCAAGGTCCTGTCCACCATCGTCGGCTGGACGGTTCATAACAAAGAGCGCGACACCGCTTGGGTCGCATTCAAGACCAAGGAAGTTGACTAATCATGAACACGACAGAACTGCTCAGCGTCTTCCGTGAGGAGATGAGCGATGCCGTTGCCCCCTACCTGTGGAGTGACGCGTTGGTCTACACCTACATCGACGACGCCCAGAAGCAGTTCTGCCGCTGGACCTACGGCATCGAAGATGCCCGTAGTTTCAAGATCATCATCAAGGCAGACGGCACCGAGTGGTACGCGCTGGACCCGATGATCTTGAAAGTACGCAGTGCCACGAGTCAAGCGACCGGTGACGACATGCCGCTGGTTGCCGCAGAAAAGATGCGCGAGAAGGGTATGAAGTTTGATGGCAGGGTCGGCCCGACCCGCGCCCTCATCACTGGCTTGGAGAAGGGCTATGTCCGCACACATCCCGTACCTAATGTTGCATCTGTGGTCGAACTATCTACTTTCCGCTTGCCCAATGATGTGGGAGCTGGCGACGATTTCGAGATCGACCCCCAGCACATCCTCCCTCTCCTCTACTGGGTGAAACACAAGGCATACGGCAAGCAGGACACCGAGACCTTTGACGCCCGCAAGTCCGCTGAGTTTGAGAGTCGCTTTGACGGTTATTGCGCTCAGGCCAAGGTGGAGCAAAGCCGTATGCGTCGTCCGGTGTCTGCAGTTTCATACGGAGGCATCTGATGGCGACCTACAAGAAAGACCCGAACGCCACACTGGATTACATGTTTGACTGGGGTCCGTACCTGACCCCGCTGGTCGACACCATCCAGTCGGTAACGTGGGTGCTTTCGTCAGGCCTAACAAAGGTATCGCAGTCGAACACCGCGACGACGGCTACCGTTTTTGTTTCCGGTGGTGCATTGGGCGACACCGAAACACTGACCTGCCGAATCACAACCGCCGGTGGGCGGGTGGATGACAGGTCTATCCAACTGAAGATTGTTTCACGCTAACCAGGAGCCCCTCATGCCCATTCCAAAAGGCACTGTCGTTCATCAGATCATCCCTGTGATATCAGGGACCGTGGTGGCGACGAAATTTAACGACGACGTCAATGCTTTCGAGTATTGCGTCGAATTCCTTAACGCCGACGGTGAAGTCAGCCAACGTTGGTTCAACGAAAACGAAGTCGAGGTATCAGCATGAACACCGAAACACTGAACGCAGCTGCGGCATCTAACGCAGGTATCACCAGCAATGGCGTCCACAACGAAGGCGCCAACGCAAGCGGGAACTACCACGTCCAGTGCTTCGACATTGACGGAAACCTGAAATGGGAAGACACCATCAAAAACTTGGTGACCACTGTCGGTAAGAACTTCGCCCTGGACACGCTCATGGCGGGTTCTGCTTACACAGCTACCTGGTACCTCGGGCTGATCTCCAGTGTGTCGTACACCGCCGTCGCGGCAGGCGACACGATGGCGTCCCATGCAGGATGGACCGAGGCTGGAGCTGCCAATGCACCTACCTACTCCCAAGGTGCTCGCCCCACCGCTGCATGGTCTGCTGCATCCGCAGGCTCGAAGGCTCTTAGTGCTGCACTGAGCTTCTCGATCACATCGGCCGGCACGGTGAAGGGTTGTTTCCTGAACAGCGTCTCGACCAAGGACGGTACCACGGGCACGTTGTATTCAGCCGGGCTGTTTTCGGGCGGGGACAAAGTCCTGTCGAACGGAGATTCTCTGGCTGTTTCGTACACAGCATCCATGTAAGCCCACACGGCGGCGAAAGCCCGGTCAGCGCAGGCCGCTGACCGCCGCCTTGTGGTGGGCTGATCACGAATAAGGTTACCGCCATGATTATTCTTGCCAGTACCAGCGATAAGATTCAGGTCACAACAGCACAGGCCGTCACCGTTGACGTCCATGCGTCGTGGGTAGACCTCACCGGTACCACGGTGACACCCGGCCGTCTCAACTCCAAGATCAGTACGGCAACCACGACGGATGTGGTGACCTCGCCGGGCGCAGGCGCGGCACGAAACGTCAAGCTGATGACGGTGACCAACATCCATGCTTCCAGTTCGGTCGATATTTTGATCAAACATACGGACGGCACGAACGCTGTCGAGCTTTGGGGTGCAACGCTGGCAGCAGGCGAGTCGGTTGAGTTTGATGAAAACGGCACGCAGGTTTTGACAAACACCGGAGCTTTGAAAGCTCCCGGCCCGAGCATCTCCAGCACCGTCGATATCCAGACATTCACCAACTCAGGGACTTGGGTAAAGCCAACGGTTTTCACACCCAAGTCAGTCCTTGTGAAGCTCTGGGGCGGCGGCGGCGGCGGCGGCGCTGGCGCATCCCTGGGCACGGCAGTAGCCCACCACGGTGGTGCAGGCGGTGGCGGTGGCGCAGCAAACTTTCAGCTGTTCAACGCTGCTGATCTGGCATCCACCGTGGCAGTGAACATAGGAGCCCCTGGCTCTGCTGGCGTGAAGGGTGCAATTGGTGCTGCCGGCGGTAATGGTGGCACCGGCGGTACTACCACTTTTGGCTCACTGATCTCGGCCTATGGGGGCGGTGGAGGTGCAGGTGGCCCGATCACAGCCACGGCCACAGCTGGCGGGTCAGGTGGCGGCACCGGTAGTGCAGGAAACATCGGCGCTGCTGTAGCTACTGCGGGTGGTTACCCGGGCACAACCGCAACAGGCGTGAACGGAGTCTCAGGTGGTGGCGCTGGTGGGTATGTGGCCGCTGTCATGACCTCTGGCCTCGCCACGTTTGGCTGCGCAGAGTACGGCGGCGCAGCGGGGGCCGGGCAGATAGCCACAGCAGCAGCAGCTTCCTTCGGTGGAAGCTCACTTTATGGCGGCGGCGGCGGCGGTGCTGGTGGTAGTCACACAGCAGTTCCTGCTACCACACTAGCTGGTGCCGGCGGTACATCAGGCGTCCATACTTGCGGCGGCGGCGGCGCGGCCGGTAGTGACGGCGGCTCAGCTGGCGCCGGTGGTAACGGCTCAGCCGGAGCAGCCGGGAATTCAACCAAAGGCGGGTCGGGCGGCGGCGGCGGCGGCGCGTCGACCAACACAACTTTTGCTGCGGGTGATGGTGGCGCAGGGGGTCAGGGCGGCGGTGGCGGTGGCGGTGGCGGCTGCGGTGGCGGCACACCAGGCGGGCTCGG
>Ga0228698_1000141_pt1 | contig 66970 bp, 51 predicted proteins | sample McNCre117_Aug_MG_FD_178015 | JGI IMG/M metagenome (GOLD analysis project Ga0228698, IMG submission 178015) | Freshwater microbial communities from McNutts Creek, Athens, Georgia, United States - 1-17_Aug_MG | ecosystem: Environmental > Aquatic > Freshwater > Creek | place: USA: Georgia...
TCTTTGAGGATGGCAACGATCTGGCTTTCACTGAATCTGGATTTCTTCACGTAGAGACTCCGTTGGTTGGAATTCTCTACTCCCACCTGGATCAGGTTTTCGAGGGGGCTTCAACCCGAAGAAAACAGAGGTTCCCTACCTGCCGAAGGGAGGGGGAGGGGTTCTGAAGGTACTCCCGACGAGGTGCCTTGAGCGGGCGAATTCGGCGGCATTCAGTTTCAAGTTACGCCCCCTTGCATGGGGGGTGATATGGGCCAGCCGATGACCTGGCGGGCCGTGGTGTGGCAGGCCAGCCACAACACCAACCCAATCAGAGGGCCAGCCTCAACAACCAAAACGGCCCCCCTACCTGGCGGCCACAGCAACGCCACCGATACCCCTAGCCCTCACGGCCTGGGGGCATATTTAGGGGCATAAATAGAAATCGAAAATTCAGAATTGTTGCTGGGTAACGGTTTCAAGGCTTCTTGTGAACCCCTCTCACGCAACAAAGCCGGTCAGAACAAAAAGTATCTTTGCGCCATGGGCAGCACGGTGGCGGCTTCGCAGGTCAGTAGTTCGCCGTTGGCGCGCACTTCGTAGCTCTGGGCATCGATCTGCATGACCGGTGCGGTGCCGTTGTGCACCATGTCAGCCTTTTTCACCTGACGGATGTCCTTCACCATTGATACTTGTTTTTTGAGAGCAAATTTCTCTTTCACACCTTGCGCTAGAGCCGCTTTGGATACAAAAGTGATGCTGCTTTGCGTCAGGCTGCTGCCAAAGCTGCCGAACATGGGGCGGTAGTGCACCGGCTGCGGTGTGGGAATGGAGGCATTCGGGTCGCCCATGGCGGCCAGGGCGATGGTGCCGCCCTTCAGCACCAGCGCGGGTTTCACGCCGAAGAAGGCGGGTTTCCACACCACCAGGTCGGCCCACTTGCCCACTTCCACCGAACCGATTTCGTGCGCCATGCCGTGGGCCAGCGCGGGGTTGATGGTGTATTTGGCGATGTAGCGTTTGACGCGGTAGTTGTCGTTGCGCGGGTTAGCCTCGGTGGCCTCCGTCCGCCCGGAGTCATTGGACGAAGGGGGTACCAGCCAGCCGCGTTGCTGCTTCATTTTGTCGGCCGTTTGCCAGGTGCGGATCAGCACCTCGCCCACGCGGCCCATGGCTTGGCTGTCGCTGCTCATGATGCTGATGGCGCCCAGGTCGTGCAGCACGTCTTCGGCGGCAATCGTCTCTTTGCGGATGCGGCTTTCGGCAAAGGCCAGGTCTTCGGCAATGGCCGGGTCCAGGTGGTGGCAGACCATCAGCATGTCCACGTGCTCGTCCAGCGTGTTGACGGTGTAGGGGCGCGTGGGGTTGGTGCTGCTGGGCAGCACATAGGGCTCGCCCACCATTTTCAGAATGTCGGGGGCGTGGCCGCCGCCCGCGCCCTCGGTGTGGAAGGTGTGGATGCAGCGCCCTTTGATGGCGGCAATGGTGTCTTCCACAAAACCCGACTCGTTCAGCGTGTCGGTGTGGATGGCCACCTGGGTGTCGGTCTCGTCGGCCACGGTCAGGCAGTTGTCGATGGCCGCCGGGGTGGTGCCCCAGTCTTCATGCAGCTTCAGGCCAATGGCCCCGGCGTTGATTTGCTCGTGCAGCGCGGCGGGCAGGCTGGCGTTGCCCTTGCCCAGAAAGCCCAGGTTCATGGGGAAGGCGTCTGCGGCGCGCAGCATTTGCTCCATGTGCCAGGGGCCGGGCGTGCAGGTGGTGGCAAAGGTGCCGGTGGCGGGGCCGGTGCCGCCGCCGATCATGGTGGTGACGCCGCTGGTCAGCGCCTCGTCGATCTGCTGCGGGCAAATGAAGTGGATGTGACTGTCCATGCCCCCGGCGGTGACGATGCTGCCCTCGCAGCTGATGATTTCGGTACCGGGGCCGATGACGATGTCCACGCCCGGCTGGGTATCGGGGTTGCCCGCCTTGCCGATGGCGACGATGCGGTGGTCCTTCAGGCCAATGTCGGCCTTGACGATGCCCCAGTGGTCGATGATGAGGGCGTTGGTCAGCACCGTGTCCACCGCGCCATCAGCCCGGGTGCGCTGGCTTTGCGCCATGCCGTCGCGGATGGATTTGCCGCCACCGAACTTAGCCTCTTCGCCATAGCCCCCGGCGCGCAGGGTGTAGTCGGCCTCCACCTCCACCAGCAGGCAGGTGTCGGCCAGGCGCACGCGGTCGCCCACGGTGGGGCCGTAGATTTCGGCGTAGGCTTGTTTGCTGATGGTGGCCATGCGGTGCTCCGTTTTATTCAATAGCTGTCAATGCTTGTCAATCAAGCGGTGGTGGCCAAAAAAGCTTATAAATTTCCCATCACGTCACCGCGAAAGCCGTACACCTTGCGCGCACCGCCCAGCGGCACCAGTTCCACGGTGCGTTGCTGCCCGGGCTCGAAGCGCACGGCCAGGCCTGCGCCAATGTTCAGCCGCATGCCTCGGGCCGCAGCCCGGTCAAACCCAAGGGCGGAGTTGGTTTCTGCAAAGTGGTAGTGCGAGCCCACCTGAATGGGCCGGTCGCCAGTGTTCAGCACCACCAGCGTGAGGGTGGGGCGGCCGGGGTTGAGCGGCAGGTCGCCGTTGTCAATGATGTATTCGCCTGGGGTCATGGTGGTCACCTTCACAGTGCGTGCACCAGGGCATACACCCCCAGTGCCGCCACGCCGGAACCCACCGCCTGCTGCACACCCAGTTGCCGTTGGGCACGCAGCCGCAGGATGGCCTGGCCCACTCCAATGCCCGACAGGTGTAGCGCGGCAGTGGACACCAACAGGCCTGCCAGGGTGGCCAGGCGTTGGTCAGCGGCCAGTTCGGTGCCGTGGGCCACACCGTGGAAGAAGGCGAACAGGCCCACCAGGGTCACGGTGCTGACCACCGCCAAGCCTTTGGACAGTGCAATCAACAGACCCAGGGTCAGCAGAGAGGTGGCAATCAGCGGTTCCACGCCCGGTGGGGTGAACCCGGCAAACCCGGCCAGTGCGCCCGCGCTCAGCAGGGTCAGAAAGGTGAGCGGGGCCTGCCACACCCGCTGGCGAACCTGTGCAGACTGCTGTGGCCGCGAGGCCAGCGCCCCCCACACACCCACCGCCAGCATGGCCACCAGGTGGTCGGTTCCGGTCAGGGGGTGCCACAGGCCCGCCAGAAAGGCAGTGTGGCTGTGCAGGCCGCCGTCTGCGCCGGTATGGGCCAGGGCAACGCCCGTGGCTGTGAGGCCAAAAAAACCAATCAAAACACGGTTTACCGCTTGATAAATGGACATTCTTTGCTCCTGAATCATTTGGCTTCAGACAATGGGCTGGTGCACGGTGACCAGCTTGGTGCCGTCGGGGAAGGTGGCCTCGACCTGGATGTCGGGAATCATGTCGGCAATGCCGTCCATCACGTCGTCGCGGGTGAGCACGCGGCGGCCTTCGCTCATGAGCTGGGCCACGGTTTTGCCGTCACGCGCACCTTCCATCACGGCGGCGGAAATCAGGGCCACCGCTTCGGGGTAATTCAGTTTCAGGCCACGGGCCATGCGCCGCTCGGCCAGAAGGGCGGCGGTGAAGATGAGCAGTTTGTCTTTCTCGCGTGGAGTCAATTCCATGGCTGGCCTTTGGAGTGTGGGCTGGCGTTGCAAGCGGTGTGCCAGCCCCGGTGCCAGTGTCAGCGCCATTGGCATGAAACCTGCACCCGGGCTGCGGTGTGAGCCCAGACCCGATTTCACCGCCCCACCCAGCCGGGCACCATGCGCCAGATGGCGTACAGCCCGCGCCGCAGGCGGCTCCCGGGCAGGCAGCGGTGCAGCGCATCGTGAAGGTGCGCCGGGACTACAACGCCTGGGTGGCCTCCGAAACCATGGAGGACTACGCCCTGCGCTTCACGCCGCAGCGGTTTCGGCAGTGGTCTACCTGGAGTGTGGCCAACACCGCGCTGGGAGGTGCTTCCTCGTTTCTGATTCTGGAGGCCGTGGGCGCCACCCTGCTGGTGCAGTACGGTTTTGTGAATGCGTTCTGGGCCATTCTGGCCACCGGGGTGCTGATTTTTCTGGCCGGTTTGCCCATCAGCGTGTACGCCGCCCGCTATGGGGTGGACATGGATTTACTGACCCGTGGGGCGGGTTTTGGTTACGTTGGCTCCACGCTCACCTCGCTCATTTACGCCAGTTTCACCTTCATCTTTTTTGCGCTGGAGGCGGCCGTCATGGCCTATGCGCTGGAGCTGGCGTTCAGCATTCCGCCTGCCTGGGGGTATCTGATTTGTGCGCTGGTGGTGCTGCCCTTGGTCACGCATGGGGTGTCGGCCATTGGGAAGTTGCAGGTCTGGACGCAGCCGCTGTGGCTGCTGATGCTGGTGGTGCCCTATGTGGCGGTGTGGTGGCACGAGCCTGGTGCGTTCACCCATGTGCTGCACTATGGTGGGGAGTCTGGCAACGGGGGGGCTTTTCGGTTGCACTTTTTTGGTGCCGCCTTGACGGTGGGCATCGCCCTCATGACACAAATGGGGGAGCAAGCCGACTATTTGCGCTTCATGCCGGTGCTGAGCCCAGGCGCGTCCCGTTCGGCGCAATGGCGGTGGTGGACGGCGGTGGTGGTGGGTGGCCCGGGTTGGGTGGTGCCCGGTGTGCTGAAGATGCTGGGCGGCGCGGTGCTGGCGCACCTCGCCATTTCGCACATGGTGCCGGTGGACCGGGCGGTGGACCCCAACCAGATGTATCTGGCGGCGTACGAGTATGTGTTTCCCAATTTCGGCTGGGCCGTGGCGGCCACGGCGGTGTTTGTGGTGGTGAGCCAGCTCAAAATCAACGTCACCAATGCCTATGCGGGGTCGCTGGCCTGGAGCAATTTTTTCTCGCGCCTCACGCACAGCCACCCGGGCCGGGTGGTGTGGGTGGTGTTCAACACGCTCATTGCCCTGTTGCTGATGGAAATGAATGTGTTCCAGGCCTTGGGGCAGGTGCTGGGGCTGTACTCCAACCTGGCCATTGCCTGGATCATGGCGGTGGTGGCCGACTTGGTCATCAACAAGCCGCTGGGGCTGTCGCCAGCGGGCATCGAGTTCAAGCGGGCGCATTTGTACGACATCAATCCGGTGGGGGTGGGAGCCATGGGGGTGGCGTCGGCTTTGTCGTTTGTGGCCCACCTGGGGCTGATGGGGGCAGGGGCGCAGGCCTTTTCGGCGGTCATTGCCATGGTCACGGCGCTGACCGTTTCGCCGCTGCTGGCCTGGGCCACCGGGGGGCGCTATTACCTGGTAGCCCCGCCCCATGCCGGTGCCTATCTGGGCCAGCGGATGCAGCGCTGCGTGATTTGCGAGCGCACCTACGAAGGGCCGGACATGGCGCATTGCCCGGCTTACCAGGGGGCCATTTGCTCGCTGTGCTGCACGCTGGATGCCCGCTGCGGCGACTTGTGCAAACCCCAGGCGCGGCTGCTGGTGCAATGGACGGCCGCGTTGCAGCGCGTGCTGCCCCGGGTGGTGGCGCCGTACCTGAAAGCGGGGCTGGCGCACTACCTGCTGCTGATGGCCATCATGGCCCCCCTGCTGGCGGTGCTGCTGGGTGTACTGGTGCAGCACGACATGCAGGCCAGTTTCAGCCGCATTTACGCCGGGGTGATGCTGGTGACGGCCATTCTGGCCTGGTGGCTGGTGCTGGCGCACAAAAGCCGCGAGGTGGCCCAGCAGGAAAGCAATCGCCAGACCGAGTTGCTGATGCAGGAAATCGAGTCGCACCGCCGCACCGACGAGCAACTGCAGCAGGCCCGCGAAGTGGCCGAGCGTGCCCGCGAGGCGGCCGAGCAGGCCCGTGCGGTGGCTGATCAGGCCAACCAGGCCAAAACCCGCTACATCAGCACCATCAGCCACGAGCTGCGCACACCGCTCAACAGCATCCTGGGCTATGCCCAGTTGCTCCACGAAGACACGCGCGGCGGCCTGGACCTGCCGCCGCAGCGGGCGCAGGCCATCCAGGTGATTCACCGGGGTGGGGAGCACCTGTTGTCGCTGATCGAGGGCACGCTGGACATTGCCCGAATCGAATCCGGCAAGCTCACACTCAACATGCGGCCGCTGGCGTTGCCCGCCCTGTTGGACGAGTTGGCCGACCTGTTTGAGCTGCAGGCCCGTGCCAAGGGGTTGGACTTTCATTACGAAACCGCTGCGGCATTGCCCGCCTGGGTGCGGGCAGACGAGAAGCGGGTGCGCCAGATCCTCATCAACCTGCTCGGCAATGCCGTCAAGTTCACCCAGCGCGGCAGCGTGGTGCTGCGTGTGGGCCATGCGCGGGAAATGGCGCTGTTTGAGGTAAAGGACTCTGGCCCCGGCATGTCCGATGCCGACATCGAGCGGGTGTTCGAACCCTTTGCGCGTGGCTCCACCGCGTTGGGGCAACCCCAGGGCACCGGGCTGGGGCTCACCATTGCCAAAATGCTCACCGACCTGATGGGCGGCGAGCTGTCGGTGCACAGCACGCCGGGGCAGGGCACCACATTCAAGGTCAAATTGTTCCTGCCCGAACTCACGCAGGAAGCCGCGCAGGTGGCACGCCGTGCCGGTGTGCCGGCAGCCGACCGGCTGCTGGCGCCTGCAACCCCCCGCACCGGTTACCTGGGCCCCAAGGTGCTGGTGCTGGTGGTGGACAACGAAGAGTCCGACCGGGAGCTGCTCCAGCGCTGGCTGGCCCCGTTGGGGTTCGAGGTGTCGCTGGCCACCCACGGCGAAGACGCTTTGCGCCAGCTGGAACAAGGGTTGCGGCCCCAGGCGGTGTTCATGGATTTGGCCATGCCCGGCATCGATGGCTGGGAAACCCTGCGCCGCATCACCGCCATGGGCCTGCGTGACGAACCCGGCACCGGCCTGGAGGCCAGGGCAGGGCTGGCCTGTGCGGTGGTGTCGGCCAATGCATTCGACCATGGGCAGGACAACGATGTGGGCATTGCACCCACCGACTTCTTCGTCAAACCCGTGCGCCGGGACGACCTGCTGGACTGGCTGGGCAGGCGGTTGCGGCTGCAATGGACGCGGGATGCGGCCGCTCCTGCGCTGACCACCATTTGGGCACCCCATGCCCGACCCGATGCCCACACCGAGAACGTGGCCCTGCAGTGGCCCACCGCAACCGAATTGCAGCCCTTGCTCCGCAGTCTGGAGTTGGGTCACGTCAAAGGTGCAGGCCGGCAGCTGGATGCCCTGACCAGCGCCCACGCCGGTTATGCGGTGTTTGCCAACCAGGCCCGCAAGCTGCTGCGGGCATTTCGCCTGGCAGAACTGGAACGCTGGGTGCGGGCCGGGCCCGTGCCTGCCGCGCCACCGAAGGAAGCCCATGCCCCAAACTGACCCCCGCGACACCGTGGTGCTGCTGGTAGACGATGTACCCGACAACGTGGCCATGTTGCACGACGCCCTGGACGAAGCCGGTTACACCGTGCTGGTGGCATTGGATGGCGAAAGTGCCTTGCACCGCGCCGCCCAAGCCCGGCCGGATGTGGTGCTGCTCGACGCCGTCATGCCCGGCATGGATGGCTTTGAAGTGGCGCGGTTGCTCAAGGCCAACCCCGGCACCGCCCACATTCCCATCATTTTCATGACCGGGCTGACCGAAACCGAGCACCTGGAAGCCGCGCTGGAAGCCGGTGGGGTGGACTACGTCACCAAACCGGCCAAACCGCGCGAGGTGATGGCCCGCATGGCGGTGCACATCCACACCGCGCGCCGCGCCACCCAGGGCGCCAGAGAAGGCAGCCAGGTGCGCAATGCGCTGGATGCGTTTGGCTATGCCAGCATCACCGTCAGCGCCCTGGATGGTCGCCTGCTGTGGGAAACACCGCTGGCCCGAGAGCTGCTGCTGCGCCATTGCGGCACCCAGGCACCTGTGACCCCGGAGCCGGTGCTACAGTGGCTGGAGCGTGCCTCCCGCCAATTGGGCGCTGGCAGCCACCCCGGCGTGGAGCCCCCGCGCATGACCCTGGAGCAGGGCACCCGCCGCCTCACCTTCCGGCTGCACAGCCAGGTGGGCGAGGCCGAAGACGGTTCCGAATGGCTGGTGGTGATGCAGGAGACCAACGATGGCCGCGCCATCGAAGCGCTGTCCGAGGCCTTTGGCCTGACGGCCCGGGAAGCCGAGGTGCTGTACTGGGTGGTGCAGGGAAAAATCAACCGCGACATCGCCGACATCGTGGGCGCCAGCCCCGCCACCGTCAAAAAGCACCTGGAGCGCATCTTGCCCAAGCTCGGCGTGGAAACCCGTACCGCGGCGGCGGCCATGGCCATCAACCGGGTGCGGATGCTGCAGCCCTGACGACACGCACCGCCGGTGCCCGTACGCCATGCGGCGTACAGACTGCAAGCAGGGCTTTTCAGAAGATGGAGGCATCCGATTCACGGATTTGTTGTCCTCAACTTCTGGAGAACTTTTCATGCACGCTTCGTCTCGCCGCTTCACCCTCAAGGCCCTGTCTGCTGCTGCGCTGCTGTCGGCTGCCGGCCTGTCCGCCCATGCTGCCGACACCATCAAGGTGGGTGTGCTGCACAGCCTGTCGGGCACCATGGCCATTTCCGAAACCGTGTTGAAAGACACGGTGCTGATGGCGATTGACGAAATCAACGCCAAAGGCGGCCTTCTGGGCAAGAAGCTGGAGCCTGTGGTGGTGGACCCCGCCTCCAACTGGCCCCTGTTTGCCGAAAAAACCAAGCAGTTGCTGGGCCAGGACAAGGTGGACGTGATCTTCGGCTGCTGGACCAGCGTGAGCCGCAAATCCGTGCTGCCGGTGGTGGAGGAAATGAACGGCCTGCTGTTCTACCCCGTGCAATACGAAGGTGAAGAGCTGAGCAAGAACGTGTTCTACACCGGTGCCGCGCCCAACCAGCAGGCCATTCCTGCTGTGGAATACCTGATGAGCAAAGACGGTGGCAGCGCCAAGCGCTTTGTGCTGCTGGGCACCGACTATGTGTACCCCCGCACCACCAACAAAATCCTGCGTGCCTTCCTGAAAAGCAAAGGCGTGAAGGACAGCGACATTGACGAGAAGTACACCCCGTTTGGCCATTCTGACTACCAGACCATCGTGGCCGACATCAAAAAGTTCAGCGCTGGCGGCAAAACAGCGGTCATTTCCACCATCAACGGCGACTCCAACGTGCCCTTCTACAAAGAGCTGGGTAACGCCGGTCTGAAGGCCAAGGACGTGCCAGTGGTGGCCTTCAGCGTAGGTGAAGAAGAACTGCGCGGTGTGGACACCAAACCCCTGGTGGGCCACCTGGCCGCCTGGAACTACTTCATGAGCGTGAAGAACCCGGCCAACACCGAGTTCATCAAGAAGTGGAGCGACTACGCCAAGGCCAAGAACATTGCCGGCCACAAAGACAAGCCGCTGACCAACGACCCGATGGAAGCCACCTACATCGGCATCCACATGTGGAAGCAGGCCGTGGAAAAAGCCAAGACCACCGAAGTGGACAAGGTCATTGCCGCCATGGCCGGCCAAACCTTCAAGGCCCCCGGTGGCTTCACCGCCAAGATGGACGAGAAAAACCACCACCTGCACAAGCCGGTGTTCATTGGCGAAGTGAAGGCCGACGGCCAGTTCAACGTGGTATGGAAGACACCCGGCCCCGTGAAGGCCCAGCCCTGGAGTCCTTTCATCGAAGGCAACGACAAGAAGAAGGACGAGCCCGAAAAAAAGTGAGTTCTCTGACTGGACTGGCAATGCTGAGCGTTGTCAGTCCTAATGCAACGCTGCAAAGCCGCCGAAGAAGCTTCCCCTCGGCGAATGCCAGTCAGTTAAGCGCTGACTGGCATTTTCTTTGGAGGGTACGCGCAAGCTCTCAGGGTGCACCGGGTGGGTACGTCCCCAGGCATCGTTCAGCAAGCCAAACAGATGAGCCAGCGGTTCAGCCATGCCGCCAGTGGTCATCTCGGCCAAAGTCTCATTCAGGGTGGTTTGCAACAGGCTGGACAAAAGAAAAAGGGAACGTGTTGAACACGTTCCCTTTTTACCGGCCTTCAGCCTTGCCTGGGCTTAACTGACTGGCACTGCCGCTGTGCGGGGCTTTTTCATGGCAGGTGGGAGAGGGCGTTGAGCACGTTTCCCTTCAATGAAGTGGTCATTTGGTGGCGACCGCGCGTGTGGTTTTGCCGGATTTGGTCGCCTGTGATGGTGCCGCTTTCTTAGCAGGCGCTTCGGCAACCGGCAACACGCCGTCTTGGCCTTCGGTCAGGGTGTCCAACTGAAAACGCCCGCTTTTGTGCCACAGCCAGGTGTCGGTGTAGGTCACATGCCCCAGGTTGACCGCTGCGGGGTAGGGCGCTGCTTTGCGCACGGTGCGCTCGATCTCGGCCATGACCTCGGGGGCATGGTTGGGCGCACGCATCCAATTGATTTTGCTGACGTTGCCGCGCGGGTCCACTTCCACTTGCAGGACGCCTACGGCGTACAGCAAGGGGGGCATGCGGCCTTTGTAAATGCGCTCGGCATTGCCTGCATACAGGTGTGCGGCGGCGTCTTTGCGGTATTCACGCGGTGTTTTGGCTTTGGAAATGACACCTGGGTCTGGTGGGATTTCCGGGGTCGGTTGCACCGGAGGTGGGACAGGAAGCTCGGGCTCGGCCGGTGGCATGGGTGGCAGCGGTGCCGCGCAACCGGCCAAAAAGGCGGCCACGGCAGCGGCCATGGACAACCAGGTGAGTTTGCGAGGGCTTGGCGTGGTGGGTGCAGATGGGTGCATGCTCGGGTTCGGCAAAGTGAACGCAAACCATTATTTTGCGCCACATCGCCCGCCATGCGGTGCCCGGTTGCTTCAAAAAAACTCCCTTAATATGTGTCGAACACCATTCCATTGCCCATGAACGACTTTTCTTGCCTGGCCGATCGTCTCCGTGCTGAACCTGCTGTCCTCGTTGGCGTGGAGCGGGTGGACGGTTCGGGGCCTCGTGAAGTGGGCGCCTGGATGGCGGTGTTTGCCACAGGGCAGGTGGGCACCATTGGCGGCGGGCAGCTGGAGTGGCAGATGCTGGCGCATGGCCGTGCGGTGCTGGCGGGCCAAATTCCCTTGCAAGCCCAGCACCGTTGTGCGTTGGGGCCCAGCCTCGGGCAATGCTGTGGCGGGGTGGTGCACTTGGTGTGTCAGGCGGTTAGTGTGCAGGATGTGCCGCGTTTGCAAAGCCAGTTGCGCCAAGGCCACTGGCCTGTGGCCTTGTTTGGCGGTGGCCATGTGGGGCAGGCGCTGGTACAGGCCCTATTGCCTTTGCCGTTTTCCATTACCTGGGTGGACAGCCGGGATGGCATCTTTCCCGCATGGTCATCCAGTGAGGGTTTTGCGCAGGTGCAATGCGAGCATTCTGACCCGGTGCAGCGTGCGGTGCACGACTTGGTGCCCGGCTCGGCGGTGTTGATCATGAGCTTCAGCCATGCAGAAGATCTGGATGTGGTGGCCGAGTGCCTGTTGCGCCAGCGTACCCAAGGCGATTTGCGCTGGGTGGGGCTGATTGGCAGCCAAACCAAATGGGCCAGTTTCAGGCACCGGCTGGAAGCACGGGGGTTTTTGGCGGCGGAGCTGGATGCCATCACTTGCCCGATTGGGTTGCCTGGTATTGCCGGTAAACAACCGGCGGTGATTGCGGCTTCTGTGGTGGCGCAGCTGCTGCAGGTGTTCGCACTCTGACCCGCGTCAAAAAACAGGGCGCTCAGGTGGCCATGGTCTGCCGCACGGCATGCTCCCATTCGGCCATGCGTGCCTGGGCTGTTGCGCGATCCATGGTGGGTTCAAAACGCCGCTCTTCCTGCCACATCTGGGCCAACTGCGCCGTGTCGGTCCAAACACCCGTGGCCAAGCCGGCCAGGTAGGCGGCACCCAAAGCGGTGGTTTCGGTCACCTGGGGGCGCACCACGGGAATGCCCAGCAAATCGGCTTGAAACTGCATCAACAGGTCATTGACGGACGCACCCCCGTCCACCCGCAGTTCGGTCAAAGCGGCCCCTCCATGGGCAGCGGCGTCACGTCCCATTGCGGTGAGCAATGCAGCGCTTTGGAATGCAATGCTTTCCAAAGCCGCCCGGGCAATGTGGGCCACCGTGCTGCCACGGGTCAAACCCAATATGGCCCCCCGCGCATCGGCATTCCAGTAGGGGGCGCCCAAGCCGGTGAAGGCGGGTACGAACAGGACGCCACCGGCGTCGGGCACGCTTTCTGCCAGGCTTTGAACGTGGGCGCTGCCGGGGATGCACTGCAAACCGTCGCGCAGCCACTGCACCACCGCGCCGCCCACAAACACGCTGCCTTCCAATGCAAAGTGGGCGGGTTGGTGGCCAGGCTGTACCGCCCGGGTGGCGAGCAAGCCGTTGCGCGATACCGCCGGTTGACCGCCGGTGTGCATGAGCATGAAGCACCCGGTTCCATAGGTGTTTTTGGCCAGACCAGGGCCAAAACAAGCCTGCCCGAAGAGGGCACTTTGCTGGTCCCCCGCCATGCCACCAATGGGAATGCTGGCGCCCAGCCAATGGGCATCGGCTTCGCCAAACACGCCACTGGAGGGGTGGACCGATGGCAGCATGGACGCCGGAACCCGGAAAAGCGCCAGCAAATGCGCATCCCATTCCCCGCTCTGGATGTTGAACAGCATGGTGCGGGAGGCATTGCTCACGTCGGTGGCGTGAACACGGCCACCGGTGAGGTTCCACAGCAGCCAGCTGTCCACCGTGCCAAATGCCAATTCGCCGCGTTCGGCGGCTGCGCGCGCACCGGCCACGTGGTCGAGGATCCAGGCCACTTTGCTGCCCGAAAAGTAGGGGTCGATGACCAAGCCGGTGCGGGCCTGTATGTCTGCGGCATGGCCCTGCGCCCGCAGGTTCTGGCAGGTGGTTTCAGTGCGCCGGTCCTGCCAGACGATGGCAGGGTGAATCGGCTGCCCGGTGCGCCGGTTCCACACCAGTGTGGTTTCGCGTTGGTTGGTGATGCCAATGGCCGACAACTCCCCGGCCTGCAAACCGGCCTTGGCCAAGGCTTCCCGGGCGGTAGCGAGCTGGGTGGACCAGATTTCTGCTGGGTCGTGCTCCACCCAACCCGGCTGCGGATACATCTGGCGGAATTCGCGTTGCGCCATGGCCACCACCTGGCCCTGATTGTTGAACACGATGCTGCGGGAGCTGGAGGTACCCTGGTCGAGAGACAAAACGTATGACATGGCGGTATCCATCTGAAACGCGGCCACGAAATGTGGCCGCAATGGGGTCAGGCAGCCACATCGACCCGCACCCCGGCTTGTTCGAACAGGGCGGGAAACGGGTCAGGTGGCGGTGCGTCGGTGAACAGCACGTCGAGCTGCTCGACCCGGGCCACTTCAATCATGGCCGCCCGGTTGAATTTGCTGCTGTCTGCCACCATCCAGACCTCGTGGCTTTGCTCAATGATGGCCCGCGACACATGCACCTCCCGGTAATCGAAATCGCGCAGCGTGCCGTCGCTCTCGATGCCGGAGATGCCCATCAAGGCAATGTCAACCTTGAATTGGCGGATCAGATCCACCGCCGCTGCGCCCACAATGCCTCGGTCACTGTGCCGCACCAGTCCGCCGGTGACGATGACTTCGCAATGCGGGTTGTCGGCCAGGATGGCCGCGACATTCAGGTTGTTGGTGATGACCCTCAGCCCCTGGTGCTGCAGCAGGGCCCGAGCCACGGCTTCGGTGGTGGTGCCCAGGTTGATCAGCAGCGAGCTGCCCTTGGGAATCCGGCTGGCTACCAGTCGGGCGATGCGTTGTTTGGCATCGGCATGCAGGGCTTCCCGGTGCCGGTAGGTGGTGTTTTCGGTGGTGGAGGCCGGTAAACGCACGCCGCCATGAAACCGGGCCAGCAACCCCGATCCGGCCAGCAGCTTCACATCGCGCCGAACGGTTTGAAGGGTGACGCCAAACCGCTCTGCCAGCGCCTCGATGCTGATGGAGCCTTGCCGGCGAACCTCGTCCAGTACGTCTGATTGCCGTTGATTGGGGGTCAGGGGCGAAAGAGACTCGGCCATTGGAGTCAGCCCCAGGGGGTGGATGACGTTCATGATTCGAGCGTATCCGATGCAAAAAGGAAAATACAACGTTGTTTTCACCATTGGAAACGAAAACAAACAGTGATATAAAGAAAAAAGAAATGACCGTTTGAGGAGACATTGGTGACCCCATCCCCTGCCACAACCCCGTGTGTGGCGTCTGACATGCAGGCTGCGCACGATTGCGACGTGCTGGTGGTGGGCGGAGGCATCAATGGCTGCGGCATTGCGCGTGACTTGGCGGGCCGTGGGTGGCGGGTGACCCTGGCCGAGCAGGATGATTTGGCGGCCCACACCTCGTCGTCGTCCACCAAGCTCATTCATGGTGGGTTGCGGTATTTGGAGCACTGGGAGTTTGGGCTGGTGCGCAAAGCCTTGCAGGAGCGCGAAGTGCTGATGCGCAGTGCGCCGCACATCATGTGGCCCTTGCGGTTTGTCATGCCCCACGATCCGGCCATGCGTCCGGCCTGGCTGATTCGTTTGGGGCTGTTCCTGTACGACCACCTGGCCAGGCGTGAGGTGTTGCCTGGTTCCGTCGGCCTCAACTTGAGCGCCCACCCAGCCGGGAAGCCTTTGAAAGCGGGGTACACCCGTGGCTTTGCCTATTCGGACGGATGGGTGGACGACGCTCGGCTGGTGGTTCTTAATGCCATGGATGCGCATGAGCGCGGCGCCCGCATCCTGACGCGCACGCAGGTGGTGGCGGCTCACCGTGACTCCTCCCAATGGCGGGTGACGCTGCGTTCGCAACATGGCGGTACACAAACCGTGACGGCCCGCGCGCTGGTCAATGCCGCCGGACCTTGGGCCGAGCAGTTTTTGAGAGGGGTGACTCACTCAACCGCAAGGGGCGTCTATGCGCACAAAAACTTGCGCCTGGTCAAGGGCTCGCACATTGTGGTTCCTCGGTGCTTTGAGCACGACCATGCCTACATTTTTCAAAACCCGGACAAGCGCATCATTTTTGCCATTCCCTACGAGCAGACGTTCACCCTGATTGGCACCACAGACTGTGAGTTCAGTGGAGATCCGTCCAACGTGGCCATTGATGCGGACGAGGTGCATTACCTGTGCACCCAAGCCAGCCGGTATTTCCAACGCCCCGTCGAACCCCGCGATGTGGTTTGGAGTTATGCCGGTGTTCGTCCGTTGCTCGACGATGATTCGGGCGATCCCGCTGCCGTGACCCGCGACTACCTGCTGGAAGCCGACGAAGCCGCTGCGCCACTGCTGAGTATTTGGGGTGGAAAAATCACCACCTTCAGAAAACTGGCGGAAGACGCCTCTGCCACCATCGGGCGGTTGTTGGGCGAGACCCGGGCGGCCTGGACCGTCAGCGCCAGCTTGCCCGGTGGCAACTTACAGGGCTGGATGACCTCCACAGGTTTGCCTGATGTGGACTTTGACCGGTTTCTGACCGAACTTCAGCGTCGCCACCTGTGGCTTGCGCCTGCTGTGGCCCGCCGTTTGGCCAGAGCCTATGGCAGTCGCGTTGACCAGATACTGGGCAACGCCTGCCAGCCGTCCGATTTGGGGGTGGAGGTGGTGCCAGGGCTGTTTGAAGCCGAGTTGCACTATTTGTACCGGGCCGAGTGGGCCCGTTGCGCAGACGATGTGCTGTGGCGGCGCAGCAAGCTGGCTCTGCATCTTTCCCGCGAGCAACGCGAGCAGGTGGCCCTGTGGTGCGTGGCCCATTGGCCCATGGACTTGCCTGTGCCCGGCACCGGTGCAATCCCTTGAATTCCTTTCCCCCAAACTTGCCAAGCTGCTGTCATGTCGACGGTGGACTGAAGGCAACCTTTTTCACAACAGGAGACACCACATGACCTTGACAAAAATCGCCGCCTCCGCGCTTCTGGCCGGGCTGGCCTGCTCCGGCGCATGGGCCCAGCAACAGTCGCTTCGGCTGGCGCATGGGCTGAACGACAAGCACCCGGTTCATTTGGCCATGGTTCGGTTTGCCGATTTGGCCAAGCAAAAGTCGGGCGGGGAGGTCGAGGTCAAGGTGTTTGCCAATGGCACGTTGGGGCAGGAGCGTGAAACCCTGGAGCAGGTGCAGAACGGTGTGTTGGAAATGACCAAAGCCAGCGCATCGCCTCTCGAGACCTTTGCACCCGAGTACAAGGTGTTCAACCTGCCGTTTGTGTTCACCAGCAAAGACCATTTCTTCAAGGTGCTGACCGGGCCAGTGGGTGAGACCATCCTGAATGCATCCAGCAACCGGGGGTTCATCGGGTTGACGTTTTACGATTCAGGCGCCCGCAGCTTTTACGCCAAAAAGCCCATTCAGACCCCCGATGACTTGAAAGGCCTGAAGATTCGGGTTCAGCAAAGCCCCACCACCATCAAAATGGTGCAGGCCCTGGGCGCCTCGCCCACCCCCATGGCATGGGGTGAGGTGTATCCCGCATTGCAAACCGGCGTGGTGGATGGCGCAGAGAACAACGTGACCGCGTTGACCACTGGGCGTCATGGTGAGGTGATCAAATTTTTCTCGCTGACCGAACACCAGATGGTGCCTGACGTGCTGGTGATTTCTGTGGCCAAGTGGAATGCCTTGAAAAAGCCCCACCAAGATGCGTTGAAGCAGGCCGCCCGCGAGTCATTCAACTACCAGCGTGAACTGTGGGCCGACGCCGAAAAAACCGAAGCAATGGCCGCAGAAAAGCTGGGCGTCAAGACCAACACCGTCAACAAGCAGGCGTTCATCGACAAGGTGAAGCCCATGATGGACGAAGAACGCAAAAACACACGCGTTGCCGCTTTGTTGGACCAGATTGGCGCCGTGCGCTGAACCACCAGGAAACTAGGCCATGTTGCTTTCCATCAAAACGGCGGTTGACCGGTTTCTGCAAGCGGGGTTGGTTCTGAGCTTCACCACACTCACCGTGTGTGTGGTGTGGCAGGTGATCAGCCGGTATGTGCTGGGCCAGCCCGCCATCTTCACCGAGGAAACCTCGCGGTTTGCGGTCATTTGGCTCAGCTTGCTGGGAACCGCCTACGCCTGCGGGCGCATGGAGCACATGGCCTACGAAATGCTGGCCGAGCGCTTGCAAGGGCCTGCCTTGCTGCGGCAGATGCGTGCCATTGCCGCCTTGGTGTTGGCGTTTTCTGCTGCGGTGTTTGTGTATGGCGGAGCCAAGCTGGTGCTGCGCGCGGCCGAGTTCGAGCAGGTGTCTGCCACCCTGGAGGTGCCCATGGCCTGGGTGTACAGCTGCATTCCCCTTTCGGGCGTTTGCATGGTGTTTTACGAGCTGGCCATCCTCATTCAGCCAGCCAGTTTTCAAACGTTCAATGAGGTGGAAGACGCCATTGAGCATGCCCACCAGGAGCTGAAAGTATGAACGCCATCCTCATTCTTTCTGTGGCGTTCACGGCGTTGTTGCTGTTTGGCGTGCCCGTCAGCTTTTGCATTGGCATCTCCACATTGCTGGCGTTGTTCACGGTCACGCCCACCATCGATACCGCCTTGATCGTGTCGGCCCAGCGGGTGGCATCCAGTCTGGACAGCTTCACCTTGGTGGCCATTCCGCTGTTCATTCTGGCGGGCATGTTGATGAACACCGGTGGCATTGCCCTGCGCCTGATTGACCTGGCCCGTGTGTTGGTGGGGTGGATGCCTGGCTCGCTGGCACAAATTTCGGTGGTGGCGAATGCGTTGTTTGGTGCCATATCGGGTTCTGCGGTTGCCAGTGCGGCCAGCGTGGGTTCCACGCTATCGCCTTTGCAGCGCAAGGCGGGCTACGACATGCCCATTTGCGCAGCTGCCAACGTGGCCGCTTCACCTTGCGGGTTGCTGATTCCTCCCTCTGGCGCATTGATCATCTATTCCCTCATTTCAGGGGGCACGCCGGTGGATGTGCTGTTTGTGGCGGGTTACATCCCCGGGATTCTGATGGCTCTGTCCGTCATGATCTGGTTGCACATCCTGGCCCGCCGGGGTGAATTGCCGCAGGACATCCAGCGTTACAGCTGGTCGGAGGGTTTGCTCATTTTCTGGCGTGCCTTGCCCGCGTTGGCCATGGTGGTCCTCATCATGGGCGGCATTGTGTGGGGGGTGTTCACAGCCACGGAGGCCGCAGGAGCCGCAGCGGTTTACACCCTGGCACTGAGCTTGATTTACCGCTCCCTGACCCTGAAAAAGTTGCTGGATGCGGTGCTGAGTGCGGCCGTGGGCACCGCCGTGGTCATGTTGATGGTGGGCGTCTCCATGACCATGTCCTGGTTGCTGGCCAGCACCGGGTCGGTGACGGCCATTGCCGAAGCCATCACCGGCTTTTCAGACAACCCGGTGGTGCTGCTTCTGCTGTTCAACATTTTGTTGCTGCTGCTCGGCACCTTTCTGGACATCACCCCCGGTCTGCTCATCCTCACCCCCATCTTCCTGCCGGTGGCGGTCAAGCTGGGCATTTCGCCGGTGCATTTCGGCATCATCATCACGTTCAACCTGTGCATCGGTATAGCCACTCCGCCGGTTGGCAGCACGCTGTTTGTGGCGGCGAGGGTGGCCAATGTGTCGCTCACCAAGCTCACGCGTCCGCTGCTGCCCATGTTCGCTTTCATGATCGTGGCGCTGATGCTGGTCACCTACATCCCCTCCCTTTCGCTTTGGCTGCCACAAGTGCTGCTGGGTAAAACAGGCTGACCTTTTCGGAACACACCATGCGTCTCGATCAACCCCCTCGTTTTGAGCGGCAGTCCAACCCAAGCCTTCTATCCTTGCTGTTGCGGGCCGATAGCGGCGCCACTGCACAGGTGTTTGTGCTGGAAGAAGACCTGGTGCGCCTGGTGGTGCTGCCAAATGGCCGCTTGCAGATGCCCACCACCTGGGCGGTGTCTCCGGGCGATGCCGATGTGCCGCCCGAGGGGCGCGACCGGTTTGATTTGAGCGGCTTTACCCTGCCGCCATTCGAGGTGGAGGAAACCGCCGAGCGGTTTGTGGTGCGCACACCCAAGGTGCGGTTGAGCATTCAGCGCACGGGTCTGCTGTGCCAGTGGGAGGTTTGGCGCAACGGCCAGTGGCAGCACGCCGCCGCCGACCGGCCCACCCAAGCCTATAACTTCGGCTGGTGGGACCACCGCGTGTACCACTACCTGCAGCGTGAGCGCGACGACATGTACTTTGGCCTGGGCGAGCGCAGCGGCCCGGCCAACCGGGCAGGGCAGCGTTACCGCATGTGCAACCTCGACCCCATGGGGTACGACGCCACCAGCACCGACCCCCTGTACAAGCACATTCCGTTCTACCTCACCCACAAACGCAGCACCGGCGTGTGTTTCGGGCTGTTCTATGACACGTTGTCCGAATGCGTGTTCGACATGGGGCGCGAGCTCGACAACTACCACGGGCTGTACCGCCACTTTGTTGCAGAGCACGGGGACTTGGATCTGTATTTCATGGCCGGGGACGGGCCTGCCGACATCACCCGCCGCTACACCTGGCTGACAGGCCGCCCCGCGTTCATGCCCAAATATTCCATTGGGTATTCCGGCTCCACCATGAGCTACACCGATGCGCCGGATGCCCAGGTGCAGATGATGGAATTCATTCGCCGTTGCCGCGAACACGACATCGCATGTGACTCGTTCCATCTGTCATCCGGGTACACGTCCATTGGCGCCAAACGGTATGTGTTCAATTGGAACCGGACCAAATTCCCGGACCCCAAGCGGTTTGCGGCCGACTACCTCCAAGCCGGGGTTCGGTTGTGCGCCAACATCAAGCCCGCGCTGCTGCACGACCACCCGCTGTATGCATCGGCCAAAGAGCAAGGGTTGTTGGTGCAAGACCCCGATGGCAGCCCCACCGCCATCCAGTTCTGGGACGACACCGGCGCCTACCTCGACTTCACCAACCCCGCCACCCTGGCGTGGTGGAAACAGCAGGTCACAGAGGCGTTGTTGACACCAGGCATTGCCGCCACCTGGAACGACAACAACGAATATGAAATCTGGAACCCCAAGGCGCTCATCCATGGTTTTGGGTCTCAGCGCCCGGCTGTAGAGATGAGGCCGCTACAAACTTTGCTGATGATGCAAGCCTCCCGGCAAGCGCAGCAGGCATTTGCACCTGACGAACGGCCTTGGCTGGTGTCTCGCTCTGGCGCACCGGGCATGCAGCGCCATGTGCAAACCTGGTCGGGCGACAACTACACCAGCTGGGACACGTTGCGCTACAACATCCGCATGGGGTTGGGGCTGGCGTTGTCGGGTGTATCGAACACCGGGCATGACATTGGTGGTTTTGCGGGCCCGGCGCCCAGCCCGGAGTTGCTGTTGCGCTGGGTGCAGCACGGCGTGTTCCTGCCCCGTTTCTCCATTCATTCCTGGAACGACGACCGCACCGTCAACGAACCGTGGATGTACCCCGCCATCACCCCCCGGATTCGGGAACTCATTGCCCTGCGGGTGCGGCTCACGCCCTACCTGTACCACTTGCTGTGGCGCTCGCATGTGGCGTACGAACCCATCATTCGGCCCACTTTGCACGATTTTCCGCAAGACGCGCAGTGCTGGGCCGAAAACGACGACATGCTTCTGGGCCCTGACCTGCTGGTGGCCTCGGTGGTGGAACCCGGTGCCACGCATCGCACCGTGTGGCTGCCTGCAGGGTCTGACTGGCTGGATTTCTGGAGCGGGCAACGCCATGCCGGCGGGCAGTGGCACACCGTGGCGGCACCGCTGGACAGCGCTGAACCTCCGTTGCTGGCCCGCGCAGGCTGTGCCATTCCCCTCAACATGGCGCCGGCCCATTTCGGCAGCACGGCCGATGAACGTGGCTTCCAGGTGTTCCCGCTGCAAGCCGGGTGCTTTGAGTCCAGCTGCTTTGAAGACGATGGCCACAGCCATGCGTGGCGCGATGGCCAGCACGGTTTGTGGGTGTTGAAGGTGGATGGCAGCGACTCCAACCTGACCATTCAACCCACCTGGCAGGGAACCCTCGTGCCCACCGCTCAAACCGTGGTGGTGCGGACCCCCATGGCCGATTCGCGCGAGGTGGTGTTTGCGGGTGCCACTGTGGTGGACCGAAGCGAGAGCGGCGCATGGTGGGAATGGCAAGTGCACCTGAATTGATCCAGAGGATCCAGCCCGTCGCTGGGCTAACTCAGGCGGGGGTGGTACAAAAACTCCACATCCTGCGCCAAAAACTGTATACACTTTTGGTATCGGTCGCAGCGGTGCAAGTGGGTAGGGTGCCCACGAAGCGCGGCCACATCACCGGATCACAGCGCCCGCAGTGGTGACCCGGCTGGAGTACCGTTTTGGAAACCTACCTGCTGGACTGGGCCAACCTGCTGCTGCGCTGGTTGCATGTCATCACCGCCATTGCCTGGATTGGGTCGTCGTTCTACTTTGTCTTTCTGGACAACAACCTCATCAAGCCTACCTCGCCCGATTTGCTGGAAAAAGGCGTGGACGGTGCCATGTGGGCGGTACACGGCGGGGGCTTTTACAACCCCCAGAAGTACATGGTGGCCCCCAAAAAGATCCACACCCACCTGCACTGGTTCTACTGGGAAAGCTATTCCACCTGGCTGAGCGGGTTTGCGCTGTTCACGGTGCTGTACCTGTTCAATGCGGGGACCTACCTCATTGACAAATCGGTGTACGACTGGTCGCCCGCCATGGCCATTTCGGCCGCAGTGGGCTTTCTGGTGGCGTTCTGGTTCATTTACGACGCCATTTGCCAAGCCTTCGGGTTCAAGAAAAACGGCGATGCCATCGTGGGTGGCCTGGTGTTTCTGGTCATTGCCTTTGCGGCGTGGCTGGCCTCGGAGTTGTTTGCGGGCCGCGCTGCCTTTTTGCTGGTGGGCGCCATGATCGCTACCGCCATGAGCGCCAATGTGTTCTTCTGGATCATTCCGGGCCAGCGCAAGGTGGTGGCCGCCATGACCTCGGGCGAGAAGGTGGAGCCCGGCTCCCTGGCCATTCATGGCAAGCGCGGCAAGCAGCGCAGCGTGCACAACACCTATTTCACGCTGCCAGTCATTTTTGCCATGCTGAGCAACCACTACAGCTTCCTGTACACCCATGCGCACAACTGGATGATTCTGGTGGTGATGATGCTGGCGGGCGCCCTGATTCGGCAGTTCTTCGTCATGCGCCATGGCTACAAGCTGGGCCGCAACAAGAACCCGGCACCTTATGCGGTGGTGGGCACGGTGCTGCTGCTGGCCACCATCGTGGCACTGGCTCCAGCACCCAAAGCGGCACCCGCTGCTGGGGCTGCACCCCAGGCCGCCGTGGGGTATGCGCAAGTGAAGGCGGTGCTGGAGCAGCGCTGCTACTCCTGCCATGGCGAGGCGGTGCAGCTCAAAAACATCCGTCTTGACCAGCCGGAAGGCCTCAAGGCCAACGCCCAGGCGGTGTACCAGCAGGCGGTGGTCACGCGGCAGATGCCCATGAACAACGCCACCGGCATCACCGACGACGAACGTGCATTGATTGCCCGCTGGTTCCAGGGTGGTGCGCCGGTGCAGTGAGTCACCGTGCTGTGACGTGGTCATGGCAGGCACAAAAACTGCTGTAGCCTTGGGCCACCGACGTTTTTGCCAAATGGTGTGACTCGTTCTTCTATCAACCCCAATTTGCGCCCAGGTCTGGCTCAGGCCCTGACCCGGCGCTATGTGTTTGCCCTGTTGCTGGTGGCGTTTCTCACCACCGGGGCGTGGGTGAGCCTGAAGGTGGTGATTGATACCCAGGCAAGCACGGCGGCGTTGGTCAACGTCAGCGGCCGTCAGCGGATGTTGAGCCAACGGATTGCATTTCTCTCCGGTCAGTTGGTGCTGGCACCGCAGGAAGGCAGCCAGGCACTGGAAAAGGCCGCCGCACTGATGGCCCGCTCCCACTTCGGTTTGACCCATGGCGATGCCAACCTGAACTTGCCGGAGTCTCACTCGGACGCCATGGACGCCCTGTATCACGGTGCCGATGTGGCGTTGGATCTGCAGGTCCAAACCTATCTGGCTGCCGTGCAAACCTGGTTGGGAGTGCCTGCTTCACAACGCGATGCAGACCATCCTGCCCTGCAGGTGGTGCAAACGCTGGCCAAAGGGCGTTTGCTGCCCAGTCTGGATCAAGCCGTGGCCCAATATCAGCGGGAAGGCGAAGCGGCGGTGGCGTTGCTGCGCCAGATCGAAACCGCATTGTGGCTGGCCACGCTCCTGCTGTTGGCTCTGGAAGCTTGGTTCATTTTTCGGCCTTTTGCCAACCACATGCAGCTGGTGTTGGCCCGGCTGGCCCGTACCGAAGGCGAACTGCTGCGCCACCAGGCCGAATTGGAGGCCACCATCCGTGACCGCACCGCTTCACTGGCCCAGCAACTGGCGGAGCTCAAAACCCGTGAACGGGCGCTGGACCAAATTGGCCAGGGCATCCTCATCACCGGCCCTGACCGTCGCCTGCAGTTTGCCAGCCATGGCTTTGAACGCCTGACCGGTTATCAGGCCAGCGATGTGATGGGGAAAACCTGCCACTTCATGCAGGGCCCGCAAACCGATCGCCAAACCATTGGCCGCATTCGCGCCTGTCTGGAGTCCCACACGCCTTTCAGGGGAGAGGTTCTCAACTATCGCAAAGATGGCCAATCGTTCTGGAACGATTTGGGCATCTACCCCGTGCTGGAAGACGATCGATTACTGGGCTTTGTGGGGGTGCAGCACGATGTGACGGCGCTCAAGGAGAGTGAGCGCACTTACCAGAGCCTGGCCATGCACGACGCACTCACGGGCTTGCCCAACCGCAGTCTGCTGCTGGATCGCTGGCATCAGGCCGTTGCGGTGGCCCAGCGCGAGCAAACCTGGGGAGCGTTGCTGCTGCTGGACCTGAACCATTTCAAGTTGCTGAACGATACCCACGGGCATGACCACGGTGACCAGCTGCTCATCCAGACGGGGCAGCGCATGAAAGCCTTGCTGCGTGAAACAGACACCGTGGCCCGTGTGGGGGGCGATGAGTTTGTGGTGTTGATCAATGGCTTGGGGACTGACTCTGTTCAGGCGCAAGCGCAGGCCGATCAGCTGCAAACCAAGTTGCGCGAGGCATTGTGTGAACCTTACCGCTTGCAGCCACCCGGTGCGGTGGCTCATGAAACCCATGCCTTGGTGTGGACCCAAGCCAGTGCTTCGGTGGGCGCGGTGTTGTTCCATGCCGATGCCGGTTCGCTGGAGGCCACCATGCAGGTGGCTGACCTGCGCATGTATGCCGAGAAGCAAAAAACACGATAAAAATAGGCTTTTTACGCTTTATTTCTGGTGATTTTTTGCTATTGTTTTGTTGAGTCCTTTACCCAGGTCAGCAAAATATGGAGATGGGGCATGGCTGCATCCAGGGCGTAGTCCAGTATGGTTTGCGTGAGCAGACGGACTGTAGGCTGTAACTCTGGCGGCAGGCCTTTCAGCAAAGGCTGGAGAGTGGTGAGCTGCGGCACGCTGCGTGCGTCGTCATGTGTCAGCAAACGGGCCAACTCCTCCAGTCCGCCCAGAAGTGCAGAAAAGTCTGCGCGGGCCTGTACCGGGTCTACACCGCCATCGCGCGCGGGCGGTGTGGTAACCGCAGGGGCCGCCTGAGCCGACGATTCGGGCAGAGCCAGAAGCACAGGGCACAGCAGCTTCAGTTGGGCATCCAGCGTTTGTACAAGGGGCAGGGCGTCCTGTCCGTTCAGTAAAGCCTGTTCGATGCCTTTGGCGGTGTGGCTGATGGCATCCAGCCCAAGGGTGGCGGTCACACCTTTGAGGGTGTGGGCTTGGCGAATGGCCGCCTCGGTATCCGCTTGCAGGGCATTCTCCAGTGCGCTGTGCAGCTCCTGGGCCGCTGTGGCGTAGTCGGCTCCAAACCGGTGCAGCAAGCGAGCCAGCCGTTCCGGGCGCTGAAGGGTGTGAGACAGCGCTGCTTTCAGGTTCAACCCCGGTACCTGCAACAAGCGTTCTGCCAGCGCCGTGGGGACCGTTGGGGGCGATGCGGAGATGGCACCAAGTTCTGACGGCGCAGATGGAGGCGGAGACGCCGCCACATCCGACGGCGGGACCAGCCATTGCACCAGCTTGGCAAACAGCACTTGGGGGGACACCGGTTTCGCAATGTGATCGTTCATGCCAGCGGCTTGACATGCGGCACGGTCTTCAGCGAAGGCATTCGCCGTCATGGCCAGAATGGGGGTAGACGCATGTTGGGGCAACGCACGGATTTGGCGGGTTGTTTCCAGCCCGTCCATGTTGGGCATTTGCAAGTCCATCAGCACCAGGGCGTAGGGGTGCTGGCGAGCCAGGTCAAGGGCTTCCAGTCCGTCGTTGGCCACGTCCACATGCAGGCCGATGTGGGTCAGAAGGTCCACCGCCACCTCTTGGTTGAGGGGGTTGTCTTCTGCTAGCAGCAGCCGGATGGGACCCAGCTGGCGCAACAGGTTTTCTTCGGTCTGAGTGTCTGACAGGGTAGAAGCTTCTGCCTGGCCTAACGATGGCGATCCACCGTCCAGAGGCTGAATGGCCGACGCTTTTTGCAGTGGAACTTCCAGCCAGAACGTGCTGCCATGGTCCAGCTGGCTGATCACTCCCACGGTGCCTTCCATCAGGGCGGCCAGGCGACGGGAGATGGCCAGCCCCAGGCCCGAGCCTCCGAACTGCCGGGTGGTGGAGTCATCGGCCTGTACAAACGGCTGGAACAGGCGGGTCTGCTGTGCTTCTGACAGGCCAATGCCGGTATCGGTCACTTCGAAGCGCACCCGCAGGCGGGGGCCGTCTTCGCTCAGCAACGTGCCACGGAGGGTGATGGCCCCTCGGGTGGTGAACTTGACGGCGTTGCTGGCAAAGTTGGCCAAAACCTGCCCCAACCGCTGCGAGTCGCCGTGCAGCATGAGGGGCAGGGTGCTCAGCTGGGTGTTCACGGTCAGGCCCTTTTGTTGGGCCTTGGCGGCGATGAGGTCTACCACATTCTGGAACAGGCCTGCTGCAGAAAAGTCCACCGGGTACAGCGTGAGGCGATTGGCCTCGATTTTGGACAGATCGAGCACGTCGTTCAAAATGGCCAGAAGGTGCTGTGCGGCGCCACTGATTTTTTCGAGTTGCTGGCGCTGGTGGTCGCTGGCCGCTTCGCGCTGGAGCATGTGGGTGAGGCCCATGATGGCGTTCATGGGGGTGCGGATTTCGTGGCTCATGTTGGCCACGAAAGCGCTTTTGGCCTGATTGGCGGCTTCAGCCTGTGACTGCGCGGCCCGGATATCGGTGATGTCCAGAATCACACCGGCAATGCCCGCTGGCTGGCCGGTGGAGTCGGTGAAGACCGATTTGTGGAATACCACATCGCGCTCGCCGACGGCGGACTCCATCCGTGTTTCATAGATCTGTTGGCCACCCGCTCGCATGAGATCCACGTCTTGCTGGTGGTTCAGCTCGCTTGGCGGGCCTGGTGTCAATTCCTGAACGGTTTTTCCTATGACTTGTTCGCAGGTTTGACCCGTGAAGGCTTCAAAGGCCGGATTGCAGCCCAGGTAACGCAGCTGGGCGTCTTTGAAGAACACCGGGTTGGGAATGGCGTTGACCAAATTCTGGGTGAACAGTGCCTGCTCATGCATTTGCGTTTCGGCCCGTTTGCGGGCCGAAATGTCTTGGAATGCCACGACGGCGCCCACAATCTGTTCGCCATCCCGGAGGGGGGCGCTGGAGTAAAGAACAGGAATGGGGGTGCCGTCTTTGCGCCAGTACACCTCGTCGTCCACACTGCGGCGGGTGCCGTCTTGAATGGTTTTGCCGGTGGGGCAGTCTTCCGGGAGGTACGCCGTGCCATCGGCATGGTGGTGATGGGTGGCACCGTGGGCGTAAACACCCACGAGTTCGTCGGGGGAGTCGTATCCCAGCAGGTGGGCGGCAGCCGGATTGGCAAAGGTGATGCGACCGCGCACGTCCAGCCCAAACAGGCCCTCGGAGGTGGAGTCCATGAGCAGGCGCAATTCGGTTTCTTTGCGCATCAAGGCAGCTTGTGCCAGATGTGCTTTTTCGTAGGCGAGCAAGGCTTCCTGGGTACGTTCCGCAACCAGTGTTTCCAGATGATCGCGGTGAACTTGCAGTTCCTGTGCATCGGCCTTTTGGCGAGTGATGTCGCGCCAGATGCCCAGCACCAATTGACGGTCCCCCAATTGAATGCGGCAAGCCGTCACCATGACGGCCACCGCGTGCCCATTGGCATGACGGTGAGTGTTTTCGAAGGTGAAGGGAGTGCCTTGTTTGAGCAAATCCGCTACTACGGTGGACAGCTTGTCCAACAACGGACCGCCTTGTATGCCGCGCAGGCCGAGTTTGCGATATTGCTCATCGGAGTAACCGAGCAAAGCAGGGCCAGCCCGGTTGAAATGGACGAAAGCCAAAGTTTCGGGATCCACTACATCAATGGCTTCACCAGCTTGATCAAAAATGGCGCGAATAAGACCCTGGCTTTCGTGATATGCGAGGTCGGCCAGCTTGCGCTCCGTGATGTCTTGTACCGTACCCAAGGCTCGCACTGCAATTCCTTTGGCATTGCGTTCAAAGTTGGCACGTTCTGCCACCCAACGGATATCTCCGTGGACCACAATGCGGTGCTCCACCTCATAGCCTGTCGCTAGTGGCGATGTCACAGAGCTTTGCCAGACCTGTGTCACGTGGTGCAGATCGTCGGTATGGACTCTTGAAAAGAACAGATCCAGTGTCAGGCGATGGTCGGCAGGTTGCAGCCCAAACAATGTCCAAGTGTGGTCAGACCAGGTCAGCACATTGGTTTGTAAGTCCATCTCCCAGTGGCCCATGTTGCTGATGACTTGCGCTGCCCGCAGTCGGGCTTCGCTGTGGCGCAACTGATCTTCAGCCCGGCGCATGGCAGTGATGTTCCGTGCCACACCCAGTACCCCTATCAGGTCACCATCCAATGTGTACATAGGCGTTTTGATGGTTTCCACCAGTTCGCGGTGGTTATCGCTAGCAAATGTCAGCCATTCTTCTGTGGTGGCGGCTTTTCCCGCGTCGGCGACGCGTCGATCGCTGGCACGGAAGAAGTCGGCTTGCTCGGGGAACAGGTCGAAGTCTGTTTTGCCCACCCAACCTGACTGAGGCACTCCAGCGCATTGTTCAAATCGGGGGTTGGCTAACAGGTAGACGCCATCACGATCTTTCAGCCACACCAGGTCGGGCATGGCAGTGAGCATGGTGTGCAACAACTGCCGATGCTGGTGCATGGCCTGGATGGCGTTTTTACGCTCGCGGAGCGACTGGTTGTAAGCCAGTGCGGCAAGTGCGATGTCACGTACCAGCGGCACATGGCTTTCGGCCATATGTTGCAACTCGGGCAGCAGATCGTCATCCAGGGATGGGTGATCGTTCGGATCAAGTTCGGAAGCTCGTATGCTGGATGGTTTTGCGGTGTCATGTGCAGTGGCCAACGGCTCTCCATCACGGGTCGGTTGACCGGATAGATGTCGCATGACCGCGGACAGGACATCCAGATTGCGGGTGAACCACAGGACCACGACCAGCCAAAGCAGGTTGATGACCATCAAACCCGCCCAACTTGCTGCCTGACTATTGAATCTGTCACGCTGACGGAGGGCGGCTGCATTGGCTTGCACATTACGCTGCCGTTCACTGACAAATTTGGTAAGTCGTCGTTGCAGGTCGGCAAATTGCAGGTGCAATTCGGTGGCGCGATGGGTCAGCCGTAATGCTTGTACGGGGTTGATGTCTACGTCCTGAGCGGCAGCAAACAGGGTGTCCTGATGATCGCGTTGGGTTTGCAGCATTTCAGCCGAGTGTTGCCAGTCGGCATGCAACCCCATCTGATGACTGAGCCACGCTTGTTCAATGGTGAGTTCCGCCAGTTGGTTGCGCAGATCTTTGCGCAATTGTTCTGCTTGAGCGGTAGCAAGGCGTTGGCTCCTCGCGTTCTGGACGGAGATGTCCAGCTTTCGCTGAGCTTCCAGCATGCCGTTGCCGAGTTGGGTCGATCGGTTCAGGATTTCCAGTGCCTGCGCCAGTTGCTTTTGGGCGTATTGGCTGTTTTGCTCCTGTTGCAGTGCAATCAGGTAGTTGAAGGTGGCCACTGCACTGGTCAGTAGGAGCGAGGGGAGCAAAAACAACAGAATCGTTGTCCATCGGCGCCGGATTCGAATGGCTTCCATCTTTTGTGTGTGCAGGTTGTTAGACCGGTTTGGAGCCATCCGCCAGGTTGTTGGCAATGGCGGCAAACTGCTCGTGCAAGGCAAAGTAGGCATCGACCACATCAGGGTCGAAATGGGTGCCTCGGCCTTGTTCAAGGAGCGCATCCACTTCGTGGGGCGCGAACGCCTTTTTGTAGTGTCGGCGCGAAATGAGGGCGTCGTACACATCGGCCAGTGCCATGAGCCGGGCCGGTACGGGGATTTCGTCACCTTTCAAGCCACGGGGGTAGCCGCTGCCATCCCAGCGTTCGTGGTGGCTTTGAGCCACGTCGTGAGCCACCCATAAAAAGCCCAGCGCCCGGTCGTTTTGAGGCAGATCGGGGTCGTTGGCCCGTTGTTGTTTGACTTTGGCAATGGCATCCGCCAAGGCGTCTGCACCCAGCTGGGCGTGTGATTTCATGACCTCGAACTCCTCGGGCGTCAGCTTGCCGGGTTTGAGGAGGATGGCATCGGGGATGCCCACCTTGCCAATGTCATGCAACGGGGCTGCGCGTGCAATCAGATCGCGTTGGGGAGGGGTGAGCGCATGGGCAAACCGGGGGTGATGGGCCAGATGGTCGGCCAAGGCTCGGACATAGCTCTGTGTCCGAGCCAGATGCAGGCCGGTTTCGTTGTCGCGTTTTTCAGCCAGCTGAGCCAGCGCGTGAAGGCTCACGTCTTTGACCAGTTCAGTTTCCCGGGTGCGACGGGCCACTTCCAGTTCGAGCCGCTCGTTCTGGTTGCGCAGGGCATCGCGAGCGCGTTTGAGTTCGAGTTGGGTGCGCAGACGGGCTAGCAGGATGGCGGGGCGGACGGGTTTGGAGATGTAGTCCACCGCACCCAGCTCCAGGCCTTTGAACTCGTCGTCATCGCCCGACATGGCGGTGACGAACATGACCGGAATGGACGCGGTGGTTGGACTGGCTTGCAGATGCTGCAGGGTTTCGTAGCCGTCCATGCCCGGCATCATGATGTCGAGCAGGATGATGTCTGGCTGTGGTTGTGCCGCCGCAATGGCCAGAGCACGCGGGCCACTGTTGGCCACCCGCACGCGAAAGTGAGGGGCCAGCAAATCCCCCATCAGCCCCAGATTGGCCGGGGTGTCGTCCACCACCAGAACCGTCGGAAGCATGGCAGGGGGGGATTCGGTGGCAGCAGTCATGGGTAAAGGCAAGTTAAGTGTAGTTTGTATCACTTATTTGATTAAATCGGCATCTGAGAGTGGGTCAGGAAAGGGACGCTGAGTTGGCCAGTTGGCGGGCCATGTGGTTGTGCTGCTCAATCAGCGGCCCCAGGTCCACGGTGGCCAGCTGACCTTCGCGTACCACCACCCGGCCATTGACCACGGTGTAGGCCGCCTGCGGGCTGGCGCACAGCAACAACGCACCCACCGGGTCGTGTACGGCACCACCTGCCATGCCCAAGGTGTTCAGGTCCCACAGAGCCAGGTCGGCGCATAGGCCTGGGGCAATGTGGCCGATGTCGTGCGCACGGCCCAGCACCCGTGCACCGCCCCGGGTGGCGAGGTGAAGGGCATCGCGGGCCGTCATTTCGGCGGGACCGAGGTCGCAGCCAAAAAAGGTGCGGCGCTGGCCGGTGGTGGGGTCGGTGCGGGTTTCAGGGGGCTGGATGGCCCGGCCCACACGGGCCAGCAGCATGGCCTGGCGTGCTTCGTTCAGCAGGTGGGCGCCGTCGTTGCTGGCACTGCCGTCCACGCCCAGGCCCACAGGCACACCGGCATCCAGCATGCGGCGCACCGGGGCAATGCCGCTGGCCAGTCGCATGTTGCTGCAGGGGCAATGGGCCACGCCGGTGCGGCTGGCCGCGAACAGGCTGATGCCGTCTTCGTCCAGCTTCACGCAGTGGGCATGCCACACGTCGCTGCCCAGCCAGCCCAGGTCTTGCACATATTGGGTGGGGGTGCAGTTGAATTTTTCGCGGGTGTAGGCCAGGTCGTGGTCGTTTTCAGCCAGGTGGGTGTGCAGCCGGGTGCCGTAGTGTCGGGCCAGCTCGGCCGACAGGCGCATGAGGTCGCGGCTGACGGTGAAGGGGCTGCAGGGGGCCACGGCCACGTTCAGCATGCTGCCGTGTTCGGTGCGGTGGTATTGCTCGATGAGGCGCTGGGTTTCCTTCAGGATGGCGTCTTCTTTTTCTACCACCCGGTCGGGCGGCAGACCACCCTGGCTCTGGCCCACGCTCATGCTGCCGCGGGTGGCCACAAAGCGCAGGCCGGTTTGCCGGGCGGCGTGGATGCTGTCGTCCAGCCGCACGCCGTTGGGGTAGATGTAGAGGTGGTCGCTGCTGGTGGTGCAACCGCTCAGCAGCAATTCGGCCATGGCTACCTGGTTGCTGACTTGCACCATGTCGGGCGTGAGGCCCGCCCATATGGGGTAGAGGCCCTGCAGCCAGCTGAACAGCTCGGCGTTTTGCACCTGTGGAATGGCCCGGGTGAGGCACTGCACCATGTGATGGTGGGTGTTGACCAGGCCGGGAGTGACCAGCATGCCCTGGGCGTGGATGGTTTCTCCGCCGCTTTGGCGGTGGGCGTCCAGCAGAGTAGGGGGCAGGTCGGCTGCAGAGCCGACCCATTCGATGCGATGGCCGCGCACCAGCACACTGGCATCGCGCCACTCGGTGCTTTGGACGGGGTTGTCTTGGTCGCAGGTGGCCACGCAGGTGGCGTTGTGGATGAGCAGGCTGACTTCGGACTGGGCGTTGGGCATGGCGCTTGAAACACGGGGTTCAGACACCGCCACAGTGTGCCGCTTTTTCAGGTCACCGGCGCGGGGTTGAACAACACCAATGAGTTGTGCAGCTTCCAGTGTTCGGCCCAAGTCTTTTTGCCGCTGGCCACATCTAGCATCAGACGGAACAGCTCCCAGCCCACTTGTTCGATGGTGGTTTGGCCGTCGGCAATGGTGCCGGCGTTCACATCCATCAGGTCGTGCCAGCGGCGGGCCAGGTCGGTGCGGGTGGCCACCTTGATGACGGGGCAGGCCGCCAGCCCGTAAGGCGTGCCGCGCCCGGTGGTGAACACGTGCAGGTTCATGCCGGCGGCCAGTTGCAGCGTGCCGCAAATGAAGTCGCTGGCCGGGGTGGCGGCGTACACCAGGCCTTTTTGCATGAGCTTTTCGCCGGGTGACAGCACGCCCGAAATGGGGGCCGTACCTGATTTGACGATCGAGCCCATGGCCTTTTCCACAATGTTGGACAGGCCGCCCTTCTTGTTGCCGGGTGTGGTGTTGGCGCTGCGGTCGGCGCTGCCGCGTTGCAGGTAGGCGTCGTACCAGGCCATTTCACGCACCATGGCGTCGGCCACCTCGGGGGTGGTGGCGCGGGCGGTGAGTTGGGCGATGCCATCGCGCACCTCGGTGGTTTCCGAAAACATCACCGTCGCACCTGCGCGCACCAGCAAATCGGTGCAGAAGCCCACGGCTGGGTTGGCGGTGGCGCCTGAGAACGCATCGCTGCCGCCGCATTGCACGCCCACCACCAGTTCGCTGGCGGGAATGGTTTCGCGGCGGCGGGCGTTCAGGCGCACCAGGTGGCATTCGGCCTGCCGCAGGATGGATTCGACCATGCTCATGAAGCCCATGTGGGCGTCGTCTTGCAGGCACACCACGTCCAATGCGTTGACCGGGTCTGTGGCAGCTTGGCGCTCGTCCACCAGCGGGATGCTGCCGGGTGGCAGCAGGCGCCCGGGTTGCAGCTTTTCGCAGCCCAGGCTGACCACCATCACCTCACCACCAAAGTTGGGGTTCTGGCTGATGTGGCGCAGCGTGCGGATCGGAATGATGGCATCGGGTGCGTCAATGGCCACGCCGCAGCCGTAGCCGTGCGCCAGCGCCACCACGTCGTCCACATGGGGGAAGCGGGGCAGCAGTTCGGCCTTGATGCGCTGCACCGCGAATTCGGTCACGCCCGCCACGCACTGCACGGTCTGGGTGATGGCCAGGATGTTGCGCGTGCCCACGCTGCCATCTGCATTGCGGTAGCCCTGGAAGGTGTAGCCCTCCAACGGGGCCAGCGGCTCGCGGGCGGCTGTGCAGCGGGGCAGGTCGGTCAGCTCGCGGGCACCGGGCATGTGCAGCAGGCGCTCGTGCACCCAGCTGCCCGCTGCGATGTCGGCCACCGCATGGCCGATGGGGATGCCGTAGCGCAGCACGGCAGCACCAGCGGCGATGTCGGCCATGGCCACCTTGTGGCCTTGGGGCACCTTGTCGCGCAGGACCAGGCCGCTGGTCAGTACCGTGCCTGCGGGTAAGCCACCATCGTTGGCCACGATTTCCACGTTGTCAGCCGCATGCATGCGGATGGTGTGGGGCATCGGAGTGGGCTGGGGAGCGTGCATGGATGGGAGTCTCCGTATCATTTGAGGTGGGGCCTGAAATCGCGGTGGCGTCAGGCGTTCAGTTGCTGTATGGTAGCGGTACCATTCGTAAAGATCAAATTCTTCCAATCATGGCCGACAAGGAATCTGTGAAACGCACCCGGCGCGGCAGTGGTGCCATCACTCTTCGTGATGTGGCCAAGCTGGCCGGGGTGGCGGCCATCACCGCATCGCGGGCGCTGAACAACCCCAGCCAGGTGTCGCCCGATGTGTTGCAGAAAGTCACCGAGGCGGTGGCGCGCACTGGCTATGTGCCCAATCGCATGGCGGGTGGGCTGGCGTCGGCCCGCAGTCGGCTGATTGCCGCGGTGGTGCCCAGTACGGTGGTGTCGGTGTTCATGGAAACGGTAGAGACGCTGAACAATGCGTTGTTCGAGGCGGGCTATCAGCTCATGTTGGGTCAAACCAGCTACAACGCCGAGCGTGAGGAGCAGCTGCTGGAAGCCATCATTGGTCGCAGGCCCGATGGCATTTTTCTAACCGGCATTCTTCCACCCGGCAAAGGGCGGACGCGCCTGTTGGCCAGCGGCATTCCAGTGGTGGAAACCTGGGATCTGACGCCTACGCCCATCGACATGCTGATTGGCTTTTCCCATTCAGAAATTGGTCAGACGGTGGCCCGGTTTCTGGTGCAAAAGGGGCACACTCACCTGGCCTTGTTGCGGGCGGAAGATGCCCGTGCGGCCCGCCGTGCCGCAGCGTTCAAGGAAGTGGCTGCACAACTGGGTTTGCCCCCTGTGGTGGATGTGGAAGTGGGTGGGCAGCGCACCCTGCACAGCGGCCGCCAGGCCATGACGCAGCTGTTGCTCCAGCACCCGGAAGTGACCGCGGTTTTTTGCAGTTCCGACCTCTTGGCCTTGGGTGCGGTGACCGAGGTGCGAGCCCAAGACCTGCCCATTCCGCAGCGCATGGCGGTGGTGGGCTTTGGGGATGTGCCTTTTGTGTCTGGCATGTTGCCGGCGCTCACCACCGTGCGCATCAATGGCGCCAGCATCGGTGCGCAGGCGGCTCGCTTTCTGGTAGACCGGGCCGAGGGACGCGAGGTGCCACAGCCCATTGTGGATGTGGGTTTTTCCATTGTGGAACGCGACAGCGCCTGACCTTCTTGTTTGACAGATTACTAGGGTAAATACCCATATTTGGCGGCTTGCTGCTTTCGAATGTTACCGCTACCATTCAAATCGACTGTTTGTCACCTCTCTTGGAGGCATGCCGCATGAAAAAACTGCTTCTTTCTGCTTTGGCCGCCCTGGCTTGCTCGGCCGCATGTGCCTGGCCCGACAAGCCGGTCACCATCGTGGTGCCCTTTCCGCCCGGTGGTGCGTCTGACCAGATTGGCCGTGCGTTGCAAAACAAGTTCCAGGAAAAACTGGGCGGCAGCTTCATTGTGGACAACAAGGCGGGTGCGACCGGTACCATTGGTGCAGGTGTGGTGGCCAAAGCGGCACCGGATGGCCACACGCTGCTGGTGGCTTCGCTCGGCCCCTATGTGATTGCGCCGCACTTCATCAAAACCAATTACGACGCCACCAAAGATTTTGACTATATCTCGGTGGCGGTGCAGGCTCCCAATGTGCTGGTGGTGCCCGTTAGTTCGCCCCATAAAACCCTGGCTGATGTGATTGCCTTCACCAAAGCCAACCCCAACAAAATGGCGTTTGCTTCTTCTGGCAACGGCAGCAGCGACCACCTCACCGCAGAATTGTTCTGGCAGCAAACCGGCACCAGTGGCATCCATGTGCCTTACAAGGGCGGTGGCCCGGTCATGACCGACCTGTTGGGTGGTCAGGTGGATTCGTCGTTCATGAACATCAACACCGCGCTGCCCCAAATCAAGGCAGGCAAGTTGCGTCCGCTGGTCATCACCAGCGCCAAGCGCTCGCCGGTATTGCCCGATGTGCCCACGCTGGAAGAAAACGGCATCAAAGACTGCAATGTGCAGTCCTGGCAGGCGATTGCGGGCCCCAAGGGCTTGCCCGCAGATGTCAAGAAAAAGCTGCACGGCGCGGTGGTGGATACGTTCAACGATGCAGCAGTTCGAACCCGCCTGACCGACCTGGGTTACGAAATCGTCGCCAGCACGCCCGAGCAGTTCACCTCCTTCCAGGCGGCTGAGTTTGCTCGTTGGAAAAAGCTGATCGAAGCCCGAAAGATCACCGCTGACTGAGAGGCGCAGCCTCTGATTGGCCACCATTCCTTGGTGGCTGTTCTTCTCCTCGAATTCGCACATCAACATGTCCATGCCCCGCATCCAGTCCATGAAAGTCATCCCGGTCGCTGGCCGGGACGGCATGCTGCTCAACCTCTCAGGGGCGCACGCGCCGTTTTTCACCCGCAACTTGGTCATCCTGACCGACAGCGCGGGCAACCAGGGCGTGGGCGAAGTGCCCGGCGGGGAAAAAATCCGCCAGACGCTGGAAGACGCCCGCCCGCTGGTCGAAGGCCAGGGCCTGGGCAACCTGCATGCGGTGCTGAACGCCATGCGCACGCAGTTTGCCGACCGCGACGCCGGTGGCCGTGGCCTGCAAACCTTCGATTTGCGCACCACCATCCACGCGGTGGCGGCTGTTGAATCGGCCATGCTGGACTTGCAAGGCCAGCACTTTGGTGTGCCGGTGGCGGCCCTGCTGGGCGAAGGCCAGCAGCGCGACAAGGTGCAGATGCTGGGCTATTTGTTCTTTGTGGGCGACCGCACCAAAACCGATTTGCCGTATGCGTCTGAGCCTGACAGCGCCGACGACTGGTGCCGCCTGCGCCACGAAGCCGCCATGACGCCCGAGGCCGTGGTGCGCCTGGCCGAAGCCGCGCAAGCCCGCTACGGTTTTCAAGACTTCAAGCTCAAAGGCGGCGTGCTGAGCGGTGAAGCCGAGGTGGAAGCCGTCACCGCGCTGGCCCGGCGCTTCCCCGAAGCACGCATCACCCTCGATCCCAACGGCGGCTGGTTGCTGAAAGACGCCATCCGCCTCATGCGCGACATGCATGGTGTGCTGGCCTATGCCGAAGACCCTTGCGGCGCTGAAGAAGGCTACTCGGGTCGTGAGGTGATGGCCGAATTCAAACGCGCCACCGGCCTGCCCACTGCCACCAACATGGTGGCCACTGACTGGCGGCAGATGGTGCATGCCCTCAGCCTGCAAAGCGTGGACATTCCGCTGGCCGACCCCCATTTCTGGACCATGGCTGGCAGCGTGCGCGTGGCGCAAACCTGCCGCGACTGGGGCCTGACCTGGGGCAGCCACTCCAACAACCATTTCGACGTGTCGCTGGCCATGTTCACCCACGTGGGCGCGGCTGCACCCGGCAAGGTGACCGCCATCGACACCCACTGGATCTGGCAAGACGGCCAGCGCCTGACCAAAGAGCCCTTTGAAATCAAAGACGGCTACGTGGCCGTGCCCGACAAACCCGGCCTGGGTGTGGAGCTGGACATGGCCGAGGTGGAAAAAGCCCACCAGCTGTACCTGCAACACGGCTTGGGTGCGCGTGACGACGCCATGGCCATGCAGTTCCTCATTCCGGGCTGGAAGTTCGACAACAAGCGGCCTTGTCTGGTGCGTTGAGCGCCAGACGGAACCGGACAACCCCTCTCGCACATCAAAACACCGGAGACAACCCATGACCCCTCAAACCACCGACAGCCGCCGCCAGTTCCTGAAAACCGCCGCCAGTGCGGGCCTGGCCGTGGCCGGTGCGCCTGTGCTGGCGCAAAGCTTTGCGTTCCAGCCCAACCAGCGCTATCCCGACCCTGCGGTGCAAATTCTGGACCCCAGTTTTGCCAAGTACCGCATTTACAGCAGCACGGTGGAGCAGGTTGCCACCGGCATGCGCTGGGCCGAAGGGCCGGTTTACTTCCCCGGTGCCAATGGTGAGCCGGGTCACCTGCTGGTGAGCGACATTCCCAACAACCGCATCATGAAATTTGACGAGAAAACCGGTGCCTTCACCGTGTTCCGTCAACCCGCCAACTACGCCAACGGCAACACCCGCGACCGCCAGGGCCGCCTGATCACCTGCGAGCATTCGGTGGTGCGCCGCGTGACCCGCACCGAAAAGGACGGCAGCATCACCGTGCTGGCCGACAAGTTCAACGGCAAACGCCTGAATGCGCCCAACGACGTGGTGGTGAAGTCCGACGACAGCATCTGGTTCACCGACCCGTTGTTTGGCATCAATGGTGAATGGGAAGGCAGCCGTGCCAAGCCCGAGCAGGACACCACCAATGTGTACCGCATTGGGGCCGATGGCAAGCTCACCGCCGTCATCACCGACATCTTCAACCCCAACGGTCTGGCCTTCAGCCCCGACGAAAAAAAACTCTATGTGGTGGAGTGGAAGGGCACACCCAACCGCAGCATCTGGAGTTTCGATGTCAACGCCGATGGCACCGTGGGCAACAAAACCAAGCTGATTGACGCGGCCGATCAAGGTGCGCTCGATGGCTTCCGGGTGGACCGGGATGGCAACCTCTGGTGCGGTTGGGGCAGCAACGGCGCCTTGCAACCCGAGCCTACCGATGTGGGGGGCCGCAAGGTGTTCCAGCTCAAAGGCAAATCGGAAGATCTGGACGGCGTGATGGTGTTCAACCCCCAGGGCAAGGCCATTGGCTTTATTCGCCTGCCCGAGCGCTGCGCCAACCTGGCATTCGGTGGCCCCAAAAACAATCGCCTGTACATGGCCAGCTGCCACTCGCTGTATGCCTTGTATGTGGAAGCCCACGGCGCCACCTGAACCGGAGCCCCAACCATGACACCACCCCGTTGCATGCCGCTCGCCCGTTGGGTGGCTGCCGCTGCCCTGGTCGCTGTCTCGGCGGCCACCAGCGGCTTGGCCCTCGCTCAGGCTTACCCCAGCAAACCTGTGACGCTGGTGGTGCCGTTTCCACCCGGTGGTGGTACCGATACCGGCGCCCGCATCATGGCCGAGCAGCTGGGCAAGCGCTGGGGCCAGACGGTGGTGGTGGAAAACAAAGGCGGTGCGGCAGGGCAGATTGGGGCCGATGTGGTGGCCAAGGCCAAACCCGACGGCTACACGCTGCTGCTGGGCAACATTGGTACGCAGGCCATCAACCCCAGCCTGTATGCCCGCATGCCTTACGACCCCGACAAGGCGTTTGCCCCCATCTCGCTGGTGGCCGAACTGCCGCTGGCCATGATGGTCAACCCGCAAGTGCCTGCCAAAACTGTGGCCGAGTTCATTGCCATGGCGCACAGCAAGCCAGGGCAGTTCACCTACAGCAGCTCAGGTGCGGGTGGCGGCCCCCATCTGGCGGCAGAGCTGTTCAAACGTGATAGCAACACCTTCATATTGCATGTGCCGTACCGGGGCGGTGGGCCTGCAGTGGCGGACCTGCTGGCCGGGCATGTGCAACTGTCGTTCATGACGGTGCTGGAGGCCAGTGGCCACATCAAGGCGGGCAAGCTGCGGGCCCTGGCCGTGACCAGCGGCCAACGCGTGGCCGCCTTGCCCGATGTGCCCACGCTGGCCGAATCCGGCCTGGCCGGGTTCAACTCCATCAGCTGGATCGGGCTGCTGGCCCCTGCTGGTACGCCAGCCGAGGTGGTGGAAAAAATTTCAGCCGACGTGCGTGCTGTGGTGACGGATGAAGCCGTCAAAACCCGCATCACCGGTTTGGGTGGTGTGCCACGGGCCACCACACCGGCGCAATTTGCCGCGCTGATTGCCGAAGACCGGGCCCGTTACGCCAAGGTCATTGCCGAACGCAAGATCACCATTGAATGAGTTTTTCCTCATGACCCAAACCCTCAAAACCCACCACCGCATCCTGTTGACCGGCGCTGCAGGCGGCTTGGGCAATGCGTTGCGCCAGCGCCTCAAAGCCAATTGCGATGTGCTGCGCCTGTCAGACAAAGCCGCATTGGGCGATGCACAGGCCCAGGAAGAAGTGCAACTGGCCGATTTGGCCGTGGCCCAGGAGGTGGACCAGGCGGTGGCGGGCTGTGATGCCGTGGTGCACCTGGGTGGCATTTCGGTGGAAGCCCCGTTCGAGGCCATTCTGCAAGCCAACATTCTGGGCACCTATCACCTGTACGAAGCCGCCCGCAAGCATGGCTGCAAGCGGGTGGTGTTTGCCAGCTCCAACCATGTGGTGGGTTTTTACAAGCAGAGCGAAACCATTCACGCAGACCACTCGCCGCGGCCAGACAGCTTTTACGGCGTCAGCAAAGCATTTGGGGAAGACCTGTCGCGGTTCTATTTCGACCGCTACGGCATCGAGACCGCTTGCATCCGCATCGGCTCCAGCTTCCCCGAGCCGCGCGACCGCCGCATGCTGGCCACCTGGCTGAGCTACGACGACCTGCACCGCCTGGTGTCGGCCTGCCTGTCCACCCCGGTGCTGGGGCACAGCATTGTGTTTGGCATGTCCGACAACGCCGTGACGTGGTGGGACAACAGCAGGGCCCGCCATGTGGGCTATGTGCCCCAGGATACCTCCGATGTGTTCCGCGAAGCGGTGTTTGCCCGCACGCCCCAGCCCGACCTGCAAGACCCAGCGTGTGTGTTCCAAGGGGGCGGCTTCGTCAAGGCCGATCCCACCTGCAAGGGCTGAACCCCATGACCGCCCAGACTGGCATGGCTGAACTGGTGGTGGACGCCCGCTGCAGCGTGGGCGAAAGCCCGGTGTGGGACGCTGCGCGGGCCTGCCTGTGGTGGCTGGACATTCCAGGCCGCCAGCTGTGGTGCTGGCAGGCTGCAACGGGCCAGACTCGCACCTGGGCCACCCCCCAGCAAGTGGCCTGCATGGCGTTGGCGCAAGGCAGCGATGCGCTGCCATGGGGCCAATGGGTGTGCGGCACCGAAACTGGCGTGGCATGCATCACCCCCCAGGCAGACGGCACGCTGGCGTTTGAGGCGCTGGCCCGTGTGGCCCACGCGCAGCCCGGCATGCGGTTCAACGATGGCCGTTGCGACCGGCAGGGCCGCTTGCGGGCCGGCACCATGGTGGCGGACATGTCGCTGGCATCCCCTGCTGGCGCGGTGTACGCCTTCGAGCAAGGGCCCACAGAGGGGCGAGTGCGGCCCCTGTTGACCGGCCTGGTCACGCCCAACGGCATGGCCTTCAGCCCCGATGGGCGCACCATGTACCTGTCGGACTCGCATCCCACGGTGCAAGCCGTCTGGGCCTTCGATTACGACTTGGCCACAGGCCACCCGCACAACCGGCGTTTGTTCATCGACTTCAAACCGCTGCCCGGTCGGCCCGACGGCGCCGCTGTGGATGCCGATGGCTGCTACTGGGTGTGTGGCAACGATGCGGGGCTGGTGCACCGCTTCACCCCCGGCGGCAAGCTCGACCGGTCGTTGCCCGTTCCGGTGGCCAAGCCCGCCATGTGCGCCTTTGGGGGCAGCCAGCTGGACACCCTGTTCGTCACCTCCATACGCCCGGCGGGCGATGTGTCGGCCCAACCTTTGGCAGGCGGTTTGTTTGCGTTGCAGCCCGGCGTGAAGGGCTTGCTCGAAACACCGTTTGCCTGATTTTGTTTTTTCCCGTGCTTGCATCCATCCAAAAGGAGACACCATGAAACGCGTTCCCACCATCCTCTGCAGCCTGCTGGTTTCTGCAGGCCTGACGGCCCAGGCCACCGAGTTCCGCTCGGCCGACACCCACAACGCCGACGACTACCCCACCGTGGCCGCCGTGAAGCACATGGGCCAGTTGCTGGAGCAAAAAAGCGGCGGCAAGCACAAGATCAAGGTGTTCAACAAAGCGGCGCTGGGCAGCGAAAAGGAAACCATCGATCAGGTCAAGATCGGTGCGCTCGACCTGACCCGTGTGAACGTGGGCCCCATGAACAACGTGTGCCCGCTCACCCAGGTGCCCACCATGCCGTTCCTGTTCAATTCCATTGCCCACATGCGCAAGTCGCTGGATGGCCCGGTGGGTGAAGAAATTTTGAAGAGCTGCGAATCTGCGGGCTTTGTGGGCCTGGCGTTTTACGACTCGGGTGCGCGCTCCATCTATGCCAAAAAGCCCATCAAGTCCGTGGCAGATGCCAAGGGTTTGAAGATTCGCGTGCAACAGTCTGACCTGTGGGTGGCCCTGGTCAGCGCCATGGGGGCCAATGCCACACCCATGCCCTACGGCGAGGTGTACACCGGCCTGAAAACGGGCCTGATCGATGCGGCAGAGAACAACATTCCCTCGTTCGACACCGCCAAGCATGTGGAAGCCGTCAAGGTCTATTCCAAGACCGAGCACTCCATGGCACCCGAGATCCTGGTCATGTCCAAGGTGGTGTGGGACAAATTGCCCGCCAACGAGCAGGCCATGATCCGCGCCGCCGCCAAGGAGTCGGTGGCCTTCGAGCGCCAGAAATGGGACGAGCAGGAAGCCAAATCGCTGGCCAACGTGAAGGCACAGGGCGCTGAAATTGTGGAAGTGGACAAAAAGTCGTTCCAGTCCGTGATGGGCCCGGTGTACGAGAAGTTCATGACCACGCCTGACATGAAGCGCCTGGTCAAGGCCGTGCAGGACACCCACTGAATGTCACGCTGACTCGAAAGGTCAACCATGTACACCAAACTGTGTGCCACCTTGTCCAAGCTCAGTCTGGGCTTGGCCATTGTGGGTTTGATCGGCGTCATCCTGTGCGTGCAATGGCAGGTGTTTGGCCGCTACATCCTGAACGACACGCCCACCTGGGCCGAGGCGCTGGCCTTGCTGCTGGTGCTGTTTGTCACCGCACTGGGCCTGGCCGTGGGCGTGCGCGATGCGGGGCACATCGGTTTGGAGTCCATGGTGGCGTTGCTGCCCGAGGTGTGGCAGCGCCGCATTGAACTGCTCATCCACGCCCTGGTGGGCGTGTTTGGCGTGCTCATGACCATGGGGGGCTGGCAGTGGGCCAGCGCCAAATGGACGGAGAAGAAACCCATGCTGCCGGTGCCAGATGGCATTGACTACGTTCCGCTGGTGATTGCCGGCATCCTGATTGTGCTGTTCTCGGTGGAGCACATTCTGGCCAATTTGCGCGGCACCGTCGTGGAGCCAGCATGGAACTGATTGTTTTGTCGGTGAGCTTTGCGGTGCTGCTGCTGCTGGGGGTGCCGGTGGCGTTTTCCATCGGCCTGTCGTCGGTGGCCACCATTCTGTATGCCGGTTTGCCGATGGCGGTGGTGTTCCAGAAAATGGTGGGGGGCATGCAGGTGTTCAGCTTCCTGGCCATCCCGTTTTTTGTGTTTGCGGGCGAGCTCATGCTGTACGGCGGCATTGCCGAGCGCATTGTTCGCCTGGCCAACAGCCTGGTGGGGCATGTGCGGGGCGGGCTGGGCATGAGCAACGTGCTCGGGTGCACCCTGTTTGGGGGCATTGTGGGTTCGCCGGTGGCCGATGTGTCGGCCATGGGCAGCGTGATGATTCCGCTCATGAAGAAGGAAGGGTACGACGCCGACTACGCGGTCAACGTCACCACCCATGCCGCTCTGGTGGGGGCGCTGATGCCCACCTCCCATAACCTGATTCTGTTCACCCTGGCCACTTCGGGCATTGCCTCGGTGAGCGTGCTGGGCCTGATTTTGGCGGGCGTGGTGCCCGCGTTGCTGCTCACGCTGTGCAACCTGGCTGCGGCCTGGTGGGTGGCGCGTCAGCGCGGCTATGCCACCAGTGGCGCGTTTCCAGGCTGGCAGGCGGTGGCGGTGGCGTTTGCGGCCTCTCTGCCGGGTTTGCTGGTGGTGGTCATCATTTTGGGGGGCATTCTGTCGGGGGCATTCACCGCCACCGAATCGGCCGCCGTGGCGGTGGCCTGGGCCTTGGTGGTCACGGTGCTGGTGTACCGGTCGCTGTCGTGGGAAAACTTCTGGAAAGCCTGCGCCAAAGCTTGCAAAACCACTGGGGTGGTGCTGTTTCTGATTGGCATTTCCGCCGCATTTGGCTACTTCCTGGCGTTGTACGAAGTGCCCCAGAAAACCGGCGAACTGATGAAGATGGTCAGCGACACCCCGTGGGTCATTTTCCTCATGATCAACGTGCTGCTGTTTGTGCTGGGCACCTTTCTGGACATGGCACCCACCATCCTGATTTGCACGCCCATCTTCATGCCCATTGCCCAGCAGTTCGGCATGGACCCGCTGCAGTTCGGCATCGTCATGCTCATCAACTGTGCCTTGGGCCTGAACACACCGCCGGTGGGAACGGTGCAGTTTGTGGGGTGTGCCATCGGGAACATATCGGTCGGGCAGGTGATGCGTTCCATTGCACCGTTCTACGCGGCGCTGGGCATGTGCCTGCTGCTGGTGACCTATGTGCCCGCGTTTTCGCTGTGGCTGCCCGGTTTGCTGAAGTGACCCACCGGGGCAACGCCGTCCATTGTTTTCTAACCGTTTTTCCCTCAACCGAACCCTTGTTCAAGCGCATTTCTCATGAATCAAGCTGCTGATCGCCCCACCGTTCTCAACACAGGCCGTCTGCCGCCCGCGCTGGTACAGCGCCTCAAGGACCGGTACGACTACCTGGAACTGCCCGCTGTGGATCAGCGCAGCGCCTTTTTGGCCGAGCACGGCGCCCGGGTGCGTGGGGTGGTCACGTCAGCCGCCGTGGGCATTGACGAGCCCACGCTGGCGGCCTTGCCTGCCTTGAAGGTGATTTCCAGCTTTGGTGTGGGGCTGGACAAACTGCCCCTGCCCGCAGCCGCGGCGCGTGGCGTTGCCGTGGGCTACACCCCCGATGTGCTGAACGACTGCGTGGCCGACATGGGCTTTGGCCTGCTGCTGGATGTGATGCGCCGCATCACCTACGCCGACCTGTTCCTGCGCCGTGGCCACTGGGCGGCGGGGCAGGTCCTGCCACTGTCGCGCAAGGTGAGCGGGGCCAAGCTGGGCATTGTGGGGTTTGGGCGCATTGGCCAGACCATTGCCAAGCGCGCCACCGGTTTTGACATGGAGGTGCGTTACCACAGCCGCCGCCCGGTGGCCGATGCACCCTGGACGCACGACCCCTCGCTGCTGGAGCTGGCCCGCTGGTGCGATGCCCTGATGGTGATTGTTTCCGGCGGTGCCGAGACGCGCCACCTCATCAACGCCGAGGTGCTGGACGCCTTGGGGCCACAGGGCTTTTTGGTGAATGTGTCGCGCGGCTCGGTGGTGGACGAGGCAGCCCTCATTCAGGCCCTGAAAAAAGGCCGCATCGCTGGTGCCGGCCTCGATGTGTTTGAAGACGAACCCCACGTACCCGCAGAGCTGATGAACCTGGAGCAAGTGGTGCTGCAACCCCATGTGGCCAGCGCCACGCAGGAAACCCGCACCGCCATGGCCAACCGGGTGTGGGACAACCTGGAGGCCTTTTTGGCCACTGGGCAACTGATTTCTGCCGCACCGTTGCCCCAAGCGGGCTGAATTCATTGAACCGGAGACACCCCATGCGCCTCAATCGCCGTCACCTCCATGCGCTGACCGCAGCTGCCTTGCTGGGCAGCCTGGGCACGCAAGCCGCCTTTGCCGCCGATCCGGTGCCGGCCTGGCCCACCAAGCCCCTGCGCATCGTGGTGCCGTATCCACCCGGCGGCTCGTCCGACATCATTGCCCGGTCCATCAGCCAGCCGCTGTCCGAGGCGCTGAAACAGCCGGTCATTGTGGAGAACAAGCCCGGTGCCAACGGCAACCTGGGGGCCGAGGCGGTGGCCAAGGCAGCACCCGATGGTTACACCCTGCTGTTGTGCGACACCGGTGCGCTGGCCATCAGCCCATCGGTGTACAGCAAGCTCTCGTTCGACCCATCGGTCGATTTGCGTGGCACCACCATGCTGGCGTACTCCCCGCATTTGCTGGCGGTGCACCCCTCGGTCAAAGCCAACAACCTGCAGGAGCTGGTGGCGCTGTCCAAGCAGCAGCCCATCAACTTTGCCGTGACAGCCACCGGCAGCGCCCCCCATCTGGCCGGGGTGGCGGTGGAGCGGGCCACCGGTGCCAAGTGGCAATACGTGCCCTACAAAGGCGGCGTGCAAGCCATTCAAGACACCATGGCTGGCCATACCCAGGTGCTGATGAACGGCATGCTGGCCACCTGGCCCCAGGTGCAGGCGGGCAAGCTCAAGGTGCTGGGCGTGTCGCGCAAGAGCCGCATGCCCCTCATTGGCGAGGTCCCCACCATTGCCGAGCAAGGCGCACCGGGCTTTGAATCCGGCACCTGGCAGGGCGTGCTGGTACCCAAAGGCACACCCGAGGCCGTGGTGCAGCGCCTGAACACCGAACTCGTCAAAGCCATTCGTTTGCCCGATGTACGTGCCAAGCTGGCCGGGCAGGGCGCCGAGGTGGTGACCATGACCCCTACCGAGCAAGACCGCTTTTTTCAGGCCGAACGCGCCCGCTGGGCCGCGCTGGTGAAAGAAGCCAACATCCGCGCCGACTGAAGCCTGCCGCTTCCCGCCCCACTTTCATTGACTGCAACCACCATGAGCACGCCTTACCAATCCTTTCCCAACACCTTCCGCCAGAACTTGCTGGCGGGCCAACCTCTCATTGGCTGCTGGTTGTCGCTTGGCAGCCCCATCACCACCGAGGTGGTGGGCGTGGCTGGTTTCGACTGGTTGCTGCTGGATTCCGAGCACGCACCCAACGACGTGCTCAGCCTCATCCCCCAGCTCATGGCGCTGAAAGACAGCCCCAGCGCCCCCGTGGTGCGCCCGCAGTGGAACGACTCGGTGCTGATCAAGCGGCTGCTGGATGCGGGCTTCCACAACTTTCTCATTCCCATGGTGGAAAGCGCTGAGCAGGCCCAGGCCGCCGTGGCCGCCACCCGCTACCCGCCGCAGGGCATTCGGGGGGTTTCGGTGTCTCACCGGGGCAACCGCTACGGGGCCGAGGCCGGCTACTTCACCAAGGTGAACGACCACGTGGCCGTGCTGGTGCAAATTGAAACCCGAGCCGGTGTGGCCGCTGCGGCCGACATTGCCGCTGTTGATGGGGTGGATTGCCTGTTCATCGGCCCCAGCGACCTGGCCGCCGCCTATGGCCACCTGGGCAACCCTGGTCACCCCGAGGTGCAGGCCGCCATTGCCCAGGTTCAGGCCGCCGCCAAGGCCGCAGGCAAACCCACCGGCATCCTGTCGCCCGCAGAGGCCGACGCCCGCCGCTACCTGGCCCAAGGCATCACCTTCGTGGGCGTGGGCAGTGACCTGGGTGTGTTGCGCATGCAAACCCAGGCACTGGCCGACAAATTCCGCAACCCTGCTGCGGGCCCCATCGCCGCGCAGTACTGATCGCACCGCCCACTCGTTGCGTCGCGTCAGGCCCAGCGGTGGCCATGCCGCGTGGAAGTGGCCCACCGTGGCGGTGACTCACCGTGGACGTGGCCGGGTGTTTGTTTGAACGCCTTGCTGCCGCCACGCGTCAGTTTGGCTCGAATTTGTGAATAAATTTGGGCTTTACCGCTTGTTTTTATTGAGTTTATAGCTCCTGTTTTTGTTTTTTGAAAAGAGTGTTTATGAGCAACGTTTCCTACAAAGTCGGTTTCATCGGTCTGGGCATCATGGGCGCACCCATGGCGGCCAATTTGCTGGCGGCAGGTCACACCCTGTTTGCACACACCCGTGGCAACGTGCCCCAGGCGCTGGTGGATGCCGGTGCCAAGGTGTGCGCCAGCTCGGCTGAAGTGGCCGCCCAGGCCGACTTCATCATCACCATGCTGCCCGACACTCCGCAGGTGGACGAGGTGCTGTTCGGCACCAACGGCGTGGCTGATGGCCTGAAGGTCGGTGGCGGCGCAGGCAAGGTGGTGATCGACATGAGCAGCATCAGCCCCATGGCCACCAAAGACTTTGCCGCCCGCATCAACGCGCTGGGGGCTGACTACATTGACGCCCCCGTCAGCGGCGGCGAAGTGGGGGCCAAGGCCGCCAGCCTCACCATCATGTGTGGCGGACCGGACGCTGCTTTCGAGCGCGCCACGCCGCTGTTCCAGGTCATGGGCAAAAACATCACCCTGGTGGGCGGCAACGGCGACGGCCAAACCACCAAGGTGGCCAACCAGATCATCGTGGCACTCAACATCGAAGCCGTGTCAGAAGCCTTGCTGTTTGCCAGCAAAGCCGGTGCCGACCCTGCCAAGGTCCGCCAGGCGCTGATGGGGGGCTTTGCCGCCAGCCGCATTCTGGAAGTGCATGGCGAGCGCATGATCAAGCGCACCTTTGCACCGGGCTTTCGCATCGAGCTGCACCAGAAAGACCTGAACCTGGCGCTGCAAGGCGCCAAAACCCTGGGTGTGAGCCTGCCGCACACCGCCAGCGCCGCCCAACTGATGCAAAGTTGCGCCGCGCACGGGCTGGGTGGGGCCGACCATTCCGCCCTGTGTCGCAGCCTGGAAATGATGGCCAACCACACCATTGCCCCAGATGCGTGAGTGAGTTGACGGCTTGTACCCGGGTTAAGACCGGGTACGGGAAGGCCATACTGCGGTGCTTCCCCGCACCATTTTTTCTTTGTTTGACGCCATGTCTGCTCACGCCGCTGCTTTGACTTCTGCCGCTTTGCCCCAAGCCGACCCGCTCGGTTTTTTGCGCCACCTATACGATGTGGCGGTGCAACGGGCTTTGCCCCTGCACAACACCGCTGCGTGGCTGCCCGTGCCACCCGATCCGACCAAAGGCCGGACTCTGGTTCTGGGCGCAGGCAAAGCAGGCGGGGCCATGGCCCAGGCTGTGGAAGCTTTGTGGGACGCGCATGGCCAGCAGCACGGTGTGCCCGGTGCGCCCCTGAGTGGCCTGGTGGTCACCCGCTACGGCCACACCCCGCCTAGGCCTGAAGGGGTGCCCCAGCGCATTGAAGTGGTGGAAGCCGCCCACCCGGTGCCAGACGAAGCCGGACTGGCTGCCGCCCAACGCATTCTGGCTTTGGCCTCCGGCCAGGAAGGTGCGCCCCTCACCGAGCACGATTTGGTGCTGTGCCTCATTTCCGGCGGTGGCTCAGCCCTGCTCACGCTGCCGTGCGATGGTCTCACGCTGGCCGACAAGCAGCGCATCAACCAGCAGTTGCTGGCCAGCGGGGCCGACATCACGCAAATGAACACCGTGCGCAAGCACCTGTCGGCCATCAAAGGTGGCCGGTTGGCCGCTGCGTGTTACCCGGCCCGGGTGGTGACGCTGACCATCAGCGACGTGCCGGGCGACGATGTGAGTGTGATCGCCAGCGGCCCCACCGTGGCCGACGCCTCCACCTGCGACGATGCGCTTCAAATTCTGAAGCGCTATGGCATGGATTTACCTGCGGTGGTGGCCCAAAATCTTCAAAGCCAGGCGCTGGAAACGCCCAAACCGGGTGATGCCCGCCTGGCCCGTTGCCAAACCCATTTGATGGCCACTCCCCAGCAAAGCCTGGAAGCCGCGGCCCAGGCTGCCCGCGATGCGGGGCTGAGCGCCTACATCCTGAGCGACGAAATCGAAGGCGAAAGCCGCGAAGTGGGTAAGGTGCACGCCGCGCTGGCCCGCAGCACCGCAGACGGCAAAACCGCATTCCAAACCCCCTGCGTCATCCTGAGCGGGGGTGAAACCACCGTCACCATCAAACCCCGCGAACCCGGTGCACCCAAGGGCAGAGGGGGCCGGGCGGGGGAGTTCTGCATGGGGCTGGCGCAGGCCCTGCAAGGCCACGCCAAGGTGTGGGCGCTGGCCGCAGACACCGACGGCATCGACGGTGTAGAAGCCAACGCTGGTGCCCGCGTGGCCCCCGACACCCTGGCGCGCGCACAGGCCCAAGGCTTGAAACTGCCCGACCACCTGGCCCGCAACGACGCGGTGGGCTACTTCGAGCCGCTGGGTGACCTGGTGGTCACCGGCCCCACGCACACCAATGTGAACGACTTTCGGGCGATGCTGGTGATTTGAGCATGTCTGCGCACCGACCTCGTCGGGTACATCGGCATCAAGCTTCTAGTCGTCAGCCTTGCTCGGTCCAATACCGGCAGAGCATTGCAATGTGACCGGTGTGGCGAAGAAGTATTGGCCCGGTTTGTGATCGAGTAACGGCCATTACATGGCACATGCAGCCTTACTGCAGGCTGTGTACGGCGTCCAATACCTGCCTGACCAGCGGGTGGATGACTTTTCGTTCTGAGCCGATCAGCACAAACTGCTCGGCCACCCCTGTGCATTCGACCAGCCAGCGCATGCCTTGTTTGTCGGTCAACTCTGGCAGCACCAGTTGGGGGGCAGGAAAGATGCCCATGCCGATGGTGCCGAACTGAATCAGCGACGCGCTGTCTTCAAATTCTCCGGTGATCTGGGGTCGGATTTCCTGTTGCTCAAACCAGCGGTTCAATCGTCCGCGCAGGGCTGCGTGATGGGTGGGGAGCAAAACAGGCAACACCGCCAATGGATGCGGCTGATTGGGGCCCGTCTGGTGCAGGACCAAGGCGCGTTGCCATTGCTCTGCCAGCTTGGGGTGGGCGAGCCACTGCACCGGTGACTGACCCAGTACGTGGTTGTAAACGCGTACGTTGTCATTGGGTGGGGCAGGGCGGTCGGCCAGAATCATGTCGAGTCGGTGCAGGGCCAAGTCGGCCAGCAGATCGTCGAATTCGTCTTCGTGACACTCCAGCCGCAGGTGGGGTGTATCCAACACCGGCTTCAGTAGCCGCGGAATGGCCAGTTTGGGCAGACCGTCAGAAATACCCACTCGCAATGCCACTTGGGGTTGATCGGTGGCTTGGCGCAGCACATCGTGCAGTTGCTCGCCCATCTCGAAGATTTGTTCGGCATGGCGGTAAGCGGCTTCGCCAGCCGGGGTGAGGGCCACATGGCGGCCCACCGGTTTGAGCAATTGGTACCCCAGGCTTTTTTCCAATTCCCGGACCTGTGCACTCACGGTTTGTACGGCCATGCCCAGCCGGTCGGCCGCCTTGGTCATCCCGCCTTCTTTGGCCACGGCCCAAAAGTAGTACAGGTGCTTGTAATTGAGGTTCTGGCTCAAGGCGGTGCCGTTCCGTTGGCGTTTAGTTGGCGGCTTGCAGGCCGTGGGCAAAGTGATCTTTCATGCGGCGCACGGCTTCGGAGGCGTCGCGGCTGGCTATGGCCTGCATGATGCCGCTGTGCTCGGCCAATGACTCTTGCAACCGCCCCATTTTGAACAGGGAATGATGACGGTTGAGCTTCATGACTTTGCGCAGATCCGCCACCACCTGGTTGCGCCAACGGTTGTTGGCGACTTCCAGCACCCGCATGTGAAACCGTTCATTGATGGCAAAGAACCGGTCGGTGTCGTGGACAGATTGCTCTAATTTTTGATGCAGTTCTTGCAATTCACCCAGCTGCGCATCGGTGGCCGAGCTGGCCACCACGCCTGCTGCGTCGCTTTCCAACAGGGAAAGCAAGTGATACACATCGCGCAGGTCTTGTTCCGATACTTCGGTGACATACGCGCCACGGCGCACCTTCATGGTGACCAGACCTTCTGCGGCCAACACCTTGAGTGCTTCACGCATGGGGGTGCGACTGATGCCCAGCTCGTCAGCAATGCGCAGTTCGTCGATCCAGCTTCCGGGTTCCAGCTCCCGGTTGAAGATGCGCTGGCGCAGCAGCTCGGCCACTTCTTCGTACAACGCGCGGGAGGTAAGGGTCACAGCAGACATGATGACGAATTGTAAGTGTGGCGCCGTTTTTCTGAATACATAATTATGAATCACCTAAAATCTCAGTGATTGAACGGGAACTTGTTCTGCTCCGCTTACTGCAACACCTACCACAACACCTATTGATTGGGGTTTGTCCATGTCGTCATCTGAATTCAAACCTGCATCCCTGGCTGACTGGGAGAAGGCTGCCGCCAAATCCCTCAAAGACAAACCACTGGACAGCCTCAACTGGGTGACGCCCGACGGCATCACCGTCAAGCCGTTGTACACCGCTGCCGACACCGCCAACTTGCCTCATGCCGACACACTGCCCGGCTTCGAGCCCTTTTTGCGCGGCCCCCAGGCCACCATGTATGCGGTGCGCCCCTGGACCATTCGGCAGTACGCGGGTTTTTCCACGGCCGAAGAGTCCAATGCTTTTTATAAAAAGGCATTGGCAGCGGGCGGGCAGGGCGTTTCTGTGGCGTTTGACCTCGCCACCCACCGGGGTTACGACTCCGACCACCCCCGGGTGACCGGCGACGTGGGCAAGGCCGGCGTGGCCATCGACAGCGTGGAGGACATGAAAATTCTGTTCAACGAGATTCCGTTGGACAAGGTGAGCGTGTCCATGACCATGAACGGGGCGGTGCTCCCGATTCTGGCGGGCTATGTGGTCGCAGCGGAAGAGCAGGGCGTGTCGCAAGACAAGCTGAGCGGAACCATTCAGAACGACATTCTGAAAGAGTTCATGGTGCGCAACACCTACATCTATCCGCCAGAGCCCAGCATGCGCATCATTGGCGACATCATCGAGTACACGAGCAAGAACATGCCCAAGTTCAACTCGATTTCCATTTCGGGCTACCACCTGCAGGAAGCCGGTGCCAACCAGGCGCTGGAAATGGCCTTCACCCTGGCAGACGGCAAGGAATATGTGAAAACCGCCATTGCCAAGGGCATGGACGTGGATGACTTTGCCGGTCGCCTGAGCTTCTTCTGGGCGGTGGGCATGAACTTCTACCTCGAAATTGCCAAGATGCGTGCCGCCCGCTTGCTGTGGACACGCATCATGAAAGGCTTTGACGCGAAGAGCCCCAAGAGCCTGATGCTGCGCACGCACAGCCAGACCAGCGGCTGGAGCCTGACCGAGCAGGACCCCTACAACAACGTGGTGCGCACCACCATTGAGGCCATGGCCGCCGTGTTCGGTGGCACACAAAGCCTGCACACCAACTCGCTGGACGAAGCCATTGCGTTGCCCACCGAGTTTTCAGCCCGCATTGCGCGGAACACGCAGCTCATCATCCAGGAAGAAACGCACATCACCAGCGTGGTGGACCCCTGGGCGGGCAGCTACATGATGGAAACGCTGACCCAGCAAATGGCCGATGAAGCCTGGAAGATCATCCAGGAAGTGGATGCCATGGGCGGCATGACCAAGGCCGTGGACAGCGGCTGGGCCAAGCTGAAGATCGAAGCCGCCGCTGCTGAAAAGCAGGCCCGCATTGATTCGGGCCGCGACGTGATCGTTGGCGTCAACAAGTACAAGCTGAAGAACGAAGACCCGATCGACATCCTGGATGTGGACAACGTCAAGGTGCGTGACAGCCAGATTGCCCGCCTCAATGGCATCAAGCAAAAACGCGACTCTGCGCAGGTGGAACAGGCATTGAATGCTCTCACCGCTGCAGCGGAAAGCGGTCAGGGCAACCTGCTGGATTTGGCCATCCAAGCCATTCGTCTGCGGGCCACGGTGGGCGAAGTGAGCGATGCGCTGGAAAAAATCTTTGGCCGCCACCGTGCCGACATTCAAAAAGTGACCGGTGTGTACGCCGCCGCCTATGACAGCGCCGAAGGGTGGGACAAGCTGAAAGGCGAAATCGCTCAGTTTGCCGAAGAACAGGGCCGCCGCCCCCGCGTCATGATTGCCAAGCTGGGCCAGGACGGCCACGACCGGGGCGCCAAAGTGGTGGCCACCGCGTTTGCTGACCTGGGCTTTGATGTGGACATGGGCCCGCTGTTCCAGACACCCGAAGAATGCGCCCGCCAGGCCATTGAGAACGACGTGCACGCTGTGGGCGTGAGCACGCTGGCCGCAGGCCACAAAACCCTGGTGCCCGCCATCATCAACGCGCTGAAAGAGCAGGGCGCCGACGACATCATCGTGTTCGTGGGCGGCGTCATCCCCCGCCAGGACTACGACGTGCTGTACGAAGCCGGTGTGAAGGGCGTGTACGGCCCCGGTACCCCCATTCCCGCCAGTGCCAAAGATGTGCTGGAGCAGATTCGCAAAGCCATCGCCTGAAGCCAGTGGCTGTGAACGCGTCAGCCCAGCCGCCGCTGTTGGACGGCATCGTGCACGGCAATGCGGCCGTGCAACGCCGTGCCATGGCCAAGGCCATCACGCTGCTGGAGTCCACCCGCGCCGACCACCGCGCCCAGGCCGACGAGCTGCTGACCGCCATGCTGCCGCACACCGGCAAGGCGCTGCGGCTGGGCATCAGCGGTGTGCCGGGTGTGGGCAAAAGTACGTTTATCGAGGCGCTGGGCCTGTACCTGATTGGCCTGGGCCACCGCGTGGCGGTGCTGGCGGTGGACCCTTCCAGCACCGTGTCGGGCGGTAGCATTCTGGGCGACAAAACCCGCATGGAGCATTTGAGCGTGCACCCGCAGGCCTACATCCGCCCCAGCCCCAGCAGCGGCACGCTGGGTGGCGTGGCCGAAAAAACCCGCGAAAGCATGCTGGTGTGCGAGGCCGCTGGTTACAGCGTGGTGCTGGTGGAAACCGTGGGTGTGGGCCAGAGCGAAACGGCGGTGGCCAACATGACCGACATGTTCTGCCTGCTGCAGCTGCCCAACGCGGGCGATGACCTGCAGGCCATCAAAAAAGGCGTGATGGAGCTGGCCGACCTGGTGGTCATCAACAAGGCTGACATCGACCCCAACGCCGCCATGCGGGCGCGGGCACAGATCATGTCGAGCTTGCGGTTGTTGGGCTTGCACGGCAACCCCGACCACATGCACCACGACCAGGACATTTGGCATCCGCAAGTCATCCAACTCAGCGCTTTGCAAAACCAGGGCGTGGACGGTTTTTGGGCCGAGGTCCAGAACTTCCAGCGCCTGCAAACCGCCAATGGCCGCTTGGCCGCACGCCGCCAGCATCAGGCCCAGGACTGGATGTGGGAGCGCATCGACGCCGGGTTGAAGCTGGCTTTTCGCCAGCACCCCGCCGTGCGCGCGCAGTTGGACGCACTCACCGCCCAGGTGGCGGCGGGCGATGTGGCGGCGTCCACCGCCGCGCGCAGCCTGCTCAATTTGTATGCCGAGCGCTCGCCCTCAGTGGGGGAGTGCTGATTTTTAAGAAAAAATGCCTATGCCGCTTGTATTTATTCGTTTCTTTGCTATCTGAATTTGTACGTTTTCATCCCTGATTGACCCCTTTTCCGCCCGTCAGAAAGAGCCCACCATGCAAGACATCCTCGATCAATTGGAGAAAAAGCGCGCCGCAGCCCGCCTGGGCGGAGGCCAAAAGCGCATTGACGCGCAACACAAAAAGGGCAAGCTCACCGCCCGCGAGCGCCTGGAGGTGCTGCTGGACGAGGGCACGTTTGAAGAATGGGACATGTTCGTCGAGCATCGTTGCACCGACTTCGGCATGGCTGACCAGAAAATTCCCGGCGACGGTGTGGTCACTGGCTACGGCATGATCAACGGCCGCTTGGTGTTTGTGTTTAGCCAGGACTTCACCGTGTTCGGCGGCGCGCTGTCTGAAGCGCATGCCGAGAAAATCTGCAAGGTGATGGACCAGGCCATGAAGGTCGGTGCACCGGTCATCGGGCTGAACGATTCGGGCGGTGCCCGCATCCAGGAAGGCGTGGCCAGCCTGGGCGGCTATGCCGAAGTGTTCCAGCGCAACGTGATGGCCAGCGGCGTCATTCCCCAAATCAGCATGATCATGGGCCCCAGTGCCGGTGGTGCGGTGTATTCCCCCGCCATGACCGACTTCATCTTCATGGTGAAAGACAGCAGCTACATGTTCGTCACCGGCCCTGAGGTGGTGAAAACCGTGACGCACGAAGAAGTGACCGCCGAGGAACTGGGCGGCGCCGTCACGCATACCACCAAGAGCGGCGTGGCCGACATGGCCTTTGAAAACGATGTGGAAGCGCTGCTGATGCTGCGCCGCCTCTACAACTACCTGCCGCTGAACAACCGCGAAAAAGCCCCGGTGCGCCAGGGCGGCGACCCGATTGGCCGTGCGGAGCTGAGCCTGGACACGCTGGTGCCCGACAACCCCAACAAGCCCTACGACATGAAGGAGCTGATCGTCAAAACCGTGGACGATGGCGACTTCTTCGAGCTGCAGCCCGACTACGCCAAGAACATCCTCATCGGTTTTGCCCGCATGGACGGCCAAACCGTGGGCATCGTGGCCAACCAGCCGCTGGTGCTGGCGGGTTGCCTGGACATCAAAAGCTCCATCAAGGCGGCGCGTTTTGTGCGCTTTTGCGATGCGTTCAACATCCCCGTCATCACGTTTGTGGATGTGCCCGGCTTCATGCCCGGCACGTCTCAAGAGTACGGCGGCATCATCAAACACGGTGCCAAGCTGCTGTACGCGTATGCCGAGTGCACGGTGCCGAAAATCACCGTCATCACCCGCAAAGCCTACGGCGGCGCGTACGACGTGATGGCCTCCAAGCACCTGCGCGGCGACGTGAACCTGGCCTGGCCCAACGCCGAAATTGCGGTGATGGGTGCCAAGGGCGCGGTGGAAATCATCTTCCGCGAAGACAAGGGCGACCCTGAAAAGCTCGCCGCCAAGGAAGCCGAATACAAAGCCCGCTTTGCCAACCCGTTTGTGGCCGGTGCCCGTGGCTTCATCGACGACGTGATCCTGCCGCACGAAACGCGCAAGCGCATTTGCCGTTCGCTGGTGATGCTCAAAGACAAGAAGATCGAAAACCCCTGGCGCAAGCACGGGAACATTCCTCTCTGATTGCCATGGCTTTTCGGTTGGTTTGCGCTGAATCGGGTTGCCTGGGCGTTTTGCTCCGTGTCCCCCGCGCTTCGCGCTCCTCCTTGACCTGCGCAAAACGCCCAGGCAACCCGATTCCGGTTGTGTGGCGCGCCGCTGCTCTGAGCAAACCTCCTTTCGCAGCAACGGGTGCGGTGTGTCCGTCGCAGCGAAGTCAAGGAGGAGCCCGCAGGGCGGGGGACATGAGCGGAGGCGGACACACCGTGCCCGTTGCGGGCCCAGACGTGTCCCCGTGCAACCCAGCCACCCCCCCACAAATGCCATTGCTGGCACACCCCACATTGCTAGGAGATTAGAAATGTTCACCAAAATCCTGATCGCCAACCGTGGCGAAATCGCCTGCCGCGTCATCGCCACCGCCCGCAAAATGGGCATCAAAACCGTGGCGGTGTATTCCGATGCCGACAAAGAAGCCCGCCACGTCAAGCTGGCTGACGAGGCCGTCAACATCGGCCCCGCACCCAGCCGCGAAAGCTACCTGCTGGCCGACAAAATCATTGCCGCCTGCAAAGCCACCGGCGCACAGGCCGTGCACCCCGGCTACGGCTTTCTGAGCGAAAACGCCGAGTTCTCCAAGCGCGTGGAAGAAGAGGGCATCACCTTCATCGGCCCCAAGCACTACTCCATCGGCAAGATGGGTGACAAGATCGAGTCCAAAAAACTCGCTGGTGCCGCAGGCGTGAACTGCATTCCCGGTGTGAACGACGCCATCGAAACGCCCGAAAAAGCCGTTGAAATTGCCAAGGGCATTGGTTACCCCGTGATGATCAAGGCCAGCGCCGGCGGCGGTGGCAAGGGCTTGCGCGTGGCCTTCAACGACAAGGAAGCGTTTGAAGGCTTCACCAGCTGCCGCAACGAGGCTCGCAACAGCTTTGGCGATGACCGCGTGTTCATCGAAAAGTTTGTGGAAGAGCCCCGCCACATCGAAATCCAGCTGATCGGCGACAGCCACGGCAACGTGCTGTACCTGAACGAGCGCGAGTGCTCCATCCAGCGCCGCCACCAGAAGGTGATTGAAGAAGCACCGTCTCCCTTCATCAGCGAAGCCACCCGCAAAGCCATGGGCGAGCAGGCCGTGGCCCTGGCCAAGGCTGTGAAGTATGAAAGCGCGGGCACGGTCGAGTTTGTGGTGGGCAAAAACCAGGACTTCTACTTCCTGGAAATGAACACCCGCCTGCAAGTGGAGCACCCTGTCACGGAATGCATCACCGGGCTGGATTTGGTGGAGCTGATGATCCGCGTGGCCGCTGGCGAAAAACTGCCGCTAACGCAAGCCGACGTGAAGCGTGAAGGCTGGGCCATTGAGTGCCGCATCAACGCCGAAGACCCTTTCCGCAACTTCCTGCCCAGCACGGGCCGCCTGGTGCGCTTCCAGCCACCTGCCACCGATCTGGAGCAGTCGGTTGAAACCTTGCAAGGCGCGGCCTACGCCAATGGTGCATTCGGCGGCGTGCGCGTGGACACGGGTGTGGTGGACGGCGGTGAAATCCCCATCTACTACGACTCGATGATTGCCAAGCTCATCGTGCACGGCAAAGACCGTACCGAGGCCATTGCGAAGATGCGCGAAGCCCTGAACGGCTTCGTCATCCGCGGCATCAGCAGCAACATCCCGTTCCAGGCAGCGTTGCTGGCCCACCCGCGCTTCGTGTCGGGCCAGTTCAACACCGGCTTCATTGCCGAGCAATACGCCCACGGCTTCAAGGCCGAGGATGTGCCGCACGATGACCCCGATTTCCTGGCCGCATTGGCCGCCTTTGTGCGCCGCCAGAGCCGCGAGCGTGCCGCCAACATCAGCGGCCAGTTGCCCAACTATGGCGTCAAGGTCGGCAGCAACTACACCGTGGTGGTGCTGGGCGCGGGCGGTGAGAACCGCTATGTGGACGTGCACATCGAAGAAGTTGCAGGTAAAAAAGGCTCTGCCGCTGTATCCATCGGCTCTAAAAGCTATGAAATTGAGAGCGATAGCCGCTTGAACGATGTGCGCATTGAAGGCACGGTCAATGGAAAAGCGTTCACGGCCCAGGTGGAACGCGGTACGGTCAAGAACCCGCTGGCATTGGTGGTGCAGCACAACGGCACCAAAATCGAGTCGCTGGTCATGTCGGCCCGCATGGCCGAGTTGCACAAGCTCATGCCATTCAAAGCCCCGCCCGACATGAGCAAGTACGTGCTGTCGCCCATGCCCGGCTTGCTGGTGGATGTGGCGGTGCAACCCGGCCAGAAGGTGCAGGCTGGCGAGCGCGTGGCGGTGATCGAAGCCATGAAGATGGAAAACGTGCTGTTTGCTGCCGCAGATGGTGTGGTGGCCAAGGTGCTGGCTTCTAAAGGCGAAAGCCTGACGGTGGACCAGCCCATTGTTGAATTTGAAAAGTGAGCGCACCCCGTTGAACCTTGACCTTCGCGTCACCCTCCATGTGGTGCCCGGTGCCAAAAAAACCGAGGCAGTGGGCCTGCATGGCGACGCGCTCAAGGTTCGCATCTCTGCTCCGCCGGTCGATGGCAAGGCCAACGCCGCATTGCAGCGGTTTTTGGCCGATACCTTCGGTTTGCCGCTGAATGCGGTGGAGCAAACCTCAGGCCTTACTCAGCGGCGCAAGGGCTTTGTGCTGCACCACGCAACGGTGGAATCCCACGTGCGCGGGCAGGCCCTGCTGAATCAACTCATGACGAACAAGGAATCCCCATGACCCGTCCTTTCAAAGTGCTGGGCATCCAGCAGATCGCCATTGGTGGCCCCGACAAGCTGCGCCTGCAAAAGCTGTGGGTGGACATGCTGGGCCTGGAAATCACCAGCACCTTCAAAAGTGAGCGTGAGAATGTAGATGAAGACATTTGCGCCATGGGTACCGGCCCGTTCAAGGTGGAGGTGGATCTGATGCAGCCCCTTGACCCCGAGAAAAAGCCCGCCGTTCACACCACGCCGCTCAACCATGTGGGTTTGTGGATCGACGATTTGCCCAAAGCCGTGGAATGGCTGACGGCCAATGGCGTGCGGTTTGCACCCGGTGGCATTCGCAAGGGCGCAGCGGGTTTTGACATCACGTTTTTGCACCCCAAAGCCAACGACGAGTTTCCGATTGCAGGCGAGGGCGTGCTGATCGAGTTGGTGCAGGCACCGCCCGAGGTGGTGCAGGCGTGTGCGGCCTTGGCCGCCAGTCCATCGGTTTAAAGGGCTTGTTGTTCCTGCGTCACAGGCTTTCCAGCGGTTTGGATCCGGTGGGCACCACCTGGCTGCAAGAGAAATCAAAAAGCCCCGCATCGGGGCTTTTTTGTTATGAGATGGTGCAAAAAGAGAAGCAAAAAATCACGTTTTGGTGCATTTAATTCAATAGCAATCTATCTAATAAATATAGGCGTTTAATCGGATTTTTGATCATGCTCGGCTGTGTCGTAGTGGTTGTCGGCCCAGATATTGCTTCTGGGTGATTTGCAAACTCGGCGTTGGGAACACGGTCTGACCGGGTTTGTGCGACTGGGTCGGTTGAATCGCAACAACACAAGGCAACAGCATGGACGCAAACAGTGCACAGGCCCCACGTGGCCATACTCCTGGCGGCATTTGGGCCCCGGGTGATCATCTGATGGGGGCGGTGAACTTCCCGCTCAAAGCGCTGTTTATTGCGGTTGCGTTTTTGGTGCCTTTGGCGTGGCTGTCTTGGTCGTTCTACGCCTCCAAGAGTGCCAACATCGAGTTCTCAGCCAAAGAGCTGCTGGGAGTGGAGTACAACCGTTCGGCCTACAAGGTGTTGCGTGCCTCTTTCGATGCGCGACGCGATGCCACAGCGCAAGCTGTCACCGGTACAGCTCCGCCTTCGCTGGCTGAATCGCGCAACAAGCTCAAGTCGGCGCAGGATGCATTGGCGCTATCCGAGGCCAAGCTGGGTGCGGAGTTGGGCACAGCCAAAACCGTGGCGGCCATGAAAGCCGCGGCACAGACGGCCTATGCGACCTCAGGCGATCCCGCCAAGGTGTTCGATGCTCACAGCCAGCATATTCAGGCGGTGCTGGCGGTGCTGTTCCAGTCCACGGATGGGTCCAACCTGACCCTGGACCCGGATATTGACAGCTACTACCTGATGGACGCAGTCTATTTCCGCTTGCCCGAAATCACCGAGGCAACGGCCACATTGCGCGGTTTGGGCAATGGGGTGTTGCTCAAAGGTTCGGCAGATGCGGAAACCCTGTCCACATTGGCGTCGCAAAGCACCATTGGCCGATATCTGTTTGGCGCCATGGAGGCTGGGTTGCCCAAGTCCTATGCCATGACGCCCGAACTCAAGGCCAAAGTGAGGGAAGACGAAGCGCTGAAAGCCACTGACGCGTTCTTCAAACTCGCCAAGTCGTCTGTGGTGGACCAGCTCAACCCGGCGGTGGCCAAAGATGGCAGCTACCTGAATGGAGCCAACCAGGCGCTGGAGGCTCAGTTTCAGCTGGCGGACCGGTTGGCCAACGAATTGGAAGGGTTGCTTCACAAACGCATCCACGGCATGACTTCGGAGCGCACTTGGATCACGGTGGTGCTGGTGTTGGGTGTGTTGCTTGCTTCTTATCTCTTTTATTGCTTTTACCGTGTGACTACTGGAGGGTTGCGTCAGGTGGCGGGGCATCTGGAGCAAATGTCGCAGGGCGACTTTTCCCATGTTCCTGGCCAACCATGGGCCAGTGATGAAACCGCCCGCTTGCTGATTCGATTGACTGAAACCTACGCGGCGCTGCATGGGTTGATTCGCAAGGTGCGTCATGGCGCGCGTGAGTTGCACACCGCCAGCAATGAAATTGCCGCCGCCAGCTCCGACCTGGCGGGGCGCACCGAGGCTTCTGCAGCCGCACTGGAGCAGCAAGCCAGCGCCATGGAGGAGATTGGGTCCACGGTGGGTAACACCGCCAACTTGGCGCAGGAGGCATCGGCGTTTTCCGATCGGAATGCCCATGTGGCGGTAGAAGCGGGTAGCACCATTCAAAAGGTGGTGTCCACCATGCAGGACATCCACTCGTCCTCCGCAAAAATCAACGACATCATTGGTGTGATTGATGGCATTGCTTTTCAGACCAACATCTTGGCGTTGAACGCTGCGGTGGAGGCGGCCCGGGCGGGTGAAGCCGGTCGAGGTTTTGCGGTGGTGGCCACGGAAGTGCGGAATTTGGCTCAGCGCAGCGCGGGGGCGGCCCGGGAAATCAAGGGGCTGATTTCCACCAGCGTCGAAAAAATCGATGGCGGAACGCGTGTGGTGCAAAGCGCCGGAGACATCATGCACCAGGTGGTGGAAAACGCCCGCCAGGTCAACACCTTCCTGGTGGAAATCGCCACCTCGGCCAAAGAACAGGCGTCAGGCGTGGAGCAGGTGGGGCAATCGATTCAGGAACTGGATCGGGGTACGCAACAAAATGCCGCTCTGGTGGAGCAGACCACCTCTGCCGCTTCGGCACTGCGTGCGCAAGCAGACCGGTTGCAGGATGAAATCCGCAATTTCAAAGTGGCCTGATGGCGGTCCTGCGGCATGACAGAATCGGGCACATGACTGCCCTTGCATCTTCTTCTGCTGCTTCCACCTCCGAGCGTTGCGAGCTGGCCCTGCGGGCCATCGGCGCGTTGACCTCGCCGCCAGATGCCACGCTGGATCAACTGGTCGAGTTGGTGGCCTGGACCTTCAACGTGCCTGCTGCTGTTCTGGTGTTGTATGGGCCGAGGGGGCGGTCTACAAGGCGCACAGCGGTTTGGAACCCGAGGCGCAGGTTGCGCCGCAGGCGCTGGCCCAGGCTTTGGTGCAGGAACACGGCTTTGCGGTTTGGGTAGATGCCGCACAGGATGCGCAAGCCAGCCAACACCCCTGGGTGTCTGCATTGAACTATCGGTTCACAGCAGCGGTTTCTCTCACCACAGAGGATGGATGCAACATCGGTGCCTTGCAGCTGCTGGATCGGATGCCCCGCACTCTGTCGGATCATGAAGCCCGTATCCTCACGGCGTTGGCCCGCTTGGCCACTGATCATTTGGCCTTGCGGGGTCAGGTGCAACGCACGCTGGCGCAGCATGAAGAGCTGGAGCAAAAGCACGGTTGGCTGATGGAGAGCGTGTCGCAAGATGCCCTCACGCAAGTGGCCAATCGGCATGCACTCATGCAGTTTTTGGACAAATCGCTCCTGCTGGCGCGTCGCGAGCAGCAGCCTCTGGCCGTGCTGCTGGTGGATGTGCGGGGTTTTCGAAAGGTGAACGAGCAGTTTGGTGACACCGTGGGTGACCGGGTCCTGCGCGAATTGGCGGCCCGAATGGCCGCGTGTTCTCGGGGCAGTGAACTGGTGGGGCGCATGGCCGGCGATGAATTCATGGCGGTGCTGTACCCCTGCACGGCCGAGGCCGGTGCGTTGGCGGCTGAACGGTATCGCAAAGCCATCACAGGTTCACCGGTGGCGTTGGGTGCCGCAGGTGGGTTGACCGTGGACATCCAGGTGGCAACCGGCCTGGCCACTGCCGATTTACAAGCTACTTCCAGCCCTGACGAGTTGTACCGCCAAGCTGCATTGGCACTGGACGGGTGCAAATGTGTGAGTGACGCCTCGTCTGGTTGATGTTCGTCAATTATCTCGCTAACCCAGACAATGGGGGGCAGAGAGTCCAGTATGCTTGGCTGGCATTGGTTGCCGCTTTCGAGCGGCTGTTTTTTTGTTTTTGATGGAGGATCAATATGTTCAAACCGTTCAATACCCTGGCGCTGCTTGGAGCATCCTGCGTAGCCGCCTTGGTGACTCCCTTTTCTGCTCACGCCGGAGATGCAGATTTCACGCTGATCAACCGCACGGGTTATGCGATTGGCGAGGTGTATGTGTCACCTGCCAACAAAAACAATTGGGGGCGTGACCGCTTAGGTCGCAATGTGTTGGACAACGGCAGCTCCAAACTGTTTGCCTTTTCAGACTCTGCCAACTGCATGCAAGATATCAAGGTGGTGTTTGATGACGATGGGTCCAGCGTGATTTGGGAAGACGTGGATCTGTGTGAGCTGCACAAAATCACATTGCGTTACAACCGCAGAACCAATGTGGTGAGCGCGGACGCCGAGTAAATGCACCAAGGTGCCGACACGTTGGCCCTTGCTCAAGTACGACGAATGTGACGCTAGGCTAGCTGCTGCCTTGCCGGGCTTTCGCCCGGGCTAGGGCGGCCTCAATGATTTGCCGCTTTTTGTCCAGCACAACAGGGTCGGTGTGCTGTGAATGGGTCGCCAGGTCAGCCAGTTTGGTTTTGGCTTTTTCTTCCAGCTTTTTTTCGTTTTCCCGCTCGTATTTTCTAATGCGAGTGCTTCTGAATTCATACCGATCAAGTGCTGTGCGTGCCGCACCCTCTGACCACGCATGCCAGCCGGTCAGCTGGCCGCTCGCTGGCTCGGTATGGATGCAGTCCACCGGGCATGCCGGTATGCACAGTTCACAGCCCGTGCACCATGGCTCTACCACCGTGTGCATGTGTTTGTTGATGCCCACAATGGCATCGGTGGGGCAGGCCTTGATGCACAGCGTACAGCCAATGCACCAGTTCTCGTCGATCCACATCACCAGCCGAGGCGTTTCCGTGCCGTGGGCTGGGTTCAATGGCCGCACGGGCTGTCCGGTGATGTCTGCCAATCTTTGAATCCCCAACGCCCCTCCGGGTGGGCATTGGTTGATGGCGGCCTGGCCACTGGCCACGGCCTCGGCATAAGCCCGGCAATCGGGGTAACCGCATCGCGTGCACTGCGTTTGTGGCAGCGCCGCATGAATGCGGTTGACCCGTTGCCGGTCGGTCATCAGGCCCCGGTGCCTGTTGTGCCATTGGCTGCGGGAGCAGCGGCAACGGCTGGGGTGGCTGGTGCAACGGCTGCTGGTGCCGCAGTCGTCTTGGCAGCTGCTTTGGCCGGGGCGGCTTTGCGCACTGGCTTGGCAGTCGTTACCGCAGGTTGTGTCACCGCTGGGGCCGTTTTGGGCGTAGCCGTCGCGGGTTTGACGGCTGCCTTTGCCACTGCTTGGGTGGCTTTGGCGGAGGTGGTCTTGGCGACAACCTTGGGTGCCACTTGGGCGGCCGGTGCCGTGACGACAGGCTGGATGGCGGTGGCTGCTTTGGATGCCGCCAACACAGCAGGGGCAGCGGCCGGTGCCACCTTGGGCGTGTGTTCCAGAATGAATTTCTTCACCACCGGGTACACCATTTCGCGCCAGCGGCGGCCGCTGAAAATACCGTAGTGGCCTGCACCCTTCACCTCGAAATGGTGGCGCTTGTTTTTGGGGATGCCAGTGCACAAGTCATGTGCTGCCGCCGTTTGGCCGGAGCCGGAAATGTCGTCCAGCTCACCCTCCACGCTCAGCAGCGCGGTGGTTTTGATGTCTTGCGGACGCACCCGCTCATTTTTGCCTTTGGGGTTTTGCACGTCCCAGGTGCCATTGACCAGCTTGAACTCGCGGAACACCGTCTGGATGGTTTCCAGGTAGTAGTCGGCATCCATGTCCAGCACCGCGTTGTACTCGTCGTAGAACTTGCGGTGGGCTTCGGTGCTGTCCTTGTCACCCTTGACCAGGTCTTTGAAATAGTCGTAGTGGCTGTTCAGGTGGCGGTCGGGGTTCATGGCCACGAAGCCGGTGTGCTGCAGGAAGCCGGGGTAAACGCGGCGACCAGCGCCCGGGAAGGTGGAGGGAACGCGGTAGATCACGTTGTTCTCGAACCATTCGATGCTGCGCTGGGTGGCCAGGTCGTTCACGGCGGTGGGCGACTTGCGGGCATCGATGGGGCCGCCCATCATGGTCATGGACAGCGGCGTGGTTTCGCCACGGCTGGCCATCAGGGACACGGCAGCCAGCACCGGCACGGTAGGCTGGCACACGCTCATGACATGGCAGTTGCCGTATTTGCTTTGCAGGTGGCGAATGAACTCTTGCACATAGTTGACGTAGTCGTGCAGATGGAACTCACCGTCTTCCATGGGCACCAGACGGGCGTTTTTCCAGTCGGTGATGTAGACCTTGTGGTCTTTCAGCATGGTGTTGACGGTGTCGCGCAGCAACGTGGCGTAGTGGCCCGACAGGGGGGCGACGATCAGCACAGTGGGTTGACCCTTGAGCTTGTCCAGCGTGCCCAGGTCGTCCGAGAAGCGCTTGAAACGGCGCAACTGGCAAAACGGCTTTTCAATTTCAATGCGCTCGTGAATGGCCACGTCCACGCCGTCCACATTGACTGAGCGAATTTCAAATTCTGGTTTTTCGTAGTCCTTGCCCAAGCGATAAATCAGATCGTAAGCAGCGGACATGCGCTGCGCCATGGGCAGGTGGCTGAATGGCAGCAGCGGGTTATTGAACACTTTGGACGCGGTTTTGGCCAGGTCGGTAAAGGGTTCCATCAGCGAACGCTGGGTGTCGTAGATGTGATAAAGCATGGGGAAGCTCCAAAAAATGCTGCAGTGCAACAATATATCAGGATTGACCGTCTTTTGGCTGTCACATGGCTGGCACATGCTCTGCATGTGCGCCATGAAAAACGCCGATCGGCTGGGAAGCGGATCGGCGTGGGGTGGTGCAGTCAGCCGTGTGACTTACATCACGGCAGCAATGGCCTTGCAGACGTGGTCAATGTTTTTGCTGTTGATGGCGGCCACGCACATGCGGCCGGTGTCGGTGCCGTACACACCGAATTCGGAGCGCAAGCGCACCATTTGGTCTTTGCTCAGACCGGAGTAGCTGAACATGCCGATTTGCGTGGTGATGAAGCTCATGTCCTTGGTCACACCGGCGGCCTTGAGGCCATCCACCAGTTTCTGGCGCATGGCCTTGATGCGCACGCGCATTTCGGCCAGTTCGCCTTCCCACTGGGCGCGCAGCTCGGGGTTGCCCAGCACCGCTGCCACGATGGCGCCACCATGCGTGGGCGGGTTGGAGTAGTTGGTGCGGATGGCAATCTTCAGCTGGCTCAGCACGCGGTCGGTTTCTTCCTTGCTGATGCCCACCACGCTCAGGGCGCCCACACGCTCGCCGTACAGGCTGAAGCTCTTGGAGAAGCTGGTGGACACAAAAATGTTCAGACCAGCGGCCACAAATTTGGCAATGACGGCGCCGTCTTCGGCAATGCCGTAACCAAAGCCCTGGTAAGCCATGTCCAGGAAAGCCGTCAGGTTGCGGGCCTTGACGGTGGCAATGACCTGATCCCATTGGGCGGCGGTGATGTCGTAGCCGGTGGGGTTGTGGCAGCAGGCGTGCAGCAACACGATGGTGCCGGCTTCAGCGGCGTTCAGTGCGGCCAGCATGCCGTCAAAGTTGATGCCGCCCAGGCCGCCGTTGGCGCTCTGGTCAAAGTATGGGTAGGTTTCGACCACAAAACCTGCGTTGGAGAACAGGGCGCGGTGGTTTTCCCAGCTGGGGTCAGAGATCAGTACCTTGGCGCTGGGGCTGACTTTTTTCAGGAAGTCGGCACCAATTTTCAGGCCGCCGGTACCGCCAATGGCTTGCACGGTGGCCACGCGGCCGCTCTTCACCACGTCGGAGTCGGCACCGAACACCAGGCCCTTGACGGCAGTGTCGTAAGCGGCAATGCCGTCGATGGGCAGGTAGCCACGGGCGGTGGGCTTGTCCATCATGGCTTTTTCAGCGGCTTGCACGCACTGCAGCAGGGGCAGTTTGCCGTTGTCGTCGAAGTAAACGCCCACGCCCAGGTTGACTTTGCCGGGGTTGGTGTCAGCGGCGAATTGCTCGTTCAGACCCAGGATGGGGTCGCGGGGGGCCATTTCGACGGCGGAGAACAAAGACATGGAGAGCGGTCCTGTGGATGGTTGAGTGGGATGGA
>Ga0228698_1000142_pt1 | contig 66943 bp, 66 predicted proteins | sample McNCre117_Aug_MG_FD_178015 | JGI IMG/M metagenome (GOLD analysis project Ga0228698, IMG submission 178015) | Freshwater microbial communities from McNutts Creek, Athens, Georgia, United States - 1-17_Aug_MG | ecosystem: Environmental > Aquatic > Freshwater > Creek | place: USA: Georgia...
AGCCCAAAAACAGGCCCAACTGGGCCGAAACGAGGAGAAATCGGTGACAAATTCAACACTGGTTTCACCATATGAACATTCCCGTATCAACTCGCGCTTGGGCGGGGGTTATGCAGACCATCCCTAGGTAAATCCGGCCAGAGCAATGCCCCAGATTGACGCTCTATGTAGGTCAAAAATCCAAGTTCGATCAGTTTGCTGTGAATGGGAATCAGACGGTGTCCTGCTGCACTTTTGACGCTTTGGCCTTCGCCCGCACTGGTGACTTTTATGAAATACGAGCCACCATTTTTTTCGATGTTTGCTACTTCTAACTGGCAAAGTTCAGACAATCTTGCACCCGTGTACAGGGCCAGAAGTGGAATCCAGTAGGCAGCTTCACCCCCAGAAATTTTCTTTTTGGGGAGCACGCCCTTTTGCCAAATCTCATGCCCGAACAGACGAGTCAGATGTTCACGATTCCAAGGTCGACGCGTCAAGGTGGTTTTAGTTTTTATCTCAAGCCCTACCCATGGATTTTTAGGGATGAGCTCAAGGTCTTGAGTAGCGTATTTCAGAAGCGTTTTGATCCAATTGAGCCGGTCTCTGGCTGTCTTGGTTGTTGTTGCTTGCTCGGTGAGCCATGATCTAAAAGTGTCACCATCTTTTCGATTGAGCGCCTGTATGTCAGGGTTGCCGAGCACCTTCTCAAACAGCATCAGTGCACGATCCATGGAGGCCCTTGTGTCATCACTTCGAGCAGCAGATTTACACCAGCGTTCATAAACGGTTCTCAGGCGGATTGGCTGGGTGGCCGTTGTTGACACAGGCTGAAAGTCGTAGAGGACCTCTGCACGCTTCACAGTGCCTTTGCGATTTGCCTCTGCGAAGCTACAAGGCCCTAGGGTCACAACGTAGTGACCGTTTCGATAACGCTGTTTGAGAGGGTGTTCCAAGGGCAGAACTATCTTGAGATAGTACGAACTGCCCCTGCGAAATAGACCAGTAACATGCTTCACGATGCCAACACTTTCTAGACAAAGTGCTACATCAATGTGCTACAAAAAGAGAGAAGTTGAGCTTGAATCAACGGTAAGTTGTTGATTTCAAAGCACAATATGGGTGTAAGTTGACGAGCCTTGACCCCGGCACTGGCTCCACAGTTAGGGCTGCTTGGTTCCCCACCTGACCCGGTTGGCCGCTTCACCATGCGGGAAGGCCCGTCGGTTCTGATTGTAGGCGAGCTTGGTGTGCTTTCCGTGCGGATGCGCACTTTTTCCTTTTTATGCCATGGTCTTCAAGCTTTGTGGCCATGGGCGGCTCAAGTGCTTTTCAGCCCGATAGAATCAGACGCATGTCTTACCTTGTCCTCGCGCGCAAATACCGCCCCCGCAATTTCACCGAAATGGTGGGGCAAGAGCACGTGGTGCAGGCCTTGACCAATGCTCTGGTGCAGCAGCGCTTGCACCACGCCTATCTTTTCACCGGCACCCGGGGGGTGGGCAAAACCACGGTGTCCCGGATTTTGGCCAAGTCCCTCAACTGCCAAGGGGTGGACGGTCAAGGGGGCATCACTGCCGAGCCCTGTGGCGTGTGCCAGGCCTGCCGAGACATTGATGCGGGCCGGTTTGTGGATTACACCGAACTCGATGCAGCCTCCAACCGTGGGGTGGACGAGGTGCAAAGCTTGCTGGAGCAAGCGGTTTACAAGCCGGTGCAAGGGCGCTTCAAGGTCTTCATGATCGACGAGGTCCACATGCTGACCAACACTGCGTTCAACGCGATGTTGAAGACCTTGGAAGAGCCGCCGGAGTATTTGAAGTTTGTGCTGGCGACGACCGATCCGCAAAAAGTGCCTGTGACGGTGTTGTCCCGTTGTCTGCAGTTCAATTTGCGCCCGATGGCCCCGGAGACGGTGTTTGAACACCTGACCAACGTACTGTCCACGGAACAATTGAGCGCTGAGCCGCAAGCCTTGCGCTTGTTGGCCCGCGCGGCACGTGGTTCGATGCGCGATGCCTTGAGTTTGACCGACCAGGCAATTGCTTTTGGCAACGGCCAGTTGCAAGAAGCGGGCGTTCGCCAGATGTTGGGCAGCGTGGACCGCAGCCATGTGTTGCAACTGATCCGTGCGCTGGCCGACGGGGACGGTGCGACCGTGGTCTCGCAAGTCAACGCTTTGCGCTTGCAGGGTGTGTCGGCTGCGGCCACGCTCGAAGACATGGCCATGCTGCTGCAGCGCATGGCGGTCATGCAGATGGTGCCAGCCATGGCGCAAGATGGTGACGACCCGGACACCCAAGGGCTGGCCGATTTGGCCGAAGCCATGCCCGCTGAAGAAACCCAATTGCTCTACAGCCTGTGTCTGCACGGCCGCACCGAGCTGGGTTTGGCACCCGACGAGTACGCAGCCCTGACCATGGTCTTGTTGCGTTTGCTGGCCTTCAAACCCCAGGCTGGGGCGGCTGAAAAAAAAAGTCCGCGAATCAGCCAGCCCACGCTGACTGAAGCTGTCCCGTCATCTGCTGCAGGCCCTGCACGGGTGGCCGCAGCGCATCCCGCTTCTGCTGCATCCATGCCGCCTGGCCCTGCAGGCCATCTCGTCGCCCCCCCCGAGCCTCGCAAGTCGGTCCGTGTCAGCGCTGCCGACAGGTCCTCAGCTGTGGCACCTCAAATGGTGCCTGCAGCCGCGCCTGCAATAGCGCCCCCGGCCACAGAGCCCCCGCCATGGGAAGACATGCCCGATACGCGGGACTATGCTTTTGACGATGCGGCCGATGACTTTGTCGCATCCTTGCCGCCTTCCATGCCTGCACCAGAGCCTTTGGCATTGCGGTCTTTGCCGGTGCGCGAGGCCTCTGATTCGGCGCGTGTCGATGTGCCCAAGGTGGCGGCATCGACGCCGCTGCAAACGACCGCCGAGGGTGATGTGTGGTTCTCCGTTGTGCAGGGTTTGCTGGCGCAGGAGGCCATCACCGCCTTGGTGCGTGAGTTGGCCTTGCAGTCCCAATTGGTGGCTCGAGACGGCGACCAATGGGTGTTGCGCATTGAGCGCGAGTCCCTCAACCATGCGGCCAGTCGTGAGCGTTTGCAGACCGCCTTGACCGCGGCAGGCCATGGCCAGATTCGCTTGCAAATCGAGTTGGGCGCTGTTCAAGACTGCCCGGCCAAACGCATGGCAGTGGCGGCGGCCGCCAAAATGGTGGCCGCGCAGGCATTGATCGAAAACGATCCATTGGTGCAGACCATGATGCGGGACTTCGGGGCGAGGATCGTGCCCGGCAGCCTGCAAGTGATCTGACACTTTTTTCATTCTTAACATTCACATCAAAGGAACCATTCCATGTTCAACAAAGGACAACTCGCGGGCTTGATGAAGCAGGCGCAGGCCATGCAAGACAATTTGAAGAAAGCTCAGGACGAGCTGGCCAATGTGGAAGTTGAAGGCCAATCGGGCTCGGGCATGGTCAAGGTCTTGATGACCTGCAAGCACAACGTGCGCCGTGTGACGATTGACCCCAGCTTGCTGGCCGATGACAAGGACATGCTGGAAGATTTGGTGGCTGCCGCCTTCAATGACGCGGTGCGTCAGGCCGAAGAGGTGTCCCAGCAAAAAATGGGTAAGCTGACCGCCGGTTTGCCACCGGGCATGAAACTGCCTTTCTGATTTTTTGAATCCGCAAAGCACCCATCGCCATGGCTGATACGCACGCCCTTGCCACTTTGGTGCAAGCCCTCAAGGGCTTGCCCGGGGTGGGCATCAAGTCGGCGCAACGCATGGCGTTTCAGCTTTTGCAAAACGACCGCGCCACAGCCCGCCAATTGGCGGCGGCCTTGCAAAACGCTGTAGACCACGTGCGCCATTGCGAGTGCTGCCATACCTTCACGGAGGCCGAGCTTTGCGAGACCTGCCTGGACACTGCGCGAGACCGCAGCCAGTTGTGCGTGATCGAAACGCCAGCCGACCAATCGGCCATTGAGCGCACGGGCACTTACCGTGGTTTGTATTTTGTGTTGATGGGCAAGCTCAGCCCACTCGACGGGATTGGGCCGCATGACATTGGTTTGGCCAAGCTCAAAAAACGGATCAACGATGGTTTGGTGCGAGAGGTGATTTTGGCCACCAACTTCACCGCAGAGGGGGAAGCGACAGCGCACGTCATCTCCGAGATGGTCCGCCAGCCAGACCTCCGTGTCACGCGTCTGGCGCGTGGTGTGCCTGCAGGCAGCGAGCTGGAATATGTGGATTTGGGCACCATCGCCCATGCCTTGGTCGACCGCCGTTGATCGGCCAGTTAGCCGCCCCGTGCACCTCCGCTGCGCTGGTCTGCACTACTTGCAATCCATTACGTGAAAACCCGCTCGGGATTGTTCCCGATGCATTCCAATCGCTGCGCACGTAAGCTCAAAGCATCGACTTTTCGATGGCTTGGCGGAGTGTTTTTTGTCGCAGTGGATCTGTTCTCGACGTTCGATGTTGCTGGCTGCAGCGGGCTCGCTGGCGGGCAGCTGTGTGTCTGCGGCAGACACCGGACGACCTGTGCAGCGCGTCAGCGTGGCTTTGGCGGCGCGTCACAGTCTGTACCACTTGCCTTTGACTCTGGCTGAGCAGTTGGGGTATTTCAGACAACTGGGCTTGTCGGTGGACTGGGTGAGTCAGGAGGGGGGCTCCAAGGCATTGAACAGCGTCATGAACGGTCAAGCCGATGTGGTCGCGGGCGCATTCGAGCATTTGTTTGGCTTGCATCAAAAAGGACTGAACTACCAGGGCTTTGTGCAACTGGGGCGCACGCCGCAGGTGGCCTTGGGGGTGTCCTTGCGCAAAGGTGCGGCCATGCAGTCGGTGATGGCCCTCAAGGGCGCACGCATCGGTGTGTCGGCGCTGGACTCGTCCACGCACTGGATGGCGTGCCAATGGTTGCTGCACCATGGCCTGTTGCCAGAAGACGTGGTGTTTGTCGAAGTGGGTACGTCGGCGGGAGCGCAGGAGGCATTGCGCATTGGTGCGATCGATGCACTGTGCAACCCCGATCCCGTGATGTACTGGTTGGAGCAAAAAAACGAAATACGTTTGTTGGGGGATGCACGTTCGATGACCGCCACACGCAAGGTGATGGCGGGTGATGTTCCCGGTGCCTGTCTGTTGGCGCGCACTGAATTTTTGCAGCGTCAGCCCGAGGTGGTTCAGGCCCTCAGTGACGGCGTGGTGCACGCCCTCAAATGGTTGCAGACGGCTGGTTTGACCGACATTTTGAAGACCGTGCCCTCTCACCATTGGCTGGGTGACCGCGCTATCTATCTGGGGGCTTTTGAAAAACTGCGCGAGTCTTATGCGGTGGATGGTTTGTTTGCCGCAGAGCCTGTTGCCAATTCATGGCGAGCGCATTCGCGTTTGCTGGGTTATGGACCCTTGAATCGTCAGGCCCTGGAGCGTCTGTACACCAACAGTTTTGCGGGCAAATCGAAACTTCGATTTGCCGCTTGACGCCAAGGCCTCAGCGTTTGGCGGGCTTGGCTGCCGGGCGACGCGCCGCAGGCGCTGGCATTGGTTTTTTCCCCACAGCGGGCTTGGCGCTCAATCTGGGGGCTTGCGAAGTCGGCACCAGCACCGCCAGACTTTGACCTGCGCTTACTTGGGCGTTGGGCTTGAGTTTGTTCCAGGTGGCCATGTTGGCCGCACTCACGCCGTGTCTTGCCGCCAGGCTGGCCAAGGTGTCCCCTTTGCGGGCGCTGACCATGACTCGCCGCAAGACGATCTCAGGTGCGAAAGCCAATTGTGCGTTGTCGGCAATGTGTTCGGTCACATCGTTGTCGAGTTGGCCCTTGCGGTGCACCAGCAAGGTCGAGCCGGCCTTGACCATCATGTTGGGGGGGATGCCATTGGCCGAGCGCAGCTGGTCCACCGGCATGTTCACCATGTTGGCCGCTTCGTCGGCTTTCATGGTGCGGGGGGCTTGCCAGGCGGTCCAGCTGGCCAGGCGCTGGTTGGCATGGTTTTGCAAGTTGATCTCGAAGCTGGTGGCGTTGTCCCAGGGCAGCAGGATCTGTGGCGTACCCGCCGCCAAAATTACCGGACGGTTCATCGAGGGGTTGAGGGTCTTGAAGTCTTCGACGCTGATGCCCGCGAGTCGAGCGGCAACGACCACATCAATGTCCCGATCAATCTGCACACTTTTGAAGAAAGGGTGGTTTTGAATCAAGGGCAACTGGGTGTTGAACGCCTCAGGTTGGGCCACGATGTTTTTCACGGCCTGCAATTTCGGCACGTAGTAACGTGTCTCGTTGGGCATGTTCAAGTCGCTGTAGCTCAGGGGTTTGCCCAGTGCTTTGTTGCGCGCCAGGGCTCTGCCCACACTGCCTTCGCCCCAGTTGTAGGCAGCCAGTGCGAGGTGCCAGTCGCCAAACATGCCGTAGAGTTTTTGCAGGTAATCCAGGGCGGCGCGGGTCGACTCCAGAATGTCGCGGCGGTCATCGCGGAACAGGTTCTGTTTCAGGTCGAAATATTTGCCCGTGGCAGGCATGAATTGCCACATGCCAGCGGCCTTGGCCGATGACACGGCATTGGGGTTGAAGGCGGACTCAATGAAGGGCAAGAGGGCCAGTTCTGTGGGCATGTTGCGCCGCTCTAGCTCTTCAACGATGTGAAAGAGGTAGGGGCGCGAACGCTCGGTCATGCGCAAGATGTAGTCCGGGCGGCTGGCGTACCACTGTTCGCGGTTGCGCACAAATTCGTCGTCCAGGTCGGGCATGGCAAAGCCGCGCCGAATGCGTTCCCAGATGTCGGTGGGCGGGGTCAGGCCCAGATTGGTGTGGGGTTTGAGCGCTACAGAGCGATCGTCGCTGTCGTTGCGCACGGTGGGGGCAGTGACACGGGCTGCCGGCTTGGCCACAGGCGCGGACACGGGCGTTGGGGCGGGCACGGACGTGGCGCAGCCGGTCAGCATCAGGCTCAAGCCGACCCACACCGCCAGAACGGTTGGACGCCACGAAGAGCACAACTGGGAGATCAATTTCATTTGAATTCGTTTTTCCAGGCGCGCAAGGCGGCAAAGGTGGTCACATCGTCCACAGCCAGGGGATCGCGCTGTTTGACCGCGGCAGACACGGCACTGCTGCGGCTTCGTAAAAAGGGGTTGATGGCCTGTTCGTTGGACAGGCTCACCGGCAGGGTGGGCAGGCTTTGCTCGCGCAATTGCACGCAGGCACGGTGGTAGGTGTTCAAAGCCGCATTATCGGGGTCAACAGCCTGTGCAAATTTCAAATTGGACAGGGTGTATTCGTGCGCGGCACAGACCTGGGTGTGTGCAGGCAAAGCGGCGAGCTTGTCCAAGGACTGGAGCATTTGGGCCGGGGTGCCTTCAAACAAACGTCCACAGCCGCCGGAAAACAAGGTGTCTCCACAAAACAAGATCGGCGCTTGCCCCGGCACCTCGGCCCAAAAGGCGATGTGCCCTGCAGTGTGCCCCGGCACGTCCAGAACTTGCCAGTCCAGGCCGTGCCACGCGAGGCGTTCATTTTCTTGAACGCCGTGTTGGGGGGCAGGCAAGACTTCCATCACGGGGCCATGGATCTGTGCACCGGTTTTCTCTGCCAGCTCGGCCAGTCCGGCCGTGTGATCGGCGTGGTGGTGCGTGACTAGAATGGTGTCCAGTTGCACCGTTGGGTGTTGGGCCAGCCAGTCCAGCACCACGGCAGCATCGCCCGGATCGACCACCAGCGCATGGCGATCGTTGTGCAACAACCAAATGTAGTTGTCTGTGAATGCGGGCAATGGGATGAGTTTCATGGAGTCCCCGATTATAGAAAGTAAGTATTCAGCAACTTCCTGGCTGGGTCATTTGGGTCAGCCAGCGGCTGAGCGCCTGCTGAACTGGGAGCAGGCACAGGCCGACGAGCTGCTGGCCGATGTGTTTGGCTACCACGCACTGCAAGTGGGGGGCATCCCACTCGACGCCCTGCGTGGCAACCGCATGCCCCACCGTTGGCTGGCGCAAACCGAATTTGAACCCATTACCTCGGCCGCTGTGCCTGAGATGCACGCGCCTTCAGACCTGTGCTTTGACAGCCGGGCCTGGCCTTGGCCTGCCGACAGCCTGGATTTGGTGGTGTTGCCGCATGTGCTGGAGCGTTCGGCCGATCCCCATGCCTGTTTGCGTGAGCTGGAGCGCGTCCTGATTCCGGAAGGGCAGGTCTTGATCACGGGCTTGAATCCCATGAGTGTCTGGGGTTGGCAATACCTGCGGGCACAGCGCAAAGCAACTGAAGCCCACCGACTGACGGCGAATTTGATCGCTTACCGCCGCTTGCGCGATTGGCTGCGCTTGCTGGGTTTTGAAGTGCAAGTCAGCCGTTTCGTGGGCTGGACCCCGGCTTTGGCCAGTGAACATTGGATGCGCAGGTTGGCAGGACTCGATGCCCTGGGGCAACGCTGGTGGCCGATTTTTGGCGGGGTGTACCTGATTTTGGCCACCAAAAAAGTGCCCGCAGGCCGTTGGCTCAATGGCCGCTTGTGGCGCACGGTACGATCGCCCGCTGCAAAGGCTGTACCTTTGGCCCGTTCCGATACCCCCATCAGCCGCCAGGCGGCTTCGAAAGACACTCCTTGAATCATGTAGTAATTCATACCGATGGTGCCTGCAAAGGCAATCCTGGCCCCGGCGGCTGGGGCGTTCGCCTGCAATCGGGCCAACATGTGCATGAACTTTTTGGCGGCGAGGTGGGCACCACCAACAACCGCATGGAATTGACCGCTGTGATCGAGGGCCTCAAAGCGCTCAAACGCCCTTGCCAAGTCACCTTGTTCCTGGACAGCGAATACGTGCGCAAAGGCATCACCGAATGGATCCATGGCTGGAAAGCCAAAGGCTGGCGCACCGCATCCAAGCAGCCGGTCAAAAACGTGGAGTTGTGGCAGGCACTCGATCACGTGGTGTCCAGTGCGGGACATCAGATCGAATGGCGCTGGGTCAAGGGCCATGCAGGTGATCCCGGCAACGAACGGGCAGATGCCTTGGCCAACAAGGGCGTCGAGCAAGTTTTGAATCGATGAATGCCTTGTTTGGCCCAAATGCGGTGTGTCAGCGCCTGACAGGCATATCCGCATAAACCCAAATTGAAAAAACTTTCATTACTGTTACATTCCATAACCTATTGTGCAGCCAAGGAAAAAAGACTGCTAGTCAAGGCGGTTCAGCGTGTTGATGACGTTGTTCCGGCTTTGTCGCAATGGGGCAATTGAAACGGGGTTTCAGTTAATGAGGCGTGAAGGCAGTTGTAATGCGCATGAGCTGTGGGCTTTACAAAATTACATCTGCGCCACATACACTGGAAGACTTTGGAACAGGTTTGATTCCATGGAACATAAAGCGGCATTGACAGACATGAAAAGTAAGATCATCAGGACTCAGCATCCAACAACTGCTTTGGCGACCTGCTTGTTTGCAGCGCTTTTGTCAGCCTGTTCCCCAAAAGAAAGCGCTGCACCCAGTTCACCTGGCGCGGCAACACCGGCATCTCCTGCTGCATCATCACCCGCTCCAGCTGCTCAGGCGGGTGGGCCTGTATCGGTCACAACCGTGAAGGTGTCCAAACAGGATGTGCCGGTGGCCGTTTCTGCCGTTGGGTCTGTGGTGTCGTTGGCTAACGTGGATATTCGTCCTCAGTTGACCAGTACGATTTCCAAAGTCCATTTCAAAGAGGGGCAGTTTGTCAAAGCTGGAGATCTGCTCTTCACATTAGATTCGCGAACAGACGAAGCTAATTTGATGAAGGCCAATGCACAACTGGCGAAAGATCAGGCAGCGCTCAATGACGCCAAGCGGCAGTTGATTCGAAGTCAGGAGTTGGTCGCGAAGAATTTTGTATCTGCGGCAGCTGTTGATACAGCGCAAACACAGGTGGAGTCACAACAGGCAACTGTGGCCGCCGATGTCGCTGCTGTTCAGGCAGCGCAGGTGGCCGTGTCCTATTCCAAGATCACAGCGCCTTTTTCGGGGCGCTTGGGAGCCATCAACTCACAAATTGGCAGTGTGGTGCAGGCCAATTCCACAGCGTTGGTGAATCTCGTCAAAGTGGACCCGATTGCGGTGTCGTTCAACGTTCCCCAGTCTCAGTGGAGTGGGCTGTTGGCTGCACAAAAAAAGGGGACACCTCTCTCGGTTCAGGCCACATTGCCTGAGCAAAAGCAGCCTATGCAAGGTCGCCTGGAGTTCATTGACAACAACATTGATGCCAATTCAGGCACCATCAAACTGAAAGCGGTGTTCAACAACCCCGACAGCAAGTTGTGGTCAGGTCAGTTCGTGAATGTGTCGATGGGTGTCAACAAGCTGGCGGATGCCTTGGTTGTGCCGCAGGCTTCGATCATTCAAACGGTGCGTGGCTCTATTGTGTATGTGATCGCAGATGGCAAAGCCTCGGTCAAACCCGTGCAAATTACTTATTCCACAGGGCCTAATGCAGTGGTGACCGGCGTGCAAGAGGGTGACGTTGTCGTCATGGACGGCAAGCAGAACTTGCGTCCTGGCTCAGCGGTGGTGGACCGCCAGAATCAGAAAAAAGAAGGTGAATCAGCGGCAGCCAAGCCTGATTCAGCCAAGTAATTCTTCTCACCTCCGTGAGCCTTCTTTCAATTTTCGCCGGCACAAAGGCAGGTCTGAGATGAATTTTTCCGAGCATTTCATACGTCGTCCCGTGATGACCGTATTGCTGAACACAGCGGTTGTGTTGGCGGGCATCATTGGCTACAAAAACATTCCCGTTTCGGCATTGCCCAGCTATGACACCCCGGTGATTAGTGTCGCCGCAACTTTGCCTGGCGCGAGTCCTGAGACCATGGCCAGTTCTGTGGCGCTACCTCTGGAAAAACAATTTCAAACCATTCCAGGCTTGAAAGTCATGAGTTCGACCAGCACACTGGGTTCGACCTCGGTCACGTTGGAGTTCATTGAAAGCAGGAATATCGATTCTGCGTCGCTGGATGTGCAAGCCGCTTTGTTGCGTGCCCAACGCACTTTGCCGATTGACATGACCATTCCGCCTTCTTATCGGAAGGTCAATCCTGCAGATGCCCCCGTTTTGTTCATCGCACTGAGCTCGGTCTCGATGTCTCAGTCGGAGCTGCAAGACTATGCTGAGCATCTGATTTCTCCGACTTTGTCCACCATCGATGGCGTGGCGCAAGTCAACATTTATGGTGCCAAGCGGTTTGCGGTTCGGGTACGTGTCAATCCTGAAGCGCTGGCCGCTCGCAACATGGGGTTGGATGAACTCAGCACTGCGCTGAAGTTGGCCAACGTGAATACACCGGCAGGTACTTTTGACGGTGAGAAGCAGACCTTGGTGATCCAGGCCAACAAACAAATGTCTTCTGCGGCCGAATTCGCCGAATTGATTGTCAGCAACAAAGGGGGCAACCCCATCCGCTTGAAGGATGTCGCAGCGGTAGAAGACAGTGTTGAAACCATCAAGACATGGGCCACATTGAACGGGGTGAACTCCATCACATTGGCCATTCAACGACAGCCTGGTGCCAACACCGTCCGGGTGGTGGATGCAGTTTTCAAGACCTTGCCGGAGATGAAGGCACAAATGCCTGATTCCGTCACGATGACGCCGATCAACGATCGCTCCATCTCCATTCGCCATGCGCTGGATGACGTGATGTTGACGTTGTTGGGCACCATCATTTTGGTGGTTCTCGTGATTTTCTTGTTCTTGCGTCGCTTTGTGGCCACGGTCATACCAGCGCTGTCTTTGCCAGTCTCGCTGGTGGGGGCGGTCGCATTGCTTTGGGGGCTGAATTACAGCTTGGACAACATTTCCTTGTTGGGTTTGACCTTGGCGGTAGGCTTGGTGGTTGACGATGCGATCGTGGTGCTGGAAAACATCATTCGTCACATTGAAGAGGGCGTACAGCCATTCAAGGCGGCGGTCGTGGGTGCCCGAGAAATGGGCTTCACCATCATTTCGATCTCGACTTCTCTGGTCGCGGTGTTCATTCCGATTTTCTTCATGCCTGGCGTGATCGGTTTGCTGTTCCATGAATTCGCCGTTGTGGTGGGGTTGTCAATTGGTGTCTCTGCATTTGTGTCCTTGACGCTGGTACCCATGCTGGCCAGCCGTTATCTGACGGATGACGACCACAAGAAAAAACCTGGTTTGATCGTTCGCTGGTTTGAACAAGGCTTCAACGCTTTGCTCAATGGTTACACCAAATCTTTGGATTACTCTTTGCGTCACACGAAGATGATCTTGCTCATTGCTGCAGCAACGTTCGCAGCTTCAGCGTGGATGGTGATGGTGATTCCCAAGGGCTTTTTCCCTGAAGAGGATATTGGGCAAATTCAAGTGACCACAGAGGCGGCTGAAGATGTTTCTTTTGAAGCCATGATCAAGTTGCAAGAGCGTGCTGCCAACGTGATTCGTCAAGATGAGAATGTGAATGCGGTCACTTCTTTCAACGGTGGTGTGGGTGCCCAGAACACTGGGCGCATGTTCATCACCTTGAAGCCTCAAGGTGAGCGCAAGCCCATGAAGACCGTGGTTGAAAATTTGCGCAAAAAACTCAGAGGTATCCCCGGCATCAACGTGTTCATGCGCCCTGTGCAGAACTTGCAGTTGGGTGGGCGTCAAAGCAAGGCGCGATACCTGTACATCATGCAAAGCGTGAAGGCTGATCAGCTGAACCTTTGGGCGGGCAAGCTGCAGGAAAAAATGCGTGCCGATCCGATTTTCAGGGACGTCACCAGTGATGCTCAGCTGCGCGGCCTGCAAGCCCAGATCAAGATCAACCGTGATCGAGCCAACACCTTGGGCGTTTCGATGGACACCATTCGGACGGCTTTGTTCAGTGCATTTGGCGAGCGTCAGGTGTCCACCATGTATCTGGCGACGGACAGCTATCAGGTGATCATGGAAGTGTTGCCTGAAGCCAAAAAAGACGAATCGGCCTTGGCCAGTATCTACGTGCGCTCCAGCAATGGCAGTTTGGTGCCCCTGTCCAGTTTCGCCAGCGTGGAACGAACAGTGGGTCCGACATCGATCAACCACGTGGGACAGCTGCAAGCAGTGACGGTGTCCTTCAACTTGGCACCCGGCGCAGCCTTGGGTGACGCGACGGCCAAAATTGAAAAAGCCAGTGAAGACATTCAATTGCCCAAATCCATCATCACGACATACGGTGGTGATGCAGCTGTCTTCAAGGACTCGCAGGGCAGTCAATCCATTCTGATCATTTCTGCGTTGTTGGTGATTTATATTTTGCTGGGCGTGCTGTACGAGAGCTACATCCACCCCATCACCATTTTTGCGGGTTTGCCTTCTGCTGCCGTAGGGGCCTTGGGCACGCTGATGCTTTTTGGCCAAGACTTGACCTTGATTGCCACCATTGGCTTGTTGCTCTTGATTGGTATCGTGAAGAAAAACGCGATCATGATGATTGACTTCGCGCTGGAGGCTCAACGCCACGATGGCATGTCGCCCGCGCAAGCTATTCGTGAAGCCTGTATCTTGCGTTTCCGCCCCATCATGATGACGACCATTGCCGCAATGATGGGCGCATTGCCCATTGCTCTGGGCTTGGGGGCGGGTGCCGAGTTGCGGCAACCGCTGGGTCTGGTGGTTGTGGGAGGTTTGATCTTTTCGCAAGCGGTGACTTTGTACATCACCCCTGTGATTTACCTGGCCTTGGAGCGCTTCAGTGGCAAAGGCCCGATTGTCGGGGATGATGATCTGGCCAGTGTTTGAGAGAGGTTTGAAGGGGCGCTTACAAGTGCCCGTCAAACATCATCACGTCGACCTCATCACCCGCAGCCACATTGCCCTGCTCGTGACCCAGCACGATCAGGCCGTTGGCTTGCACCATGGAGCTGAGCACCCCTGAGCCCTGGTTGCCGGTGATGCTGACCACCAATTGGCCATCGGCATTTCGGCTGACGGTGCCGCGCTGGTATTCGGTGCGGCCCGGTTTTTTGCGCAAGGCTTGCAGGCTGTGCGCCTTGAGCAGCGGCAAGGCGGGTGCTTTCCAGCCCATGAGTTGTTGCAGGGCTGGGCGCACAAAGGCTGCAAAAGTGACCATGACCGCCACCGGGTTGCCTGGCAAACCAAACAGCACGGCTGAATGGCCTGCTTCGCTGATGCGGCCCACGGCCATGGGGCGGCCTGGACGCATGGCGATGCGCCAGAAGGCCACATCACCGAGTTTTTTCATCATGGCCTTGGTGAAATCGGCCTCGCCCACGCTCACCCCACCGCTGGTGATGATGGCATCGGCTTGCGCTGCCGCTGAGCGGAATGCAGCCTCCAGCGAAGACGGGTCGTCACGCACCACGCCCATGTCGATCAACTCGCACCCCAAGTCCTGCACCATGCCCGCCACGGTGTAGCGGTTGCTGTCGTACACCGCGCCCTCGCGGGGGGCTTCGCCCAAGCTCAAGATTTCGTCTCCGGTGGAGAAATAGGCCACCTTGGGGCGGCGCCACACGGACACCGTGGGCAAGCCCAGACTGGCCAGCAGGCCACAAGCGGCCGGGCTCAGTCGTGTGCCTGCCGACAAGGCGATGTGTCCAGCCATCAGGTCTTCACCCAATAATCGGCGGTTGTCGCCCGCTTGCAGCAAGCCTGGTCGCACCGTCACCACATCGCCCGTCAGTTGTACCAGTTCCTGTGGTGCGACGGTATCCAGGCCCTTGGGCATGATGGCCCCGGTCATGATGCGCACACAGTCACCGGCCCCTAGCTGTCCTGTCCAGGCCGCACCGGCCAGTGCAGTGCCGACGACCTTGAACGAGGTGGGGCGGTCTGCCTGAAGCGCTGCGCCACAAAATGCAAAGCCGTCCATGGCCGAGTTGTCGTGCGGGGGCACGCTGATGGGTGACATCACGTCCTGCGCCAGGATGCGCCCATGTGCCTGCATCAGGGCAATTGTTTGCGTGTCCTGAACTGGCCGGACCATTTGGGCCAGAAAGGCGTTCACCTGGCTTGCAGGCAGGGCGTGCGGGTCGTAGCCCTGCAGGCTCTGGGCGATGTCGTGCAAAGAATGGGGCGTGGTCATGGCGAAATCGTGGCGGGTCTTCTCAGGCCGAAGCGTCAAAGCGATTCCAGTTGCATCAACTCTGGCAGCGTGTTCACGTTGGCAAAAGCCTGGGGGTCATCTTGGGCTTGATCAAAAGGGACGATGGCGCAGCGGTGTTGTGCGGTCCAGGTGTCGATCTTTCGGCCGCCCGCCTGAGTGAACTTCACCAAGCTTTCGAGCAGCTCAATCTTCATCAGGCAAAACACGGGCTGAGGGCGAATTTGACCATCGGCTTCGGGGGCCGCCGCCATGGCGATGTCGGCTTCTTGCGAGAGCAGGGCTTGGTGCAGGCGTTCGACCAGATCGAGTGGGAACAAGGGGGAGTCACAAGGCACTGTCAGCAACAGCGGGGTCTCGCAACGCTCAAGGCCGGTCAAAAAACCGGCCAGTGGGCCGGCGTAGCCATCGATGCTGTCTGGCCACACAGGCACGCCCAGCGATTCGTAAGCGGACAAATTGCGGTTGGCATTGATCAGAATTTCTTGCAAAGGCAGGCTTTGCATTTGCAGGCGCATCAGGGTTTGCAGTGCCAGAGGCAAACCGCGAAAGTTTTGCAGTCCCTTGTCGATGCCGCCCATGCGTGAGCCGCGGCCACCCGCGAGGATCAGGCCTGTGATGGCGGTTGTTGCGTTGTCCATGACGATCAGCCTCCGATGTAGCTCATTTCCACCCGGCGGCCGGGGCCGCTGGCGGTGTCGGGGCCGCGCAGGCTGCGCAACACCGAGTATTGGTCGGTGCGACCTTGCCAGATGGCGTCGATCGTGGCGGCCATGACATCGTCTGTTTGTTTGGGGTCGCGCAGCAACTGGCGCAGGTCATAGCCTTGGCTGGCAAACAGGCACAGGTACAAACGCCCCTCGGTGGACAGCCGGGCGCGGTTGCAGTCCCCGCAAAAAGCCTGGGTCACGCTGCTGATCACGCCGATTTCGCCCAGGCTGGGGTCGTGCAGGCCTTGCGCATTGGCAAAGCCCCAGCGCTCGGCGGTCTCGCCCGGTGCCGAGTGGCCCAGTTGCACCAAGGGCAGCTCGGCGTGGATGCGTTGCACAAGCTCGGCACTGGGCAGCACTTCGTCCATGCACCAGCCGTTGGTGGCACCCACATCCATGTATTCGATGAAGCGCAAGACCACCCCCGTGCCCTGAAAGTGCCGGGCCATGGGCAAGATTTCGTGGTCGTTGGTGCCGCGTTTGACCACCATGTTGACCTTGATGGGTCCCAGGCCTGCGGCTTTGGCCGCTTCAATGCCCTTGAGCACTTCGTCCACGGGGAAGTCAACGTCGTTCATTTTCCGGAAGACGGCGTCGTCGAGTCCATCCAGACTGACGGTGACACGCTGCAGGCCCGCGTCCTTGAGGCTTTGGGCCTTGCGTGCGAGCAAGGAGCCGTTGGTGGTCAAGGTCAGGTCGAGCTGCTGTCCATCCAGGGTCCGCAAAGCTGCCAATTGGGCAATCAGGATTTCGATGTTTTTGCGCAGCAAGGGCTCGCCACCGGTCAAGCGAATTTTGCGCACCCCCCGGCCCACGAACACCTTGGCCAGGCGGGTGATTTCTTCAAAGCTGAGCAAATGGCTTTGCGGCAGGTAGGCGTAGTCCTTGTCAAAGACTTCCTTGGGCATGCAGTAACTGCATCGGAAGTTGCAGCGGTCGGTCACGCTGATGCGCAGGTCCGTCAAAGGACGGCGCAGACCATCCAGAGGGGCGGCGCTCAAGGCGTGGCTGGCCACGGCGGGCAAGGGCAAGCTGGGGTGGCGCTGGTCGACCAGCGGGATGACGCGTTCAGACATGGGCTCGATTGTGCCCGAGGCCCAGCCCAAAGCCGCACCGGGCCAGCACCACCCCTGCCTGGATCACGGTTTTCAGCCGTGCTGGATGGCCACGGTTTTCAGGGTGGTGAAACCCAACAGCGCTTCGAAGCCTTTTTCGCGTCCATAGCCCGAGGACTTGACCCCGCCAAAAGGCAGCTCCACGCCGCCACCCGCGCCGTAGTTGTTGATGAAGACCTGGCCGCTGCGCACGCGTTTGGCCATGCGGAATTGGCGTGCGCCGTCGCGGGTCCAGATGCCTGAGACCAAGCCAAACTCGGTGGCATTGGCCAAGTGAACGGCGTGGTCTTCGTCTGTAAACGACATGGCCGACAGCACAGGGCCAAAGACTTCTTCCTGGGCCAGGCGGTGCATGACGGGTACGTCGCGCAGCAAGGTGGGGGCTTGGTAGTAGCCGCCTGAGGGCACACCTGCTGCAATTTGCCCTTGCGCCACGGTGGCGATGCCATCCGCCTTGGCCTGGTCCAAAAAGCCGGTGACCCGCTCCAACTGGCTGGCGCGGATCAGTGGCCCCAAGTCCAGGTTCATGGCGGCTGAGCCCACCTGCAGGCGGCTGAAAGCCTCGCCCAATCGCTGGAGCAAGGGCTCGTAAATGCCTTGCTGTATCAAGACGCGTGAGCCCGCGCTGCAGGTCTGCCCCGAGTTTTGCACGATGGCGTTGACCACCACCGGAATCGCCGCGTCCAGATCAGCGTCTTCAAAAATGATCTGAGGGCTTTTACCACCCAGCTCCAGCGTGACGGGGCAATGCCGCTCGGCCGCAACCTGCTGGATCAAGGTGCCTACGCGGGGGCTGCCAGTGAAACTGATGTGGTCGATGCCTGGGTGACGTGCCAGCGCATCGCCCACCTCGTGGCCGTAGCCGGTGACGATGTTGATCGTGCCTGCAGGGAAACCTACTTCGGCGGCCAGTTGTGCCACGCGGATCAGGCTCAGGCAGGCATCCTCGGCGGGCTTGACCACGCAGGCATTGCCTGCCGCCAGCGCACCGCCCACGCTGCGCCCAAAGATCTGCATGGGGTAGTTCCAGGGGATCACGTGGCCGGTGACGCCATGCGGCTCGCGCCAGGTCAACACGCTGTAGCCGTTTTGGTAGGGCAGGGTCTCGCCGTGCAACTTGTCGCAGGACCCTGCATAAAACTCGAAGTACCGTGCCAATGCGACCGCATCCGCTGCCGCTTGTTTGGTAGGTTTGCCGCAGTCGCGCTGCTCCAGTGCTGCCAACTCGGCGGCGTGTTCGCCCACTTTGCGAGACAAGGCCATCAAAAGCCGACCGCGCTCCACAGCCGTCAGCCGTCCCCAGGGGCCGTTGAAGGCGGCGCGGGCAGCGGTCACGGCCTGGTCAATGTCGCCCGCCTGGCTGCGTTGGATCTGGTCAAAGATCTGCCCGTCTGAGGGGTCGATGACGTCCAGGGTTTGCCCAGCCAAGGAGGGCACGGATTCGTTGGCGATGAAATTCAGTTGCATGAGGCGATTGTGAACCCGCGGGATGGACTGAAAAATCACGCCCGGGACAGCGCTGATCTAAGGTGTGAATGTCAGACTGGTCTACTTCGCAAGCCCTGTGAAAGTAAAATCGGGGTTAATCCCTAGGATTTTCGTTTTTTCTCAACTTTTCCAACGAGACAACCATGTCCCTGAACAAAGTCACCCCCGGCAGCAAAGTGCCTGAAGCTTTCAACGTGATCATCGAAATCCCGATGAACTCCGATCCCGTGAAGTACGAAGTGGACAAAGAGTCCGGCGCACTGTTTGTGGACCGCTTCATGGGCACTGCCATGCATTACCCCACCAACTACGGTTATGTGCCCCAGACCATCGCCGGCGATGGCGACCCTGTGGACGTGTTGGTCATGACCCCCTTCCCATTGCCACCCGGCGTCGTGGTGCCTTGCCGAGCCCTGGGCATTTTGTTGATGGAAGACGAGGGCGGCATGGACGGCAAGGTGCTGGCTGTGCCCACCGAAAAAATCCTGGCCAGCTACGCCAACATCAAGTCCTTGGACGACATCCATGAGTTGCAACTCAAGCAGATCGCCCACTTCTTTGAACACTACAAAGACCTCGAAAAAGGCAAGTGGGTCAAGGTCAAAGGTTGGGAAGGCATTGAGTCGGCCCACAAGGAAATCACCGACGGCATCGCCAACTACAACAAGGCTTGATGCCTTTCGGGCGCGGGCTGCTCAGCCCCGCGCTCCCCAAAATGCCTGCACGGTTCGTCTTGCAGGCATTTTTGTTTTCAGCCCTTCTTCAAGGGCGAGTGCGCTTGCAATTCGTCCATGTATTGCGACACACCTTGCGATTCACGCGCCAAGTAGCGCTCCACCGTGTCTGAAAAGTCCGGGTGCGCCAGCCAGTGAGCGCTGTGCGTGGGGGTGGGCAACAGCGCTCTCGCCATTTTGTGCTCGCCCTGTGCACCGCCCTCAAATCGCTGAACGTCGTGCGCAATGCACCATTGAATCGGCTGGTAATAGCAAGCTTCAAAGTGCAGGCAGTCCACCCGCGCCAGTGCCCCCCAGTAGCGACCGTAGGCCACATCGGGCTGGCCTTGCGCATCAAGGCGCAATCCGATCAGGCTGACCCCGATGGCTTGGGTTTGGTGTTCGGCCACAAACAGCAACCAGTTGTCAGGCATGTCGATGCGCATGGCCTCGAAAAAAGCCGGACTCAGGTAGGGCGGGTTGCCGTGTTCCCAATAGGTTTGCTGGTAGCAGCGCAGCAGCAAGGCCCAGTCTTCAGGGCCCATCTCGGGGCCGCGCACGGCGCGAAAGGTGATGCCCGCATCGTGCACTTTGCGCCGCTCTTGTCGGATTTTCTTGCGCTTTTCCTGGTTCAGGCTGCTGAGAAATTCGTCGAAGTCACGCCAGCCCTGGTTGTGCCAATGGAATTGAACCTGGCTGCGTTGCAGCATGCCCATGTGCTCGCAGGCCTGCAGATCGGCAGGGCTGGCAAACAAGATGTGCAGCGAAGGCAGTTGTTCGGCTTCGCACCATTGGTGCAGGGCCAGGAGCAGGGCCTGCCGGTCGGCGGCCGTGCGGGCCAGCAGTCTGGAGCCCGGCACGGGCGTGAAGGGCGATGCCACCAAGGCCTTGGGGTAATAGGCCAGGCCGTGCCGTTCGTAGGCGTCGGCCCAGGCGTGGTCAAAGACGTATTCCCCGCGTGAATGGGTTTTGAGGTACACCGGGCAGGCGGCCTGCAGGGTCTCGCCCTCGGGTGCGCTTGCCCACAGACTGATGATTTTCAGTGTCCATCCCGTCTTGGGAACGGCGGAGCCACTCTTGTGCAAAGCCGACAGGTAGGCGTGGCGCATGAAGGGCGTGGGCGCATCTTGCTGGGCCAGCAAGCTGTCCCAGGCGTGGGCGTCGATGGCATCCAGGTCGTCGAGCACCCGGGTGACATAATTCAAGCTCACATTTTCCTGCACCTGTATGACTCTCCAAATTTGTGTGGCTCAGCTCAATTTCGTCGTGGGCGACATGCCGGGCAATGCCCGCAAGATCATCGACGCGGCCAGCGCGGCCTATGCGCAAGGCGCTCGCTTGGTGCTCACGCCCGAGTTGTCGATTTGTGGCTATGCCGCAGAAGATCTCTTGTTGCGCCCCGCTTTCATTGACGCCTGTGATGATGCCCTGAAAACGGTGGCCCGTGAGCTGGTCGGGTTAAAAGGCTTGCATGTGGTGGTTGGGCACCCTGAAGGCGGCGGCCTGCGTTCGCGCAGCGTGGCCGTCACGCGCCGTCACAACCGGGCCTCTGTCGTGAACGAAGGCCGTGTGGTGGCGTTTTATGACAAGCGCGAGTTGCCCAATTACCAGGTGTTCGATGAGCGCCGCTATTTCACACCCGGTCAGGGTGTGGGTGTTGTCGAGATCGAAGGGGTCAAAGTGGGTTTGCTCATTTGCGAGGATGCCTGGTTTGATGAACCCGCCCGTTTGGCCCGCGATGCGGGTGCACAGGTGTTGGCCGTGCTCAATGCCTCGCCTTTTCATGCCGGCAAGAGTGCCGAGCGCGAGCAGCGCATGCGTGAACGTGTCGCCGACTGTGGATTGCCCTTGATTTACGCCCACCTTGTCGGTGGGCAGGATGAGGTGATTTTCGAGGGCCGTTCTTTTGCACTGAATGCGCTGGGTGAAGTCGTGGCGAGAGCCCCGGGCTTTCGCGAGGCGGCGCTGTCCCTTCACGTCACGACCGACGCGCATGCACGGGTGGATGTGGTGGGTGCCGGGCAGGCATTGGCCGAGCTGCCGTCGACCGAAGCCGAGTTGTGGGATGCCCTGGTGTTGGGCGTGCGCGATTACCTTGGCAAAAACGGTTTCAAAGGGGCCATTTTGGGCTTGTCCGGCGGCATCGATTCGGCGCTGGTGCTGGCGATTGCCGTGGATGCGATAGGCGCTGACAAGATCCATGCGGTCATGATGCCTTCTCCCTACACGGCCGACATCAGCTGGATCGACTCGCGCGAGATGGTCCAACGCTTGGGCGTGCGTTATGACGAAATCGCCATATCGCCGCTGTTTGACGGCTTCAAACAAGCGCTCGCAGGCCAGTTTGCCGGCTTGAAAGAAGACACCACTGAAGAGAACATCCAGGCCCGTATTCGGGGCACTTTGCTCATGGCCTTGTCCAACAAGACCGGTGCCATTGTGTTGACCACGGGCAACAAGAGTGAAATGGCCACGGGTTATTGCACTTTGTACGGCGACATGGCGGGCGGTTTTGCCGTCATCAAGGATGTGGTCAAAACACGTGTGTTTGATCTGGCCCGTTGGCGCAATCAGCACGACCCCTATGGCACTGGCAGCAAGCCGATCCCCGAGCGGATCATCACGCGGCCGCCCAGTGCCGAGTTGCGCCCGGATCAGAAAGACCAGGACAGTCTGCCCGCTTATGAGGTGCTGGACGCCATCATCGAGCGTTACATGGAAAACGATGAGGGCGTCGAGGCCTTGATCGCCGATGGGTTTGAGCGGGCCGATGTGGAGAAGGTCACACGCCTGATCAAGCTCAACGAGTACAAACGCCGCCAGGCACCTGTGGGCATTCGTGTCACGCACCGCAGTTTTGGCAAGGATTGGCGTTATCCTATGACCAACAAATTTCGCGCTTAACTTTTCTCAGAGGATGTTCCCATGAAACAGATCACCGCCGTCATCAAACCTTTCAAACTGGAAGAGGTTCGTGAAAGCTTGGCCGAATGCGGCGTGACCGGTTTGACCGTCACCGAGGTCAAAGGTTTTGGCCGTCAAAAAGGCCACACCGAGTTGTACCGGGGTGCCGAATATGTGGTGGACTTTTTGCCCAAGGTGAAGGTGGAAGTGGTGGTCAAGGACGAGGATGTGGACCGCTGCGTGGACGCCATCATCAAAGCGGCTCGCACGGGCAAGATCGGCGACGGCAAGATCTTCGTCACTTCGGTCGAACGTGTGGTGCGCATCCGCACCGGCGAGCAAGACGATACCGCCATTTGATTGCTGTGGATCTGAGCTGACGCCCTTGGCGCAGCCCAGGTCTTACGCCTCGCGCCGCCTCATGCCTTAGCGCATCAAATCAGCTCGGGGCGTGAGGGCAGGCTCATGCCCGACTGCTCCACCAGTGATTTCAACAAGTCCAGGGGCTCCGCCCCCACGGTGACCAGCTCGGTCTGCCATGCGCCCATGAAGTCGTGTGACACGACTTGGCCGATGAAGGCCATCAGCGCATCGTAATAGCCTTGATGATTCAAGATGCCGATGGGTTTGTCGTGGTAACCCAGCTGCCGCCAAGTCCAGACTTCAAACAGTTCTTCGAAAGTGCCGATGCCGCCGGGCAAGGCCAAAAAGGCATCTGCTCTCTCGGCCATCATCCTTTTGCGCTCGTGCATGGTCTCCACCACGTGCAACTCGGTGCAGCCATGGTGAGCCCATTCCTTGTCGACCAAAGCCTTGGGAATGATGCCAACCACCAGGCCACCCGCGGCCATCGTGGCTTGGGCCACGATGCCCATCAGGCCGTTGCGCCCGCCGCCATAGACCAACTGGCCACCGTGCTGACCGATCCAGGTGCCCACCTGTTGGGCGAGGTCGGCAAAACGTGGATCGTCACCGTTGCGTGATCCGCAGTACACGCAAATTGAAAAAGCAGGGGCAGGTGTGGGGTGCATGGCTCAGGACAAAATGTTGTGCCAGATGGCTGCCAGCCAGATGCCGCCACACAGCAGCAGACTCAGCAATACGGCTGCACTGCCCATGTCTTTGGCGCGTTTGGACAAGTCGTGCCACTCGGGGCCGATGCGGTCAATGGCCGATTCGATGCCAGTGTTGAGCAATTCCACCACCATGACCAGAACCACCGAGCCGACCAGCAAGGTGGTCTCGACCCAGTGGCTGCCAAGCCAGAAGGCCAAAGGCACCATCACCATCGCCGCGATGGCCTCCTGGCGAAAGGCCGTTTCCTGCCAACCGGCCAGCAGTCCCTGGATGGAGTAGTTGCCCGCATGGAGGATGCGGTTCAGTCCTTTGCGTGATTTTTGCGGATTGACTTCGGGGGACGTGGGGGAGGGGGCAGACATCGGGTGGCCAAGGGTTATTGGGTGGAAATCAGGCGGGTTCCTGCCCAAGCATCATGCCAAAACTGACGTTCGGGATGAAAGCGGCTGAGCAGTGCCCAAACCAGGATCCAGCCCAAAGTGAGCACGCCCACCTCCAGTGCTGGCAATGCAAAAGGCATGGTCAGGACCAGCGGGGGCAAAAACCACAACCAGGACAACAAGTAGCGCAACAAGGCCCTGGGTTGAGACAGGCTCTGGCCGGAGGCATCCACGGCGCGGATGTGCCAAGTTTTCATGGCCAGGGTCTGACCGCGTGACCAGAACCAGGTGAAGTAAATGCCCAGAATCAAAAACAAAAAGGCCTGCAAGCCAGGCCGGTGGTCCATGGCATGTCGGGTTTGACTCAGGGCACTGAACAGGTAGCCTGCGATGAACACCACGCCAAACAAGAGCATGCCTTCATAGAGCCAGCAAGCCATTCGGCGGGCGAGTGAGGGCGCTTGCCAACCCATCGGGTTGGGTGCTGCCGTTTCGGCTGTCTTCAAGAGGACGCCCCTTCTGAATGTGCGGGGGCCTCAGCCGGTGGTGCGGGCTCGGCGGATTTGGGTTTGGGCAGCAGAGTTTTGCGATCGAGTGGCTGTGCGCTGGCGGCAGGCCGCGTGATGTCCTTGGCACTGTCAATGGTGCGCGCTTGCGGGGCGACCAAACGGACAGTTTCCGGAGGCTTTGAAATGGTGGCTGCGCTCTTGGCGGGGGCGGCGGTGCCCACAGACAAGAGCCGCTTGTCTTCGGCGGACAGGGCTTGATAAGCCTCCCATTTGGCTTTTTTATCTTCCTTGGGCAGACTTTGGACCGCGTTGTAATTGAAGCGGGCCTGGTTGCGCTGTTGCGGGCTCAGGGCAACCCAGTCGGCCATGCGGGTGTGCATGATGGCTTTTTCGCTGGCAGGCAATTGGGCAAAGTTTTGCGAAATCGCCAACCATTTGCTTTGTTGTTGAGGCGTCAAACTGCCCCATTGCGTGGCCAAGGGCGCGAGGGCTTGCTTTTGCGGTGCCGACAGCTGCTGCCAGCTGCCGCTCGCGGCGGCCAGTGGGGCGGTCGTGGCGTTTGTGCTGGTTTGTGCTGCGCTATGGAGCGCACAAACAGCCAGAACCAAGCCACAGCCAAGCCTTTGCAGGGCGGGCAGCGTCCAGAAAGTTTGTTGGACTTCAGTCATTCTTGGCACTGTCGCTGAGCCCTTGTTTCAGAAATTGGACAAAACCAGCATCGGTATAAGCGTCGGGGGGCAACTCGTCGGTGAGCAAAGCCGAGTCGATGGCGGCCAGTTCGTTGGTGCGGCTGTCTTGTTGGACCCACTGGATGGTGGCCAAGCCGATGACCAAGGCCAGCAAGGGCAAGGCAGAGCCCAGAATGCTCCAAAGGTTCAAACCCTCATCGCCAGATGCGGTCAAGCTGCCGTTGCTCTGGACCAGTGTGTTCTTGGCAAAACCCAGCTGAATTTCGGGTTTCCGTTGGGCCATGGCCAATTGGCGGGCCACGCGCAGGCGCTCGGTGATGTCGTGGGGTAGGCCGGGTGTGGCCATGCTCAGCTGGGCTGAAAAGTGGCGACCCAGTTGGTCAATGGCCAGCTCCGCGGGTGTATTTTTAGTTGTCATGGTCGAATTCCCTGGTTTTCCAAAGTTTTGCTCAAGGCCTGAATGGCCCGAGAACAATGGGTTTTGACGCTGCCTTCTGAGCAGCCCATCACGGCCGCAGTCTCTGCCACGTCCAGCTCCTCCCAATAACGCAGCAGGAAGGCTTCCCGTTGACGTGCTGGCAACGCCATGACCGCCGATTCGATGTGTTCAAGGGTTTGTACCCGGCCAATCCATTGCTCTGCGCTTTCTGCGCTGGCATCTTCAGCACTGCTGGAGGTGACTTCCAGCAAGTCGAAATCACCGCCGGAATCCTCGGAGTCAAAGTCGCTCAGGTTGGAAAACAGGGCGTTGCGGGTTTTTTGCCTGCGAAACCAGTCCAGCACGGTGTTGGACAGGATGCGTTGGAACAGCAAAGGCAGCTCGGCCACAGGTTTGTCGGCGTAATTGGTGCACAGCTTGATCATGCTGTCTTGCAAGATGTCCAAGGCCGCATCTTCGTCCCGAACGTGGTAGTAAGCGCGTTTGAACGCTTTTTTCTCCACGTTTTTCAGGAAGTCTGACAGTTCTGCGTCGGATGCCAACTTGTTTGTCTGCCTTCGCTTGGGCGAGGCATTTGCCTGTGTTTGATGAAAACGCCGGCAATCCGTTGGAGGGCTTGCAGGCGACCGGCAAGAATTATCGCACTGTGCATCGAGCTTGTAGGTCAAGTGATGCGCTGTTTTTGGAAACGTTCTGTACAAATGCGATAATGCGCGATTGCAATTGAAAAAAAGCAAACGGATCACCGTCCGGCACTTTTACAGTTTGGTGCCCATGTCGGTGGTCTCAAGTCCCAAAGCCACTTCAAAAGAGTCGAGCCCAGGGGCACCCAAGGTTTTTCGTTAGAGAAATTCACAAAGGTTGAATATGGACATGAACAAAGCCGAAACGGCACAGGCCACAGCCAGCGGACAAGAGCTGCGTGGCGCAGAAATTCTGGTCAAGGCGCTGCAAGCTGAAAACGTCAAATACATCTGGGGCTATCCCGGCGGCGCCGTTCTTCACATTTACGACGCTTTCTACAAGCAAGACACGATTCAACACGTCCTGGTCCGTCACGAGCAAGCCGCCGTGCACGCGGCCGATGGCTTTGCCCGTGCCACGGGTGAGGTGGGTGTGGCCCTGGTCACTTCAGGCCCCGGCCTGACCAACGCCGTGACCGGCATTGCCACGGCCTACATGGACAGCATTCCCATGGTGATCATCAGCGGGCAAGTGCCCACTGCAGCCATCGGTCTCGATGCTTTCCAGGAGTGCGATGCAGTGGGCATCACACGCCCGATCGTCAAGCACAACTTCTTGGTCAAAGACGCCAAAGATGTGGCCGAGGTCATGAAAAAGGCCTTCCACATCGCCCGCAGCGGCCGTCCAGGTCCTGTGGTGGTAGACATTCCTAAAGACGTCTCATTCAACAAGGTGTTCTATACCGGTTACCCCGACTCGGTCGAGATGCGCTCGTACAACCCGGTGCGCAAAGGCCATGGCGGACAGATCCGCAAGGCTTTGCAACTGTTGATGGCCGCCAAGCGTCCCTACATTTACACCGGCGGCGGTGTGCTGATGAGCGAAGCCAGCGGCGAGTTGCGTGCGCTGGTGGACATGCTCAATTACCCGGTCACCAACACTTTGATGGGCTTGGGCGCTTTCCCGGCGACTGACCGCCGTTTCGTGGGCATGTTGGGCATGCACGGTACGCTCGAAGCCAACAACGCGATGCAAAACTGCGATGTCTTGCTCGCCATCGGCGCACGTTTTGACGACCGCGTGATCGGCAACCCCAAGCACTTTGCGCAAAACGAACGCAAGATCATTCACATCGACATCGATCCTTCCAGCATTTCCAAGCGTGTGAAGGTGGATGTGCCGATCGTGGGCGACGTCAAGGATGTGCTGACCGAGCTCATGGGCATGATCCGTGAGTCCGGCCTCAAACCAGACGCACAGGCTTTGGGTCAATGGTGGGAAACCATCGAAGGCTGGCGCGGTCGCGACTGCATGAAGTACGACAACAGCAACAGCCTGGTGATCAAGCCTCAGAAAGTCATTGAGACTTTGTGGGACATGACCAAGGATTCGGACACGTACATCACATCCGACGTGGGGCAGCACCAGATGTGGGCCGCCCAGTACTACAAGTTCAACGAACCCCGTCGCTGGATCAACTCGGGCGGTTTGGGCACCATGGGCGTGGGCATTCCTTACGCCATGGGCATCAAGCTGGCCAAGCCAGACAGCGAAGTGTTCTGTGTGACGGGTGAAGGTTCTGTGCAGATGTGCATTCAAGAACTGTCCACCTGCTTGCAATACAACACGCCGATCAAAATCGTGGCGCTCAATAACCGTTACCTCGGCATGGTGCGTCAATGGCAAGAGATTGAATATTCTGGCCGCTACAGCCACAGCTACATGGATGCTTTGCCCAACTTCGTGAAGTTGGCCGAAGCCTATGGCCACGTCGGTATCCTCGTTGAAAAACCAGAGGATGTGGAGCCCGCCTTGCGTGAAGCCCGCAGGCTCAAGGACCGCACTGTGTTTCTGGACATCCGTACAGATCCGACTGAGAACGTGTTCCCCATGGTGAAGGCGGGCAAAGGCATCACAGAGATGCTGCTGGGTGCGGAGGACCTGTAATCATGAAACACATCATTGCTGTACTGATCGAAAACGAAGCGGGTGCCCTGTCCCGTGTGGTGGGCTTGTTCTCGGCACGTGGCTACAACATCGAGTCTCTGACCGTGGCCCCGACCGAAGACCCCAGCCTGTCGCGCATGACCATCCAGACCGCCGGGTCCGACGATGTCATCGAGCAGATCACCAAGCACCTGAACCGCCTGATCGAGGTGGTGAAGGTGGTGGACCTGACCGAAGGCGCTTACACCGAACGCGAGCTGATGCTGGTGAAGGTGCGTGCCGTGGGCAAGGAACGCGAAGAAATGAAACGCATGGCCGATATTTTTCGCGGCCGCGTGATCGACGTCACCGACAAGAGCTACACGATTGAGCTCACCGGTGATCAGTCCAAGAACGACGCCTTTTTGGAGGCGATCGACCGCAGTGCCATTTTGGAGACCGTGCGCACGGGTGCATGCGGTATCGGGCGCGGCGAGCGCATCCTGCGCGTCTAAACCCACTCACTGACCTGTTTATTCCTAAGGAGAACCCCATGAAAGTTTTTTACGACAAAGACTGTGATCTGTCCCTGATCAAAGGCAAAACCGTCGCCATCATCGGCTACGGCTCGCAAGGTCACGCTCACGCCCAGAACCTGAACGAAAGCGGCGTCAAAGTCGTCGTGGGTCTGCGCAAAGGTGGCGCGTCTTGGGACAAAGTGGCCAAGGCTGGCCTCACCGTGATGGAAGTCAACGACGCTGTCAAAGCCGCTGACGTGGTCATGATCTTGTTGCCCGACGAGAACATCCCTGAGGTGTACAACAACAACGTCGCTCCCAACATGAAGCAAGGCGCTACCTTGGCGTTTGCTCACGGCTTCAACGTGCACTACAACCAAGTCATCCCCCGCGCTGACCTGGACGTGATCATGGTCGCCCCCAAGGGTCCAGGCCACACCGTGCGCTCCGAATACCTCAAGGGCGGCGGCGTGCCATCCCTGATCGCTGTGTACCAAGACAAGTCCGGCAAGGCACGTGATTTGGCTCTGAGCTATGCCATGGCCAACGGCGGCGGCAAAGGCGGCATCATCGAGACCAACTTCAAAGAAGAAACCGAAACCGACTTGTTCGGCGAGCAAGCCGTGTTGTGCGGCGGCGCGGTGGAACTGGTGAAGATGGGCTTCGAGACTTTGACCGAAGCTGGCTATGCCCCTGAAATGGCTTACTTCGAGTGCTTGCACGAGTTGAAGCTGATCGTTGACCTGATGTACGAAGGCGGTATCGCCAACATGAACTACTCCATCTCCAACAACGCAGAGTATGGTGAGTACGTGACCGGTACCGAAGTCATCAACGAGAAGTCGCGCGAAGCCATGCGCAACGCCTTGAAGCGCATCCAGACCGGTGAATACGCCAAGATGTTCATCCTGGAAGGCAAAACCAACTACCCAAGCATGACCGCTCGTCGTCGCTTGAACGCAGACCACTCGATCGAGCAAGTTGGCGCTCAACTGCGTGCCATGATGCCTTGGATCGCGAAAAACAAGCTGGTCGACCAGACCCGTAACTGATTTGTTTTTTGCAAAACTGAAAAAGGCCACTGCGGTGGCCTTTTTTCATGCACGCTGCGCTGGCTTAAACTGGGGACTTGATGGCCCCGTCTCAGACAGGAATGGACGATGAACAACGCAACTGACAAAACCGATGATTCAGAAGTGACAATGGCTTCTCGCAAGCCATCCAAGGGCATTTACATGCTGCCCAACATGATCACTCTGGCCGCATTGTTTGGTGGCTTTTACGCCATTGTGATGGCCATGAATGGCCGCTTTGATCTGGCCACGGTCGGTATCTTGTGCGCTATGGTGCTCGACAGTCTCGATGGCCGCGTGGCTCGTATGACGAACACCCAAAGCGCCTTTGGCGAGCAAATGGACTCCTTGTCTGACATGGTGTCGTTTGGTGCTGCACCTGCGCTCATCGCCTATGTTTGGGGTCTCAAAAGTCTGGGGCGTTGGGGCTGGATCGCTGCGTTTGTGTACTGCGCCTGTGCGGCTTTGCGCTTGGCGCGTTTCAATGTGAACACGGCCGTGGTGGACAAGCGTTATTTCCAGGGCCTTCCTTCGCCCGCTGCCGCTGCGCTGGTCACGGGCTTCATTTGGATCATGATTGAAAACGCCGTCGAGCCTCAAACCGTGGCTTGGTGGATGTTCGCTGTGGCCTTGTTTTCGGGTTTGACCATGGTGACCAATGTGCCGTTTTACAGCTTCAAAGACATGCACATGAAAAAGACGGTGCCTTTTGTGTCGCTGGTTTTGGTGGCCTTGGGCATTGCGGTGGTCAACATCGATCCGCCCACAGTTTTGTTCGCAATTTTTGTGGGCTATGGCTTGAGTGGTTATGCCATTTACCTCTGGCGAAAGGCCAAGGGGCAGCCGGCCAGCATGATCAGCACCTCGACCGATGAACCGGAAGAGCGCGGACTGCATCAGTGATGTCATGCCCACGACAGGTGGCGGATTTTTCTGTGATAAAGTGAACACATGAACAAATTTTTGCTGGCTCTACTGCTAACGCCCCACGGGCGGGATGTGTAGCGCACGCGAACATTGTCCTCAAAGGCCCGTATGCCATCCGCAACGGGCCTTTTGCATTGGTGCATGGAATTGCGGGTATTGACCAGGAGCGAATATGTCTGACAAATTGATTATTTTTGACACCACCTTGCGTGACGGCGAACAGTCGCCCGGCGCCTCCATGACCCGTGACGAAAAGTTGCGCATTGCCCGTCAACTGGAACGCCTGCGCGTGGACGTGATCGAAGCCGGTTTTGCGGCCAGCTCCAACGGCGATTTTGAGGCGGTTCAAACCATTGCCAACGCGATCAAGGACTCGACCATTTGCTCGCTCTCGCGTGCCAACGACCGTGACATCTCCCGTGCGGCAGAGGCCCTCAAGGGGGCCAACAGCGGGCGCATTCACACCTTCATTGCCACGTCACCTCTGCACATGGAAAAGAAGCTGCGCATGACGCCCGATCAGGTGCTCGAGCAAGCCAAGCAGTCCGTGCGTTTTGCCCGCAATCTGGTGGGTGACATCGAGTTCAGCCCCGAAGACGGCTACCGCAGCGATGTGGATTTCTTGTGCCGCGTGCTCGAAGCTGTGATCACAGAAGGTGCAACCACCATCAACGTACCCGACACCGTGGGCTATGCGGTGCCAGAGCTCTATGGCAATTTCATCAAGACTTTGCGTGAGCGCATCCCCAACTCTGACAAGGCGGTGTGGTCGGTGCATTGCCACAACGATTTGGGCATGGCCGTTGCCAACTCCTTGGCCGGCGTGAAGATTGGTGGGGCTCGTCAGGTGGAGTGCACCATCAACGGCCTGGGCGAACGCGCCGGCAATTGCTCGCTTGAAGAGGTGGTCATGGCGATCAAAACCCGCCGCGATTACTTTGGACTCGATCTGGGCATCGACACCAGCCACATTGTGGCCGCCAGCCGCATGGTCAGCCAGACCACGGGCTTTGTGGTGCAACCCAACAAGGCGGTGGTGGGTGCCAACGCCTTCGCCCACGCATCCGGCATTCACCAGGACGGCGTGCTCAAGGCGCGTGACACCTATGAAATCATGCGCGCCGAAGATGTGGGCTGGACTGCCAACAAGATCGTTTTGGGCAAGCTCAGCGGTCGCAATGCTTTCAAGCAGCGCCTGCAGGATTTGGGCGTCGTGCTGGAAAGCGAGACCGAAATCAACAATGCCTTTGCCAAGTTCAAGGAATTGGCTGACCGCAAGAGCGAGATATTTGACGAAGACATCTTGGCTTTGGTGAGTGATGAAAGTGTCACCACTGAGAAGGAGCAGTTTGGTTTTGTCTCCATGTCGCAGCACAGTGAAACCGGTGAGCGTCCACAGGCGTCGGTGGTGTTCACGGTGGCAGGCAAAGAGGTGCACGGCCAGTCCGACGGCAATGGCCCGGTCGATGCTTCCCTCAAAGCCATCGAGTCCATCGTCAAGAGTGGTGCCGAAATGGTGCTGTACTCGGTCAACGCCATCAGTGGCTCGACCGAAAGTCAGGGCGAGGTCACCGTGCGTTTGCAAAACAGTGGACGCGTCGTCAATGGTGTGGGTTCTGACCCAGACATCGTGGTCGCGTCGGCCAAGGCCTACCTCAGTGCGCTCAATAAATTGCAAAGCAAAGCCGATCGGGTGGCTGCGCAGGGTTGAAGTGAATTCTTAAGAGGTATTATTCGACTTTACAAAAGTCACGCAAGTTATTGTTCTTGCGTGACTTTTTTTATTTGAGTAAACTTTGAGGTAACATCCTGTATGAATACTGTGAACACACTGCAATGCGTTTGAATTCTTGTGACATTTCCTCTTTCCCATCATCGTTGACCAAGCGTTTTATCTCCGTGATGTCTGCTGGCTTGTTGGGTGCACTGTCGGTACTGCCTTTGGGGGCGAGTGCGCAATCACACCAAGCGCCGACGGCTAAACACACCTCTCAGTTTGCGGGTAAGTCCGTCAAAAAAGCCAAAATCAGTACATCGCAGGTCAAGCACGCTGCTGCCCGTCAAATCAGCTCAGCACCCATGCGTGCTTCTTTTGGGCAGATGGCCGGTTTACACAGCACCTCTGATCCTTTGGATCTGCGCTCCAGTGTGGCTTTGGTCATTGACCAAGATACACGTGAAGTCTTGCTGCGTAAGAACGATCAAGCCGTTTTGCCCATTGCTTCCTTGACCAAATTGATGACTGGTTTGGTCATTTCAGAAGCGCAATTGCCGGCCTCTGAAATGATCGCAATCACCCAAGACGACGTCGACACGGAAAAAGGCAGTTCTTCGCGTTTGGCCGTAGGCACAGTGCTCAGCCGTGGTGATTTGTTGCATTTGGCACTCATGTCCAGTGAAAACCGAGCGGCTCATGCTTTAGGGCGTACTTTCCCGGGTGGTTTGGACACTTTTGTGGCTCGCATGAATGCGCGAGCCAAAGCCTTGGGCATGCATGACACGCGCTATGTAGAGCCCACGGGCTTGTCCAGTCACAATCAATCCAGTGCTCATGATTTGGCCACTTTGGTGGCTGCGGCCTACAAAGAACCTTTGTTGCGCGAGTTGTCGACTTCCCCTGGGCGGGAGATTGCCGTGGGTCACCGTACCTTGCAATACAACAACACCAATCGCTTGGTCAAAAGTCCGCAGTGGGACATTGGGATCCAGAAAACAGGCTTCATCACGGAAGCTGGACAATGTCTGGTCATGCAGGCTCAAGTTTCGGGCCGCAAACTGATCATGGTTTTTCTGGATTCTGCCGGCAAACTCAGCCGCATCGCTGATGCTGAGCGTGTGCGTCGCTGGGTTGAAAAGTCTCCCTCGTTGTCTGGAACAAAACACGTTGCTCTGGCGGAGCGAGTGCCCAGTTGAGTTGGACTTTTCTGCATTGAAAGTAAAAAAGACCGCCGAGGCGGTCTTTTTTCATGGATTGCAGCTTCGTTGTCCATCAGACGGGTGGACCACTGCCCATGGCCGACCACAGTGCCGCCCCTGATTTTCTTGGACTGACGCGCTTTCAGCGCCCTTCGCTGTAGCCCAAAGTGCTGGAGATTTCACGGGCCGCGCTTTGCAGTTTGGGCAGCCAGCTTTCATCCAGGCGGTCTGCGGGGGCCGAGATGGACAGGCCGGCGAGCAATTTGCCTTGGTCGTCGTAGATGCCTGCTGCAATGCAGCGCACACCCAGTTCCAGTTCTTCGTTGTCGCGGGCAATGCCGTATTGCTTGACGCGTGACAGTTCACGTTCGAGCACGGGCAGCTGTGTGATGCTGTTGCGTGTTTGTCCGGACAGACCAGTGCGGGTGGCATAAGAGCGCACGCGCAGCGGGTCATCGGCTGCCAGGAACAGTTTGCCCACCGAGGTGAGGTGCAATGGGGCTCGCCCGCCAATGGCGCGAACCACCTGCATGCCTGATCGCTCGCTGTAGGCGCGTTCGATGTAGACGATCTCATCGCCTTGTCGCATGCTCAGGTTCACCGGTTGCTGGATCAGCTTGTGCAGTTCACGCATTGGGGCCAATGCCGCATCCCGCACGTTCAGACGCCCTTTGACCAAGTTGCCCAACTCCAACAGGCGCATGCCCAAGCGGTAGCTGCCTGCTTCGGGTCGGTCGACAAAGCGGCCTGTGGCCAAGTCGTTCAGGATGCGGTGGGCCGTGGAAGGGTGCAAACCGGTTTTCTCGCTGATTTCCTTGAGCGAGATGGCCTCCTCGCGTGAAGCGAGCACATCGATCAGGGAGAACATGCGTTCAATCACCTGAATCGTGGGTGTGGGAGCGAGGGTCTGTTCTTTTTTCATGGTGTCTGCAAAGCAGGCTTAATTTTACACTGTGAAATTAAAACGCATGTGCTTCCAGGGGCTGCCATTGCCCCTGGTGGCGGATTTCGCAAGGACGAAACCGGGATTTGTAATTCATCTTGGGGCTGTGGGTGATCCAGTAGCCCAGATAGACGTAGGGCAACTGCAGTCGGGCCGCTTGGGCTATTTGCCAGAGCACGCCATAGGTACCGTAGCTGGCTTTGTCTGCTGTTTCGTAGAAGGTGTACACCGCAGACAGTCCCTGGTTCAGAACATCGACGATGCTGACCATCTTCAAGGGCCCCAGGCTGTTGTCGGCTGTCGGTTCCCGAAATTCCACGATGCGCGAGTTGACGCGGCTTTGCAGCAGAAATTGGCTGTACTGGTCGATGCTGTCCTGGTCCATGCCGCCGCCGACATGGCGACTTGTCTGGTAACGCAGGTATAGATCGTAATGTTCGGGATCAAATTGGAGATCGAGCACCCGAACTTGCAGGTGCTGGTGCTGCTGCTGCGCACGGCGCTGGCTGCGATCGGCTTGAAAGTCCTGGACGCGCACGCGCAAGGGCAAACAGGCCTGGCAGCCGTCGCAGTAGGGGCGGTAGGTGAACATGCCGCTGCGGCGAAAGCCTTGATCGACCAATTCGGAATACACCTCGTTGTGGATCAGGTGACTGGGCGTGGCCACTTGCGAGCGTGCCTGGCGCTGCGGCAAATAGCTGCATTCGTAAGGTGCCGTTGCATAAAACTGCAAGGCTTGCAAGGGCAGGTCGTTCAGGTGCGTCAAGGGGCGGTGTCCAAGGCGGTCAGCGCAGGCCAGTATAGGGACTGCTCGGCCCAGTCGATGTCACGGTGCTGACGGGCTTGTTCAAGGTGACGGACGAACTCACTGCGGGGGATTTCAAAAGCCCCCATGGCGCTCAGGTGCCGGGTCTTTTGTTGGCAGTCAATGGCCGTGATGCCATGGTGCAGGCAGACGCTGACCAGACAAACCAGGGCCCATTTGGAGCCATCGGGGAGGGTGGTGAACATGGACTCACCAAACACGGCATGGCCCAGCGCCACGAAATACAGGCCGGCCACCAATTGCCCATCGAACCAGACTTCGGCGCTGTGGGCATGACCTTGACGGTGCAGCTGCTCATAGGCCGCCACCATTTCTGGAACGATCCAGGTGCCATTTTGGCCGGGGCGCGGTGATTGGGCACAGCGCTCAATGACCTGACGAAAGTCGCGGTCAAAACACAGCTCGAAGCGGGGATCGCGCTGTGCGCGTTTGAGGCTTTGCCGCAGCGAGCGATGAAAGCGGAAATGGCGGGTTTGGAGAACCATGCGGGGATCGGGGCTCCACCACAAGACCGGCTGACCGGGGCTGAACCACGGGAAAATGCCGTGACCATAGGACTCCAGCAGACGAGCCACCGTCAGGTCTTGACCGGCTGCGAGCAAGCCGGGTGCGGGTGTGTCAGGCCCCCAAGCCTGATGCACCGGGGGCAAGGGTTCGCCATCCTGTATCCAGGGCAGTTCAGGTGAGACGGTGTCGCGAGGCATGCAGCGATTACACAATAAATGGCCGTCCCTGTTTGTGTGCCGCCTTGGGCGCGGGTCTTTTCGGTTTATGCTGATGTCCATGAAGTTGGGTAGAGCCTCAAGACCACCACGGTGATGTATTGGGGCACCTTGGAGTGCAATGTGTTGAGACCTGACTTTCCTGAAAGCTGGCTGCAGCCCGACTGGCCAGCCCCGCCCCGTGTGCGGGCCGTGATGACCGACCGCCATGGCGGCGTTTCGGCTGCGCCTTATGACAGCCTGAATCTGGGTGATCATGTGGGTGATCAAGTGGCCAGTGTGCTGGCCAACCGTGCCATCTTGGCCGAGGCCGTAGGACGACGGCCTGTTTTTCTGCAACAAGTTCACGGGGTGGACTGTGTGACTTTGGATGCCACCACGCCCGATGGTGTCGCTGCAGATGCATGCATGAGCACGACGGCCGATGTGGCTTGCACCATCATGGTGGCCGATTGCCTGCCGGTATTGTTGTGCGATGCCTCGGGCACCTGGGTGGCTGCTGCGCACGCCGGGTGGCGTGGCTTGGCGGGGCAGGGCGGCGTGGGTGTTTTGGAGACCCTGATCGCTCCGCTGCCCCCCATGGCGGATCGCAGCGCCGACATCCTGGCATGGCTTGGGCCTTGTATTGGGCCTCAGGCTTTTGAAGTGGGCCCCGAAGTGCGTGCAGCTTTTTGCGCCACCGACGCACAGGCAGAGGCTTGCTTTGTGCCGCATGCCGATGGCAAATTTTTGGCCGATCTGCCGGGCCTGGCGAGAAGGCGTTTGCAACAGCTGGGCATCACGCAGATTTTTGGCAACGACAGCCAGCCTGCATGGTGCACGGCCTTGCAGGCCTCAAGGTTCTTTTCGCACCGGCGCGACAGCCGGGTCCTCGGTCAATCCGGGCGCATGGCCGCTTGCATCTGGCTGGAGTTCTGATGCGGGTGTTGCCGACAACGCTTCTTGTTCCTGGCGACGAATTTCTTTGCGTCTCAAGGGCGTGCCCCAGAGGTAAATCACCAACGACATGGGCAGCACACCATACAACAGGAACGTGATGATGGCCCCCAAGAGACTTCCTTGCGAACTAAAGGCTTCGGCCAATGCCATGAGCAGCGTGACATACAGCCATGCGATGACGATCAAGTACATTTTGTTCTCGGCTTGTAATTTAAGAGACATCAAGTTGACAGATACTGGACCCAGTAGAAGTCAATAAATACGGTCATTTGAGGAGACATCTGATGAATGCTTCATCCCCCGAATTCTGGACCCAAATGTCCGAAGGATTTCAGCAGAACCTGTCCAAAAGTTGGGGCCAGGCCATGCAACATTTTCAGACCATCGATCTGGGCGGTCTGAAAGCCGGTGGCGACGCTGCCGCGCCAGCCTTGAAATTCTCGCCAGAAAAGCTGCAGACCTTGCAAGGTCAGTATTTCAAGGACGCCTCTGAATTGTGGAACCAGAGTCTGCACAACAGCTTGCAGGTCAAGGATCGCCGCTTCTCGGGCGATGCCTGGATGTCCAACCCCGTGGCCGCCTTCAACGCCGCCACGTATTTGCTCAACGCCCGCACCTTGATGGGCTTGGCGGACGCTGTGGACGCGGACGAGAAAACACGGACCCGCATCCGTTTCGCCATCGAGCAATGGGTGGCCGCTGCCGCGCCCAGCAACTTCTTGGCCTTCAACGCCGAGGCGCAAAAGAAAGCCGTCGAAACCAAAGGCGAGAGCATTGCCAAAGGCGTGCAGAACCTGATGCACGACATGCAGCAAGGCCATGTGTCGATGACCGACGAGAGTCTTTTCGAGGTCGGCAAGAACGTCGCCACCACCGAAGGCGCTGTGGTTTTTGAAAACGAGTTTTTCCAGCTGATCGAATACAAGCCCTTGACGGCCAAGGTCTATGAAAAGCCATTCTTGTTGATCCCGCCTTGCATCAACAAGTTCTACATCCTGGACCTGCAGCCCGAGAATTCCTTCATCCGCTATGCGGTGAGCCAAGGGCACCGCACTTTTGTGGTCAGCTGGCGCAACCCCGACGAGTCCATGCAGGACAAGACCTGGGACGATTACATCGAGCAAGCCGCGATCAAAGCCATCACCACGGTGCAAGAGATCACCGGTGCGCCCAAGATCAATGCACTGGGCTTTTGTGTGGGCGGCACGATTTTGTCGACGGCTTTGGCCGTGCTGGCTGCCCGTGGCGAAAAGCCCGTGGCCAGCGCGACCTTTCTGACCACGCTGATCAACTTCACCGACACCGGCATTCTGGACGTGTTCATTGACGACAACTTCGTCAAGTTCCGCGAGATGCAAATGGGCCAAGGCGGTCTGCTCAAGGGCCAGGACCTGGCTTCCACCTTCAGCTTTCTGCGTCCAAACGACCTGGTCTGGAACTATGTGGTGGGCAACTACCTCAAGGGCGAAACCCCACCGCCTTTTGACCTGCTGTACTGGAACAGCGACTCGACCAATTTGCCCGGTCCCTTCTATGCCTGGTACCTGCGCAACACCTACCTAGAAAACAACCTGGTCAAACCCCGCAAGGTCAAAGTGTGTGGCGAGAGCATCGACTTGGGCAAGGTCGATATGCCCGTCTACATCTACGGCTCACGCGAAGACCACATCGTGCCGATTGGCGGTGCGTATGCCAGCACCCAGGTGCTGCCCGGCAAGAAGCGTTTTGTCATGGGCGCATCGGGCCACATTGCTGGCGTGATCAACCCGCCTGCCGCCAAGAAGCGCAGCCACTGGTTGAGCGAAGGCAGCAAATTCCCAGCCGATGTGAACGACTGGATCGGCAGCGCCCAAGAATTGCCTGGCAGCTGGTGGACCGATTGGTCCGATTGGCTCAAAAGCCATGCTGGCAAGCAAATTGCATCGCCCAAAACCTATGGCAAGGGCACCAAGTTCAAAGCCATCGAGGCGGCCCCTGGCCGTTATGTGAAGGCCAAGGCCTGATTGATTTTATTACTGGAGACAAAAATGGAAGACATCGTCATCGTTTCAGCTGCTCGCACCGCCGTGGGCAAGTTTGGTGGTTCATTGGCCAAGACGCCAGCGACCGAGTTGGGCAGCATCGTCATCAAGGGTTTGCTCGAGCGCAGCGGTTTGCCTGTGGATGCCATCGGTGAAGTCATCATGGGCCAGGTGCTGGCCGCAGGCGTGGGCCAAAACCCTGCCCGCCAAGCCATGATGAAAGCCGGTGTGGCCAAGGAAACCCCGGCGCTGACCATCAACGCTGTGTGCGGCTCGGGCCTGAAGGCCGTGATGCTGGCAGCGCAAGCCGTGGCTTGGGGCGACAGCGAAATCGTGATCGCCGGTGGCCAGGAAAACATGAGCGCCAGCCCGCACGTCTTGAACGGCAGCCGTGACGGCCAGCGCATGGGCGACTGGAAGATGACCGACACCATGATCGTGGACGGCCTGTGGGACGTGTACAACCAGTACCACATGGGCATCACTGCCGAAAACGTGGCCAAGGCCCACGGCATCACCCGTGACATGCAAGACGCCCTGGCACTGGGCAGCCAGCAAAAAGCCTCGGCCGCGCAAGACGCAGGCAAGTTCAAGGACGAGATCGTGGACGTGCTGATCCCTCAGCGCAAAGGCGATCCGCTGGTGTTCAACACCGACGAATTCATCAACAAGAAAACCAACGCCGAAGCTTTGGCCGGTCTGCGCCCCGCCTTTGACAAGGCCGGCAGCGTGACCGCTGGCAACGCCTCGGGCATCAACGACGGCGCTGCCGCCGTGATGGTCATGAGCGCCAAAAAGGCCGCAGCCTTGGGCCTCAAGCCCCTGGCCCGCATTGCCGCCTTTGGCACCAGCGGTCTGGACCCCGCCCACATGGGCATGGGCCCGGTGCCTGCCTCGCAAAAAGCGCTGGCCCGTGCGGGCTGGAAAGCCCAGGACGTGGACTTGTTCGAATTGAACGAAGCCTTCGCTGCGCAAGCTTGCGCGGTGAACAAGGCGCTGGACATCGATCCGGCCAAGGTCAACGTCAACGGCGGCGCGATCGCGATTGGTCACCCCATTGGTGCATCCGGTTGCCGCATTTTGGTGACCTTGTTGCACGAAATGCAGCGTCGTCAGGCCAACAAAGGTCTGGCCGCTTTGTGCATCGGCGGCGGCATGGGCGTGTCCCTGGCCATCGAGCGCGTTTAAAAACCTGCGCCGCTCCTGCTGCGTTGCTTGGCGCACTGCCCAACCGTATAGGGCTGCCAACAATGGCCGTGGGAGCGGACATCATTGATCCCACAACACTCATAACCAGGAGACAAATATGAGTCAAAAAGTAGCTTACGTCACAGGCGGCATGGGCGGCATCGGAACCGCGATTTGCCAGCGCCTTCACCAAGAAGGTTTCAAGGTCATCGCAGGCTGCGGCCCTACGCGTGACTACAACAAATGGCTGGACGAGCAAAAAGCGCTGGGTTTCACTTTCTATGCATCGGTGGGCAACGTCGGTGACTGGGATTCCACGGTGGAAGCCTTCAGCAAGGCCAAAGCCGAGCACGGCACCATCGACGTCTTGGTCAACAACGCCGGCATCACCAAGGACCGCATGTTCCTCAAGATGTCCCGTGAAGACTGGGATGCGGTGATGAACACCAACCTGGACTCCATGTTCAACGTGACCAAGCAGGTCGTGGGTGACATGGTTGAAAAGGGCTGGGGCCGCATCATCAACATCAGCTCGGTCAACGGCGAAAAAGGCCAAGCCGGTCAAACCAACTACTCGGCCGCCAAAGCCGGCATGCACGGTTTCTCGATGGCCTTGGCGCAAGAGCTGGCCACCAAGGGCGTGACCGTGAACACCGTGTCGCCAGGCTACATCGGCACCGACATGGTCAACGCCATCCGTCCTGACGTGCTGGAAAAGATCGTGGCCACCGTGCCCGTCAAGCGTTTGGGCAAGCCCAGCGAAATCGCTTCCATCATCGCCTGGATGGCCAGCGAAGATGGCGGTTACACCACGGGTGCTGACTTCGCCGTCAACGGCGGTTTGCACATGGGCTGATCAGTCCCCTTGGGAAACCCACAAAAAAACCCGCCTCGGCGGGTTTTTTTGTGTCTGCCAGCGGGTCTTCAGTGGCCTGCCTGTTTGCCCGTGCCCACCATTTGCATGGCCGAAGCGATCAGGCCCGACACTTCGCTCATGTTGCCGGGCACGATGAGGGTGGTCTTGGCGTCTTGCGCCACCTTGCCGTAGGCCTGCACGGCCTGTTCGGCCACTTTGAGTTGCACAGCCTGCTCACCGCCGGGCTGGCGGATGGCGGCAGCAATCCGTTCGATGGCCTGGGCCGTGGCGTTGGCCATTTCGGTGATGGCGGCGGCATCGCCTTGGGCCTTGTTGATGGCGGCCTGTTTTTCACCCTCTGAACGGGCGATGAAAGCCTCGCGTTCACCGGTGGCGATGTTGATCTGCTCCTGACGGCGTCCTTCCGATGCGGCGATCAAGGCCCGTTTTTCGCGCTCAGCGGTGATCTGCGACTGCATGGCGTGCAGGATTTCGCTGGGCGGTGTCAGGTCCTTGATTTCGTAACGCAGCACCTTCACGCCCCAGTTGAGGGCGGCTTCGTCGATGGCGGCGACCACCTGCGCGTTGATGATGTCGCGCTCCTCAAAAGTTTTGTCCAGCTCCAGCTTGCCGATCACGCTGCGCAAGCTGGTTTGTGCCAACTGGGTGACGGCGGTGATGTAGTTGGACGAGCCGTAGCTGGCCAGCTTGGGATCGGTCACCTGAAAGTACAGGATGCCGTCCACCTGCAGCTGCGTGTTGTCACGCGTGATGCAAATCTGGCTGGGGACATCGAGCGGGATTTCTTTGAGGCTGTGCTTTTGGATCACGTTGTCGACGAACGGCACCACGAAGTTCAGGCCGGGGGTGAGGCTGGCGTGGTATTTGCCCAGACGCTCAACGACCCAGGCGTGTTGCTGGGGCACGACCTTGACGGTTTTGACGATGAACAAGACGGCGATGACCAGAATGAGAATGGCGATTTCCATGTGAAGACTCCCTTTTTTGAATGATGTTCAGATTTTTTCAAGCACCAGGCGGTTACCTTGAATGGCTTGTATGCGGTGCGTGCCGGGTGATGGGGCATGCCCAGATGCGCCAACGGCTGTCCAGTTGGCGCCCCGATGTTTGACCTGCGCTGTGCCATGGGCGTCCCATGCGCTGACCTCCACGGTTTCGCCAATGTCCAGGTGCAGTGCCGTCGGCCATTGCGCGTCACGACGCAGGTTCTTTTGCCGCCACAGCACCGCGGCTGACCCGCCGACCAGCGCCGCTGTGACCAATTGGACGGTCAGCCCCATCCCCATGTGTGCAGCCAGCGCAGCTGCGGTGGCACCTATCGCCAGCATCAGCAAATAGAAGGTGCCGGTCATCAGTTCGGCCGCGACCAATCCGCCGGTCACCAGCCACCAGATGGTGGTGTCGTTCATGTGTGCTCCCTGTTTTTGAATTTTTCCAAGTGACATGCTACCTTTTTGCCGAGGCTTTGACGCACATGGGCGCACTTGGGCAAGGATAATCAGACCCCATGCAATTTCCCGATTCCCAACGCTGGCGTTTGTCCGTGGCCCCCATGATGGACTGGACCGATCGCCATTGCCGGTTCTTTCACCGCCTGCTGACCCGCCACACCTTGCTCTACACCGAGATGGTGACCACCGGTGCTTTGCGCCACGGCAGCGTACAACGGCATTTGCGCTTCAACGCTGAAGAACACCCCGTGGCCTTGCAGTTGGGCGGAAGCGACGCTGCCGACTTGGCGCACGCGGCCAAGCTGGGGCAGGACTGGGGTTATGACGAGATCAACCTCAACTGCGGCTGCCCCTCAGACCGTGTGCAGCGCGGCGCGTTTGGGGCTTGCCTGATGAACGAGCCACGCACCGTGGCCGATGGCGTCAAAGCCATGCTCGACGTGGTCGATGTGCCGGTGACCGTGAAGCACCGCATCGGCATCGACAAAATTGAAAGCTACGACTTTGTGCGCGACTTTGTGGGTACGGTGAGCGAGGCCGGTTGCAAGGTGTTCATCGTGCATGCCCGCAATGCTTGGCTCGATGGCCTTTCTCCGAAAGAAAACCGCGAGATCCCGCCCCTGCGCTACGAATTGGCCTACCAGCTGAAAAAAGACTTTCCAGGCTTGCTGATTGCGGTGAACGGCGGCATCAAGACCAACGCAGAGATCGCAGACCATTTGCATCAGGCCGATGGGGTGATGATCGGGCGCGAGGCGTACTACAACCCTTGGCTGCTCAGCACTTGGGACGCCGAGTTTTATGGCGACACGCATGAAGTGCCCAGCCGCGAAGCGGTGGAAGAGGCCATGGTGGCGTACATGGAGCGGGCCTTTGCAGAAGACGGCTGCCCTTGGTATGCCATTGCCCGCCACATGCTGGGCCTGTACCACGGCCAGCGCGGTGGGCGCTATTGGCGTCAGGTGTGGAGCAACCACAAGCTCAAGCCCTTGCCCCCGCGCGAGGTGTGGCAGCAAGCGCGTGAAGCCTTGGCCCGAGGGGCGGCGGTCAGCGATTGAGGTTTTATTGGGCGGCTTGCAAGCCGCTCATGAAGTGCGCCGACATGCGTTCAGCAGCCACTTCCGCTTGGCGATCGGTCAGTGCCTGAACAATCGCTTGGTGCTCGGCCAATGACTGCTCGATTCGACCTTCCTTGAACAAGGAGCTGTGGCGGTTGAGCTTCATCACCTTGCGCAAGTCAGCCACCATTTGGTCGCGCCAGCGGTTGTCGGCGATCTCCAACAGCAGCATGTGGAAGGCTTCGTTGATTTCAAAGAAGCGGTCGCGGTTGTCCACCGCCTTTTCCAGATCCTGGTGCAGGGCCTGGATTTGAGCGATTTGCGCATCACTTGCCCGTTGGGCCACCACGCGGGCCGCGTCTGATTCGAGCAAGGCCAACAGGTGGTACACATCGCGCAGGTCTTTTTCGCTGACTTCGGTCACATAAGCCCCACGGCGCACCTTCATGGTGACCAGGCCTTCGGCGGCCAACACCTTCAGCGCTTCGCGCAGCGGGGTGCGGCTGATGCCCAAGGCCTCGGCAATGCGCAGCTCGTCGATCCAGTTGCCAGGCTCCAGCTCGCGGGCAAAGATGCGCTGCCGCAGCAGTTCGGCAACTTCTTCATACAGGGCGCGAGGGGCGAGGGACAGGGCGGACATGGACAAATTCGGGTCGGTTTCTTGCTTCGGATTGTAAGCCGGTTAAAATATTCTGCATCAATAATTATGAATAACGGAGCTTGTAAGGGCTTTTGCAGCATCAAGCTGCCAAAATCAGCGCAAGCAAATTTTTGTCTCGAAAGTGGTGAGCCATGTCGTCCAAATCCTTTGAATTCAACGCCTCCAACCTGGAAGCCTGGCAAAAAGCAGCGACCAAATCTGCCCCCGGTGGCGATGTGTCGGCCCTGAACTGGAAGACGCCCGACGGCATCGTCGTCAAGCCGCTCTACACCGCCGAGGACACCGCCAATCTGCCCTACGCCAACACGCTGCCGGGCTTTGAGCCTTTCTTGCGCGGCCCACAAGCCACCATGTACGCCGTGCGCCCCTGGACCATTCGCCAGTACGCCGGTTTCTCGACCGCCGAAGAGTCCAACGCGTTTTACCGCAAGGCCTTGGCCGCGGGCGGGCAGGGCGTGTCGGTCGCGTTCGATCTGGCCACGCACCGCGGTTACGACTCCGACCACCCCCGTGTGGAAGGCGATGTGGGCAAGGCAGGGGTCGCGATCGACTCGGTCGAGGACATGAAGATCCTGTTCAACGAGATCCCGCTCGACAAAGTCAGCGTCTCGATGACCATGAACGGTGCCGTGTTGCCGGTGCTGGCGGGCTACGTGGTCGCCGCCGAAGAGCAGGGCGTGTCGCAAGACAAGCTCTCAGGAACCATTCAGAACGACATTCTGAAAGAGTTCATGGTGCGCAACACCTACATTTACCCGCCCGAGCCGTCGATGAAGATCATCGGCGACATCATCGAGTACACGGCCAAGAACATGCCGAAGTTCAACTCGATCTCGATCTCGGGCTACCACATGCAAGAAGCCGGTGCCAACCAGGCGCTGGAGATGGCCTTCACGCTGGCTGACGGCAAGGAATACGTGAAGACCGCAATTGCCAAGGGCATGGACGTGGACGATTTCGCAGGCCGCCTGTCCTTCTTCTGGGCGGTGGGCATGAACTTCTACCTGGAAATCGCCAAGATGCGTGCGGCCCGCCTGCTGTGGTGCCGCATCATGAAAGGCTTTGACGCCAAGAACCCCAAGAGCCTCATGCTGCGCACGCACAGCCAGACCTCGGGCTGGTCGCTCACCGAGCAAGACCCCTACAACAACGTGGTGCGCACCACCATCGAGGCCATGGCGGCCGTGTTCGGCGGCACCCAGTCGCTGCACACCAACTCGCTGGACGAAGCCATTGCGCTGCCCACCGAATTCAGCTCACGCATTGCCCGCAACACGCAGCTGATCATTCAGGAAGAAACCCACATCACCAACGTGATCGACCCTTGGGCCGGTTCTTACATGATGGAGAGCCTGACCCAAGAGATGGCCGACAAGGCCTGGGCGATCATCGAAGAAGTCGAAGCCATGGGCGGCATGACCAAGGCCGTGGACAGCGGTTGGGCCAAGCTCAAGATCGAAGCGGCCGCCGCTGAAAAGCAAGCCCGCATCGACTCTGGCAAAGACGTGATCGTTGGCGTCAACAAATACAAGCTGGCCAAGGAAGATCCGGTGGACAGCTTGTCGATCGACAACGTCAAAGTGCGTGACGGCCAGATCGAACGCCTCAAAGCCATCCGCGCCAGCCGCGACAGCGCCAAGGTGCAAGCCGCTTTGGACGCCTTGACCGCTTCGGCTGAATCTGGCCAAGGCAACTTGCTGGATCTCTCGATCCAAGCCATCCGCCTGCGCGCCACCGTGGGTGAAGTTTCCGACGCGCTGGAAAAGGCCTTTGGTCGCCACCGCGCCGACACGCAAAAGGTGACCGGTGTGTACGCTGCCGCTTACGACTCGGCCGAAGGCTGGGAACAATTGCAAAAAGAGATCGCCGGTTTCGCTGACCAGCACGGCCGTCGCCCCCGGGTGATGATCGCCAAGCTGGGCCAGGACGGCCACGACCGTGGTGCCAAAGTGGTCGCCACCGCCTACGCTGACCTCGGCTTTGACGTGGACATGGGGCCGCTGTTCCAGACCCCCGAAGAGTGTGCCCGCCAGGCGATTGAAAACGACGTGCACGCCGTGGGTGTGTCCACGCTGGCTGCTGGTCACAAGACCCTGGTGCCCGCCATCATTGCCGAGCTCAAGAAGCAAGGCGCGGACGACATCATCGTCTTCGTGGGCGGCGTGATCCCGCGCCAAGACTACGAGATGTTGTACGACGCAGGCGTCAAAGGCATCTACGGCCCCGGCACCCCGATCCCGGCCAGCGCCAAGGACGTGCTAGAGCAGATCAAGAAGGCCGTGGCCTGATTGTTGAAGACGGGACGCTCGCTTGACGCCTGATCAGTTGTTGCAAGGTTTGCTGCACGGCACTGCGCCGGTGCAGCGCCGTGCCATGGCCAAAGCGATCACCTTGCTCGAGTCCACCCGGGCTGACCACCGCGCTCTGGCCGACGAATTGCTCACGGCCATGTTGCCGCACACGGGCCAGTCGTTCCGTTTGGGCATCAGCGGTGTGCCCGGCGTGGGCAAGTCCACCTTCATCGAGGCGCTGGGCCTGTACCTGATCGCGCAGGGCCACCGCGTGGCGGTGCTGGCAGTCGATCCGTCCAGCACCGTGTCGGGTGGCTCCATCTTGGGCGACAAGACCCGCATGGAGCATTTGTCCGTTCACCCCCAGGCCTACATCCGCCCCAGCCCCAGCAGCGGCACCTTGGGCGGCGTGGCCGAGAAAACCCGTGAGTCCATGCTGGTCTGTGAGGCCGCAGGCTACGATGTGGTGATCGTTGAGACGGTGGGCGTGGGCCAGAGCGAAACCGCCGTGGCCAATATGAGCGACATGTTTGTGCTGCTGCAATTGCCCAATGCGGGCGATGATTTGCAGGCCATCAAAAAAGGCGTGATGGAAATCGCCGATCTGGTGGTCATCAACAAGGCCGACATCGACGCCATCGCCGCCACCCGTGCGCAGCTGCAGATCACCAGCGCCTTGCAGCTCTTGGGCATGCATGCCTCATCGGGCCACATGCACGGCGACGACAGCGTCTGGCACCCCAAGGTGGTGCAGCTGAGTGCCTTGCTCAACCAGGGCGTGGACAGCTTCTGGGCTGCCGTGAGCGAATTCAAGGCCATCCAATTTAAGAACGGCCGCTTTGGCATCCGTCGTCAACAGCAAGCCCTGTCGTGGATGTGGGAGCGCATCGACGCGGGTTTGAAACAAAACTTCCGGGCGCAGCCGCGTGTGCAAACGCTGCTGCCCCAACTGAGTCAACAAGTCGGGGCGGGCCAGCTGGCCGCATCGACTGCTGCCCGTCAACTGCTCAGCGCCTATGAAACGAAAACTCAAAGCGCAGAGTCCACCTGAATCTTCCTGGAGAAAAGAGAGAGCAACCATGCAAGACATCATCGAACAACTGGAAAAAAAGCGTGCTGCGGCCCGCTTGGGTGGCGGGCAAAAGCGCATTGACGCGCAGCACGCCAAAGGCAAGCTCACGGCCCGTGAGCGCATCGAAGTCTTGCTGGACGAAGGCACCTTCGAAGAGTGGGACATGTTCGTCGAACACCGTTGCACCGACTTCGGCATGGACGGCGACAAGATCCCGGGCGACGGCGTGGTCACCGGCTACGGCATGATCAACGGCCGTTTGGTGTTTGTGTTCAGCCAGGATTTCACCGTGCTCGGTGGCTCTCTGTCCGAGACGCATGCAGAAAAAATCTGCAAGATCATGGACCAAGCGATGAAGGTCGGCGCACCTGTGATTGGTTTGAACGACTCGGGCGGTGCCCGTATTCAAGAGGGTGTGGCCGCCTTGGGTGGTTACGCCGAAGTGTTCCAGCGCAACGTCATGGCCTCCGGCGTGGTGCCCCAGATCAGCATGATCATGGGCCCCTCGGCCGGTGGCGCGGTGTACTCTCCCGCCCTGACCGACTTCATCTTCATGGTGAAAGACACGTCCTACATGTTTGTGACCGGTCCTGACGTGGTCAAGACCGTGACCCACGAAGAAGTGACCGCCGAAGAGCTGGGCGGTGCCGTGACCCACACCACCAAGAGCGGTGTGGCCGACATGGCCTTCGAGAACGATGTGGAAGCGCTGTTGATGCTGCGCCGCCTCTACAACTACCTGCCGCTGAACAACAAGGAAAAGGCCCCTGTTCGCAAGAGCGGTGACCCGACCGACCGCATGGACTTGAGCCTGGACACCTTGGTGCCCGAGAACCCCAACAAGGCTTATGACATGAAGGAACTCATCCTCAAGACGGTGGATGACGGTGACTTCTTTGAGCTGCAGCCCGACTACGCCAAGAACATCCTGATCGGCTTTGCCCGCATGGACGGTCAGACCGTGGGCATCGTGGCCAACCAGCCGCTGGTGCTGGCCGGATGTCTCGACATCAAGAGCTCCATCAAGGCCGCCCGCTTTGTGCGTTTTTGCGATGCGTTCAACATCCCTGTCATCACCTTTGTGGACGTGCCCGGCTTCATGCCCGGTACCTCGCAAGAGTACGGCGGCATCATCAAGCACGGCGCCAAGCTGCTGTATGCGTACGCCGAGTGCACCGTGCCGAAAATCACCGTCATCACCCGCAAGGCCTACGGCGGCGCGTACGACGTGATGGCTTCCAAGCACCTGCGCGGTGACGTGAACTTCTCTTGGCCCAATGCCGAAATCGCGGTGATGGGTGCCAAGGGCGCGGTGGAGATCATCTTCCGTGAAGACAAGGGCGATCCAGAAAAGCTGGCCGCGAGAGAAGCTGAGTACAAAGCCCGCTTTGCCAACCCCTTCGTGGCCGGTGCCCGTGGCTTCATTGATGACGTCATTCAACCGCACGAAACCCGCAAGCGCATTGCCCGTTCGCTGGTCATGCTCAAAGACAAGAAGATTGACAACCCATGGCGCAAGCACGGGAACATTCCACTGTGATTGCCAAGGAGAAGAACAAGATGTTTACCAAAATTCTGATTGCCAACCGCGGCGAGATCGCCTGCCGTGTCATCGCCACCGCCCACAAAATGGGTATCCAAACCGTGGCCGTTTACTCCGAAGCCGACAAGGAAGCACGCCACGTGCAACTGGCCGACGAAGCTGTGTTGCTCGGCCCTGCGCCTTCGCGCGAGTCCTATTTGGTGGCTGACAAAATCATTGCGGCCGCCAAGGCCACCGGTGCCCAAGCCATTCACCCTGGCTACGGTTTCCTGAGCGAGAACACCGAGTTCGCCAAGCGCTGCGAAGACGAAGGCATTGCCTTCATCGGCCCTCGCCACTTCTCCATCGCAGCGATGGGCGACAAGATCGCGTCCAAGAAATTGGCCAACGAAGCCAAGGTCAACACCATCCCCGGTTACAACGACGCCATCGACACCGCCGAGCAGGCGGTCGAGATCGCCAAGGGCATCGGCTACCCCGTCATGATCAAGGCCTCGGCCGGCGGCGGCGGCAAGGGCTTGCGCGTGGCCTTCAATGACAAAGAAGCCTTCGAGGGCTTCACCTCTTGCCGCAACGAAGCGCGCAACAGCTTCGGCGACGACCGCGTGTTCATCGAGAAATACGTGCTCGAACCCCGCCACATCGAGATCCAGATCTTGGGTGACAGCCACGGCAACGTGGTGTACCTGAACGAGCGCGAGTGCTCGATCCAGCGCCGTCACCAAAAAGTGATCGAAGAAGCGCCATCGCCTTTCATCAGCGACGCCACCCGCAAAGCCATGGGCGAGCAGGCTGTGGCCTTGGCCAAGGCCGTGCAATACCAATCGGCCGGCACGGTCGAGTTCGTGGTCGGCAAAGACCAGGACTTCTACTTCCTCGAAATGAACACCCGCTTGCAGGTGGAGCACCCGGTGACCGAAGCCATCACTGGCCTGGACTTGGTCGAGCAGATGATCCGCGTGGCCGCTGGCGAGAAGCTGTCGTTCACGCAAGCCGACGTCAAGCGCGACGGCTGGGCCATCGAGTGCCGCATCAACGCCGAAGATCCTTTCCGCAACTTCTTGCCTTCGACAGGCCGTTTGGTGCGTTTCCAGACGCCCAAGCAGACCATGTTCCAGGGCAACACGGCCGAGCTGCAAGGCGTGCGTGTGGACACGGGTGTGCAAGACGGCGGCGAGATCCCGATGTTCTACGACTCGATGATCGCCAAGCTGATCGTGCACGGCAAAGACCGCAACGAAGCGATTGCCAAGATGCGCGAAGCCCTGAACGGCTTCGTGATCCGCGGCATCAGCTCCAACATCCCTTTCCAGGCGGCTTTGCTGGCCCACCCCAAGTTCGTGACCGGCCAGTTCAATACCGGCTTCATCGCTGAGCACTATGCCCACGGTTTCCGTGCCGAAGACGTGCCGCACGATGACCACGACTTCTTGGCTGCATTGGCTGCCTTCGTGCGCCGCAAGTCGCGTGAACGCGCCGCAGGCCTGAGCGGTCAGCTGCCGGGTTACGACGTCAAAGTCGGCCAGGACTACGCCGTGGTCGAGTTGGGCCAAGGCGGCAACAACCGCTATGTGCCCGTGCATGTGGACGAGTTCGTGGGCAAGTCCGGCGTGGCGCAGATCACCGTGGGTGGCAAGACCTATGCGATCGAAAGCAACTCGCGCCTGAACGACATCCGCATCGAAGGCACCTGCAACGGCCAGCCTTTTACTGCACAGGTCGAGCGCGGCACCTTCAAGAACCCTTTGGCTTTGCAAGTACAGCACAACGGCACCCGCATCGAAGCCTTGGTCATGTCGCCCCGCATGGCTGAGCTGCACAAGCTCATGCCCTACAAGGCGCCACCTGACCTGAGCCGCTTTGTCTTGTCGCCCATGCCCGGCCTCTTGGTCGAGGTGTCGGTGCAGCCTGGCCAGAAGGTGCAAGCCGGTGAGCGCGTGGCCGTGATCGAAGCCATGAAGATGGAAAACGTGCTGTTCGCAGCGCAAGACGGCGTGGTCAAGAAAGTGGTCGCTGCCAAGGGCGAATCGCTCACAGTGGACCAGATGATCGTGGAGTTCGAATAAATGACACGTCCCTTCAAGGTCTTGGGCATCCAGCAAATCGCCATTGGCGGGCCTGACAAGGCCCGCCTGCAAAAGCTCTGGGTCGACATGTTCGGCCTGGAAGTGACCGGCACCTTCAAAAGCGAACGCGAGAACGTGGACGAAGACATCTGCGCCATCGGCACCGGCCCCTTCAAGGTCGAGGTCGATTTGATGCAGCCACTGGACCCCGAGAAAAAACCCGCCGTGCACACCACGCCGCTCAACCACATTGGTCTGTGGATCGACGATCTGCCGGTGGCGGTGGAGTGGCTGACGTCGCAAGGCGTGCGCTTTGCGCCCGGTGGCATCCGCAAGGGCGCAGCCGGTTTTGACATCACGTTTTTGCACCCCAAGGCGAACGAAGAGTTCCCCATCGGTGGCGAAGGTGTGTTGATCGAATTGGTGCAGGCGCCGGCCGAAGTGGTCAAGGCCTTTGCGGCTTTGGCGGCCAACAGCCATTGATTTTTTTGTCGGGGCTGAAGCCGCCGACCTACTGATGTGTAGGTCGTGGGCTTCAGCCCCGACATGACTTTCAAAAGCCCGTCAGGCGCCCGCTTGACGGGCTTTTGCTTTGGCGAGTGCCGCTTCAATGATGGCGCGTTTGCGATCCACCTTGGGCGTGCTGTCGGTGCCTTTGGTGTGCGCTGCCAAATCGGCCAGTTTGTGTTCGGCTTTGGCTTGCATCTGCTGTTGGTGCGCCTGCTCTTCGCGCACCAGGCGTTGTTTGCGCGATTCAAATCGCTGCCGTGCGGTGCCCGCTTGTTCGGCTGACCAGGCTGCCCAGCCGGTTTTGACGCCCGTCACGTTTTCCAGCTGGATGCAATCGACAGGGCAGACCGGGATGCACAACTCGCAGCCGGTGCACCAGGGCTCGATCACGGTGTGCATGAGTTTGTTGGCCCCCAAGATGGCATCGGTGGGGCAGGCCTTGATGCACAAGGTGCAGCCAATGCACCAGGCCTCGTCGATGATGGCCATCTGGCGCGGGCCTTCAGCGCCGTGCTCTGGGTTCAAGGGCAGGGCGGTTTGGCCGGTCAGCGCCGCCAGCCGCTCGATGCCGGCTTGCCCGCCGGGTGGGCATTGGTTGATGGCGGCTTGACCCCGCGCCATGGCCATGGCGTAACTGGCGCAGTCGGGAAAGCCACAACGCGTGCACTGCGTTTGCGGCAGCGCATCGTTCAGGCATTGAAAAAGCGCCTGGGTCTCAGGCGCTGTTTCTGGGGCAGTGGGCATGGGCCTCAGGCTTTGATCTTGGGCTCAACCCAATTGGTCTTGACAGCTGGGGCGCTGGCTTTGGCCGTGGGCTTGACCGCCGCTTTGGCTTTGGCGCTGGCAGCTGCTTTCACAGGGGCCTTGGCGGCAGGTTTGGCCACGGCTTTGGGGGCAGCGGCCGGCTTGGCCACGGCCACTTTGGCCTTGGCTGGGGCGGCGGCTTTGACAGGCAATGCTTTGACGGACTCGACCGGGGCAGTCGCTTTGGCGCTCACAGGCACCGCATGGCTCTTGATGAACTTGACCACCTGTGGGTACACGATGGTGCGCCAGCGGCTGCCACTGAAAATGCCGTAATGGCCTGCGCCGGGCACTTCCAGGTGCAGGCGGTCGCTGTCGGCAACGCCAGTGCACATGTCTTGCGCGGCCCGTGTCTGGCCCGAGCCCGAAATGTCGTCCAACTCGCCTTCCACGGTCATCAAGGCTGTGCCTTGGATGTCTTGGGGGCGAACGCGCTCCACCTTGCCATCCACGCCCTTGACGTCCCAAGTGCCGTTGACCAGTTTGAAGTCCTGGAACACGGTCTGGATGGTCTCCAGGTAGTAATCGGCGTCCATGTCGAGCACGGCGTTGTATTCGTCGTAGAACTTGCGGTGGGCTTCGGCGCTGGCGTCGTCACCCTTGATCAAGTCCTTGAAGTAGTCGTAGTGGCTGGTGGCGTGGCGGTCGGGGTTCATGGCCACGAAGCCGGTGTATTGCAAAAAGCCCGGGTACACGCGGCGACCGGCACCTGGGAAGTTGGCGGGCACGCGGTAGATCACGTTGTTCTCGAACCACTCGAAGCTCTTGTTGGTGGCCAGGTTGTTCACCGAGGTGGGCGACTTGCGGGCATCGATCGGGCCACCCATCATGGTCATGGTCAAGGGGGTTTTCTCGCCACGGCTGGCCATCAGCGACACGGCGGCCATCACCGGCACGGTGGGTTGGCACACGCTCACGATGTGGCAGTTGCCGTAGATGGATTGCAGGTGGCGGATGAACTCCTGCACGTAGTTGATGTAGTCGTCCAGATGGAATTCACCTTCCGACATGGGCACCAGGCGGGCGTTTTTCCAGTCGGTGATGTAGACCTTGTGGTCTTGCAGCATGGTGCGCACGGTGTCGCGCAGCAAAGTGGCGTAGTGGCCCGACAAAGGTGCCACGATCAACACGGCGGGCTGCGACTTGAGTTGGGTCAGCGTGGCGGGATCGTCCGAGAAACGCTTGAAGCGGCGCAGCTCGCAAAAGGGCTTGTCGATCTCGATGCGCTCATGGATGGCCACATCGGTCTTGTTGACCTTGACGGTCTTGATGCCGAACTCGGGTTTCTCGTAGTCCTTGCCCAAGCGGTGCATCAGGGCATAGGCCGCCGACACGCGCTGCGCCAGGGGGGTCTGTGCAATGGGGCTCAGCGGGTTGCTGTAGAGCTTGGCTGCAGCCTGCGCCAGATCGGAAAAAGGTTCCATGATCGAGCGTTGTGTTTCGAAGATCTGGTAGAGCATGTGACGGATTCCCTTGAGCAATGGTGCGGTGCAGCAATCGTACAGGACTTGACCTGAATTTTTTCGAGTGTTCTCCCTAATCCGGTGTCTTATCGGAGACCCCATGAAAAAACCGCCACGAGGGCGGTTTCTTGCGAAGGTTTCGACGGTTTTAAACCACTTTGGCGATGGCTTGGCAGACGTAGTCGATGTTTTTGCTGTTGAGCGCGGCCACGCACATGCGGCCGGTGTCGGTGCCGTACACACCAAACTCGCTGCGCAGGCGCACCATTTGGTCTTTGCTCAGGCCCGAGTAGCTGAACATGCCGATCTGGCTGGTGATGAAGCCCATGTCTTGCTGGACGCCTGCGGCCTTGAGGCCGTCGACCAGCTTTTGGCGCATGGCTTTGATGCGCACGCGCATCTCAGCCAATTCTTGCTCCCACTGGGCACGCAGCTCGGGGTTGTTCAGCACAGCCGCCACCACCGCGCCGCCGTGGATGGGTGGGTTGGAGTAGTTGGTGCGGATCGCGATTTTGAGTTGCGACAGCACGCGGCCAGCTTCTTCTTTGTCTGATGCGACCACCGACAGGGCGCCCACGCGCTCGCCGTACAGGCTGAAGCTCTTGGAGAACGAGGTGGACACGAAGATGTTCAGGCCCGCAGCCACAAACTTGCCGATGACCGCGCCGTCCTCTTGGATGCCGTGGCCAAAGCCCTGGTAGGCCATGTCCAGGAAAGCAGTCAGGCCTTTGGCCTTGACGACGGCAATGACCTGGTCCCACTGGGCATCGGTGATGTCGTAGCCAGTCGGGTTGTGGCAGCAAGCGTGCAACACCACGATGGTGCCTGCGGCAGCAGCGTTCAGGCTGGCCAACATGCCTTCGAAGTTGACGCCGCGCTTGGCCGCGTCGTAGTAGGCGTAGCTGTCGACTTCAAAACCAGCGTTCACGAAGATGGCGCGGTGGTTTTCCCAGCTGGGATCAGAAATCAGCACTTTGGCATTGGGGCTGACTTTTTTCAGGAAGTCGGCACCGATTTTCAGGCCGCCCGTGCCGCCAATGGCTTGCACGGTGGACACGCGGCCCGACTTGACCACGTCGGAGTCGGCACCGAACACCAAGGCCTTGACGGCGTTGTCATAGGCCACGATGCCGTCGATGGGCAGGTAACCGCGGGCCGAAGGGGTGGCCATCATGGTTTTTTCGGCGGCTTGCACACATTGCAGCAGGGGCAGTTTGCCGTTGTCGTCGAAATACACACCCACGCCCAGGTTGACCTTGTTGGGGTTGATGTCGGCGTTGAATTGTTCGTTCAGACCCAGGATCGGGTCGCGGGGGGCCATTTCGACGGCGGAAAACAGAGACATGAAAAGTCCTTGGATTGTTCAGTGGTGGCAGGAATCCCGATCCTCGGTTAGGCTTTCGGGTTGTCCCTGATTTTAACGGCCTGCATGGCCCCACCGATGACCGAGCTCACCGAAGTTACTTCTGCCCCCGCCGCAGGCCAATTTGTCAGCTATCCCGGCTCGCCATTTGAGTTGTTTCAGCCCTACCCACCTGCGGGCGATCAGCCCACGGCCATTGCCCAGCTGGTCGAGGGCGTGCACGACGGCGAAGTGTTTCAGACCCTGCTGGGCGTGACCGGCTCGGGCAAGACCTTCACCATGGCCAATGTGATCGCCCAGCTGGGGCGGCCGGCCATTGTGTTTGCGCCCAACAAGACGCTGGCCGCACAGCTGTACAGCGAGTTCCGCGAGTTTTTTCCCAAGAACGCGGTCGAGTACTTTGTCAGCTACTACGACTACTACCAGCCCGAGGCCTACGTGCCGCAGCGCGATTTGTTCATTGAAAAAGACTCGGCGATCAACGAGCACATCGAGCAGATGCGCCTGTCTTGCACCAAAAGCATCATGGAGCGGCGCGATGTGGTGATTGTGGCGACCGTCTCAGCCATCTACGGCATTGGCGAACCCGAGAGCTACCACCGGATGATCATGACGCTGCGCACTGGCGACAAGCTGGGCCAGCGCGATGTGATCGCGCAGCTGATCCGCATGCAGTACCAGCGCAACGACATGGAGTTCTCGCGTGGCAAGTTTCGGGTGCGGGGCGACACGATCGACGTGTTCCCGGCTGAACATTCGGAGCTGGCGATCCGCATCGAGCTGTTTGACGACGAAATCGAAAGCTTGCAACTGTTCGACCCGCTCACCGGGCGTATTCGGCAAAAGATTCCTCGTTTCACGGTCTATCCATCCAGCCATTACGTGACGCCGCGCGACAAAGTGCTGGCGGCGGTCGAAACCATCAAGCTGGAGCTGGACCAGCGCCTGAAAGAACTGGTCGGCATGGGCAAGTTGGTCGAAGCGCAGCGCCTGGAGCAGCGCACCCGCTTTGATCTGGAAATGCTGTCCGAGGTGGGTCACTGCAAAGGCATTGAGAACTACACCCGCCATTTGTCGGGCGCAGCGCCGGGTGACCCGCCCAGCACGCTGACCGACTACATGCCGGCCGATGCCATCATGTTCCTCGACGAGAGCCACCAGATGATTGGTCAGCTCAACGCCATGTACAACGGCGATAAGGCGCGCAAGACCACGCTGGTGGAGTACGGCTTTCGACTGCCCAGTGCTTTGGACAACCGGCCGCTCAAGTTTGAAGAGTTTGAAAAGCGCATGCGCCAGTGCATTTTTGTGTCGGCCACGCCGGCCGATTACGAAAAGACCCACGCGGGCCAAGTGGTGGAGCAGGTGGTGCGGCCCACCGGCTTGGTGGACCCGCTGGTGGAAGTGCGCCCAGCCACGCATCAGGTGGACGATGTGCTGCAAGAGATCCGCATCCGCGTGGACAAAAGCGAGCGTGTGCTCATCACCACCTTGACCAAGCGCATGGCCGAGCAGCTGACCGATTACCTCTCAGACAACGGTGTCAAGGTGCGCTATTTGCACAGCGATGTGGACACGGTGGAGCGGGTCGAAATCCTGCGCGATTTGCGCTTGGGTGTGTTCGATGTGCTGGTGGGCATCAACCTGCTGCGCGAGGGCATCGACATTCCCGAGGTGTCCTTGGTGGCGATTTTGGATGCGGACAAGGAAGGCTTCTTGCGGGCCGAGCGCAGTCTGATCCAGACCATTGGCCGTGCGGCGCGTAACCTGAATGGCAAGGCCATTCTTTACGCCGACCGCATCACCGAGTCCATGAAAAAAGCCATGGGCGAGACCGAGCGGCGGCGCACCAAACAGCTCGCGCACAACGAGGCCATGGGCATCACACCCAAGAGCATCGTCAAGAAGGTGCGCGATCTCATCGATGGCGTGTACAGCGAAAAGTCAGGCAAAGAGGCCGAGCGCCTGGAGCAAGCCGCGCTGCAAAAGGCCAAGGTCGAGGACATGAGCGAAAAAGACATCGCCAAGGCCATCAAGCAGCTTGAAAAGCAGATGATGGAGCACGCCCGCAACCTGGAGTTCGAGAAAGCCGCTCAGGTGCGTGACCAGCTGGCCATCTTGAAGGAGCAGGCTTTTGGGGCCACCGGTGGCGACAACATCGTGCCGCTGATCCGGGCTTGAATAACCCTATAACCCGAGCATTTTGATCGGGTTTGGGGTATACTTGACTCGTTTAGTCGGGATCATGGTTCAAGTGCTGTGGTCCGGCTCCCCCCCACTTCAGGAGTCCGCCATGCGTTTGACCACCAAAGGCCGTTTTGCCGTGACCGCGATGATCGATCTGGCTCTTCGCCAAGACGCCGGCCCTGTGACTTTGGCTGCAATCAGCCAGCGTCAACAAATCTCCTTGTCGTATCTCGAACAGCTGTTCGGCAAGCTGCGCCGACACAACCTGGTCGAATCCACCCGTGGTCCTGGTGGCGGCTACACCCTGGGCCGCAAGGCGACCGATATCACCGTGGCCGACATTATTTTGTCGGTGGATGAACCGATTGATGCCACCCATTGCGGCGGCAAGGAAAACTGCCACGGCGGTGATGCCCGTTGCATGACGCACGACTTGTGGGCCTCGCTCAACGCCAAAATGGTGGAGTTTCTGGATTCCGTTTCGCTGCAAAAACTGGTGGAAGACCAACTGGCCACGGGTTTGGTGGTCGAAGTCAAGCCCACCATCAAGCGCGCCATATCCCCCATGCCGGTGGTCAAGCCCATCCGCGTGACGGGTCCCAACTCGGTGTTCGAGCTGGGCACCGTGTTTGCCAAATCCTGATTTTTAAAAGAAGTACCGCCATGGACACGACCCCACACCTGCCGATCTACCTCGACTACGGCGCGACCACCCCTTGCGACCCCCGCGTGGTGGACGCCATGATCCCTTGGTTGCGTGAGCACTTTGGCAACCCCGCATCCCGCAGCCATGCCTGGGGCTGGGAAGCCGAAGCCGCCGTTGAAAAAGCCCGCGAAGACGTGGCCGCTTTGATCGGTGCCGACCCCCGTGAAATCGTCTGGACCAGCGGTGCGACCGAGTCCAACAACCTGGCCATCAAGGGCGCAGCGCACTTTTACAAGTCACGCGGCAAGCACCTGATCACTGTCAAGACCGAACACAAAGCCGTGCTCGACACCATGCGTGAGTTGGAGCGCCAGGGCTTTGAAGTCACTTACCTGGACGTGCAAGACGACGGCATGCTCAGCATGGACGCGCTCAAAGCGGCAATTCGCCCCGACACCATTTTGATCAGCGTGATGTTCGTGAACAACGAAATCGGCGTGATCCAGGACATCCCGGGCATCGGCGCGATGTGCCGTGAAAAAGGCATCATCTTCCACGTGGATGCGGCACAAGCCACTGGCAAAGTCGCGATTGACATGGCCACGCTGCCGGTTGATTTGATGAGCCTGGCCTCGCACAAGACCTATGGCCCCAAAGGCATCGGCGCTTTGTATGTGCGCCGCAAGCCCCGTGTGCGCCTGGAAGCGCAAATGCACGGCGGCGGTCACGAGCGCGGCATGCGCTCGGGCACTTTGCCTACCCACCAGTGCGTGGGCATGGGCGAGGCGTTCCGCATTGCCAAGCTGGAGATGGCGCAGGACAACGCCAAGGCCCGTGCCTTGCACGACCGCCTGATCAATGGCCTGAAAGACATGGAACAGGTGTTTTTGAACGGCCACGCCACCCAGCGCGTGCCGCAAAACATCAACATGAGTTTCAACTTTGTCGAAGGCGAATCGCTGATCATGGGCATCAAGGGTCTGGCGGTGTCGTCCGGTTCGGCTTGCACCTCGGCCAGCCTGGAGCCCAGCTATGTGCTGCGTGCCTTGGGCCGCAGCGACGAGTTGGCCCACAGCAGCTTGCGCATGACGATTGGCCGCTGGACCACCGAGGCTGAAATCGACGAAGCGATTGCCACCATCCGCCTCAATGTGGGCAAACTGCGCGAGCTCAGCCCCTTGTGGGAAATGTACAAAGACGGCATTGATCTAAGCACCATCCAGTGGGCCGCTCACTGAGCCGCGTCGCCCAAACGGCCCAGGGCTTTGTCGCGTTGTCTTGCCGTGCTAAAGCACTGTCTGCGACAACGCTTCGCGCCCTGAACCCTTTGGGCTTAGCGGCCTAAATTAAGGAGAATTGAAATGGCTTATTCTGAAAAAGTGGTTGACCACTACGAAAACCCCCGCAACGTCGGCTCGTTCGACAAGGGCGACGAAGACGTGGGCACCGGCATGGTCGGTGCACCTGCTTGCGGCGACGTGATGAAGCTGCAAATCAAGGTCAACCCGCAAACCGGGGTGATCGAAGACGCACGCTTCAAGACCTATGGCTGCGGCTCGGCCATCGCGTCCAGCTCGCTGGTCACCGAGTGGGTCAAGGGCAAAACGCTGGACGAGGCAGCGGCCCTGAAAAACAGCGAAATCGCCGAAGAGCTGGCCTTGCCGCCCGTGAAAATCCATTGCTCCATCTTGGCCGAAGACGCCATCAAGGCCGCTGTGGACGACTACAAGAAAAAACACCTGAACTGACATGGCCATCACTCTGTCTGCCGCCGCCGCCCGGCACGTGACCCGCTACTTGGCCAAACGCGGCTCGGGCGTGGGTGTGCGTCTGGGTGTCAAAACCACCGGCTGCTCGGGACTGGCCTACAAGCTCGAATACGTGGACGAGATCGCCCCGGAAGACGTGGTCTTTGAAGGCCACGGCGTCAAGGTGCTGGTAGACCCGAAAAGCCTGGCCTACATCGACGGCACCGAACTCGACTTTGTGCGCGAAGGCTTGAACGAGGGTTTCCGTTTCAACAACCCCAACGAGCGCGACCGCTGCGGTTGCGGCGAGTCGTTCCGCGTGTGATCTCCCTCCAGGCCAACGATTTCGAGCTGTTTGATGTGCCCGTGCAATACGCACAGGACCGCGCACAGCTCGATGCCCGCTGGAAGGCCTTGCAACGCGAAGCCCACCCCGACCGCTTTGCGGCCCAAGGCGCGGCCGCCCAGCGCATCGCCATGCAGTGGTCGGTGCGCATCAACGAGGCGTATCAGCGCCTGAAAGACCCGCTCAAACGTGCCGCCTATTGGTGCGAGCTGCAAGGTGCGCCGGTGCAGGCCGAGAACAACACCGCCATGCCCGCCGCCTTCCTGATGCAGCAAATGGAATGGCGCGAGAGCCTGGAAGACACCGACAGCGCCCAGGGCCTTGAAGCTCTGGCCGATGAGGTGGCCGCCGAGCAGCGCCGTGTGATGCACACGCTGGCCCAGTTGCTGGATGTGGCCAAAGACCCTGCGCAGGCCGTGGGGCAGGTGAGGGCGCTCATGTTCATTGAGCGCTTTACCCAAGAAGTGAACGCTAAACTCGACCGATTGATCTGATCACTTGCCGCTGAGCCCATTGGGGCTGGCGGCATGAACACCCCTGATGGACCATGGCCTTACTGCAAATTTCTGAACCGGGCCAGTCGCCCGACCCGCACCAGCGCCGCATTGCGGTGGGGATTGATTTGGGCACCACGCATTCGCTGGTGGCTTCGGTGCGCAACGGCGTGCCCGAATGTCTGCCTGATGACGATGGCCGCGTGATCCTGCCCTCGGTTGTGCGCTTTATGACGGGCCAAGGCCGCCAGATCGGTTTTGACGCGGTGCAGTCTGCCGCCAGCGACCCGGTCAACACCATCGCCTCGGTCAAGCGCTTCATGGGGCGCGGTCTGAAAGACATTGCCGACCGCAGCAAATTGCCCTACGAGTTCACCGCCAGCGACCAGGGCATGCTCAGCATCCAGACGGTGCAAGGCCCCAAATCACCCGTGGAAGTCAGCGCCGAAATTCTGGCCACGCTGCGCTACCGCGCTGAAGACACCTTCAACGACGACCTGTACGGCGCGGTGATCACCGTGCCCGCCTACTTTGATGACGCCCAGCGTCAGGCCACCAAAGACGCTGCGCAACTGGCGGGCCTGAACGTGCTGCGCCTGATCAACGAACCCACCGCAGCGGCCATTGCCTACGGGCTGGATAACGCCAGCGAAGGCGTTTACGCCGTGTTCGATCTGGGCGGCGGCACCTTCGATATTTCGATCTTGCGTTTGACGCAAGGCGTGTTCGAGGTCCTGTCCACCGGCGGCGATTCGGCCTTGGGTGGCGACGATTACGACCAGGCCCTGGCCGATGCCGCCATGGCCCGCCAGCCTGCCTTGCAGGCGGCCACCGCTGAGGACAAAACCGTGCTCAAGGCAGCGGCTCGCGCTGCCAAAGAGGCGCTCACCAACGCCGAGGTGGTCACGCTCCATGCCGCCTTGTCCACCGGCAGCTTGTCGGTGCAAATCAGCCGTGCCGATTTCGAGCAAGCCACCCAAGCCCTGACGGCCCGATGCATCACTGCGGTGCGCAAAGCGCTGCGCGATGCGCAGCTGGCCAAGGACGATGTGCAAGGCGTGGTCATGGTGGGCGGCTCCACCCGTATGCCGCAAATCCAGCAGGCCGTGGCCGACTTTTTTGGCCAGGCCCCGCTGAACAACCTCAACCCTGACGAAGTCGTGGCCTTGGGCGCGGCCATTCAGGCCAACCAGCTGGCGGGCAACAACGCCGCTGGCGAGTTGCTGCTGCTCGATGTGATCCCGCTGTCGCTGGGCATCGAGACCATGGGTGGTTTGGTCGAGCGCATCATCCCGCGCAACCAGACCATCCCGACCGCCATGGCGCAAGACTTCACCACTTATCAGGATGGCCAGACCGCACTGGCACTGCATGTGGTGCAGGGCGAACGCGATCTGGTGCAAGACTGCCGCAGCCTGGCCCGCTTTGAGCTGCGCGGCATTCCGCCCATGGCCGCAGGCGCTGCCCGCATCCGCGTCACCTTCACGGTCGATGCCGATGGCCTGCTGAGCGTAGGGGCCAAAGAGCAAATCAGCGGCGTGGAGGCGCGCATTGACGTCAAGCCTTCGTATGGCCTGAGCGACGACCAGATCGCCACCATGCTGCAAGAAAGCTTCACCACCGCCCAGGCCGACATGAAAGCCCGTGCGCTGGTGGAAGCCCGTGTGGACGCCGACCGCATGCTGCTGGCCACGCGCAGCGCCTTGGCCGCCGACGGGCAATTGCTGAGCGATGCCGAGCGTGCCCGCATCGACGCCCTGATGGCCACCTTGCAGGCGGCCGTCCAGACCGAACAAGACGCCAAGGCCTTGGAAGACTGCACCCAGGCGCTTGCCAAAGGCACCGAAGCCTTTGCCGCCGAGCGCATGAACCACAGCATTCAGAAAGCCCTGGCTGGCCAAAATATCCAGTCGATGTAATTCACAATACCGCCATGCCCGTCATCAAAATCCTGCCCCACCCCGAGTACTGCCCCAGCGGTGCAGAAATCACGGCGCCTGCGGGCACCAGCATCTGCGAAGCGCTGCTCGACAACAAAATCAACATCGAGCACGCCTGCGACATGAGCGCGGCCTGCACCACCTGCCACGTCATCGTGCGAGAAGGGTTCAGAAGCCTCAACGAGATGGAAGAAACCGAAGAAGATCTGCTCGACCGCGCCTGGGGCCTGGAGCCCAACTCGCGCCTGAGTTGCCAGGCCTTTGTGGCCAGGCAGGATCTGGTGATCGAGATCCCGCGCTACACCATCAACCACGCCAAAGAAAATCACTGAACAGGCGAAAGCGAGAAGATATGCGCCAAATCGTTCTGGACACCGAAACCACCGGCCTCTCGGCCGAAGGTGGCGACCGCATCATCGAGCTCGGTTGCGTGGAGCTGTATGCCCGCAAGCTCACGGGCAAGAACCTGTATTTCTATTTCAACCCCGAGCGCGACAGCCACGAAGACGCGCTCAAGGTCCACGGCATCAGCAACGAATTTTTGCGGGACAAACCCAAGTTTGCGCAACTGGCCGATGACATCCTCGAATACCTTGCGGATGCTGAGCTGATCATCCACAACGCAGCGTTTGACATTGGCTTTTTGAACAAAGAGCTCGAACGTGTGGGCAAGAAACCGCTCAAGGCTTACATCAGCGGCGTCATCGACACCCTGGCCATGGCCAAGGAAATGTTCCCCGGCAAGCGCAACAGCCTGGACGCCCTGTGCGACCGACTGGAAGTGGACAACTCTGGCCGCACTTTGCACGGCGCCTTGCTGGATGCCGAGTTGCTGGCCGATGTGTACATCAACATGACGCGTGGCCAGGAGGCTTTGCTGATCGATGTCGGCGATGTGCAAACCGATTCGTCCGGCGTGTCTGTGCAGGTGGACTTGACCGGTTTTGTTTTGCCTGTGCTCAGCGCCAATGAGCAGGAGTTGTCCGCCCATGAAGAGGTGCTCACGCAGATGGACAAGTCCAGCGGCGGCAAAACCATCTGGCGTCAGCTCGCGGCAGCTTGATTTGTTCGCATTTTTTGCGAGCGTCGTTTTTGAATGGCCAATTTTTATGTCATAATTGCGTTCTACGCTGCAAAGCGATAGGGCGATTAGCTCAGCGGTAGAGCACTGCATTCACACTGCAGGGGTCACATGTTCGATCCATGTATCGCCCACCAAGATTCAACCCCGCAAGTCATTGACTTGCGGGGTTTTTTCTTGGTCATTGCTGGCGTCAATGGTGGAGCATGAGAAATGGATGAAAGTTCCTTTCCGTGACGAACCCAAAATTCACAATAATCGGGTCTGGCTTGATTTATGATCAGGCCTTACCCTCTCATCTTCAAAGGATATAACCGTGAACAAAGCAGAACTGATCGAAGCCTTGGCTAAAGAAACTGACCTGTCCAAGGCCGCTGCTGGCCGTGCTGTGTCAGCATTGGTCGAGATCATCACCAAGACTGTTGCTAAAAAGCAAGACGTGCAACTGATTGGTTTCGGTACATTCAAGGCTGCCAAGCGTGCTGCCCGTACCGGCAAGAATCCACGCACTGGCGAGAAGCTGAAGATTGCAGCGGCCACCGTTCCTAAATTCACTGCCGGTGCCGCGTTTAAAGCTGCCGTGAACAAGAAAAAGTAATCGTTCTTGTTGATTACTTAAAGCGGCTCAGGTCTGGGACCTGAGCCGCTTTTTTCATGCCCATCCACAGGTGCATCCACGCACTCAGGATGTGGCTGTTGCGATGCGTTAAAAAGCGCCAAGCGATGCGCATCAGGAGCTTGTGTGGCCAAAGTTCAAATTTCCCTTCATCAAATTCAAACGCTGCTTGTGGGCGTTTTCATGGTCACTGTCGCCCGCGCTGGCGCCCCCGACTTCAAAGTCATGGTTGATGTGGCGGAGCAAGAAGGCGTTTACAAAACCACGGCGAGCTTCACCTTGCCCATGCGCTTGTGCCAGGCCTATCGTTATCTGACCGACTACGACATGGCCAAAAAAATCCCCGGTGTGGTGGCTACCAGAACCACCAGGCTGGAGGGCAATAAAGCGCGCATCGACCGGACCTTGCAAGACCGGATTTTGTTTGTGCCAATTAGCTTGCGCATGGTGATGGATGTGACCGAGTTACCGGCCAAAGGCACCGACTTTGTCCAGATTTCTGGTGAGGCCAAGTCCTACAAGGGCTCATGGCGTCTGGAAGAGACCGCAGACGCCACGGTGTTCCGGTTCAAATCTGAGTCTGAGCCTGACTCGGTCTGGCCCAAAGCTGTGATTCAGCATTTCATCAAAAACCGATTGGCCAGCAGTTTCGAAGCTATGGCATCCGTTGGTATGGAGTACCGAACCAAAAGTTGCTGATGGCTTGGGCTTAGTAGTGCCAACCCAGGCTCACACGTTTTTGGTCTTGGTCTGAAAAGTTCACCTTCTGGTCCCAAGCCATGCGCACAAAGTAGCGGGACCAGTCCCACGTCACGCCCAGGCTGTGGCCTTTGATCGTTTCTCTGTCTGGATCGCTGCGGCCTGACTTGCTGGCGGCATCTACTGTCAAGCGATCGCCATTGGGCAGGTGGTAGCGCCAAGCCAGGTGCGTCACTTGCTGGCCGGTGTGCAATCGGTCGTCTTGTGTGCGCCACAGCGCCACTTGGTGCTGTGGTGTCAGCCAGCTGCCCACGCCCAAGGTGATCGCATCGTTCGGGTCAAAGTTCAAGTTGTAATACGGCCGCAAATTGGTGCGCCCCCAACCGGCAATCAGGTAGGTGCTTTGGCCCCATTGCACATTCAAAGAGCCGCCCACAAAACCACCACTGGCCCCTTGCAAGGAGGGCACGATCTGCCCCCAGCCGGTGGTCTGGGTGTATTCGTAGCCCACACGCGTTTGGTGAAAGGTGTTGGCCTGGTCGTATTGGCCAATCCACACCGCATGGTTGTCCAGGTTGGCCCTCACATTCACATCGGTGGCACCAGTTTCCTGAGTGGTCTGGTAATACGACGGCGTGACCTTGTAACGCCACTGGTTTTGTGGCCCTTGCACCGCAGGCGAAGTCGCTTGCGCCCAGCACATTGGCGCTTGATATGACAGGGCCAGAAGCAGCCAAGCATAGCGTGTTCGCAAGTGTTTGTTCTTCATCCTGAGTCCTTAGAATGCGTTGCATTCCTACACCCGCATTTTGGAGCATTCATGCCCAACTCTTCAGTCTATCTGTCTGAACAAATCGAGCGGAGCGTCATAGAGCTCACGCCAGGCTGGCTGCTGCTGGACTTTGGCACTGACTGGTGCAGTCATTGCAAAGCAGCCCGGCACGCGACAGCTGAAGTACTGAGTATTGCTAAGGGCTTGCGCCACTTGCGCGTGGAAGACGGACCGGGTAGAGCGTTGGGGCGCTCCTTCAAAGTCAAACTTTGGCCGACTTGGGTGCTGCTCAAGGACGGTCAGGAAGTTGACCGTCTGGTGCGCCCAACACAGGCACAGCAAGCCAGCGATTTTATTGCGGTATGCAGCGTGACGGCAGGTTGAAACCTCCATCGAAGTCAATTGCACTGGACCTGACTCCATAAGTTGCAGTAAGCTACAAGGTTTTCCACGTAACTTGTTGTCGTTCATGGACAGTTTGCTCCCACCCATCCCGGCCAAACGCTACTTCACCATCGGTGAAGTCGGTGAGCTGTGCGGCGTCAAGCCCCATGTGCTGCGCTACTGGGAGCAAGAATTCACTCAACTACGCCCCGTCAAACGCCGGGGCAATCGCCGCTATTACCAGCACCACGAAGTGCTGATGATTCGCCGTATTCGAGACCTGCTGTACGACCAAGGTTTTACCATCAGTGGTGCCCGCAACAAACTCCAAGAGCTGGTACAAGCGGAGCGTAAAGGTCGTCGGGGCGGTCATGATGCTTCGGCGCAAGATTTAGAGGCAGAACTGATCAATGATGCAACGTCTTCGGTCATACCCTCCTTTGACTTTGGGGACTCTATAGCCGACTCCGCCGCGTTACATCAAGAGCTTCTGGAAATTCGTGCATTACTTGCCGTGTGAGATCCATTTCTCAGGGTATAATTCAAAGCTTGTCGGCGTGTAGCGCAGCCTGGTAGCGCACTTGCATGGGGTGCAAGGGGTCGCGAGTTCGAATCCCGCCACGCCGACCATTTATCACCAACAAATCAACGGGTTACGCCTTTCACAGGTGTAACCCGTTTTTTTATGTTTCGTCACCCTGGTGTTTCCGATTGCTTGGCCTTATCGAGGCCGATTGTTGAATTGCAAAGCAGTGCATGTCCTTCGACATGTTTCATCATTCGAACTTCAATGAATATGGTATTAAATTAATGTATTTTTTGATTTGAATGTATATTGGAATTAATTAAGAATATAAATTAATAGAATGTATTTTTGATGGATGAAATTGACAATAATGTCATTACTGACATTGTCAAAGTACCCATCCATGCCCGCTATCGTTTCGGATCCTTCTTCTCTCACCTTGCATAAAAGCCCAACCAGTTCGCCAGAGTTCGACACGAAACGCGCTAAGTCCTTGATTTCATTAGAAACCGCTTTAAAGTTTCCACTACAACAGGCTCAATTGGGCATCCGGTACGGGCTTTCTGATGTTCATGGCCGCCAGCAGATC
>Ga0228698_1000143_pt1 | contig 66814 bp, 61 predicted proteins | sample McNCre117_Aug_MG_FD_178015 | JGI IMG/M metagenome (GOLD analysis project Ga0228698, IMG submission 178015) | Freshwater microbial communities from McNutts Creek, Athens, Georgia, United States - 1-17_Aug_MG | ecosystem: Environmental > Aquatic > Freshwater > Creek | place: USA: Georgia...
TGCGGGCGCAGGCTCAGGCCCCTCGGCCTGGGGCGCGATCACCGCGGCGGGCACTTCGGCGACAGCGGGAGTGGCTGCAGCCTCGCGGACGCGACCCCGGCGGGGCGCCTTCTTCGCGGCGGGCGCGGCAGCGGGGACGGCGATGGCCTCGGCAACCGGCGCGGCAGCGCGGGGGACAGAAGCATCGGGCGAGGGGGCGGCGGCGCGCGGGGTGCGCGGGCGACGCGGGGTGGCGGTGGGCATCGGCGGAATTCGGGTTCGGGCGGGCCTCCAGCCTGCGAAGGGCATGCACCGGGCGCGCATCGGGCGCGCATCCGCACGGCAGGCTGGAGCCGGCTGCGCATCCTATCCGCTGCGGGACTCGACGCCGCGGCGACGGGGTTGGGTCGTGACGCTGGCTGCCGCATCCGTCACTGCCGTCACAGGACCGTCACAACTGCGCCCCAAGAGAATCGACATGACACGACGCCGAAGGGGCCCTAGCATGCCGGCACGATGATGGCGGTGGACATTCTTCTGGCGGTGCTGGCGGTGGGCGTGGCGCTGTGGCTGCGGCCCTGGCGCGTGGTGGGCCCCTCCGGCCCGCCCTGGCCCTGGCTGGCCTGGTGCGCGGCGCTGCCGATGGTGTGGGGCGTGGACCACTACGTCGGCAGCGTGGTGGTGCAGCCGCTGTCGGGCGCGACGCTGCTGATGCTGATGGCCGGCTGGCCGCTGGCGGTGCTGGCGCTGCTGCCGGTGGCGCTGGTCACCGCGGTGCTGGCCCACCTGGACGGGCTGGAGGCGCTGCACCGCTACGTCTGGCTGGGCCTGGTGCCGGCCACGGCGGCGCTGGCGATCGGTGCGGCGATGCGCCGCTGGCTGCCGCACCAGCTGTTCATCTACATCCTCGGGCGGGGCTTTTTCGGCACCGTGCTGTCGGCGGTGCTGGCGAGCTGGCTGTCGCTGTGGCTGCACGGCGGCCCACCGGGGGTGGAGACGGGCGAACTGATGATCGCGCGTTGGCTGGCGGCCTGGGGCGATGGTTTCCTCGCCGGCATGCTGGTGGCGATCTTCGTGGCCTTCCGCCCCGCCTGGCTGGCCACCTACTCGGACCGCATCTACCTGCTGCCGCCGCGCTGAACCCCAACGCCCCTCAGGAGCCCCTGCGATGACCCTGCCCGATCCGCCCTACTACGCCGTCGTCTTCGGCTCACAGCGCAGCCCAGCGGACGCGCCCGGCTACGCAGCCGCAGCCGATCGCATGGTCGAACTGGCTGCGCAGCAGCCCGGCTACCTGGGCGCAATCAGCAGCCGAGGGGCCGACGGCTTCGGCATCACCGTGAGCTACTGGGCCAGCGAGGCCGACATCGCCCGCTGGCGCGCCGACGCCGAGCACACGCTGGCGCGCGAGCAGGGCCGGGCCCACTGGTACACGCAGTACACGCTGCAGGTCGCGCGCGTCGAGCGGGCCTACGACTGGGCCGCGCCGCCGGCTCAGCCCGCTGACGGTGACTGATCTCCAGACAGTTTCGCGCCGGCCTAATGGAACGAGCGCGCTCCGTCGGGGTGATTGGGGGCTCTCAGCTTCGGTGAGGCTGGGGCGAGTCGGTTCTGTGCCTGTGGGTGTGTCTGAATATCAGGCACAGTGACTGGCTTGCGGACAATTTTTCCGTCTCGTTGGCGCCCCTGGGGGTTGGGTGACCCCGCCTGGGGGCTCTCCGGGAGCGCTCCGGGGCCGCTGCGCACGGTGAACGCCCGGTTTGGGGGTGCCGCCGGGCGCCGCCAGCGGGCTCGCCCGGGTGGTTGCGTCGGGGTTTGCACTGAGTTTGTGCAATCTGGCACAGGCTCTGCACAGGCTGTCCGGCGTCGAACAGACCCAGACCTACGGAGACATCGCATGACCGCCCCCCTCGCGCCCCGCTCCCCCGCCATCGCCCGCCGTGGCTTCGCCCTGGCCGGTGTGGCCGCCGCCCTCCTGGCCGCCGGCCTGCCGCTGAGCGCCCAGGCGACCGGCGGTGAGGTGAAGATCGCCCTGATCGCCAGCAAGACCGGCCCGCTGGAGGCCTACGCCAAGCAGACCATCGTCGGCTTCAACCTGGGCCTGCAGTACGCCACCGGCGGCACGATGACCGTGGCGGGCAAGAAGATCACCGTGATCGAGAAGGACGACCAGGGTAAGCCGGACGTGGGCAAGGCCGCGCTGGCCGCCGCCTACGCCGACGACAAGGTGGACATCGCCGTGGGCCCGACCGCCTCCCCGGTGGCGCTGGCGATGCTGCCGGTGGCCGAGGAGTACAAGAAGGTCCTGCTGGTGGAGCCGGCGGTGGCCGACTCGATCACCGGCGACAAGTGGAACAAGTACATCTTCCGCACCGGCCGCAACTCCAGCCAGGACGCCGCGGCCAACGCCGCCGCGCTGGACCAGCCGGGCAACGTGATCGCGGTGCTGGCCAACGACAACGCCTTTGGCCGCGACGGCGTGAAGGCGGCCAAGGAGTTCACCAAGAAGGCCAAGATCGTCCACGAGGAGTACCTGCCCGTGGGGACGACGGACTTCACCGCCGGCCTGCAGCGCATCATCGACAAGCTCAAGGACCAGCCAGGCACCAAGTACCTGTCGGTGGCCTGGTCGGGCTCGCCGACGCCCTTCGGCAAGATCGCCGACCTGGAGCTGGAGAAGCGCTTCGGCATCAAGCTGGCCACCGGCGGCAACATCCTGCCGGCGATGGTGGCGTACAAGAACTTCGCCGGCATGGAAGGCGCGCTGTACTACTACTTCGGCATCCCGAAGAACCCGGTCAACGAGTGGCTGGTCTCGAACCACTACAAGCAGTTCAAGGCACCGCCGGACTTCTTCACCGCGGGCGGCATGAGCGCCGCGATCGCCGTGGTGGAGACGCTGAAGAAGACCGCCGGCGACACGACGACCAACAAGCTCATCGCCACGATGGAGGGCCTGAGCTTCGAGACGCCCAAGGGCAAGATGACCTTCCGCAAGGAAGACCACCAGGCGATGCAGGACATGTACCACTTCCGCATCAAGAACGACCCGGCCTTCGCCTGGGGCGTGCCGGAGTTGGTGCGCGTGATTCCGGCCGCGGAACTCAACATCCCCATCCGGAACACCCGGTAAACCCCCGCGGCGGCTGAGGCCGCTCCCGATCTGACCCCTCACCTGTTCGTGCCGGGCTCCCAGAGGGCCTGGCTGGGCGAAGCCATGCTCGAAACGCAAAACCTGACGATTCGCTTCGGCGGCCATGTGGCGGTGGACCATGTGTCCTGCCGCTTCGAGCCGGGCACGCTCACGGCCATCGTCGGCCCGAACGGTGCGGGCAAGACCACCTACTTCAACCTGATCTCCGGCCAGCTGCCGGCCAGCGAAGGGCGGGTGCTGCTGGGCGGTGAGGACCTCACCGCACTGCCGGCGCCGCTGCGCACCCGGCGCGGGCTGGGCCGGGCCTTCCAGCTCACCCAGCTCTTCCCCAACCTGACGGTGCGGGAGAACGTGCGCCTGGCCATCCAGGCCCGCGAGGCCGGGCGCGGCCAGGCGGGCGGGGTGATGGGCATCGACTTCTTCCGCGTCTGGCTGGACCGCCGGGCCTGGATCGACGAGGCGCAGGCCCTGCTCGAGCAGGTGCGCCTGGGCGACAAGCACGACGTGCACGCCAGCGCGCTGCCGCACGGCGACCAGCGCAAGCTGGAGGTGGCGCTGCTGATGGCGCTGGACCCCAAGGTCTACATGTTCGACGAGCCCACCGCCGGCATGAGCGTGGACGAGGTGCCGGTGGTGCTGGACCTGATCCGCGCCCTGAAGGCCCGACGCGACGTGACCATCCTGCTGGTCGAGCACAAGATGGACGTGGTGCGCGAACTCAGCGACCGCATCATCGTGCTGCACAACGGCCAGCTGGTGGCCGACGGCGAGCCGGCCACGGTGATCGCCAGCCCGGTCGTGCAGCAGGCCTACCTCGGTCTGGCCGCAGAAGAGCCGGAAGGAGCGGCGGCATGAGCACGCCCATCTTGGAACTCTCGGGGGTGCACACCCACATCGGCGCTTACCACATCCTGCACGGCGTGGACTTCGCGGTGCCTGCCGGCGAGGTGACGATGCTGTTGGGCCGCAATGGCGCGGGCAAGACCACCACGCTGCGCACGATCATGGGCCTATGGCGCGTCTCGCAGGGCGACGTGCGCTTCCAGGGCCAGAGCCTGACGGCGCTGGGCACGCCGGAGATCGCCCACCAGGGCATTGCCTACGTGCCGGAGAACATGGGGATCTTCACCGACCTGACGGTGAAGGAGAACATGGTGCTGGCGGCCCGCTCGGCGCGCAACGCCAGCGAGTTGGACACGCAGCGGCTGGAGTGGATCTTCGGCTTCTTCCCGGCGCTGCGGAAGTTCTGGCTCTACCCGGCCGGCAAGCTCAGCGGCGGGCAAAAGCAGATGCTGGCCGTCGCCCGCGCGATCTGCGAGCCGCGCGCGCTGATCCTGATCGACGAGCCGAGCAAGGGCCTGGCGCCGTCGATCATCCAGAACCTGGTCACCGCCTTCAATGAGCTCAAGCGCCAGAAGACCACCATCCTGCTGGTCGAGCAGAACTTCATGATGGCCAAGGCGCTGGGCGACAGCGTCGCGGTGATGGACGACGGCCGCGTCGTGCACCGCGGCGCGATGCGCGAGCTGGCCGAGGACGAGTCGCTGCAGCAGCGGCTGCTCGGCCTTTCACTGGGAGCCCACCAATGAGCGCGAACACCACCGCCGCCACGAGCCCGGCGCCGGGCCGCCCCAAGCCGGGCGAGCCCCCCGCGGGGGGGCGTCCGCCGTACTCGGCGGGCGGGGGGCAGCAGGTACCCAAAGCGGAGTTCGACTGGAAGCCGCTGCTGATCCTGCTCGGGCTGATCGTGCTGGCGCTGCCGGCGATCGGCAGCCCCTCGTCCTGGCTGACGCTGACCGCCGCGGGCATCGCGATGGGGCTGATCGTCTTCGTGATCGCCTCGGGCCTGACGCTGGTCTTCGGCCTGATGGACGTGCTGAACTTCGGCCACGGCGTGTTCATTGCGCTCGGCGCCTTCGTGGCCACCAGCGTGATGGGCGGGCTGAGCGGCTGGGCGGGCGACAACGGCGCGGCGCAGTTCGCCAGCGTCTTCGCCGCGATGGCGGTGGCCATGGCGGTGGCCGGTGCGATCGGCTGGGCCTTCGAGCGCATCATCGTGCGCCCGGTCTACGGCCTGCACCTCAAGCAAATCCTGATCACGATGGGCGGGATGATCGTCGGCGAGGAGATCATCAAGGTGATCTGGGGCCCGCTGCAGATCGCCCTGCCGCTGCCGGACGTGCTGCGCGGCGCCTGGTACCTCCCGCTGGGCAACGGCGATGCGGCGATCGAGAAGTACCGCGTCCTGGCTGCGGTGATCGGCCTGGGCGTCTTCGCCGCGATGGGCCACGTGCTGGCGCGCACCAAGGTCGGCCTGCTGATCCGCGCCGGCGTGCAGGACCGCGAGATGGTCGAGAGCCTGGGCTACCGCGTGCGCCGCCTCTTCGTCGGCGTGTTCGCGGTGGGCTCGGCGCTGGCCGGGCTGGGCGGGGTGATGTGGGGGCTGTACCAGCAGAGCGTCACGCCGCAGATCGGCGCGCAGGTCAACGTGCTGATCTTCATCGTCATCATCATCGGCGGGCTGGGCTCGACGCTGGGCTGCTTCGTCGGCGCGCTGCTGGTGGGGCTGATGGCCAACTACACCGGCTTCCTGGCGCCGAAGGTGGCGCTGTTTTCCAACATCGGCCTGATGGTGGCGGTGCTGCTGTGGCGCCCGCAGGGGCTGTACCCGGTGACGAACCGCTGAGGGCAGGATCATGCTGAATCGAATCCTCTCTCACGACCTGCCGCGCAGCCGCCTGCTGGGCTGGGTGCTGGTGCTCATCGTCCTCGCGCTGCTGGCCGCGCCCTTCCTCTTCCCCGGCGCCAAGGCGCTGGCGGTGGCGGCCAAGACGCTGGTGTTCATCCTGCTGGTGGCCAGCTTCGACCTGCTGCTGGGCTACACCGGCATCGTCAGCTTCGCGCACACGATGTTCTTCGGCATCGGCGCCTACGGCGTCGCGGTGGCCAGCAGCAAGCTGGGGCCGGGCTGGGGCAGCGTGGGGCTTGGCTTCGCGGGGGCGCTGGGCCTCTCGCTGGCGCTGTCGCTGCTGATCGGGCTGTTCTCGTTGCGGGTCAAGGCGATCTTCTACGCCATGATCACGCTGGCGGTGGCCTCGGCCTTCATGACGCTGGCCTCGCAGCTGTCGGACGTGACGGGGGGCGAAGACGGGTTGACCTTCAAGAACCCGCTGTGGATCAGCCCCGCCTTCGAGCCCTTCGAGAACCCGGTGCTGGGCCTGATGATCGACGGCAAGGTGCTGACCTACTACGTCATCCTCGGGGTGGTGGCGGCGCTCTTCCTGCTGCTGCTGCGCATCGTCAATTCGCCCTTCGGCCGGGTGCTGCAGGCCATCCGCGAGAACGACTTCCGCGCCGAGGCCATCGGCTACCGCACCGTCGTCTACCGCACCTGGAGCAACGTGCTGTCGGCCGCCTTCGCCACCGCCGCCGGGGCGCTGCTGGCGCTGTGGCTGCGCTACGTCGGGCCGGACACGACGCTGAGCTTCGAGATCATGCTGGACATCCTGCTGATCGTCGTGATCGGCGGCATGGGCACGATGTACGGCGCGGTGGTGGGCAGCGTGGCCTTCGTGCTGGCGCAGAACTACCTGCAGGACCTGCTCAAGCTCGGCGCCAGTGCGCTGGAGGGCGTGCCGCTGCTGTCGCAGATCGTCTCGCCCGACCGCTGGCTGCTCTGGCTGGGCGTGCTCTTCGTGCTGTCGGTCTACCACTTCCCCACCGGCATCGTCGGCCGGCTGCGGGCGATGGCGCTGCGGCTGAAGGCCTGATCCCCACCGCCCATTCACGAGACCAAACGACCACAGGGGACCCCATGTCGCCCACCTCGAACTACCTCACCTGCCTCGGCCGCGAGCTCCACTACATGGAGTGGGGCGCCGAGCACGCCGCCACGGCGGGCACCGTCATCGCCTGGCACGGCCTGGCGCGCACCAGCCGGGACATGGACGACCTGGCCGCCCACCTGGCGCAGCGCTGGCGCGTGATCTGCCCGGACACCATCGGCCGCGGCCTGAGCCAGTGGAGCCCCGACCCGGTGGGCGAGTACCACCTGGGCTTCTACGCCCGGCTCGCCACCGCGCTGGTGGACCGGCTGGGCATCGAGCAGTGCCTGTGGGTTGGCACCTCGATGGGCGGCGCCATCGGCACCAAGGCGGCCGCCGGCGCACTGCGCGGGCGCATCCAGCGCCTGGTGCTCAACGACAACGGCCCGAGCCTGGCGGCGCCGGCCATCGAGCGCATCCGCAGCTACGCCGGCAGCCCCGCCTCGTTCGCCACGGTCAGCGAGCTGGAGGCCTACTTCCGCACCGTCTACAAGCCCTACGGCTGGCTCAGCGACGCGCAGTGGCGGCGCCTGACCGAGAGCTCGGTGCGCCGCCTGCCGGACGGCCGCGTCACGCCGCACTACGACCCGGCGATGGTGCAGCAGTTCATCAGCCACCCCGACGACTACGAGCTCTGGACCGAGTGGGACACGCTGGACCTGCCGGTGCTCTGCCTGCGCGGCGAGAGCAGCGACCTGCTGCTGCGCGACACCGCCGAGGCGATGCGCGAGCGCGGCCCGCGCGCGGTGGTGGTGGAGATCCCGGGCTGCGGCCACGCGCCCGCGCTGAACACACCGGATCAGTTCGCGCTGGTCGAGCGCTTCCTGGCCGGCTGACCCCCGCCGCCGGGCAGGCGGCTTTCCCAGACCGACGACACAGGAGACACGCGATGCACTTCAGGCCCTGGATCCGCCGCGCCGCCGCGGCCACGCTCACCGCCCTCGCCGCAGCCGCCGCGCAGGCCGCCGGCACGGTGGGCGCCACCTTCCCCGCCGATTTCCCCGCGATCGAGGACGCCACGCTGCAAAAGCCGGTGATCGGCTTCGGCGCGGCCGGCAGTGTGAGCCGCACGCCGGTGATCTTCCTGCACGGCAACAACGACGTGCCCTACGCCACGCCCTGCAGCCCGACCAACGGCAAGATCCAGGCGCTGGCGCAGCACCTGGCCGACAACGGCTGGTCGCCGTCCGAGCTCTGGGGCCTGGGCTACCAGGGCGACCAGTGCGACCTGGTGGCCGCCCTGGGCGGCGACAACACCAAGCGCGCCCGCATCGGCCACACCCACCAGGCCAACGTGCCGGACCTGCGCCGCTTCGTCGCCGCGGTGCTGGCCTACACCGGCGCCAAGCAGGTGGACATCGTCGGCCACAGCATGGGCGCCACGCTGGCGCGCGAGTGGATGCGCCAGGACGGCGTGCGCCACACGGTGCGCCGGCTGGTGTCGATCGACGGGCCGCACCACGGCATCATCAACTGCAGCCCCTCGCCGCTGAACTACTACCAGCTGCCGGCCTTCGGCGGCTTCACGCCGGCCAGCGACCTCTGCCAGGAGGTGGGCTCGCCGAACACGCCCTTCCTGCGCCGCCTGAACGGCAGCGGCCACGAGGGCGGTCCGCACAGCGAGGTGGAAGGCCCCACCAAAGTCCTGGCGATCCGCAACGCCGACACCAGCTTCGTCTACTTCTCGGCGCAGGATGGCTTCTTCACCCCCGTGCCGGCGATGGACGTCTACGGCCAGGCGGTGGACTTCTCGCACAGCGCCGCGCTCAAGGGCGCCAAGGCGCTGGACCTGACCGGCCAGGGCCTCTACGACGCGGTGCTGGGCACCACGCACCTGGGCATCCTGCAGTCGCCGCAGACCAAGGCGGCGGTGGTGGACTTCCTGCAGCCGCGCTGACCGGGCCGCGCCGCGGCGGCAGACCGGCGCGGCGGCGGCAGGGCGATGTCAGGGCGATACTCGCCGGATCACTGGATCGCCCTCGCCCGCCATGCAACGCCGCCGCCTTCTGCCGCTCCCCCTGACTTGGCTCCTCACCGCCAGCCTGGCCCTGTTCGCCGGGGCCGCCGCCCACGCCCAGGCGGGGCGGCCGATCAAGCTGGTCGTGCCCTACCCGCCCGGCGGGCCGCTGGACGCGATCGCGCGCATCCTGGCCGAGAAGGTGCAGCCGACGCTCGGCACGGTCGTGGTCGAGAACAAGCCCGGCGCCGGTGGCAACCTGGGCGCCGATGCGGTGGCCAAGGCCGCGCCGGACGGCCACACGATCGTGATGGGCGCGGTCGCCACCCACGCGATCAACCCCTGGCTCTACGCCAGGCTGCCCTACGACCCGATCCGCGACTTCGCGCCGATCACGCTGGTCGCCCGCGTGCCCAACGTGCTGGTGCTCAACACCGAGGCGGCCGACAAGCTGGCCATCCGCAGCGTGGCCGACCTGGTGGCCTACGCGAAGAAGAACCCCGGCCGGCTGAACTACGGCTCGGGCGGCAACGGCAGCGCCGGCCACCTCGCCGGCGAGATGTTCAAGGCCCAGGCCAAGGTCAGCCTGGTGCACATCCCCTACGCCGGTGCGGCGCCCGCGCAGCTCGGGCTGATGGCCGGGCAGGTGGACCTGAACTTCGACAACCTCGCCGCGGCGGCGGCCAACATCCGCGCCGGCAAGTTGAAGGCGCTGGCGGTCACCACCGCGCAGCGCAGCGCCGCGATGCCCGAGCTGCCGACGCTGGCCGAATCGGGCCTGCCCGGCCTGGTGGTGGACACCTGGTTCGGCCTGCTGGCCCCGGCGAAGACGCCCGCCGAGCAGGTGCAGCAGCTCAACGCCGCCTTCACCGCCGCGCTGGCCGCGCCGGACGTCAAGGAGCGCCTGGCCAAGTTCCTGGCCGAACCGGCGCCGACGACGCCCGCGCAGTTCGGCGACTTCGTCAAGGCCGAGCTGGCCAAGTACGAGAAGGTCGTGAAGGCCAGCGGCGTCAAGCTGGACTGACGCCCCCGGGCCGCCGACGCCCGCCCCACTACACTCGGGCGGTCCGGCAGCGTTCGCGCCGCCGGGCCTTTGCCGTCTTGCCTCGCCTGTCTGCCGCTTCCGATGCCCTGCATCCGGACGTGGCCGGGATGCGGTCGCATTGCGACCATCCATCCCCCCGGCGCCCGCCGGGGCTGCGCGAGGACCGCCCCGATGCCGGGCTACCTGACCCAGTTCCACCAGATCGCCGTGGCCGGCGTGGCCGACCTCCACCTGCGCGCGCTGCTCGACCGCCAGCAGTTCGCCGACCCGCTGGGCGAGGCCGCGGCGCTGGGCATCTCGGACGCGGCCTGGCCGCTGTTCGGGCTCCTCTGGCCGGCCGGCCGGGCGCTGGCCGCCGCGGTGGCCGACCGACCGGTGCGCGAGGACGAGCACATCCTGGAGATCGGCTGCGGGCTGGCGCTGGCCAGCCTGGTCTGCCACCGCCGCGGCGCCCAGGTCACCGCCAGCGACTGCCACCCGCTGGCCGGGCCCTTCCTGAGCGAGAACGTGCGCCTGAACGACCTGCCGCCGCTGCGCTACCGGCACGGCGACTGGGCCGCGCCGCAGACCGCCGAGCTCGCGCCGGTCTGCGCCCAGGGGCCGCGCCTGCAGGGCCGCTACGGCCTGATCATGGGCAGCGACGTGCTCTACGAGCGCGACGACGCGGGCGTGCTGCCGCGCTTCATCGAGCGCCACGCCACCGAGCGCGGCGAGGTGCTGATCGTCGACCCCAACCGCGGCAACCGCACCGCCTTCACCCGCCGCATGCACGCGCAGGGCTATCGGCTCGACGAGGAGCTGCTCACCGGCCCGGCGCTGATGGCCGGCGGCCCGATCTGGCGCGCCCGGCTGCTGCGCTACCGGCGCTGATCGCGGGCCGGCTGAAACGGGCATCGGCCGCACGCCGGCAGGAAGCCCGGGCACTTCCTAGAATGTTCAGCCCCCTCCAGGAAAGCGCCCTGCGATGTCTTCCGGCCCCCGAGTCCCCGCCCCGTCCAGCCCCACGTCACCGGAGGTTCCTGCGACCTCGGCGAGCCGCGCCGGCCAGATCCGCATCCGCGGTGCGCGCCAGCACAACCTGAAGAACCTGGACCTGGACATCCGCACCGGCGAGCTGACGGTGGTGACCGGGCCCAGCGGCTCGGGCAAGTCCAGCCTGGTGTTCGACACGCTGTACGCCGAGGGGCAGCGGCGCTACGTCGAGACCTTCAGCGCCTACGCGCGCCAGTTCCTCGACCGCATGGACCGCCCGGCGGTGGACGCGGTGGAGGGCGTGCCGCCGGCCATCGCCATCGACCAGACCAACCCGGTGCGCACCAGCCGCAGCACGGTCGGCACGATGACCGAGCTGAACGACCACCTGAAGCTGCTGTTCGCGCGCGCCGCGCAGCTCTTCGACGCGCAGACCGCGCAAGGCGTGCGCGAGGACGACCCGCAGAGCATCTGGGCTGACCTGGCCTCGCGCAGCGCTGCGGCCGGCGACCCGCGGCTGGTGGTGACCTTTCCGGTCGAGCTGCCGGCCAGCACCACGCCGGAGGAGATCGAGGCCTGGCTGGCCGCCTCGGGCTACACCCGCGTCCAGGCTGAGCGCGAGGTGGCCACCGTCACCGGGCCGCGCAAGGTGCTGGACGTGGTGGCCGACCGCTTCCGCTTCTCCGCCGCCGAGAAGGTGCGGGTGATCGAGGCGCTGGAGGCCTCGCTCAAGCGCGGTGGCGGGCGCTGCACGGTCTACGTCGTGAAGGAGGACGGGGAGCCCGAGCTGTGGAGGTACAGCCAGGGCCTGCACTGCCCGGAGAGCGACCGCCGCTACAGCGCGCCGCAGCCGGCGATGTTCAGCTTCAACTCGGCCTACGGCGCCTGCGAGACCTGCCGCGGTTTCGGCCGGGTGATCGGCGTGGACTTCGGCCTGGTGATTCCGGACGGCAAGAAGACGCTGCGCGGCGGCGCGATCAAGCCGCTGCAGACGCCGGCCTGGAAGGAGTGCCAGGACGACCTGATCAAGTACGCCGGCGACGCGGGCGTGCCCCGCGACACCGCCTGGGCGCAGCTCACGCCGTCGCAGCAGAGCTGGGTGATCGACGGCTCACCGAACTGGAACGGCAAGTGGAACCAGCAGTGGTACGGCATCCGGCGCTTCTTCGAGTACCTGGAGAGCAAGGCCTACAAGATGCACATCCGCGTGCTCTTGTCCAAGTACCGCAGCTACACGCCCTGCGGTGACTGCGGCGGCGCGCGGCTGAAGACCGAATCGCTGCTGTGGCGCCTCGGCTCGAAGGACGGTGCCGACGCGGTGCTCGACCCGGCCAAGCGCTTCCTGCCCAATGGCGTGGGCTGGTCCCGTGCCCAGCTCGAAGCCCTGCCGGGCCTGGCGCTGCACGACCTGATGCTGCTGCCCATCCACCGGCTGCGGCGCTTCTTCGACAGCCTGACCTTCCCCTCGACCCTGCTGGACGAGGCGCTGGCGCTGCTGCTCGACGAGATCCGCACGCGGCTGAAGTACCTCTGCGACGTCGGCCTGGGCTACCTGACGCTGGACCGGCAGAGCCGCACGCTCTCGGGCGGCGAGGTGCAGCGCATCAACCTGACCACCGCGCTGGGCACCTCGCTGGTGAACACGCTGTTCGTGCTGGACGAGCCCAGCATCGGCCTGCACCCGCGCGACATGCACCGCATCAACGAGGCCATGCTGCGCCTGCGCGACGCCGGCAACACGCTGGTGGTGGTGGAGCACGACCCGGCGGTGATGCTGGCGGCCGACCGCGTGATCGACCTCGGCCCCGGCCCGGGCAGCCAGGGCGGGCGCATCGTCTTCGACGGCACGCCCGAGGACCTCAAGGCCGCCGAGACCCTGACCGGCGCCTACCTGGGCGCGCGCCGCTCGATCGGCCTGGGCTTGAGCCGCCCGGTGCTGGACAGCACGCCGCGGCTGATCCTGGAGGGCGTGCGCGAGCACAACCTGCGCAACGTGACGGTGGAGTTCCCGCTGCAGCGGCTGGTCTGCGTGACCGGCGTCAGCGGCTCGGGCAAGTCCACGCTGATCCAGGACGTGCTGGCGCCCGCGCTGGCGCGCCACTTCGGCCAGGCCACCGAGAGCCCGGGCGCGTTCGACCGCCTGCTGGGCGCGGACTGGCTAGCCGATGCGGTCTTCGTCGACCAGAGCCCGATCGGCAAGACGGCGCGCAGCAACCCGGCCAGCTTCGTCGGCGCCTTCGACGCGGTGCGCGAGCTGTTTGCCGCGCTGCCCGCCGCGCAGCAGCGCAGCTACACCGCCGGCATGTTCAGCTTCAACGCCGGCGACGGCCGCTGCCCGACCTGCGGCGGCTCGGGCTTCGAGCACGTCGAGATGCAGTTCCTCAGCGACGTCTACCTGCGCTGCCCGGACTGCGACGGCACGCGCTACCGCGCCGAGATCCGCGAGGTGAAGCTCGAGCGCGGCGGCAAGGCGCTGAGCATCGCCGACGTGCTGGAGCTCACCGTGGCCGACGCGGTGCGCCTGTTCGCCGCCGACCGCGAGGTGGTGCGCGCGCTGCAGCCACTGGCCGACGTGGGGCTGGACTACGTCAAGCTCGGCCAGCCGGTGCCCACGCTGTCGGGCGGCGAGGCGCAGCGCCTGAAGCTGGCCGGCTTCCTCGCCGAGGCGGCCAAGGCCGCCAGCGCCAGCCGGCAGAAACTGGCCAAGAAGGGCACGCTCTTCCTCTTCGACGAGCCCACCACCGGCCTGCACTTCGACGACATCGCCAAGCTGATGCGCGCCTTCCGCAAGCTGCTGGAGGCGGGCCACTCGCTGCTGGTGATCGAGCACAACCTGGACGTGATCCGCGCGTCCGACTGGATCGTCGACCTCGGCCCCGAGGGCGGCGAGGACGGTGGCGAGCTGGTCGCCGAGGGCACGCCCGCAGACCTGCGGGCCCACCCGCGCAGCCACACCGGCGCGGCGCTGCGCGAGTACGACAGCAGCCTGGGCCAGGGCGGCCTGGCGGTCGAGGAAGGCCGGCCGCTGCAGGCCGTCGTCAAGGCGCGGCGCGACGAGGCCAAGCGCCTCACTGACGAGCTGATCCAGATCGTCAACGCCCGCGAGCACAACCTCAAGGGCCTGAGCGTCAACATCCCGCGCGGCCAGTTCAGCGTGGTGACGGGCGTGTCCGGCTCGGGCAAGTCCACGCTGGCCTTCGACATCCTCTTCAACGAGGGCCAACGCCGCTACCTGGAGAGCCTGAACGCCTACGCCCGCAGCATCGTGCAGCCCGCGGGCCGGCCCGAGGTGGACGCGGTCTACGGCATCCCGCCGACGGTGGCCATCGAGCAGCGGCTGTCGCGCGGCGGACGCAAGTCCACCGTGGCCACCACCACCGAGGTCTGGCACTTCCTGCGCCTGCTCTACGTGAAGCTGGGGCTGCAGTACTGCCCGAAGTGCTCGGACTTTCACCAGGATCCGGAGCACTGGGTGGCGGTGCAGCCGCAGACGCCCGAGCAGATCGCCGCGCAGCTGCTGCGCCCGGTGGAGGAAGGTGGCTACCGCGGCCAGCACATCGGCCTGCTGGCGCCGCTGGTGATCAATCGCAAGGGCCTGTACACCGACCTGGCCAAGTGGGCCAAGGGCAAGGGCTACACCCACCTGCGGGTGGACGGCGAGTTTCTGCCCGTGGCGCCCTGGCCCAAGCTGGACCGCTACAAGGAGCACACCGTCGAGCTGCCGGTGGCCGACCTGGTGGTGGATGTGGCCAACGAGGCCCTGCTGCGCGCCAAGCTGGCCGAGGTGCTGGAGCAGGGCAAGGGCGTGCTGCACCTGCTCACCCCGCTCAAGGGCCTGCAGACCGCGATGGCCGCCGGCCAGAGCGGGCGCATCGGCCGCACGAAGGTGTTCTCGATCAAGCGCGCCTGCCCGTCCTGCGGCAGCAGCTACCCAGAGCTGGACCCGCGCATGTTCAGCTACAACAGCAAGCACGGCTGGTGCCCGGACTGCGTCGGCACCGGCCTGACGCTGACCAAGGAGCAGCGCCGTGCCCTGGACGACAGCCAGGCCGAGCGCGACCCGGCGGGGCGCGAGAAGACCTTCGCCGAACCCGAGGTCGAGGACCTGGTCGACACGCCCTGCGCCAGCTGCGGCGGCGCGCGGCTCAACCCCGTCTCGCGCGCGGTGCGCTTCCGCGGCGAATCCATCGCCGCGCTGGCGGCGCTGTCGGTCAACGACGCGGCGCGCTGGATCGCCAAGCAGAAGCTGGATGGCCGCGAGGCCGCCATCGCCCGCGACGTGGTCAGCGAGATCAAGAGCCGCCTGAGCTTCCTCGACGAGGTGGGCCTGGGCTACCTGACGCTGGACCGCGCCGCGCCGACGCTCTCGGGCGGCGAGGCGCAGCGCATCCGCCTGGCCGCGCAGCTGGGCAGCAACCTGCAGGGCGTGTGCTACGTGCTGGACGAGCCGACCATCGGCCTGCACCCGCGCGACAACCAGGTGCTGCTGGACGCGCTGCACAAGCTCGGCTCGGCCGGCAACACGCTGGTGGTGGTGGAGCACGACGAGGACACCATTCGCCGCGCCGACCACATCATCGACATCGGCCCGGGTGCCGGCAAGCGCGGCGGGCAGATCATCGCCCAGGGCACCGCGGCTGAGCTGATGGCGCAGGCCGACTCGATCACCGGCCGCTTCCTCAACGCGCCGCTGAAGCACCCGCTCAAGCCCCGCCGGCCGGTGGACGCCGAGACGCCGGTGCTGACCCTGCGCGGCGCGGCCCTGCACAACCTGCAGGCCGTGGACGTGGACGTGCCGCTGGCCCGGCTGGTGGCGGTGACGGGCGTGTCCGGCTCCGGCAAGTCGACCCTGGCGCGCGACGTGCTGCTGGCCAATGTGCAGGCCATCGTCGCGCACAAGCTGCTGGGCAAGAAGGCCGAGTCGACGCCCCGCCCGGCCTGGGTGGGCTGCACCGGGTTGGAGGGCTGGAGCAACGTCGACCGCGTGCTGGAGGTGGACCAGACGCCCATCGGCAAGACGCCGCGCTCCTGCCCGGCCACCTACATCGGCTTCTGGGATCAGATCCGCAAGCTCTTCACCGAGACGCTGGAGGCCAAGGCGCGCGGCTACGCCGCCAACCGCTTCAGCTTCAACACGGGCGCCGGCCGCTGCCCGGCCTGCGAAGGCCAGGGCATGCGCACCATCGAGATGGCCTTCCTGCCCGACGTGAAGGTGCCCTGCGACCAGTGCCACGGCGCGCGCTTCAACCCGGAGACCCTGGCCGTCACCTGGCGCGGCAAGAGCATCGGCGACGTGCTGCAGATGGAGGTGGACGAGGCGGTGGAATTCTTCGCCAGCATGCCCAGCATCGCCCACCCGCTGAAGCTGTTGCAGGACGTCGGCCTGGGCTACCTGACCCTGGGCCAGCCGAGCCCGACGCTCTCCGGCGGCGAGGCCCAGCGCATCAAGCTGGTCACCGAGCTCTCGAAGGTCCGTGACGACATCGGCCGCCGCGGCAACCGGGCGCCGCACACGCTCTACGTGCTCGACGAGCCGACGGTGGGCCTGCACATGGCCGACGTGGAGAAGCTCATCCGCGTGCTGCACCGCCTGGTCGACGCCGGCCACAGCGTGGTGGTGATCGAGCACGACCTGGACGTCATCGCCGAGGCCGACTGGGTCATCGACCTGGGGCCCGAGGGTGGCACCGGCGGCGGGAAGGTGGTGGTCACCGGCACGCCAGAGGCGGTGGTCAAGCGCCGGAGCCACACGGGGGTGGCGTTGAAGCCGGTGCTGGGGCGCTGAACCCCGGCAGGGCGGGCGACGGGCCCTGGCCTGCCGCGGCATACCCCTTCACGCGCCGATGGGTGGAAACGGCGAGACACTGCCGCCTCTGCGCCGGCTGCATCGCGTGGCCGGCGGGTCAACGCCTTCGCCACCATGACCGCCCCCTCCCCCGACTTCGCCCACTTCGAGCAGGACGCCCGCGCCCGCGGCTGTGACGAGGTGACCGAGCGCCACTGGGCGCCCGGCACCGTGCTGGATACGCACACCCACCCCTTCGCGGTCGACGCCCAGGTCGTGCAGGGCGAGATGTGGCTGAGCTGGGGCGAGGGCGATCGGGCCGTGACCCGCCACCTGCTGCCGGGCGAGCGCTTCGTGCTGGCGCGCGACGTGCCGCACGCCGAGCGCTATGGCCCTGAGGGCGCCACCTACTGGGTGGCCCGCTGGATGTCCGCCCACACGCCGGGCTGATCGACCGGTGCGGCGCCCCCGGGCGCTGCGCGACAATCAACGGCTGCCCCCCATCGCCGCGGTGAACGCACCGTCGGGCGATGCCGGCCGGGCAAACGCCCTGGACCCGAGGACCCCCACACCATGCCCGCCTACCGTTCCAAGACCTCCACCGCCGGCCGCAACATGGCCGGCGCCCGCTCGCTGTGGCGCGCCACCGGCATGAAGGACGCCGACTTCAGCAAGCCGATCATCGCCATCGCCAACAGCTTCACCCAGTTCGTGCCCGGCCACGTGCACCTGAAGGACCTGGGCCAGCTGGTCGCCCGCGAGATCGAGGCCGCCGGCGGCGTCGCCAAGGAGTTCAACACCATTGCGGTGGACGACGGCATCGCGATGGGCCACGACGGCATGCTGTACTCGCTGCCCAGCCGCGACCTGATCGCCGACTCGGTGGAGTTCATGGTCAACGCCCACTGCGCCGACGCGCTGGTGTGCATCTCCAACTGCGACAAGATCACCCCCGGGATGCTGATGGCCGCGATGCGCCTGAACATTCCCGTCGTCTTCGTCTCCGGCGGTCCGATGGAAGCCGGCAAGACGAAGCTCGCCGGCTCGATCGAGATCAAGAAGCTCGACCTGATCGACGCCATGGTGATGGCCGCCGACCCGAAGGTGTCCGACGCCGACGTGGCCGAGATCGAGCGCAGCGCCTGCCCGACCTGCGGCTCCTGCTCCGGCATGTTCACCGCCAACTCGATGAACTGCCTGACCGAGGCGCTGGGCCTGTCCCTGCCCGGCAACGGCACCGTCGTGGCCACCCACGCCGACCGCGAGCAGCTCTTCAAGCGCGCCGGCCGCCTGGCTGTCGAGCTCTGCCAGCGCTACTACGAGGGCGAGGACGAGTCCGTGCTGCCGCGCTCGGTGGGCTTCAAGGCCTTCGAGAACGCGATCGCGCTGGACATCGCGATGGGCGGCTCGACCAACACCATCCTGCACCTGCTGGCCATCGCCCAGGAAGCCGGCATCGACTTCACGATGGCCGACATCGACCGCCTCTCGCGCGACGTGCCGCAGCTGTGCAAGGTGGCGCCCAACACCAACAAGTACCACATCGAGGACGTGCACCGCGCCGGCGGCATCATGGCCATCCTCGGTGAGCTCGACCGCGCCGGCAAGCTGCACACCGACGTGCCCACCGTGCACGCCAAGACGATGAAGGACGCGCTGGACGCCTGGGACATCGCCCGCGCGCCCAGCGAGGCCGTCCAGACCTTCTACCTGGCCGGCCCGGCCGGCGTGCCCAGCCAGGTGGCCTTCAGCCAGTCCACCCGCTGGCCCAGCCTGGACACCGACCGCGCCGCAGGCTGCATCCGCTCGTTCGAGAACGCCTTCAGCAAAGAAGGCGGCCTGGCCGTGCTGCGCGGCAACATCGCGCTGGACGGCTGCGTGGTCAAGACCGCGGGCGTGGACGACAGCCTGCTGGTCTTCGAAGGCCCGGCCCACGTGGTCGAAAGCCAGGACGAGGCCGTGGACCACATCCTGAACGACCAGGTCAAGGCCGGCGACGTGGTGGTGGTGCGCTACGAAGGCCCGAAGGGCGGCCCGGGCATGCAGGAAATGCTCTACCCGACCAGCTACATCAAGAGCAAGGGCCTGGGCAAGGCCTGCGCGCTGCTGACCGATGGCCGCTTTTCCGGTGGCACCTCGGGCCTGTCGATCGGCCACTGCTCGCCCGAAGCGGCGGCCGGCGGCACCATCGGCCTGGTGAAGAACGGCGACCGCATCCGCATCGACATCCCCAACCGCTCGATCGACGTGCTGGTCAGCGACGAGGAACTCGCCCGCCGCCGTGCTGAGCAGGACGCCCTGGGCTGGAAGCCGGCCCAGCCGCGCCCGCGCAAGGTCAGTGCTGCGCTGAAGGCCTACGCCCTGCTGGCCACCTCGGCCGACAAGGGCGCGGTGCGCGACCTGTCGAAGCTGGAAGACTGATTCCGGTTGGATCGATCAACAAAACGGCCGCCCGATGGGCGGCCGTTTCTATTTGATCAGCGGGATTCAGTTTCACGTGCCCCGGCGCTCGAAATGCGGCACGTCCTTGAACGAGTTCCAGTTGCCCCCCCAGGAATTCAGTGGGTGCAGGCTCTCCCAGTAGTCACCGATTTTCTTCAACACTCGAACATCGTAGGTCAACTCCAGGCGACCGCCGGATTCGACAAAGAAGTTCAGGTCAACCGCACAGCGGTTCAGGTGGCGACTGGCCATCGTCTTGGATCGCCCCGTCTTGACGTGAATGGCCTGCATTTCTGGGGGGCGATACAACTCGCCACCCGTGACCACGAAGTTTTGTTCCCTGGCAAATTGAAGGAGTTTGACCAGATCCTGCAGGAATTCGGCCTGTTCCACGATGGTACTGGCCATGGTCATTCTCCCTTCGGTTCGGCAAAAGCCGCAATCGTTTCGTCCTTGCGCGCACTGCCCTTGGAGCTGCCGAAGTAGTAGGCGTAAATCTGCGTGGCAATCGCCGACAGCACGCCCAGGATGTAGAGCATGATTTCCTTCTGAGTGCTCTTCTGCGCTGCCGCCGCGTTGGCAGATTTCTCGGCCGCCTCCACGAGAAGTTTGGCCGCCTGGATGCGTTCGGTGCTGGCATCCTTTTCACCCACCACGTCCAGCAGCTTGCTTTTCGCCTGCACCAATTCGATGCTGGGCGGCGGCGGGTCATCGGACACGTAGATCATTCGCGCGAAGGCCCCGAAAGTCAGCAGCACCGTCAGAACGGCCAAAAACGGCGTGATCGCCTTGTTGTACCAGGGCGCATTCTCTGACGTGGCGATGGCCGCTTCGCGCTTGCGTGCGTCCTGCGCATCTGCGATGTAGAGCTGGGTTTCCGTCAGATTGAGTTTGTCGTGCTCGGCCCGCAGTTTCAGCAGCTCTTCCTCGTGTTCATATTCAAACTGCTTGAGTTTGATCAGGTCTTCGCGCGTGAGCTGGGTTTGATTGAGGTCAACCCCAGTTTTTTCCTTGACGTAATCTTTGCCCTTGGCAAGCGCAGCATTGGCAACGAGATTCAAGCCCTGAGACAGCAGGCCTGCAATGATGGGCAGCATGGTGGTTCTCTCCTCCGTGTCCTCGCCGGTGCGGCGGCTGTGCACGATGCCCTGCCGATTCCGGGAGCGCAACATTGGGACGCACTCGGTTTGCAATCGGAAACAGATCCCCAACGAGGGCGGGCCAGAGAATGCGGCGTCCGTGTCGTTTGTCACAGGAGTGGCGGCGTGTATCGCTGCGTCCGATGCGGCTCCGCCACGGCGGCCTGCAGATGACGCCCGGCCTGCCGACACTTCAGGCCAGTTTCCAACCGCCGCGGGTCAGCGCCCGCGGCATCAACCTCGAAAGGTACTGGCCATGACGCTACAGCACGCATTTCTGCGCCGCCTGGGCACCGCGACCTTGGCCGCCGCTGGTGCCATCGGCGCCGGCTCAGTACATGCCGGTGAGATCTACGGCAACCTCGGATTTCCTGGCGTTGGCCTGGGCTACGCCCACCCCCTGGACAGCAACGTGACGCTGCGCGGGGACTTCATGACGCTGGGGTCACGGCACCAGAACAAGACGCAGGACGGCGTCGAATACGCGGCCGATCTGAAGATGAATCGCACGGCGCTGCTCGCCGACTGGTTCCCCTTCGAAGGCGTCTTCCGCCTCACGGCCGGCCTGGGCTTGAGCAATTACAAGCTGACCATGGACGCCGCAGGCGCGGGCAAGACCATCACCGTGGGCGACAACGCCTACACGCTGGGCGCCACCGACGGCATGACCGTGGTCGTGAAGTACCCGCGCACCATGCCCTACCTGGGCATCGGATGGGGCCACCAGCAGGCCAGCGGGTTCCGCTTCGGGGTGGACATCGGTACGCTGATCGGTAAGCCGACGGTGGAGGCCACGGCGCGAGGCAGCCTGGCGACCAATTCCACCTTCCAGGCCGACATGGACAAGGAACTGAACCAGGTGCGAGACGACCTGGGCAAGGTGCGCTACCTGCCGCAGCTGACCTTCTCGATCGGCTACAGCTTCTAAGTTCGACGACGTGTCAATCGGCCGGCGGCAGCAGGCGCGCCGCCGCCGCGCTGGCGAGCTCGCCCACGCGAGTGAGGAACTCGGTGCCCATGTCGGCGGCGTAGCGCGTCGGGTCGGGCGAGCCCAGAACCAGCAGGCCAAAGGCCGGCGCCGACTGGCCACGGCGCAGCGGAATCAACGCCAGGGAGGCGATGGCCTGAGGGGACTGCAGCCACTGCACCGCCTCGAAGCTGGCGTTGGCGCCGCAGTAGGGCTGCGTCAGGCTGGAGGCGAAAGCGCGCACTTCCTCGCTGACCGCCGCCGCCGCGGGCAGGGCCTCGAACTCGGAGGCCACACCCCACAGACGCAGCGCCGCCTCGGGGATCAGAAACTGCTCCTGCAGGTCCAGCAGCATCAGCTCAGGCAGCTCGGCGGCCTGCTCGACCAGCATCAGCGAACAGGTCCAGTGGTGCAGCCGGTCGGCCAGAGCGGCGTTCTCCTGGCCGTGGCGGATCATGTCCATGATGCGCCGCTCCAGCCCGCGGATGCGCTCGCGCAGCATTTCCATCTGCCGCTGCTGCAGCGACACCGCCCGCTGGCCGTGCGGGTTGGCCAGCTCGACGCTGGCCAGCAGTTGGGCGTGGCGCTCGAAGAAGCCGGGGGTGTTCGCCAGGTAGTTGGCGATCTCGTCTTCGGTGATGCCCTGGATGACGGTCATGACGCTGCTGCCTTGCTCCCCGCCACCAGCGGCCTCAGGGATCCGGGCGCGCCGCGGTGGGAATGGAAAAATGGTAACAGCCACAAGGGTACGTCGGCTGCGTGAAGGTCAGCCGCGGAAAAGGGCGGCACAAGCCGCCATGTGTCAGTGAAGATGAACAATCCGCCGGGCCCGTTGAGCCGGCGCAGGCACCCGGGGCGCGAGGCTCAGCCCTCCGTCAGGCAGGCGTCGGGCAGCTCGATCTCGCCCTCGAACACCGGCTCGGCCGGGCCGGTCATCAGCACCGGGTGGTCACCGCCGCGCCAGGTGATGGTCAGCCGGCCGCCGCGGGTGTGCACGTCCACCGTCTCGTCCAGCCAGCCCAGACGTATGCCTGCGACCACCGCGGCGCAGGCGCCGGTGCCGCAGGCCAGGGTCTCGCCCGCGTCGCGCTCGTAGACGCGCAGGCGAACTTCGCGGCGGGAAACGACCTGCAGGAAGCCAGCGTTGACGCGGCGGGCGAAGCGCGCATGCCCTTCCACGAGCGGGCCGATCTCGGCCACCGGCGCCGTGTCCACGTCGTCGACGCGCTGCACCGCGTGTGGGTTGCCCATCGAGACGGCCGCCACCTCGACGCGCGGCCAGCTCGCGCCCGGCAGGTCCAACGGCCACAGCTCGAAGCCGTTGACGAGGCGGGGCGTCAGCCCGCTGGGGTCGAAGGGCAGGCGCGCGGGCTCGAAGATCGGCCGGTTCATGTCCACGGTGACGCGGCCGTCGGCCTGCAGCGTCAGCGCCAGGCGGTTGTTGACGGTCTCGACGCGCACCGTGCGCTGGGTCGTCAGGCCCTGGTCGTGCACGAAGCGCACGAAGCAGCGCGCGCCGTTGCCGCACTGCTCGACCTCGTCGCCGCTGGCGCCGTTGAAGATGCGGTAGCGGAAGTCCACGTCCGGCGCGCTGGGCCGCTCGACGACGAGGATCTGGTCGGCGCCGACGCCAAAGCGCCGGTCGCCCAGCAGGCGGTAGGCCGCCGGCCCCAGGGGCAGCGGCGAGCGGGTGGCGTCGAGCACGACGAAGTCGTTGCCCGCCCCTTGCATCTTGGTGAAACGCAGGCGCATGGGCGAATTATCCGCCCGGTGGCCCCGGCGCCGGAGCAACAGACCGGACCAGCCGGCCGGATCAGCCGTCGGAGCCGTTGCCGGGGTCGACGGGCATGGGGCGGTCGACCACGCTGAACACCGCGCTAGCGCGCAGGATCGGGCGCTCGCCCACCGCCAGCAGGCACTCGCCGAAGGCCAGGGTGCGGCCGGACTTGCGCACCGTGACCCGCGCCTCCAGCCAGTCGCCGATGCGCGCGGCGCCGAGGAAGTCGCTGCTCAGGCTGGTGGTGACGATGGCCCGCTTCGGATCGCGCTGGCGCTGCGCGCGGCCCAGGTTGACGCCGATGGCGCTGTCCGAGAAGGTCAGCAGCATGCCGCCGTGCGGAATGCCGAGGATGTTGGCGTGGCGCTCTTCGAGCCGCAGCCCGAGGCTGAGCGTGCCGTCGGCCTCCTCGCGCCAGTGGACCGGGCCGAGGGCGTGGAACCAGGGGCCGGCGCTGCCGGTGTAGAGCGTGAAGCCGTCGGGCGGCGGAGCGGAGGTCGAACGGTCAGGGTCGGTCATGGCGAAGGTACGGGCGGGTCGGGCACGCGGCACCCGGGGCGCCGCAGTTGCAGTGTCACCGCAAGGAATATCCCGCGGTTGTCACGCTGGCGCTAGCCGCCGCGCCGCCGGACGGCCAGACTGCAGGGCCAGCACCCAGCCAGGAGCCTACGCGATGAGCGACGAGTCCCAGAGCGCCTTCACCGGCACCAAGCCGGTTTCCCCGCAGCACGCCTTCGACCAGCAGCGGCTGATCGACTGGCTGCGCCCGCGCATGGCCGGGCTGGACGGCGACGTGTCGGTCGAGCAGTTCAAGGGCGGCCAGTCCAACCCCACCTTCTTGCTGACGGCGCGCTCGTCGGCCGGCGAGCGCCGCTTCGTGATGCGCCGCAAGCCGCCGGGCCAGCTGCTGCCCTCGGCCCACGCGGTGGACCGCGAGTTCCGCGTCATCTCGGCGCTCGCCACGACGGACGTGCCGGTGGCCAAGGCCCACGTGCTCTGCCAGGACCCCGAGGTGATCGGCACCGACTTCTACGTGATGGACCTCGTCGAAGGCCGGATCTTCTGGGACGCGACGCTGGCGGGCATGACCCCCACTGAGCGCGGCGCGATCTACGACGAGATGAACCGCGTGATGGCGGCGATGCACCGGGTCGACCCGGTGGCCATTGGCCTGGGCGACTACGGCCGGCCGGGCAACTACGTGGCGCGCCAGATCGAGCGCTGGACCAAGCAGTACAAGGCCGCCGAGACCGAGCCGATTCCCGCCGCCGACGCGCTGATCGACTGGCTGCCGCGTCACATCCCGCCCGAGGGCGAGAGCCGCATCGTGCACGGCGACTACCGGCTCGACAACGTGATCTTCCACCCCACCGAGCCGCGCATCCTCGCGGTGCTGGACTGGGAGCTGTCCACGCTGGGCGATCCGCTGGTGGACTTCGCCTACCACTGCCTGAGCTGGCACATGTCGCCGCTGACCGGGCGCGGGCTGATCGGCCAGGACCTGGTCGCGCTGGGCATCCCGAGCGAGGCCGAGTACCTCGCGCGCTACCTTGAGCGCACCGGCCGCAGCCAGCCGGTGGCGCAGGCCAACTGGGTGGTCTACCTGGTCTTCAACATGTTCCGCCTGGTGGGCATCCTGCAGGGCATCGCCAAGCGGGCCCAACAGGGCAACGCCTCGAACGCCCGGGCGCTGGAAACCGGCCGGCGCACCCGCCCGCTGGCCGAGCAGGCCTGGGCCCTGGCGCAGACGCTGGGCTGATCGGGCGCGGCATCGGGCGGCCATCGCGCCGACGCGCCCAGCTCGCCGCGCCGGCTTAGCATCGGCGCCGTCACCCCTGGAGGCCCGATGCCGCGCTTTGCCGCCAACCTGTCGCTGCTGTACCCCGAGCTGGAGTTTCTCGACCGTTTCGCGGCCGCCGCGGCCGATGGCTTTCGCGCCGTCGAGTACCTCTTCCCCTACGCCTGGCCCGCGGCGGCGCTGGCCGAACGGCTGCAGGCCCACGGCCTGGAGCAGGTGCTGTTCAACGCCCCGCCGGGCGATTGGGAGGCCGGCGAGCGCGGCCTGGCCTGCCTGCCCGCGCGGCGCGACGACTTCCGCCGCGCCCTGCTCGACCAGGCGCTGCCCTACGCCCAGGCGCTGGGCTGCCCGCGCGTGCACGTGATGGCGGGGCTCGCGGCGCCCGACACGCCGCGTGCGGACCTGCACGCCACCTTCCTCGACAACCTGGCCTGGGCCGCGCCGATCGCCGCGGCGCAGGGCGTGACGCTGCTGATCGAGCCGATCAACCCGCGCGACATGCCCGGCTACTTCCTGAACCGGCAGGACGAGGCGCACGCGATCGTCGAGGCCATCGGGGCGCCCAACCTGAAGGTGCAGATGGACCTGTACCACTGCCAGATCGTCGAGGGCGACGTGGCCACCAAGCTGCGCCGCTACCTGCCCACCGGGCGCGTCGGCCACCTGCAGATCGCCGGCGTGCCCGAACGGCACGAGCCCGACCGCGGCGAGCTGAACTACCCCTACCTCTTCGACCTGCTCGACGAGCTGGGCTGGACCACCCCGATCGGCTGCGAGTACCGCCCCAAGGCGGGCACCTCGGCCGGGCTGGGCTGGCGGCGCCGGGCCGAAGCGGCCAGCGCCGCCCGAGCCAGCGGCTCAGGCGCTCAATAAAGGCTCGGCTCGCCCGGCGGGCGGGTCTTGAAGCGCTTGTGCACCCAGAGGTACTGGCTGGGGTTGCGCAGGATTTCGCCCTCGATCCAGCGGTTCATGCGCGCGGTGTCGGCCTCGGCGTCGGCGCTGGGGAAGTCGCTCCAGGGCTCCAGGAAGCGCACCCGCCAGCCCTGGCCGCCGGGCAGGATCTCGGCCACCACCGGCTGCACCACCATGTCGAGCAACTTGGCCATGCGGGAGGGCGCCAGCAGCGTCGCCGCCGGCACGCCGAAGAAGGGCACGAAGGCCGCGTCCTTGGCGCCGAAGTCCATGTCCGGCAGGTTGAAGAAGGCGTCGCCGCGCTTGATCGCGCGGATCAGCGGCTTGGCGCTGTCGCTGCGCGGGAAGATCTCCGCGTTGCCGAAGCGCAGCCGGCCCGCGCGCATCGCGGCGTCGAACACCGGGTTGCTCTGGGCCTGGTAGATCGAGCCGGCGCGGCGGTTCTGGTTGAGCAGGATGCCCACGCCGGCCACGTCCAGCGCCAGGAAGTGCGGCACCAGCCACATCACCGGGCGCTCGCTGCGCTCGGCCAGCGTCACGTCGCCCTCGACGTGGATGAGCCGCTTCAGGCGCTCGCGCGAGGCGTACCAGAGCAGCGAGCGCTCCAGGAAGCTGCGGCCCAGCCAGCCGAAGTGCGCCCGCGCGATGGCCTCGCGCTCAGCGGGGCTGTGGCCGGGCAGGCAGAGCGCCAGGTTGCGCAGCGCAATGCGCCGGCGGGACTTGCCCAGCCGCCACAGCAGCGCGCCCAGGCCGCGGCCAAGCCGGTCGATGGCGCCCAGCGGCAGCCAGTGCAGCAGCCAGATCAGGCCCAGCAGCACCCGGGAGGCGGCCAGCGTGGCGGCGCTGCCGAGGCGTTGGCGCCAGGGCGCCTTGGAAGTGTCCCCGCTCATGGATGGCGTGTCGTGGGTCGTCGTATCGGATGAGAAAGTCGCTGAGGCCACGCGCAAGGGGCAATCAACCCGCCGCGTCGGCAGGCGCATTCTCGACGCTGCGGGGCTGTTTGTAACGGTGATAGCCCCACAGGTACTGGTCCGGGCGGGCGCGGATCAGCCCCTCCATCGCGCGGTTGACCACCGTGGCGGCGCGGCGAGTGACCTCGTCGGCGTCGACGCCCGGGCAGGGGTCGGCCGCGCTGCCGGGCATCGGCTCGGCCGGCGTCGACACGCGGATCACGTAGCCCCGCCCGCCGGGCAGCCGCTCGGCGGCGAAGAGCAGCCAGGCCGCGCCGGTCTGCTGCACCAGGCGAGAGGCCAGCGTCATCGTGTAGCCCTCGCGGCCGAAGAAGGGCGCCCACACGCCCATCCCCTGCGGCGGCACCTGGTCGGGCAGCAGGCCCACCGTGCCGCCCTTGCGCAGCGCGCGGATCATCTGGCGCACGCCGGTCAGGTTGGCCGGCGCGGTGAGCAGGCCCGGGCGGTTGCGCGACTGCGCCACCAGCTCGCGCAGCGCCGCCTGGCGCGGCGGGCGGAACATCACGGTGATCGGGCTGGCGGCGCCCCAGCGCTCGGCGTAGGCCTGGGCGATCACCTCGAAGCAGCCCAGGTGCGGCGTGAGCATCAGCAGGCCACGGCCCTCGGCCAGCACGGCCTCGACCTGCTCGGCGCCCTCCCAGCGCACCCAGTCGCCCAGCGGCTGGTCGTGCGGGCGGCACCACAGCCAGGGCAGCTCGGCCACCATGCGCCCGGCCGAGGCCACCGCGCCGCGTGCGCTCGCCCAGTCCAGCCCGGCCTGGGCCACGTTGGCGCGCAGGCGCTGGCGATAGGTGGGCGAGCCCCAGAAGGCCAACCAGCCCAGGGCGCTGCCCAATCGATGCAAAAAGGACAGGGGAAGCCGCGCTGCCCAACGAAACAGGGTATCGATCACGGATCTAGAATTCCAGCATTCGCCGAGTTAAGGAACAACTTGCGGGGCGACGGGCCAGCGATCGACGGATTGCGAGCACGCATCCACCCTCCCGGGAGGATGAACGAAATACCGCTAAAGCGTTCGCCGCTGTCTCCGAAACGGACCCCAGAGACCCCAGGCGAACCGCCGAAGTCCTTGTGTTCAACCTCAGGAGTTTATTTAAGTGGCGAACGACTTTCTCTTCACCTCGGAATCCGTCTCCGAAGGTCACCCCGACAAGGTGGCCGACCAGATCTCCGATGCCATCCTCGACGCGATCTTTGCGCAGGACCCGCGCAGCCGCGTGGCCGCCGAGACGCTGACCAACACCGGTCTGGTCGTGCTGGCCGGCGAGATCACCACCAACGCCCACGTCGACTACATCCAGGTCGCGCGCGACACCATCAAGCGCATCGGCTACGACAACACCGAGTACGGCATCGACTACAAGGGCTGCGCGGTGATGGTCTGCTACGACAAGCAGTCCAACGACATCGCCCAGGGCGTGGACCATGCGTCCGACGACCACCTGAACACCGGCGCCGGTGACCAGGGCCTGATGTTCGGCTACGCCTGCGACGAGACGCCCGAGCTGATGCCCGCGCCCATCCACTACGCGCACCGCCTGGTCGAGCGCCAAGCGCAGCTGCGCAAGGACGGCCGCCTGCCCTTCCTGCGTCCGGACGCCAAGAGCCAGGTGACGATGCGCTACGTGGACGGCAAGCCGCACTCGATCGACACCGTCGTGCTGTCCACCCAGCACAGCCCGGACCAGAGCGAGACGCCCACCCAGATGAAGGCCAGCTTCATCGAGGCGGTGATCGAGGAGATCATCAAGCCGGTGCTGCCCGCCGAGTGGCTGCAGAACACCCGCTACCTGATCAACCCGACCGGGCGCTTCGTCATCGGCGGCCCGCAGGGCGACTGCGGCCTGACCGGACGCAAGATCATCGTCGACACCTACGGCGGCGCCTGCCCGCACGGCGGTGGCGCGTTCTCGGGCAAGGACCCGTCCAAGGTCGACCGCTCGGCCGCCTACGCCGCCCGCTATGTGGCCAAGAACGTGGTCGCCGCCGGCCTGGCGCGCCAGTGCCAGGTGCAGGTGGCCTACGCCATCGGCGTGGCCAAGCCGATGAACATCACGGTCTACACCGAAGGCACCGGCGTCATCCCCGACGACGAGATCGCCAAGCTGGTGGAAGCGCACTTCGACCTGCGCCCCAAGGGCATCATCCAGATGCTCGACCTGCTGCGCCCGATCTACCAGAAGACCGCCGCCTACGGCCACTTCGGCCGCGAAGAGCCGGAGTTCACCTGGGAAAGAACCGATAAGGCAGCGGCGCTTCGTGCCGCTGCGGGGCTGTAAGGCCTCACCGCCCGCGCGCAAACGCCTCGAAGGCCGCAGCCGGCAGCGGCTGGCTGTAGCGAAAGCCCTGCACCAGGTCGCAGCCCAACTGGATCAGCCGGGCCTCCTGCTCGGCGGTTTCAACGCCCTCGGCCACCACGGTCATCCCCAGGCCGTGGCCCAGGCCGATGATCGCGCCGGTCACCGTGGCCCCGGCGGCGTCGCGGTCGATGTCGCCGGTGAAGCTGCGGTCGATCTTCAGCCGGCCGACGGGCAAGCGGCGCAGGTGCCCCAGCGAGGTCTGGCCGGTGCCGAAATCGTCCAGCGCCAGCGACACGCCCAATTCGCGCAGCCGCGTCAGTTCACGCAGGTCGCGCTCGGCGTGGCGCAGCAGGTAGGCTTCACTGATCTCCAGCTCCAGGTGCCGCGCTGGCAGGCCGGTGCGCTCCAGCACGCGGGCCACCAGGTCGACCAGGTCCTCGCGCTGGATCTGCACGCCCGAGAGGTTGACCGCGATCACGTCCAGTGCGAGCCCCTCGTCCAGCCAGCGGCGCGCCTGAAGGCAGGCCTGCTCCAGCACCCAGGCGCCGATCGCCACGATCAGGCCGCTGTCTTCGGCCACCGGGATGAACTCCGCCGGTGACACCAGCCCCAGGCCGGGGTGAAACCAACGCAGCAGCGCCTCGGCCCCCACACAGCGCCGCTCGGGCAGCGTCAGCAGCGGCTGGTAGTGCAGCGTCAGCTCGTCGCGCTCCAGCGCGCCGCGCAGCTCGCTTTCGAGCTGCATACGCTGACGGGCGATGTCGTTGAAGCGCGGCTCGAAGAGCCGGTAGTCGCCGCGCCCGCCCTCCTTGCCCTGATAGAGCGCCAGATCGGCGTACTTGAAGAGCGTGGTGACGTCGCTGCCGTGGTCCGGGAAGAGGCTGATGCCCACCGTCGTGCCGATCGACAGGCTGTGCTCGTCGAGGTGGAAGGGTTCGTGGAAGGCCTCGACGATGCGCCCGGCCACCTGCTGCGCGTTCATCGGCGAGCCGATGTCCTCCAGCAGCACGACGAATTCGTCGCCGCCGAGGCGGGCGATCGTGTCGTAGCCGCGCAGCACGTCGCGCAGGCGGTGCGCCACGGCCTGCAGCAGCGCGTCGCCCACCGGGTGGCCCAGGCTGTCGTTGATGTGCTTGAAGCGGTCCAGGTCCAGGAAGAGCACCGCCAGGCGACGCTCCTCACGCGCCGCCCGGGCGACGGCGTGTTCGCAGCGGTCCAGCAGCAGCGCGCGGTTGGGCAGGCCGGTGAGCACGTCGTAGAAGGCCAGCTGGCGGATGCGCTCGGCCGCGGCCTTCTGCTCCGAGATGTCCGAGAACAGGCCGATGTACGAAGTCACGTCACCGGCGGGGTTGCGCACCGCGACGATGCTTTCCCAGACCACGAAGTGCCGCCCGTCCTTGCGGCGGTTCACCAGCTCGCCCTCCCAGCGGGCGTGGTCGTTCAGCGCCGCCCACATCTCGGCGTAGAAAGCGTCGCTCTGCTCGCCCGATTGCAGCAGGCGGGTGGTCTGCCCGATGGCCTCACGCTCGGTGTAGCCCGTCATCACGCAAAACGCCCGGTTGACCTTGCGGATGACGCTCTGCGCGTCGGCGATCAGGATGGCGTTCAGGCTGTTCTCGAACACGCTGGCGGCCAACCGAAGCTCCTCCTCGGCCAGCCGGCGCGCGGAGATGTCCTGCATCGTCCCCACCAGGTGCTGAGGCTGGCCATCGGCGGTGAAGGTGACCGTCGCGCGCAGGTGCACCCAGCGTGGCGGCACGCCCGGGGGCGTCTCCAGGCGGAACTCCTGGTCGAAGGGGCGGCGCTCGCGCACGGTGAGCGCCAGGCTGGCCAGCACCGCCGCGCGCTCGTCGCGGTGGATCGCGTCGCGCAGCCGCTCGCGCTCGGGCGGCGTGTCCTCGGGCAACCCCAGCAGGCGGTACATCTCGGCCGACCAGCTCATCGTGCCGGCGACGATGTCGAGGTCCCAGCTGCCAACCAGAGCCACCCGCTCGGCCACGTTGAAGCGCGCGTCGCTGCTGCGCAGCAGCAGCTCCTGCTGCTTGAGCGCCGAGATGTCGGTGGCGCTGAGCACGGCGCCCTCTTCCTTGCCCTGCGGGCTGTAGAGCATCGCCGCTTCGACCAGGTGGAAGCGGTGGCTGCCGTCGCGCATCGCCAGGCGCAGTTCGGCGTGGTACTGGCCCTGGCGCCGCAGGCTCTCGAACAGCACCGAATGCACCGTCCACGGCAGGCGCGGCAGCGCGGCGCTCAGGGCCGCGAGGTCCTCCGGGTGCAGCAGGGCATCGACGCCCTCGCCATCGGCCAGGCCACGCAGGTGGCGGTGGCAGTGGCGATTGGCTTCGCGGGGGTGCCCCTGGGCGTCCAGCACGATGACCACGCCGCCCACGGTGTCCATGATGCGCTGGGCGTAGGCCGACAGCGCCACCTCGCGCCCGTGCGCGTCGCGCAGCGCATTGCGCTGGGCCTCCAGGGCAGTGAACATCGCCTCGGCCTGCTCGGCCCCGGCCAGCAGCTGGGCCTCCAGCGCCGCGTTGGCCAGGCGCAGCGACTCGATTTCGAGGCGCAGCGTCGCCACCGGGTCGCTGCGAAGTGCCGAGTCAGTCGCCGCGGCCATCGTCGTCTTCCGTCATCCACCGCCACAGCCAGTGCTGCGCGGCCTCCACCGCCTGCGCCACGCCGGGCGACAGCACCGGGTCGAAGCGGCGCAGCCCGTCCATCTCCGCCGTGAGGATGCGCAGGCGCGGCGGCGGCAACGTCGGCGCTTCGGCCGCGCGCCACGTCGACAGCGCCTGCAGCACGAAACCCAGGCCCTGGCCGTGATCGGCCAGCGTCGCCTCAGGCCTCAGCTCGTCGGCGCGGCGCTCCTGCAGGCGCCCCGGGCAGCCACCCGGCGCCTCGGCATCGACCAGGATGGCCGCCTCGCAGTCCAGCAGCAGCGCCAGGGCATCGAGCGCGCGCGTGCCCACCGGCTGCAGGCCCCAGCCCGCGGGCAGCCCCCGCTCGGCCAGGCGCCGGCCCACGGCCGGGCCGAAGCCGTCATCGCCGTGCAGCTCGTTGCCGAAGCACAGCACTTGCCGGCGCAGCGGCGCTCCGGGCATCGCGATCCCCCTCGCCATCAGGCCCCCACCACCAGCCGCCGGGCGGGGTCGGGCGAGCCCGCCCCGACGTCGGCGAAATGCACCGTGCAGACCAGGCAGGGGTCGTGCGAGCGGATCAGGTGGCCGATCTCGATCGGGTCGTCCGGGTCGGCCACGCGGGTGCCCACCAGGCTGGACTCCCAGTGCCCGGGCACGCCGGCGCTGTCGCGCGGCGAGGCGTTCCAGGCCGTGGGCGTGACGATCTGGTACTTGTCCACCACGCCGTTGCGCACGCGCACCCAGTGCCCCAGCGCGCCGCGCGCGGCCATCACGAGGCCGCAGCCCTGGCCATCGACCTCGCTGCCCGGCGCGGGCGGGATGAAGTGCGGCTCGCCCAGGTGGGCGCCCAACTCGTCGAGCATGCGCCGCGCCTGGCGCAGGCTGTAGGCGACGCGGCGGATGCGCGCGAACTGGCGCAGCCAGGCGCCCGCCCCCTCGCGGTCAATGAGGTCGCGCAGCAGCGCGTCGCCGCCGATCAGCAGCTCGGCCAGCGGGCCGGTCTGCACCACCCGGCCGTCGTAGCGGGGCGCCTTGGCCCAGCTGTAGCGGTCGCTGCCGGGCTGGTAGTCGGGCACCGTCTCGCCGTCGAAGGGGTGGCGCCCGCCCTCGTAGGGCCGGAACCAGGAGTGCCGAACGTGCTCGGCGATCTTCGAGGCATCGAGCGGCCCGACCTCGCCCCGCTCGCCGTCGAAGACGCCGCCGGGCAGCAGCCGCGCGTCGTCGTCGGGTCCCCAGCGCTCGGGGTCGCAGCCGACGCCGAAGGAGATCATGTGCGGCGTGCCCCGCCCCAGCTGATCCAGGCCCTGGTCGCGCAGGAAGCGCGTCAGCAGCCCCAGCGCCGCGGCGGCCGGCGCGGGCCGCTCCTGCCAGGCGAAGTAGGCATCGGCCGAGTCCAGCGCCAGCCACTCATCCAGCGGCGCGCCAATCACGCGCTGCTCGTACCAGCGCGCCAGCTCATCGACCACCGCGCGGCTGGCCACCAGGCGGCGGGTGTCGGGCGGCGTCACCACCCCGCCGGGCAGCATGTACGACGAATGCGGCCACTGCCCGCCGAAGTGCGCCACGATCTCCAGCACGCGCCGCGTCGTGGTCAGCGTCTCGCGGTAGATCTCGCCCTTGAAGGGCTCGAAGGCGCGCATCAGCGCCGCGTGCAGCGGCCGGCCGACGTAGCGCGGCTGGCAGAAGTCCGGCGCGAAGAAGAGGAAGGTCTGCCGCAGGTCGTTCTGCAGCCCCTCGGCGATCAGGCAGAGGTTGCGGATGCGAATCGCGTTGGGCGGCACCGGCGTGCGCCAGACCTGCTCCAGCGCCAGCACCGCGGCGTAGAGGTGCGAGGTGCTGCAGATGCCGCACACGCGGGGGGTGATGACCATCGCGTCGCGCGGTGCGCGACCGAGCAGGATCTGCTCGAAGCCGCGGTACATCGTGCCGGCGGTGCGCGCATCGACCACCACGCCATCCTCCAGCGTGACCTGGATCGACAGGTCACCCTCGACCCGGTTGAGGTCGACGTTCAGTTCGAGGCGTGCCATCTGCTCCGGTCCCCGTCAGGGCTCCATGTCCTTGTCGCGCACCCGCTTCGGCGCCGCGGCCCGCGCCAGGTTTTTGTACGCCATGTAGCGCGGGCGTTCCACCCCCAGCGGCAAACGGATCGGCACCTCGCCGATCTTTTCGGTGGCGAACAGATCCCCGTTGCGCGGGAACGTCGGCGCGGTGCAGCCGAAGCAGGGCACCCCCGCGCGGGTCTTGCTGCTCACGCCCTGCCAGAGGTCGGCGTTGCACACCGCCTGCGTCATCGGGCCCTGGCAGCCGAGGTTGAAGAAGAGGCAGGCCTTGCCGCCGGGCGTGCTCTCCTCGATGTCGTACTCGTGGTACTCGTTTCGGGTGCAGCCCTGGTGCACCACGGTGCTGAAGTGCGAGGCCGGGCGGTTCAGCGCATCCAGCGCCAGCGGCAGGCCCGCGACCAGCGTGGCCAGCGTCTGCGTCATCGTGTTCGGGTGCGCCGGGCAGCCGGCGATGTTCACCACCGGCAGGCCACTGCGCGAACGCCAGCCGGGCTCGAACAGGCCGCCAGGCGTGGCGTGGTCGAACTGCAGGCCGATGCAGTCGGAGGGGTTGGGGGGCGCCGCATGCACGCCGCCAAAGGCCGCGCAGGTGCCCATCGCCACCACGGTGCCGGCGCGCGCCGCCAGTTCCCGGACCAGGTCCATCTTGCCGCGCCCGCGCCAGGGGTCGTACAGCCCGGTGCCGCGCGGCGCGGTGATGATGCTGCCCTCGACGCAGAGGAGGTCCAGCGCCTGCTCGCCCGCTAGGATCCGGTCCACCAGCGCCTCGAAGCGCTTGGCCGACCCCGCCGACAGCGACGGGTGCCACAGCAGCTCCAGCGCATCGCCAGCCAGCAGCTGCTCCAGGCTGGGGGATGCCGCGCTCAGCAGCGCCAGCGAATCACCGCCGCAGGCGCCGGTCTGCAGCCAGAAAAGGGTGGCCATGGCGGTCTTTCGTTTGGTGGGCTCGCGGTCCCGTCCATGTTGCGCGCAGCGACTCAAGACGAGCGGCATCTGCCTTCATGGATCGGTCAACAGCCCTGATTCTGTCGCCGGTTGGGCGCTGCGGGGATGGGCATGACCCGCAAATTGAAATCCATTTGACATGAATCCGCCCCGCCTGGCCGTCATCGGAAGGTCACGGCAGGTCTAGATGATCGCGCTGCCTTGACCACCCGAAGGGAAGCCACCATGACCGATCCAGCCCCCCTCAGTCCCTGGGCCATCGAAGTCGATGCGCTGAGCAAGCGGTTCGGCGGCCGGCCCGCTTTGCACGAGGTCTCGCTGCGCGTGGCGCCGGGCGAGATGGTGGCGCTGCTGGGCGCCTCCGGCTCGGGCAAGTCGACGCTGATGCGCCACCTCAACGGCCTGCACCGCGCCGACGGCGGCACGACCAGCAGCGTGCGCCTGTTCGGTCGCGAGCTGCAGCGCAGCGGCCGGCTGGCGCCCCGTGCGCGGGCCCTGCGCGCCGAGGTGGCCACGATCTTCCAGCAGTTCAACCTCGTCCCGCGCCTGTCCGTGATGCACAACGTGATGGCCGGTGCGCTGCACCGCCTGCCGCTGTGGCGCGGGGTGACGCGGCAGTTTCCTCCCGCCGAGCAGCAGCGCGCCTGGCAGGCCCTGGAACGCGTGGGCATCGGCCACTGTGCCTGGCAACGCGCCTCCACGCTGTCGGGCGGCCAGCAGCAGCGCGCGGCCATCTCGCGGGCGCTGGTGCAGGGCGCACGGCTGATCCTGGCCGACGAGCCGGTGGCCTCGCTCGACCCCGCCTCCAGCCGCCGCGTGATGGAACTGCTGGCCGAGGTGAACCGCGAGCTGGGCGTCACCGTGGTGGTCTCGCTGCACCAGGTGGAGCATGCCTTCGCCTTCTGCCCGCGCACCATCGCGCTGCGCGCCGGCCGCGTGGTGTACGACGGCCCCACCGCGGCGCTCACGCCCGATCGTCTGCAGGCGCTGTACGGCGCGCAGACCGATGAACTCTTCGCCCCGGTGGCCAGCCATGGCGCGCCCGCCAACGATGCGGGCCTGGGCTTGATGCCTGCGGCCCTGCAAGCGGCCTGACTCCCTTTCCTCCAGCGACCGACCCCAAGGACCCCCCATGAAACCCTGGTTCGCCACCCTCTGCCTCGCCACCGGCCTGCTCGCCACCACGGGCGCCTCGGCCCAGGTCAAGGAGCTGAGCTTCAGCTTCATCACCACCGAATCGTCGTCCAACCTCAAGACCGCCTGGCAGCCGGTGCTGGACGACATGAGCAAGGCCACCGGCATCAAGGTGAACGCCGTGTTCGTGCCCGACTACGCCGGCGTGATCGAGGCGCTGCGCTTCAACAAGGTGCAGGTGGCCTGGATGGGCAACAAGTCGGCCATGGAGGCGGTGGACCGCGCCGGTGCCGAGGTGTTCGCCAAGGTGGTGGGCAAGGACGGCACCGAGGGCTACTACTCGCTGCTGGTGGTGCACAAGGACAGCCCGATCAAGAGCCTGGAGGATGTGCTGAAGCAGCGCGCCGGCCTGACCCTGGGCTTCGGCGACCCCAACTCCACCAGCGGCACCGCCGTCCCCGGCCTGTTCGCCTTTGCCCAACACGGCGTCGACCCGCTGAAGGACTTCAAGCGCACGGTGCGCGCCAACCACGAGACCAACCTGCTGGCCGTGGTCAACAAGCAGGTGGACGTGGCCACCAACAACACCGAGAACACCTTCCGCTTCAGCCAGACCCACGCCGAGCAGAGCAAGAGCTTCCGCGAGATCTGGCGCTCGCCGCTGATCGCCAGCGACCCCATCGTCTGGCGCAAGGACCTGGACGAGGCCACCAAGGCCAAGGTGCGCGACTTCATGCTGGGCTACGGCAAGACCGAGCGCGAGCAGCAGAACCTGCAGGTCATCGGCTACAGCGCCTTCCGCGCCTCCAGCAACGCCCAGCTGGTGCCGGTGCGCCAGATCGAGCTGGCCCGCGAGCGCGTGAAGGTCGAGACCAACACCGCCCTGAGCGCCGAGGAGCGCGCCAAGAAGCTCGCCGACATCGACCAGCGCATCGCCGACCTGGGTCGCCAGCTGGCCAGCGCGAAGTGATCGGCGCCAGAGTCTGAACCCGCGCCCTCCCTCGCCCCCGCCCTCGCCCTCGAAGCCCAGCGCCATGAGCACCGCCGCACCGCCCGCCCCGGGCCTGTCCCCACGGCCTGAATCGACCGCCCTGCCGGCGGCGCCACGCACACCGGTGATGGCCCTGCTGGGCTGGGCCCTGCTGCTGGCGGTCCTGGCCGGCAGCTGGCAGGGCGCCGACATGCGCCCGCTGGACCTGTGGCGCGACGCCGGCAACATGGCGCGCTACGCCAGCGGCTTCTTCCCGCCCGAGTTCGGCGAGTGGCGCTACTACCTGCAGGAGCTGCTGGTCACGCTGCAGATCGCGCTGTGGGGCACAGCGCTGGCCGTGGTGTGCTCGGTGCCGCTGTCGCTGTTGGCGGCCGGCAACCTCACGCCGGCCTGGGTGCACCAGCCGGTGCGCCGCCTGCTGGACGCCTGCCGCTCGATCAACGAGATGGTGTTCGCGCTGCTGTTCGTGGTGGCCGTGGGCCTGGGGCCGTTTGCTGGCGTGCTCGCGCTGTGGGTGCACACCACCGGGGTTCTGGCCAAGCTGTTTTCGGAGGCCGTGGAGACCATCGACCCGCACCCGGTGGACGGCATCCGCGCCACCGGTGCCCACCCGCTGGCCGAGATCGCCTTCGGCGTCATCCCGCAGGTGATGCCGCTGTGGATCTCCTACGGCCTGTACCGACTGGAATCGAACGTCCGCTCGGCCTCCGTGGTCGGCATGGTGGGCGCAGGCGGCATCGGCATGGTGCTGTGGGACGTCATCCGCGGCTTCCAGTACGGCCAGACCGCAGCGGTGCTGATGCTGCTGGTGGTCAGCGTCTCGCTGATCGACCTGCTGTCGGCACAGATCCGCAAGCGCCTGATCTGAACGCCCGACGACACCACGCCATGGACATCATCGAACGCATCGACGCCCTGTTCGCCGCCCATGGCGACCAGCCCTACGAAGGGGCCCGCCGCGAGGCCATCAGCGCCAGCGCCCATGCCCTGCAGTGCGCGCAGCTGGCCGAATGGGCGCAGGCCGACGCCCCGCTGGTGGGCGCGGCCTTTCTGCACGACGTGGGCCACTTCCTGGCCGCCGAAGCCATCGCCCGCAACGACCACCTGGACGACCGCCACGAGGACCTGGCCGTGCCGCTGCTGGCCGGCCACTTCGGCCCCGCGCTGATCGAGCCCATCCGCCTGCACGTGCAGGCCAAGCGCTGCCTCGTCACCCTCGACCCCGGCTACGCCGCCACGCTGTCACCCGCGTCGGTGCACTCACTGCTGCTGCAGGGCGGTCCCATGAGCGCCGACGAAGCCAGCGCCTTTGAACGGCTGCCCCACGCCAGCGCCGCCCTGCAACTGCGCCGGTGGGACGACCTGGCCAAGACGCCGGGACGCGAGACGCCGCCGCTGGGGTACTACCTGGCGTTGCTGGACGGGGTGCGGCTGCGGGGCTGATGCACAGCGGAACCCGGCCCACCGGTCAGGCCACGCGCCGCCCGCCCACGAACACCTCGCGCACCACCGGGTGCGCGTCCACCTCGCGCACGCACACGAAGTCGGCGCGCAGGCCGGGGGCGATCTCGCCGCGGTCGTGCAGGCCGGCGGCCTGGGCCGGGCCGCGGCTGACCACGCGCACCGCCTCGGGCAGGCTGAAGCCGCCGTCGCGGTGCAGCACCCAGGCGGCCTGCAGCAGGCTGCCGGGCACGTAGTCGGACGACAGGCCGCTCAGCACGCCCTGGCGCGCCAGGTCGATGGCCGCCACGTTGCCCGAGTGCGAGCCGCCGCGCACCACGTTGGGCGCGCCGGCGATGGTGGACAGGCCGTGCGCGCGGGCGTGGCGGGCCGCGGCCATCGTGGTGGGGAACTCGCTCATCGTGGCGCCCAGGCCGTGGGCCTCGTCCACATGGGCCAGGGTGGTGTCGTCGTGGGTGGCCAGGGCCACGCCGTGGCTGCGGGCAAAGTCGGCAAACCAGCGGCGGTTGGGCTCGGCGTGCTCGGCCTGGCGCTGCGGGGCGATGCGCACCTCGTCGTCGAACTGCGCGTCGCTCCAGCCCTTCTTGCCGGTGTAGTAGGTGCGGGCCTGCTCGATGTCGGTCCACTGGCGCTGGCCGGGCGTGTGGTCCATCAGCGAGATCAGGGCCAGCCGTGCGTGGCCGGCAAAGGGCGCGAACAGCGCCTGCGCGTTGGCGGCCGGCAGCTCGCAGCGCACATGGATCAGGTGCTGGCTGCGCAGCACCTGGGCCTGCTCCAGCGCATCCAGCACCTGCAGCAGCGCGCTCTGGTCGCGCGAGCGGAAGCCGTCGCCATAGGGGTCGCCCACGCCGATGGCGTCCAGCACCGTGGTGATGCCGGCGGCGGCGATCTCGGCGTCGTGCGCCTGCACGGCCGCGCGCATCGGGAAGGTGGTCTTGGGCCGCGGCATCACATGCCGCTCCAGGTTGTCGGTGTGCACCTCCACCAGGCCGGGCAGCAGCCAGTCGCCGTGCAGGTCGATGGCGCCGGGCACCTGGCTGCGGCCATGGCTGATGTCGATGATGCGGCCCTCGGCCACGGCCACGCTGGCCTCGGGCAGGACCTCGGTGCCCAGCACCACGCGGGCATGGGTGAAGACGGTGGGGTTCATCGCGGGCGGCCCGTTTCAGTGGAAGTGGTAGCGACGGTCGGCCACGGCATCGCGCACCTCCTCGTCGTGGAAGATGCCGACGATGGCGCTGCCGCGGGCCTTGGCCTCGCGGATCAGCTCGATGACCACGCGGCGGTTGCCGGCGTCCAGCGAAGCGGTGGGCTCGTCCAGCAGCAGCAGGCGGGCCGGCACGGCAAAGCCGCGCGCGATGTTCACGCGCTGCTGCTCGCCGCCCGAGAAGGTGGCCGGCGGCAGGCCCCACAGACCCTCGGGCAGGTTCAGCCGGGCCAGCAGGGCGCCGGCCTGGGCGCGCGCGGCGCCCAGGGCCGCCTCGTGCGGGCCGTCGTCCAGCGGGTCGGCATCCGGTTGCGGCGGCGAGGGGTCGGCCTCCAGCAGGCGCTCGGCCACCAGGTCGAGGGCCGACTGGCGCGGCAGCGCGCGCAGGAACTGGCTCACGTAGCCGATCTCGCGCCGGCGCAGTGCCAGCACGGTGCGCGGCGCGGCGCGGGCCAGGTCCACGCGCCGGCCATCGGCGTGCGTGAGCCACAGCGCGCCGGATTCCAGCCCGTAGCTGCCATGCAGGCACTTCAGCAGCGTGCTCTTGCCGCGGCCCGAGGGGCCCACCAGGGCCAGGCATTCGCCGGAGCGCACCTGCAGGCTCACGTCCTGCAGCACCGGCAGTTGCAGGCCGTCGCGCAGGTGCAGCGTGAAGCGCTTGCTGGCGGCTTCCACGCTCAGCACCGGGGGCGGGGTGTCGGTCGTCGTCATCGTTGTCGTCATGCGTTCACCACCGAGGCCACCAGCAGCTGGGTGTAGGGGTGCTGCGGGTCATCGAACACGCGATCGGTCAGGCCCTGCTCCACGATGCGGCCCTGGCGCATCACCAGCGTGCGGTGGGCCAGCAGGCGGGCCACGCCCAGGTCATGCGTGACCACGATGGCCGACAGGTGCAGCCGCCCCACCAGCAGGCGGATCAGGTCGAGCAGACGCGCCTGCACCGACACATCCAGGCCTGAGGTGGGCTCGTCCATCAGCACCAGGCGCGGGCAGGTGACCAGGTTGCGCGCGATCTGCAGGCGCTGGCGCATGCCGCCCGAGAAGGCGCGCGGCACGTCGTCGATGCGCGCGGTGTCCAGCTCCACGCGGGCCATCCAGCGTTCGGCCGTCTCACGCAAGCGGCCGTAGTGGCGTTCGCCGCGCCCCATCAGCCGCTCGCCGATGTTGGCACCGGCGCTCACCGCCATGCGCAGGCCCTCGTGGGCATGCTGCTCGACGAAGCCCCATTCGGTGCGCGCCAGCACGCGGCGCTCGCGCTCGGCGCAGGCGTGCACGTCCACCACGCGGCCGCTGCGTTCGCGGTACAGCACGCGGCCCTGCGTGGGCGTCAGCCGGCCGGCCAGCGTGCGCAGCAGCGTGCTCTTGCCCGAGCCCGATTCGCCCACGATGGCCAGCACCTCGCCGGGGTAGAGCGCCAGGCTGGCATCGCGCAGCGCCCAGTGGCCATCGGTGCTGCCGGGGCGGTCGAAGCGGTGACCCAGGTCCTGCGCCACCAGGATGGGCAGCGTGCCGTCGTCCTGTATCCACTCGTTCATACGGCCTCCGCCTCGTGGCCGGCCTGCACGCTGCGGCAGTGGTCGGTGTCGGAGCAGGTCCATTGCGTGCTGCCATCGTCCATCGGCACCTCGTCCTTGAAGCTGGTGGTGCAGCCGCACAGCACGCAGGCGTGGCCCTGCGGCTCGATGCGGAAGGGGTGGTCCTCGAAGTCGAGGCTGTGCACATCGGTGTAGGGCGGAATGGCGTACAGCCGCTTCTCACGCCCGGCGCCGAAGAGCTGCAGCGCCGGCATCTGGTGCATCTTGGGGTTGTCGAAGGCGGGGATGGGCGACGGCGACATCACATGCCGGCCATGCACCCGCACCGGGTAGTCGTACGACACGTCGATGCGGCCCCACTGCGCGATGTCCTCGTACAGCTTCACGTTCATCAGGCCGTACTCGGCGAAGCCGTGCAGCTTGCGGGTCTCGGTGCGGCGCGGCTCCAGCTTGTACAGCGGCTCGGGCTGCGGCACCTGGTAGACGAGGATCTGGCCTTCCACCAGCGGCCGCTCGGGGATGCGGTGGCGCGTCTGGATGATGCTGGCCTCGGCCGTGCGTTCGGTGGTGGCCACGCCGGTGGTGCGGGCGAAGAAGCGGCGGATGTTCACCGCATTGGTGGTGTCGTCCGAGCCCTGGTCGATGACCTTCAGCACATCGGCCGCGCCGATCACCGCCGCCGTGACCTGGATGCCGCCGGTGCCCCAGCCATAGGCCAGCGGCATCTCGCGCGAGCCGAAGGGCACCTGGTGGCCCGGCACCGCCACGGCCTTCAGCAGCGCGCGGCGGATCATGCGCTTGGTGCCTTCGTCCAGATAGGCGAAGTTATATCCAGCGGTCATTCAGCCTTCTCCTCGCGCAAGGCGCGGATCATCTGCAACTCGGATTCGAAGGTGACGTAGTGCGGCAGCTTCAGGTGCTGCACGAAGCCCGAGGCTTCCACGTTGTCGCCGTGTGGCAGCACGAACTCGGGGTCCTGCGCGGGGCTGGTCAGCTCCTCGTCGAACTCACTGGCGCGCAGCACGCGGTCCACCAGGCTCATGGCCATGGCCTTGCGCTCGCCATGACCGAACACCAGGCCCTGGCCGCGCGTGAACTGCGGCGGCTGCGTGGCGCTGCCGACGAACTGGTTGACCATCTGGCAATCGGTGAGCGCGATCTCGCCCAGCTCGACGGCAAAGCCCAGCTCGGGCGGCACGATCTCCAGCGCCACCGTGCCATGCCGCAGCTCGCCGACGAAGGGGTGCGTGAAGGCGTAGCCACGCTGCGTGGAATAGCCCATGCCCAGCACCCAGCCCTCATCGGCACGCGCCAGCATCTGCAGGCGCGCGCTGCGCGGCAGCGGGTGCGCAGGCGGATCGCGCGTGATGTCGGGTGGCTCGGGGTCACCGGGGCTGGGCAGACAGGGCTCGATCAAGCCTTCGTCGGCCAGCAGCTGCAGCGGGCTGGGCACGCTGTCGGACAGCGCCACGCCTGGATCGGGCTCGGCTGCGGCCGATGGTGCGGCATCGACCGCCGGGTCGCCTTGCAGCAGGCCGAAGTCCAGCAGCCGCTGTGTGTAGTCGAAGCTGGGGCCCAGCAGCTGGCCGCCCGGCAGGTCCTTGAAGATGGCCGAGACGCGGCGGCGCACGCGCATGGCGGCGGTGTCCACCGGTTGGCTGAAGCCCCAGCGCGGCAGCGTGGTGCGGTAGGCGCGCAGCAGGAACACAGCCTCGATGCTGTCGCCCCGCGCCTGCTGGATGGCCAGTGCGGCCAGGTCGGGGTCGTACAGCGAGGCCTCGGCCATCACACGGTCGACCAGCAGGCCCAGCTGCTCACGCAGCTGCGGCGCCTGCAGCGCGGGCAGGGCGCGGTCGCCCCGGCGCGCGGCGTCGAGCAGGCGCAGCGAGGCTTCGATGGCGCGCTCGCCCCCCTTCACGGCGATGTACATGGCTCAGCCCTCCTGGCGGACAGTGCGCGTGGTGTGCGTGGTGCGCGGGATGGCGGCGAATGCATCGCCGCAGCACAGCAGCAGGTCCACGCCGCAGGGGTAGGCCGCGGCCACGGCGTCGCGCGCGCGCCAGAAGGCGGCGTCCAGACCGGCCACGGCCAGCGTCTGCGTGCTGGCGATGCCGGGGCCGCGCAGCGTCAGCGCATCGGTGCCGGCTTCGGCCAGCGCGGGCACCTCCAGCAGCAGCGTGGCGCCGTCCTGCGGCACCTCGTCGCTGCCCCAGGGCAGGGTGGTCCACAGGCTGGCGGCGTCGCGGCCTTCGCGGGCCAGTGCGGACAGGTCGGTGGCGGCGAAGGGCGCGGTGTCCAGGCTGAGGTCGGTGCGCGTGCCGGTGTGGAAACGCAGCCAGTCGGCCGCGCCGCCGTCCTGCCAATCCGCGGGCAGCCACAGGCCGGTCTCGGCGTCCAGCAGGCTCAGCAGCACGGCGGCCATCGCGCGGCCCAGGCCGGGGGCTTCCAGGCCTTGCAGCAACGCGTCGGCCAAGGTGTGCAGCCGGCCGGGATGCGACTGCGCCGACAGCAGCTGGCGGAACACCTGCTGCGCGCCGTGCACCGGGTCGGCCAGGCCGCGGCCGATGCGGTCCAGCGCCAGGCCGGGCGCTGCGCTGGCGGTGTGTAGGGGCAGGGCGGCGTTCATGCGTTCTCGGGTTGCAGGGTGTAGAAGCGCACGCGGCTGGTCTCGGTGGCCGCGCGTTCGGCGGCGCAGCGCTGCGCGTCGAGGTCGGCCAGGGGCTGCACCACGCTGCGCATCACCAGGGCGTGGCAGGCGGGGCGCTGCAGCAGCGCATCCAGGCAGGCCACGCGCTCGGCGTGGGCGGTGTCGGTGCCCAGCACATGGCCCACGCCGGCCACCACGCTGCCATCGGCCGCGCGGTGGCGCACCACGCAGCGCGCCACGGTCGCCTCGCCCAGGTTGAAGCGGTCGCCGGTGTTGCCGATGCGTGCACGCACCATCACCAGCCCGGCCTCGGGCGCGCGCAGCGGCTCGAAGCGGAAGTCCTTCAGCACCGGCGCCGCCAGGCGCGCCAGGTCGTCGGCGCGGGCGCGGGCCAGCACGCGCAGCCAGTCCCGGCGGGCCGCCTGCGGGGCGGCGACATCAGCGACATCGGCGGACGGTGGGTTCATGGGCATGTCATCTAGATGTCTGAGGATGCGGGCAGTATTCACAGCGCCGATGACAGTTTCTTGAAGATGCTCGACGCCACCGTCACCTCCACCAACCACACCGCGCCCACACTCAATGAACGGGCCACGCGCCGCTGGGAGCGCATCGCCGCCACGCTGCGCGAGGAGATCGCCGCGGGCCAGCCGGCGCCGGGCGCACAGCTGCCCAACGAGGCCACGCTGGCCGAACGCTTCGGCGTGAACCGCCACACGCTGCGCCAAGCCGTGCGCCAGCTGGTGCACGAGGGCCATGTGCGCGTCATCCAGGGCCGCGGCACCTTCGTGCGCGAGCTGGTGGTCGACTACGCGCTCAAGCGCCGCACGCGCATGACGGAAAACCTGTCGGAGGCCGGCGAGCGGGCCCAGCGCGAACTGCTGGGCCAGGCCCTGGTGGCCGCGGGCGACTGGGCCGCGGCGCTTCACCTGGCCCGCCAGGACGCGGTGCTGCTGCTGCACACCCGCGCCGTGGTGCGCGGCCGGCCGGTGGGCCTGTCGACCTCGGCCTACCCGGCCAACCGGCTGGGCGGCATGGCCGAAGCCTTTGTGCGCCACGGCTCGGTGACGCGGGCGCTGGCCGAGCTGGGGGTGGCCGACTACATCCGCGCACGCAGCACCGTCTCCTGCCGATTGCCCACGGCGGCCGAGGCCGATGCACTCGCGCGCCCCGCCAGCGAGCCCGTGCTGGTGGTGCAGTACGTCAACGTCGACGGCGAGGGGCGGCCGGTGGAGGCCGCGCGCACGGTGTTCGCCTGCGATGCCGTGCAGCTGAGCGTCTCTCACGGCCGCGATGGCGAGCCCAGCGACCTCGAGGCGCCGCTGTGACCCGGCACGCGCTCTACTTCGCCCCCGAGCCAGACCATCCGCTGTGGGCCGCGGGCTGCGATTGGCTGGGGCGCCCGCACGATGGTCACGCGGCAGGCGCGCCCGCCCGCCCGGGCGTGACCGCTCCGTGGCGCTACGGCTTTCACGCGACGTTGAAGGCCCCCCTGCGACTGGCCCCCGGCCGCGACGAGGCCAGCCTGCTGGCGGCCGTGCAGGCCCTGGCGCAGCGCCACCGGGCCTTTGAGATGCCGACGCTGTCGGTGGCGCGGCTGGGCGGCTTTCTGGCGCTGCGGCCCACGCCATTGCTGTCGGCGGAGCACCCCTTGCGTCGTCTGGCCGACGACGCGGTGCAATCGCTCGACGCCTGGCGCGGGCCCCTCACCCCGGCAGAAACACGGCGCCAGCTGCGCGCTGCCCACAGCCCCCGGCAGCAGGCCCAGGTTGACCGCTGGGGCTACGCCCATGTGCTGGACGACTGGCGCTTCCACATGACCTTGAGCGACGACCTGGCCGCCGACGATCCCGCAGGGCTCGAGGCCTTGCAGCAGCAGGCCACGGCGCACTTTGCACCGGCGCTGCGGGTGCCGCTGCACTGCCGCGGGCTGTGCCTGTTCACCGAACCGGCTCCCGGTGAACCCTTCACCTGCAGCGTGCGCGTGGCTCTGACGTCTTAGACGCACCCTGCCCCCGCCAAGCGCCCGAGACCCCCCATGCCCACCTCCACACAGTCCTCCACCCGGCCGCGCATCCTGGTCACCTGGCCAGTCCATGCCGATGTGGCCGCGCGCCTGAACGCCCTGGGCGATGTCGACCTCCACCCGGGCCCTGAGCCCCTGAGCCCAACGGCGCTGGCGCAGCGCATCGCCGGCGCCGATGCCCTGCTGGGCTTCATGACCGACCGCGTGGATGCGGCCCTGCTGCGGCACGCGCCCCGCCTGCGCGTGGTGGCCGGCGCACTGAAGGGCTGCGACGGCTATGACATCGCGGCCTGCACGGCGGCCGGCGTCTGGCTCACCATCGTGCCGGACCTGCTGACCGAGCCCACGGCCGAGCTGGCGGTGGGGCTGGCCATCGGCCTGGGCCGGCACCTGCGCGACGGGGATGCGCAGGTGCGCTGCGGCGCCTTCGCCGGCTGGCGGCCGACGCTGTACGGCCACGGCCTGCATGGGCGCACCGTGGCCATCGTGGGCATGGGCCGGCTGGGCCGGGCCATCGCTGCGCGGCTGCGGGGCTTCGGCTGCCGCTTGCTGGGCGTCGACGCCGCAGCGATCGACGGCGCCTGGCACGACGGGATCACGCCGAGCACGCTGGAGGACGCCCTGGACCAGGCCGACTGGGTGCTGCTGGCCCTGCCGCTGAGCGCCGACACCCGGCACCTGATCGATGCCCCCCGGCTGGCCCGTGCTCGCCGCGGCGCGCTGTGGGTCAACGTCGGCCGCGGCAGCGTGGTGGACGAGGCCGCGATGGCCGCTGCACTGGCCAGCGGCCAAGTGGGTGGCTATGCCGCGGACGTGTTCGCCTTCGAGGACCTGGCGCTCGACAACCGCCCGGCCCACATTGCGCCGGCCCTTCGCACGCACCCGGCCACCCTGTTCACCCCTCACCTGGGCTCGGCGGTGGCCGAGGTGCGCCGGGCCATCGAGCACCGGGCGGTGGACAACCTCGCCGCCGCGCTGGCGGGCGCCGAGCCGCCGGACGCCGTGAACCGACCGAGCCTGCGCCCCTGACGGGGAGATTCAGCCGGGCACGGCACGGCCGGCGCGGGCCCCTGCCGCGACTCCTGGGCGCCATGTCGCCGATATGATCCAGGCGAAAGCTCGTCAGGATCTCTGCCACGCCCATGCTGCGCTACCACACCGTCCCCGTCACCGCCTTCCAGCAGAACTGCTCGATCGTCTGGTGCGATGAAACCCTCTGCGCCGCGGTCATCGACCCCGGTGGCGACCTGCCGAAGCTCAAGGCCGAGGTGGCCCGCCTGGGCGTCAAGCTCGAGCAGATCTGGCTGACCCACGCCCACATCGACCACGCCGGCGGCACCGGCACGCTGGCGCGCGAGCTCGGCCTGCCGATCATCGGCCCGCACGAGGGCGACCAGTACTGGATCGACGGGCTGGCGCAGCAGAGCGTGCACTTCGGTTTCCCGAAGGCCGAGCCCTTCACGCCCACGCGCTGGCTGGTCGACGGCGACCACGTCGAGCTGGGCCACTGCCGCGTGGCGGTGCGCCACACGCCGGGCCACACGCCGGGGCACGTGGTCTTCCACAGCCCGGAGATCGGGCGCGCCTTCGTCGGCGACGTGCTGTTTGCCGGCAGCATTGGCCGCACCGACTTCCCCGGGGGCGACCACGACACGCTGATCGACAGCATCACCCAGCGCCTCTGGCCGATGGGCAACGACACGGTGTTCATCCCCGGCCACGGCCCGGAGAGCAGCTTCGGCCGCGAGCGGCGCAGCAACCCCTACGTCGGCGGTACCTGAGCGGCCGCCGAGCAGGGAGCCAGGGCCTGGGCAGGCCCTGGCTGCGCAGGGCTCAGTCCTTCACGACCACCACTTCGACCGCGCTGCTGCGCAGGGTCTCGGCGGTGACGGAGCCCAGCAGAGCGCCCGCAATGGCGCCCAGGCCGCGGCTGCCCATGACGATCTGCTCGCTGCCCAGTTCCTTGGCCACCAGCGGGATCAGGGTGCCCGCATCGCCCACGCGGGCGTGGCTGCGGCAGGTCACCCCCGCCTGTTGAAGCAGCGCGCGCGCCGGGGCCAGGGCCTCTTCGCTGCGCTCCTCGTGGTACTCGTGCAGCGTCTTGCCCGCCACGAAGGTGGACACGTCGCCGCTGACCGGGTGCTGCACGTTCAGCAGGTCGACGCTGAACTGCACGGGCTGCGGATGCGTCTGGTGCAGCTCGATCGCGCGGCGCACGGCGGCCAGCGCCCCCTCGGAGCCGTCCACCGGCACGAGCACACGCGCCGCGTGGCCCACCAGCGCGCTGGGGGGCAGGGACACGGTCGTCTCCGGCGACTCCGCAGGCGTCGCGCGGGCGGCGATCACCCGGCCAATGCCCAGCACCAGCAGCACGCCGGCCATGGGCGCGGCGGTGTGCAGCCAGGCGGCATTCGCGTCGATCCAGGTCTTCACCGCCGGGTCGGTGATCGCCATCTCCCCCGAGACCCAGCCCAGCAGGCCCGCCCCGAAGGTGACGATGAACGGGAAGCGCTCCATCAGCTTGAGCAGGATCTGGCTGGCGAAGATCACCAGCGGAATCGAGATCGCCAGGCCGATGACCAGCAGAGGCACGCTGCCCTTGGCCGCCGCGGCCACGCCGATGACGTTGTCCAGGCTCATCACCAGGTCGGCCAGCAGGATCGTCTTGATCGCCGTGCCGAGCGTGGTCGCGGCATTGCCGCCACCCTCGTCCTCGTCTTCCGGCGTCAGCAGCTGCACCGCGATCCAGCACAGCAGCACCGCGCCGATCAGCTTCAGGTAGGGCAGGCGCAGCAGCTCGACCGCGACGATGGTCAGGATGATGCGCATCACCACCGCGGCACCGCTGCCCCAGGCGATCGCCTTCTTCTGCTGATGCGCCGGCAGGCCGCGCGCGGCCAGGGCGATGACCACCGCGTTGTCCCCCGACAGCACGATGTTCACGCCGATGATCTGCAGCAACGCCACCCAAAAATCCGGGCTGCTCATTCCCATGACGGGCTCCTCCAATTTTGAAACCCGCGCAGCCTAACGGCATTTCGGCCGTTTCGGCGTACGTAGTTCAACGTGCCCGAGTCGCAGGGAGGGGCAGCGGCATCAATCGACGTCGCCCGGGGCCGCCGGGCGCTTGCGGCCGTGCAGCATTGCGGCCACCAGGTTCTCGCGGTGCTGGCGCGAGGCGTGGATCGCGCCGGCCACGTGCAGGGCCAGCAGGGGCAGGAAGGCGTTGCCCAGCAGGCCGTGCAGCTCCTCGAGCCACTCCTCGCCGTAGAAGCGATCGGTGGTGAACAGCCAGCCGGTGACGCCGCAGGCCAGCGCATTGGCCAGCAGCGCCACCATCATCCAGCCGCCCAGCGGGTTGTGGCCGACGAAGCGTGGCGCCCGGCCCGCCAGCACCTGCCGGGCGTAGGCCAGCGTGGCCGCTGGAGCGCGCACGAAGTGGTCGAAACGCGCCTGCGGCCACCGGGTGAGGAAGCCCATCACCAGACGCAGCGCCGCCGCCGCCAGCGCCACGTAGCCGAGCGCCTCATGGACCGTCTCGTTGCCCTCGTGCGTGGCGAAGGCCAGGATCACCGAGCCGGCCAGCAGCCAATGGCCCAGGCGCAACCAGCGCGGCCAGACGGTCAGGCTGGACACGGCAGCGGGGGAGGGTGCATCCGCGCGGGCCATGATCCCCGGCGGCTCAGTGCTTGCCTTGGGTCGGCACCGCTTCGAGCGTCACCGGGTGGAAGTAGGCCTCCACCTTCTGGCCCTTGGCATCGATCGCGTAGACCTCGTAGCAGCCGCCGTCCTCCTTGACGCGGCGCACCTTCCAGCCCTTGCCGGCCAGCTGCTCTTCGAGCTTGGCCTTGGGCTGCCAGCTGGCCTTCGGGCCCGAATCGCAGGTCGCCAGGCCGGTGGCGAAGGACAGCGCCGGCGCAGCCAGCAGCAGGGCCACGAGGGCGCGGGGCAGGGAGAAGGCGGTACGTGAGGTCATCGGGGTCACCTGATGGGGTCGAGTGGAGAGGAAACCTGGAAACAGCTCGGGCATTCTGCGCCGAACACGTTAGGGCTTCGTTACGGGCTGCCTATCATCGCGATGACCCCCGTCATGACCCGTCCTGCATCGCCCAGCCACCGAACCGCCATGCCCCCAGCCGCCGCCCTGCCCAGCCTGACCGCCCTGCGCGCGCGCCTCGAGCGCGGCGAGACGACCCACGAGGCCCTCGTGCAGGCCGCCCTCGAGCGCGCGGCCGAGCCCGCGGCGGCGCACACCTTCACCCGGCTCTACCCCGAGGCCGCGCTGGCCGCCGCGCGCCACGCCGATGCCGCCCAGCGCGCGGGCGTCGCGCTCGGCCCGCTGGCCGGGCTGCCGGTGACGATCAAGGACCTCTACGACGTGGCCGGCGAGCCCACGGCGGCCGGCTCGGTGATCCGCCAGGGCGCCGCGCCCGCCGCCGCCGATGCGCCCGCGGTGCAGCGCCTGCGCGCGGCCGCTGCGGCGATCCTCGGCAAGACCCACATGACCGAGTTCGCCTTCTCCGGCGTGGGCATCAACCCGCACCACGGCACGCCGGCCAACCCGGCCTGGCCCGGCGCCGGGCGGCCGGGGATCGCGCCCCGCATCCCCGGCGGCTCGTCGTCCGGCGCGGCGGTGTCGGTGGCGCTGGGCCTGGCGGTCGCGGGGCTGGGGTCGGACACCGGCGGCTCGATCCGCATCCCCGCTGCGCTCTGCGGGCTGGTGGGCTTCAAGAGCACGCAGGCGCGCACGCCGCGCACGGGCGCCTTCGAGCTGGCGCGCTCGCTGGACACCGTCTGCGCGATGACCCGCCGCGTGGCCGACGGCGTCGCGGTGGACGGGGTGATCGCCGACGCGCCGCTGGCCGTCGAGCCCCGCCCACTGGACGGCGTGCGCCTGGCCCTGCCCGGCACGCTGATGCTCGACGCGCTGGAGCCCGCGGTGGCCGCCGCCTTCGAGCGCGCGCTGACGGCGCTCTCGGCCGCCGGCGCGCGCCTGGTCGACCTGCCGCTGACCGAGCTGGGCGAGATCGCCACGCTCAACGCACCGGGCGGCTTCTCGGCGGTGGAGGCCTTCGCGGTGCACAGCGCCTATTTCGCCGCCGAGCGCCAGCGCTTCGACCCCCGGGTGGCGCAGCGCATCGCGCTGGGCGAGGCGGTGACGGCGGCCCAGTACATCGCCCTGCACGACCGCCGGCGCGACTGGATCGCGCGCACGCGGCGGGCGCTGGCCGGCTTCGACGCCATCGTCAGCCCGACGGTGCCGATCGGCGCGCCGGAGATCGCCGCGCTCGAAGCCAGCGACGAGGCCTTCTTCCGCGCCAACGGCCTGCTGCTGCGCAACACCTTCGTCGGCAACTACCTCGACGGCTGCGCCTTCAGCCTGCCCTGCCAGGCGGTGGGCGAAGCGCCGGTGGGCCTGATGCTGACCGCGCCGGGCGGGCAGGACGCCCGGCTGGCCGGCGTGGCGCTGGCGGTGGAGGCGGCGCTGGACGCCGCGCTGGGCCGCCCCGCCGGCTGACCCCAACCGCCACCGATCCGCCGACCGGTCGATCAGCCCAGCAGGTCGCGCAGCGCGCCGTCCAGCGTCGGGTGGCGGAAGGTGAAGCCCGCCGCCAGGGCCCGCTCGGGCCGCACGCGCTGGCCGCCCAGCAGCAGCGGCGCCATCTCGCCCAGCGCGAGCTTGAGCCCCCAGGCCGGCGCGGCGAAGACCGCCGGGCGGTGCAGCGCGGCGGCCAGCCCCGCGGTGAAGCCGGCGTTGGTCACCGGCTCGGGCGCGGTGAGGTTGTAGGCGCCGCGCGCCTGCGCATCGTCCAGCAGCCGCAGCGCCAGCGCCTGCCAGTCGTCGGCGTGGATCCAGCTCATCCACTGCCGGCCGTCGCCCAGGCGCGCGCCCAGGCCAAGGGAGAAGGGCAGCTTCATGCGCGCCAGCAGCCCGCCCTCGCGCGAGAGGACCAGCCCGGTGCGCAGCAGCACGACGCGAACGCCCAGCGCCTCGGCCTGGCGGGCGGCGGCCTCCCAGTCGGCGCAGAGCCGGGCGGCGAAGTCGTCGGCCTGCGGCGCGCCTTCATCGAAGACGCGGTCGCCGCCGTCGCCGTAGAGGCCAACGGCCGAGCCGCTGAGCAGCACCGCCGGCCGGTGGCGCGCGGCGGTGAGGCGCTGCAGCAGCTGCTCGGTCAGCGCGATGCGGCTGGCGCGCAGCGCGGCCTTGCGCGCGGCGGACCAGCGCCGGTCGGCGATCGGCTCGCCGGCCAGGTTGATCACCGCGTCGATGGCGACCTCGGGCGTCCAGGCTGCCAGGTCGGCCCAGACGTCCACCGCGGCGCCGCAGCGCGCGCGCACCCGCTCGGCGGGCTGGCGGCTCAGCACGGTCAGACGTGCGCCGCGGCGCAGCAGCTCGGCACACAGCGGGCGGCCCAGGGTGCCGGTGGCTCCGGTGATCAGCAGGTGCATGGCGGTAGCGCTCCAGCTCGTCGTGGTCCGCCAAGCCTAGCCGGTCTGCAGCAGCCCTGCGGCCCGCCGGGCCAGGGCTCGGGTTACACCCTGGGTACGCACAGGGGCCCGCTTGACGCGGCGCAAGACTCGGCCGGACCCCGGGGCGAAGAATGCCGCGTTCGATCCACAAGAACGAGGAGCAGTCGATGCTGCAGATCCGGATCCACGGCCGCGGCGGGCAGGGGGTGGTCACGGCCGCCGAGCTGCTCTCGGTCGCCGCCTTCGAGCAGGGGCGCCACGCCCAGGCCTTTCCCAGCTTCGGGTCGGAGCGCACCGGCGCGCCGGTGGTGGCGTTCTGCCGCATCGACGACCGCGAGATCCGCCTGCGCGAGCCCATCCTGGCGCCCGACGTGCTGATCGTGCAGGACCCGACGCTGCTGCAGCAGGTCGACGTCTTCCAGGGCCTGAAGCCCGACGGCTACGTGCTGATCAACAGCCGGCGCGGCTTCGACGAGCTGGGCGTGGGCGAGGTGGCGCGGCGCTTTCGCCACGAGCGGCTGACCACCGTGCCGGCCACCGAGATCGCGCTCAAGCACCTGGGCCGCCCGCTGCCCAACGCGGTGCTGCTGGGTGGTTTCGCCGCGCTGTCGGGGCTCGTTTCGCTCAATGCGGTGGCGCACGCCATCGCCGACAAGTTCACCGGCCGGGTGGCCGAGGCCAACATCGCCGCGGCGACCGAAGCCTATGAGTTCGTGAGCCAGGAAATCGAGGAGCTGCGCCATGCTCAAGCAGATTGAGGGCTCGCAGGCCGTCGCGCAGGCGGTGGCGCTGAGCCGACCCGAGGTGATCTGCGCCTACCCGATCTCGCCGCAGACGCACATCGTCGAGGGCCTGGGCGAGCTGGTGAAGGGCGGCGCGCTGGCGCCCTGCGAGTTCATCAACGTCGAGAGCGAGTTCGCCGCGATGAGCGTGGCCATCGGCGCCTCGGCCGCCGGGGCGCGCACCTACACCGCCACCGCCAGCCAGGGCCTGCTGTTCATGGCCGAGGCGGTCTACAACGCCAGCGGCCTGGGCCTGCCGATCGTGATGACGGTGGCCAACCGGGCCATCGGCGCGCCGATCAACATCTGGAACGACCACAGCGACAGCATGAGCCAGCGCGACTGCGGCTGGCTGCAGCTCTTCGCCGAGACCAACCAGGAGGCGCTGGACCTGCACATCCAGGCCTTCAAGCTCGGCGAGGAGCTGTCCATGCCGGTGATGGTCTGCATGGACGGCTTCATCCTCACGCACGCCTACGAGCGGGTGGACATGCCCCAGCAGGCGGAGGTGGACGCCTTCCTGCCGCCCTACGAACCGCGCCAGGTGCTGGACCCGGCCGAGCCGGTGTCGATTGGCGCGATGGTCGGGCCCGAGGCCTTCATGGAGGTGCGCTACCTCGCCCACGCCAAGCAGCTGCAGGCGCTGGAGCGCATCCCCGAGATCGCCGCGGAGTTCGCCGGGCGCTTCGGCCGCGCCTCGGGCGGGCTGGTGCGCGGCTACGCCTGCCAGGACGCCGAGACCATCGTCGTCGCGCTGGGCTCGGTGCTCGGCACGATCAAGGACACGGTGGACGAGCTGCGCCGCGACGGGATGCGCATCGGCGTGCTGGGCATCCAGTCCTACCGGCCCTTCCCGGTCGCGGCGGTGCGCGAGGCGCTGCAGGGCGCCAAGCGCGTCGTGGTGATCGAGAAGAGCTTCTCGGTGGGCCTGGGCGGCATCGTCTCCACCGACGTGCGCCTGGCGCTGTCGGGCCTGCCGATCCAAGGCAACACCGTCGTCGCCGGCCTGGGCGGGCGGGCGATCACGCAGGCCTCGCTGGCGCGCACGCTGCGCGCCGCGGTGGCCGGCCAGCTCAAGCCCTTCAGCTTCATGGACCTGGACGAGCGCATCGTCGCGCGCCAGCTCGAACGCGAAGCCGCCACCCGCCGCAGCGGCCCGATCGCCGAGAACCTGCTGCGCGACCTGGGCACCGTCGCTTCCAAGGTGAGTTGAGCCATGCACCAACCGATCAAGTTCTACCAGACGGGCACCTTCACCGTCGGCAACCGGCTGCTCGCGCCCGAGCAGCGCAGCGTGCAGGCCAGCCCCGAGCGCAGCAACTCGCTGAACTCCGGCCACCGCGCCTGCCAGGGCTGCGGCGAGGCGCTGGGCGCGCGCTACGCGGTGGACGCCGCGATGCGCGCCACCGGCGGCCAGCTCATCGCCGCCAACGCCACCGGCTGCCTGGAGGTCTTCTCCACCCCCTACCCCGAGACCAGCTGGCAGCTGCCCTGGATCCACTCGCTGTTCGGCAACGCCGCGGCGGTGGGCAGCGGCATCGCCGCGGCGCTGAAGGTCAAGGCGATCAAGGCCGGTGCCGAGCGCAGCCCGACGCGGGTGATCGCCCAGGGCGGCGACGGCGGCACCACCGACATCGGCTTCGGCTGCCTCTCCGGCATGTTCGAGCGCAACGATGACGTGCTCTACCTCTGCTACGACAACGAGGCCTACATGAACACCGGCGTGCAGCGCAGCAGCGCCACGCCGCCGGCCGCCCGCACCGCCACCACGATGGCGGTGGGCGCGCACCCGGGCGCCGAGTTCGGCCAGGGCAAGAACCTGCCGCTGATCGCGATGGCGCACGAGATTCCGTATGTGGCCACCGCCACCGTCGCCGACCTGCGCGACCTGGAGGCCAAGGTCGAGAAGGCGATGTCGATCCACGGCGCGCGCTACCTGCACATCCTCGTGCCCTGCCCGCTGGGCTGGGGCGCGGCCAGCCAGGACACCATCCGCCTGGCGCGGCTCGCGCGCGAGACCGGCCTCTTCCCGGTCTTCGAGGCCGAGCACGGCGAGGTCACGGCGGTCACCAAGATCCGCCGCCACCTGCCGGTGGAGGAGTACCTGCGGCCGCAGAAGCGCTTCGCCCACCTCTTCGCGGGCAACGGCCAGCCCGAGGTGATCGAGAAGATCCAGGCCGAGGCGGACCGCAACATCCGCCGCTTCAAGCTGCTCGACGAGGAGGCCTGACATGGACAAGCCGTTTGCGATCACGCTGGATCCCGGCTCCTCGCTGGCCAACAAGACCGGCAGCTGGCGCACGCTGCGCCCGGTCTACCGCGACCACCTGCCGCCTTGCAACGCCCAGTGCCCCGCGGGCGAGGACATCCAGGGCTGGCTCTACCCCGCCGAGAGCGGCGACTACGAGGCCGCCTGGCGCCACCTGACGCGCGACAACCCCTTCCCGGCCATCATGGGCCGCGTCTGCTACCACTCCTGCGAAGGCGCCTGCAACCGCGGCAAGCTGGATCAGGCGGTGGGCATCAACTCGGTGGAGCGCTTCCTCGGCGACGAGGCGCTCAAGCGCGGCTGGCGCTTCGAGGCCCCGGCGCAGGAGAGCGGCAAGAAGGTGCTGGTGGTGGGGGCCGGGCCTTCGGGCATGTCGGCCGCCTACCACCTGCGCCGCCTGGGCCATGCGGTGACGGTGCTGGAAGCCGGCCCGCTGATGGGCGGCATGATGCGCTTCGGCATCCCGCAATACCGCCTGCCGCGCGACGTGCTGGAGGCCGAGATGCAGCGCATCGTGGACATGGGCGTCACCGTGCAGACCGGCGTCAAGGTGGAACGCATCGAGGCGGCCATGCAGGGCTACGACGCCGCCTTCCTGGCTGTGGGCGCGCATGTGGCCAAGCGGGCCTTCATCCCCGCCAAAGACAGCTCGCACATCCTCGACGCGGTGTCCGTCCTGCGCAGCATGGAGGGCGCCGACAGCCCCGAAACCCGGCCCATGCTGGGTCGGCGCGTGGTGGTCTACGGCGGCGGCAACACCGCCATCGACGTCGCCCGCACCGCCAAGCGCCTGGGCGCCACCGAGGCCATCATCGTCTACCGGCGCACCCGCGAGAAGATGCCCGCGCACGACTTCGAGGTGGAAGAGGCGCTGGAAGAGGGCGTGATGGTCAAGTGGCTGTCCACCATCAAGCAGGCGGGCGAGGGCGCCCTGACCATCGAGAAGATGGTGCTGGACGAAAAAGGCAACCCGCAGCCCACCGGCGAATACGAGACCCTGGAGGCCGACTCGCTGGTGCTGGCCCTCGGCCAGGACGTGGACCTCTCGCTGCTCGACGGCGTGAGCGGCCTGGAGGTGAAGGACGGCGTGGTGCAGGTCGACCCCGCCACGATGATGACCGGCCACCCCGGCCTCTTCGCCGGCGGCGACATGGTGCCCGCCGATCGCAACGTGACGGTGGCGGTCGGCCACGGCAAGAAGGCCGCCCGAAGCATCGACGCGTGGCTGATGGCGCCCCCACGCTCTCTGCGTTCGCTGCCCCCCGAGGGGGCGCAGGCTGCCTTGGGGCGGCCCGGCGGCAGCCTGGCGGCGTCGGCGAAGAACCCACCGGCCCCCTTCGAGCGCCTCAACCCCTGGTACTACAGCGACGCGCCCAAGACCCTGCGCCCGCAGCTCGACCTGGCGCGGCGCACCAGCAGCTTCGACGAGGTGCAGGGCGGCCTGACCGAGGCCAACGCGCTGTTCGAGGCGAGGCGCTGCCTGAGCTGCGGCAACTGCTTCGAGTGCGACAACTGCTACGGCGTGTGCCCCGACAACGCGGTGATCAAGCTCGGCCCCGGGAAGCGCTTCGAGATCAACCTCGACTACTGCAAGGGCTGCGGCGTCTGCGCCGCCGAGTGCCCCTGCGGCGCGATCGACATGGTGGCCGAGGAGGTTTAAGGGGCGTCGACATCGGGCTGCGGCAGCGCATACCCATCCGCCACATACGCCGGCCCCTTCATCACACGGACGATGAAGCAGGCGATCGCGGCGGTGAGGACCAAGGTCCAGTGCAGCGTCACCCAGCCCAGCAGGACGAAGTCGCGCAGCAGCACCGTGCCGTCCAGCGGGCTGTCCGATAGGGCGGCGGGAGCGAGCAGATGGTTCAGGCCCACCAGCAGCACCGGCAAGAGCGTGCCCCAGAGCAGCAGCGCGGGCAGGCGGTGCCAGAGTTGATGCTCACGTCCCGGGGTGCTGCGCACAAAACCGGGTAGACGCTGGAAGGGATTCACGGCGGCACGGTCGGGCATGGTGAGCGCTCCTCAGAATAGGCTCCCCTGGCGGGAGTCGGGGCTGGCGGCGCGGCGCGGGGGCCGGGCGGCGGACGGCAGGCCGCTGCGGCGCGAGCCGTGGCGCTGCTGGATGGCATCGGCCTCGACGCGGGCCACCCCGCTCTGGCGCAGGCCGTGCAGGCGGGCTCGGATCGCGGCGACGGCCTCGCGCTCATCGACGATCGGTGCCGGGTAGGCGGGCGTGCCGAACTCGGGCAGCCAGCGGCGCAGGTACTCGCCCTGGGGGTCCTGGTCGCGCGCCTGCTTGGCGGGCGAGTAGATGCGCAGGGTGTTGATGCCGGTGCAGCCGCTTTGCATCTGCATCTGGCTCCAGTGGATGCCGGGCTCGAAGTCCAGGAACTGCCGCGCCAGGTGCAGCCCGGGCGCCCGCCAGTGCAGGCCGAGGTGGTAGGCCGCGACGCTGACCAGCATCGCGCGCATGCGGAAGTTCAGCCAGCCGGTGGCGTTGAGCTGGCGCATGCAGGCGTCCACCATCGGGAAGCCGGTGCGGCCCTCGCACCAGGCGGCCAGGCGCTCGCGATCGACCTCGCCCGGGTGCACGCCATCGCCGGGGCGCAGCCCGTCCACCGCGCGCGCCAGGTTGCGGAACTCCAGGTCCGGCTGGTCCTCCAGCTTCTGCATGAAGTGGCAGTGCCAGCGCAGCCGGCCGGCGAAGGCGCGCAGGTCGCGGGCCAGCGCGGCGTCGCTCTCCGGGTGATGGCCGGGGGCGCCCCCCGAGTGGCTGAGGGTGCGGATGCGGGCCTCGGTGGCCTGGTGCACGCAGCGCATCGACAGCGTGCCGAAGGCCAGGTGCTCGCTCAGCCGGCTGCAGCCGCTCTCGGCCGTCAGCGGGCTGGACAGCGCGCGGCGGTAGCCCCGGCCGCGCCCGGCGAGGAAATCGCCCAGCGTGGCCCAGGCGGCGCGCTCGCCGGCCGGCGGCAGCGGCGCGACCGGCTCGGTCAGGCCCAGCTCGCGCAGGGTGGGCAGCGGCGCCGGCTCGACCGAGGTGCCCGGCGGCGCCGCGAAGCCGCGCGGGGCCGGCAGGCGCGGCGCGTTCATGCGCGCGGCCCAGCGCGCCGCCCAACCGTCGCGCGAGCGCAGGCGGCGCACCACGCCGGTCTGCGGCCACTCGGTCCAGGCCACGCCCTGCGCCTGGCACCAGGCGGCCACGGCGCGGTCGCGCACCCAGCTCCAACCGGGGCCGGTCTCCTCGTGACTGAACAGGTGGGTGAAGGCCACCTCGCGGCGCAGCGCCTGCAGCACCTGGGTGGGCTCGCCCACGCGCACGAGCAGCGGCAGTCCGCGCGCCGCCAGGTCGGCCTGCAGCTGCTGCACCGCAGCGAGCCAGAACGCCACCTGGCGCGGGTGGCACTCCGGGCTGGCCAGCCACTGCGGCTCGAGCACCGCCAGCGCCAGCGCGCGCTCGAAGCGGGCCGCCTCGGTCAACGGGGCGTGGTCGCGCAGGCGCAGGTCGCGCTTGAACCAGACCAGCGCGGTGGGGAGGGCGGCGGCCATCATGGCCGGACCGGCGGCTCGCCACCGCCCTGGGTGAGCAGCTCGGCACTGCCCGTCAGCCCCTGGGTGGCGCGGGTCCACCACTGCGAGAAGGAATCGCAGCGGCGCGCCACGGGCGGAAAGAGCGCGGGCGCCGGGCGCAGCCGGGCGTGGCGGGACAGCCAGGGCGCCAGGTGCGGATCGTCCAGGGCCTGCACGCGGCGGGCGCCGGCCAGGGCCTGGGCGAGGTCGGCGGCGCGGCCCCACCAGCGCAGCGGGGTCAGCTCGGCCATGCGCCGGTCGACGAAGCGCCAGCGCCGCTCGGCCCAGGGCCAGGCGCGGTGGAAGTCGGCCACGAAGACACCGAGCACGACGGCGTCGGCGGGGAGGTCGGCGGGCCGCTCGCCCAGGCTCCAGGGGTGGACCAGCCAGACCTCGCGGCCGGCCACGGCGGCGGGATCGGGTGCAGTCAGGCCCAGATCGGCCGGTGGCGCGGTGAGCAGCGGCGGTTCGGGCAGGGGGTCGAAGAGGTGTCCACCGCTGCCGACCTGGATCCCCGCCTGCGCGGGGATGACGGGACAGGCGGCATCGCGCGCGCGGCGGTCGAGCGCGTCGTAGCCGCAGTCGATCACGCTGCCCGGGCTGTGCCAGTCCGGCGGGGCGTAGCGGGCCACGTTCTCGGCGTTGAACAGGTAGGGCTTGGCGCTGCCGGTGCCGGCCACCCACTGCCAGCTCAGGTGGTTGCTGGCCAGGTCGCCGTCGAGCAGGTGGCCGTAGAGCCAATCGGCACCGACGCGCCAGTGCACGCGGTACAGGTGCACCAGCGCGCTGGCCAGCCACAGTCGGGCGTGGTTGTGCAGGTGGCCGCAGGCGTAGAGCGTCTGCACCGCGCGGTCGAGCACCGGCAGGCCGCTGCGCCCGGCGCGGACCTCGGCCGGCAGCTCGCGGCGGTAGGCGGCGTCGGGCAGCGGGCCGGCGTGCAGGGACTGCAGGATGCCATCGCCGCGCTGGGCCCAGACGTGGCGGAAGTACGCGCGCCAGCCCAGCTCGAAGACGAACCTGTGCGACACCGGCAGGTCCTGCGCCGGCGCCACGCCCGCCAGCACCCCAGCCAATACCTGCGGCAGCGTGACCAGGCCGTGCGTCAGGTAGGGCGACAGCCCGCTGACCGCACCGTCCAGCGCGTTGCGGCTGCGCGCGTAGGCCTCGGGCCGCACCGCGGCGATGCGCGCCCGGGCGGCGGTCAAGGTGGGTTCGAGCGGGCCGTCAGGTCGCATGGGCCACCCCCACCTCGCCCCGGCGGATCGCCGCCGCGCGCTCGCGGACCGCCGCCCGGTCGGCCTCGCCCAGCCGGGCCAGGTTCTTCACCTGCAGCGCCATGCGGGCGTTGCCGGCGAGCAGCGCCTCGTGCCGCAGCAGGAAGTCCCAGTACAGCGTGGTGAAGGGGCAGGCGCGCGCGCCCACGCGCTGGGCCGGGTCGAAGCGGCAGCCCTGGCAGTGCGGGCCCATGCGCTGCAGGTACTTGCCGGTGGCGACGTAGGGCTTGCTGGCCATCAGGCCGCCGTCGGCGTACTGGCTCATGCCCAGGGTGTTGGGCAGCTCCACCCACTCCACCGCGTCGACGTAGACGCCCAGGTACCAGGCGTGCACCTGCTGCGGCCGCACGCCCAGCAGCAGCGCGTACAGGCCGGTGACCATCAGCCGCTGGATGTGGTGGGCGTAGCCGTGGGTGAGGGTCTGCGTGATCGCGTCGCGCAGGCAGGCCATCTCGGTGTCGCCGCTCCAGTACCAGGCGGGCAGGTCCTGCTGGGCGTCCAGCGCGTTGAGCTCGGCGTAGCCGGGCATGCGGGTCCAGTAGAGGCCGCGCACGTACTCCCGCCAGCCGAGGATCTGGCGGATGAAGCCCTCCACGCTGGCCAGCGGCGCGCGCCCAGCGCGCCAGGCGGCTTCGGCGGCGGCCACCACCTCGCGCGGGTGCAGCAGCTTGAGGTTCAGCGACGCGGAAATCTGCGCGTGGTACAGCCAGGGCTCGCCGGGCCAGATGGCGTCCTGCCAGCGGCCGAAGTGCGGCAGCCGCTCGTCGATGAAGGCCTGCAGCGCCTCCAACGCCTGCGCCCGCGTGACCGGCCAGGCGAAGGCGTCCAGCCGGCCCGGGTGGTCGGCAAAGCGCTCGCGCACCAACTCGATCACCTCGCGGGTGAGCGCGTCCGGCTCGAACCAGCGCGGCGGCGGCAGGAAGCCCGGGCCCTGCGGGCCGAAGGACTCGCGGTTCTCGGCGTCGAAGTTCCAGCGCCCGCCCGCGGGCTGGTCGCCCTCCATCAGCACGCCGTGGCGCTGGCGCTGCTCGCGGTAGAAGAACTCCAGGCGCAGCGTGCGCCGCCCTTTGGCATGGGCGGCGAACTCGCGCACGCTGCCGAAGAAATGCCGGTCCTCGCGCAGCGCCAGCGGCAGGCCCGCCGCCTGCGCCACCGCCTGCAGCGCCTGGAGCACGCGCCACTCACCCGGCGCGGTCATCACCAGCCGCTGCGGGCGCAGGCGCGCCAGGTCGGCCTGCAGCTGCGCGGCCAGGCCGCCGCGGTTGCCGGGATCCTCCAGCCGCGTGTAGTGCAGCGGCCGCCCGGCCTGCCGCAGGTCGAGGGCGAAGTGGCGCATCGCCGCCAGGAAGAGCGCGGTGCGCGGCTGGCTGGACACGATGTGGGTGGACTCCTCCGCCACCTCGGCCATCCACACCGCGTCCTGCGCGGGGTCGAAGCCGTCGAAGGCGGCGGCCTCCAGGTCGAGCTGGTCGCCCAGCACGATCACCAGCTGGCGCAGCTCAGCCATGGCCCCGCCCCACATTCGCGGCATTCCCCGCAGTCGCCGCCTTGGCCCCGCGGCGGCAGGCCTCGGAGCAGAACCGCACCTCGTCCCAGCAGCGCGCCCACTTCCGGCGCCAGCTCATCGGCCGCCCGCAGGCGGCGCAGGGCTTGGTCGGCAGGGCGGCCTTGTTACCGCGAAAGCCGGATGCTTGGGACGTCATCGATGAGCAGGGAGGAGGAAGGATCGGGATCAGATCGCGCCGATGGTAGGCAGTCGGCGCCGCAAGACCTGCTTTTGCCGTCATCCCCTGGAGATTCACTCCCATAATCCGGGTCAAAAGCAGGTCAAAGCGGGTCAAATCCATCCGTGAGCATGCCCTGGAGCCAAAGCCGATGAGTGAACCCTCCTCGCCCACCCTGCACCGCAGCGGCGCGGTGGCGCGCATGCTGCGCATGCCGGTGGCCACGCTGCGCGTCTGGGAGCGGCGCTACCAGCTCACCGACGGCGCGCGCTCGGCCAGCGGTCAGCGGCTGTATTCGGCCGACGAGGTGCGCCGCCTGGCGTTGATTCGCCAGCTGGCCGACCTCGGTCACGCCATTGGCCAGCTGGCAGGGCTGGACATGGCGCAGCTGCAGCAACTGGCGGGCACGCACGCCCGGACGATCGATGCGCTGCGCCAAGGGCCGGCCCCGCAGCCTGACCCGGCGCCCGTGCCCCCGCGCCGCTGGGACGACGCCGCGCTGGCCGATGTGGCCGGCCTGTCCAGCACCCTCGCCTGCGAATGCCCGCGCCACGTCGCCGAGCTGCTGATGCGCCTGTCGCACTTCGAGGCCTACAGCGCCGAGTGCCAGCGGCTCAGCGCCGCCGACGCCGCCCTCCACGCCTGGCTCGGCCAGGTCACCGGCCAAGCGCGCGCGGCCTTCGAGCAGGCGCTCGAACGCATCGCCCAGCACGAGGGGCTGCTGCTGCCGCCGTCCGCGGGCGGCTGAATCGCGCGCTCAAGCGCCTGAGCCGGCGCCGGCTCAGGCCCCCGCCTCGGCGCGGATCCAGGCCGCGGCCTTTTCCGCGATCAGCAGCGTCGGGCTGTTGGTGTTGCCGCTGGTGATCGTGGGCATCACGCTGGCGTCCACCACGCGCAGGCCGGTGACGCCGCGCACGCGCAGGTGGGGGTCGACCACCGCCATCGGGTCGGCGCCGGGGCCTTCGGTGCGGCCCATCTTGGCGGTGCCCACGGGGTGGAAGATGGTGGTGGCGATGTCGCCGGCCAGGCGGGCCAGCTCGGCGTCGCTCTGGTACTGCAGGCCGGGTTTGAATTCCTCCGGCGCGTAGGGCGCCAGCGCCGGCTGGGCGACGATGCGCCGCGTCAGCCGCAGCGACTGGGCGGCGATCAGGCGGTCCTCGTCGGTGCTGAGGTAGTTGGGCGCAATGGCCGGGGCGTCCTGGAAGCGCGGCGAGCGGATCCTCACCGAGCCGCGGCTGGTGGGGTTGAGGTTGCAGACGCTGGCGGTGAAGGCGTCGAAGCCGTGCAGCGGCTCGCCGAAGGCGTCCAGGCTGAGCGGCTGCACGTGGTACTCCAGGTCCGGCCAGGCCTTGTCGGGCGAGCTGCGCGTGAAGGCGCCGAGCTGCGAGGGCGCCATGCTCATCGGCCCGCTGCGCTTGAGCGCGTACTCGAGCCCGATGCGCGCCTTGCCCCAGAGGCTGTTGGACAGGGTGTTGAGCGTGGTGGCGACGCGCACCTTGAAGACGGCGCGGATCTGCAGGTGGTCCTGCAGGTTGGCACCGACGCCCGGCAGGTCCACCACCGGCGCGATGCCGAGTGACTGCAGGTGCTCTGCCGGGCCCAGGCCGGAGAGCTGCAGCAGCTGCGCCGAGCCGATGCTGCCGGCGCTGAGGATGACCTCGCGCGCCGCGCGGGCGGTCTCCATGCCCCGGCCGGTCCAGACCTGCACGCCGACGCAGCGCGGCCGGCCGCTGGGATCCGGCTCGAACAGCAGCTGCGTGGCCTGGCCGACGGTCCACATCTCGAAGTTCGGCCGGCCGTAGCAGGTCGGGCGCAGGAAGGCCTTGGCCGCGTTCCAGCGCCAGCCGCTTTTCTGGTTGACCTCGAAGTAGCCCACGCCCTCGTTGCTGCCGCGGTTGAAGTCCGGCGTGGCGGGGATGCCGGCCTGCTCCGCGGCCTGGGCGAAGGCGTCCAGGATGTCCCAGCGCAGGCGCTGCCGCTCGACGCGCCACTCGCCGCCGGCGCCGTGGTACGCGCTCTCGCCGCCGTGGTGGTCCTCGTGGCGGCGGAACACCGGCAGCACCTGGTCCCAGCGCCAGCTCGACTCGCCGGTGAGCGTGGCCCACTGGTCGTAGTCGCGCGCCTGGCCGCGCATGTAGATCATGCCGTTGATGCTGGAGCAGCCGCCCAGCGTCTTGCCGCGCGGGTAGCGCAGCCTGCGGCCGTTCAGGCCGGCGTCGGGCTCGGTCTGGTAGAGCCAGTCGGTGCGCGGGTTGCCGATGCAGTAGAGGTAGCCCACCGGGATGTGGATCCAGTGGTAGTCGTCCTTGCCGCCGGCCTCGATGAGCAGCACGCGCTTCGTCGGGTCGGCCGACAGGCGGTTGGCCAGCAGGCAGCCGGCGGTGCCGGCGCCGACGATGATGTAGTCGAAAGGGGTGTCAGCCATGGGCCGATGATCCCGCAGGCCCGGTGCCGCACGGGAGAGGGATCCCACCGGTTCGCGGCGCCGTTACGACGCGGGAACGACGCCGAAGCCCGCCGCCAGCCCCGCGCGCAGGTGCGCCACCAGCGCCTGCACCGAGCTGGGCACCAGCGCGCTGTAGGGGCGAATGGCCCAGAGGTGCTCGCCGAAGGTGCCCAGCGCCTGCCAGTCGGCCAGCACCCGCCGCAACTGGCCGGCGCGCACGGCGGCCTGGGCGCTGAAGTCGGGCAGCAGCGCGATGCCCAGATCGGCCAGCGCCGCCTCGCGCAGCGCCTCGCTGTTGTTGGCCGACAGGGGCCCGCTCACCGCCACCGCCACCTCGGCGGCGTCGTGGCCGTCGGCATCGTCCAGCGCCGCATCGGCCACCGGCGGGCGGAAGCGCCACACCGCCGGCTCGCCCGGGCGCGGGTAGTGCAGGCAGGGGTGCGCCGCCAGCTCGGAGGGCCGCGTCGGCGTGCCCGCGCGCGCCAGGTAGGCCGGCGTGGCCAGCAGCCAGGACTCGGTGCGCGTCAGCGCCCAGGCCACGTGCGTCTCGGGCGGGCGCTCGCAGTGGCGGATCGCCAGGTCGAAGCCCTCCTGCGCCATCGACACCAGGTGGTCCGACAGCTGCAGCTCCACGCGCACCTGCGGGTGCGCCGCCAGGAAGGCCGGCAGCAGCGGCACCACGTGCTGGCGGCCCAGCGCCACCGGCGCGGTCACGCGGATCAGCCCACGCGGCGCGTCGGCCAGGTTGCGCACCGACTCGAAGCCCCGCTCGATCTGCGCAAACGCCCCGCGCGTGGCCTCCACCAGCTGCAGCCCCGCCTCGGTCAGCCGCACGCTGCGGGTGGTGCGCCGCACCAGCGGCACGCCCGCGGCGTGCTCCAGCTCGCTGATGCGCTGGCTCATCGCCGCCTTGCTCACGCCCAGGCGGCGCGCGGCGGCGGTGTAGCTGCCCAGGTCGCCCAGCACCGTCAGCCAGTGCACATGGGCCCAGAGGGATTCGATGCGGCGCAGGTCCACGGCGGGCGGTGAGTCGGTGGGCCGCCAGTGTAGGGCGGCAGAGGCGGCACCAGCCGACACCGCGGCGCGTCACACCGCCTCGGGCATCCCGCTGCGCAGCGACTTCGTGATCGCCAGGCCGATGCGGGTGGCCTCCAGCGCGTCGGCCAGGGTCAGCGTCAGCGCGCGCTCGCCGCGGCAGGCGGCGACGAACTCGGCCATCTCCTGCGCAAAGGCCTCGCCGAAGCGCGCGAAGAAGTCCGGCAGCACGGCGTGGTGCACACCCACCGCGCTGCGCCGCTCGACGCGGTCGCGCGCCGCCCCGACGCCCACCTGCAGCGTGCCGGCGGTGCCGATCACCTCGGTGGTCGTCTCGTGGCCGTGCGGCATCGTGCGGCTGGCGTAGAAGACCGCGCGCGCGCCACCCTCGAACTCGACGATCGCCAGGCCGTTGTCCACATCGCCGCAGTCGGACAGGCCGGGGTGCAGGGCGATCGTGCCGCTGGCGAAGGCGCGCGTGGCCCGGGGCCGGCCGAGCATCCAACGCGCCAGGTCGATGTCGTGCACGCTGCAGTCCATGAAGATCCCGCCCGAGGTCGGCGCGAAGCGCACGAAGAAGCCCTCGGGGTCGTTCTGGTCGCAGGTCTGCGAGCGCACCAGGAAGGGCCGGCCGATCTCGCCGGCTTCGATGGCGGCGAAGGCCGCGCGGTAGCTCGGGTCGAAGCGCCGCACGAAGCCCACCATCGCCACCTGCTGCGGGTGCTCGGCCGCCACCGCGAGCACGCGCTCGCAGTCCTCGACGTTCAGCGCCAGCGGCTTCTCGACGAAGACGTGCTTGCCCGCGCGCAGCGCCGCGATGGTCTGGTCGGCGTGCAGCGAGGTGGGCGTGACGAGCAGCACCGCGTCGATGGCCGGGTCGGCGACGAAGGCGTCGAACTCGGCGTGCAAGTGCTCGGGCGCGAGGCCGAACTCAGCCGCGGCCAGCTCCCGCTCGGCGGCGACCGGGCTGCAGGCCGCGACCAGCTCGACGTGGCGGGTGGAGAAGGCCAGCGCCTCGGCGTGGCGGCGGCCCAGGCGCCCCAGGCCGGCGATGCCCACGCGCAGAGGTTGTGTCGTCCGGATCATCGTGGTCTCCCGCTCAGAGTTGCACCGGCCGACCGCTGGCGGCGCTCTCGGCCGCGGCATCGGCCAGGATCTGCGCCTTCACGCCGTCGGCCACCGTGGTGCGGAAGGGCGCGCCGCTTTGCAGGCACTCGAAGAAGTGCTCGATCTCCAACCGGTACGCCGCAGCGTAGCGCTGCAGGAAGAAGGCCTCCGGCTTGTCGGCCGTGATGCCTGCGGCGTTCCACTCGCGCACCTCGCTGGGCGCGTGGTTGCCGGCCTGCAGCAGGCCCGCCGAGCCCAGGACCTCGAAGCGCTGGTCGTAGCCGTAGGCGGCGCGGCGCGTGGTGTTGATCTGGCAGAGCCGGCCCTGCTTGGTGCGGATCGTCACCGCGGTCGAATCCAGGTCGCCGGCCGCGCCCACCGCCGGGTCGGTCAGCACCGAGCCGGTGGCGCTCAGCCAGGCGGCCTCGTCGCCGTCGCGGCAGAGGATCCAGCGGAACACGTCGAAGTCGTG